>Ga0182024_10014628_pt1 | contig 15150 bp, 12 predicted proteins | sample P32metaG_FD_120480 | JGI IMG/M metagenome (GOLD analysis project Ga0182024, IMG submission 120480) | Permafrost microbial communities from Stordalen Mire, Sweden - P3-2 metaG (Illumina Assembly) | ecosystem: Environmental > Terrestrial > Soil > Wetlands > Permafrost | place: Sweden: Stordalen... | reverse complement strand
GCGGCGCCCGCGGTTGCTCCGCGCGAGCCGACGCCGGTCGCTACCCCGCCAGCTCGCGCCGCGGTGCCGCCCAATGTGCGCCGCCGCAACTCCGCGCCGCGGTCCGTGACGACGGAACCGGGCCAATTCGTGAATCTCGGGGACTGGCTGCGCGACGATGAAGCCCCGAAGTCCACCCGTATGGTGATCGACGACGAAAAGACGGGCGATCCCGCGGCGGACTTCGCGGACATGCTGCGGCAGTTCAAACACGGCATCGCGCAGAACGTCGCCGAGGAAGACCACGAGAGTCATTACGACCTCGGCGTGGCGTACAAGGAGATGGGATTGCTCGACGAAGCGATCTCCGAGTTCCAGAAGGCACTCAGGGGACCGGGTCACCGCGTCCGCACCTATGAGGCGCTCGGCCAATGCTTCATCGAGAAGCAGCAGTTCCAGGTCGCGGCGACGATTCTGGGCCGCGCCCTGGATGAGCCGGGGGTCACGGATGACCAATTAGTGGGAGTTCTGTACCTCCTGGGCTACGCATCCGAGGCCCTAATGCGCTGGGAGGCGGCAATCGGCTACTATCAACGTGTGTTTGCCGTCGATATCCAGTTCCGCGATGCCGGACAGCGGCTCACCCGGTTGGAGCGGGCTCCCCGCTGATGCTGCCTGCATCGGGGACGTCCGTCACGCCCGCCGAGGGCCTGCCTCGCTCCAGCAGTGTTCGTTCGCGACCCACGCCAGCTGTTCCGCTCGCGGATGTCCAAGCGCCGATCCGTGAGCGCCTGGAGGACGTGAAGTCCGAGCTGCGCCGAATCGTGGACGACGACTCACCGCTGATCGCGGGAGTCAGCCACCATCTCCTCGGGATGAAGGGGAAGCTCTTCCGTCCAACCCTGGTGCTATTGTCGAGTGCGGCCACCGACCATTCGCAGCCGACGGCCGATACGCTTGCGGCAGTGCTGGAGCTGATGCACCTGGCCACACTCGTGCACGACGATGCGGTGGACCATTCGGCGCTTCGGCGGGGGATGCCGACGCTCAATGCGATGTTCAACCACCAGATCTCCGTCATTGCCGGCGATTTCCTGTATCTTCGCGCGTTGCGCGAGTTGTCGCGGCTGGGCGATCTGCAGGCGTTGCGTGTGCTGACAGAGGCGTCGGTCGAGATGACACGTGGCGAACTCCGGCAGCTCACGTACGGCGATCCGCTGGAGTTTGGCGAGCGGGATTACGAAGCGCTGATCGGGGCGAAGACGGCGGCGTTGTTCGGCGCCGCGTGTGAGGTCGGTGCACTGTGCGGCGCGGCCGAGTACCGGGCGGAACTCGCGCGGTATGGCGAGCGTCTCGGCATGGCGTTCCAGGTGATCGATGACGTGCTCGATTACACGTCTGACCACGAAGTCACGGGCAAGCCGGGCGGACTGGACTTGCGCGAAAGAAAGATGACCTTGCCGCTGATTGCCGCGATGCGCGAGATGGGAGCGGCTGGGCGGAGCCAGGTTGAAGCGCTCTTTGCGGCGGAAGTACCGTCCGAGGGGGACATTCATGCCGTCATCGCGCTGGTCGCTGAATACGGCGGCATTGCCTACGCGCTGCGCCGGGGTGCGTTTTACGCCCAGGAGGCAGAGCAGGCCATTGCCGCGATGCCTGCCACCCTGGCCGTTGGGGCGCTCCATCGCGCGATTGCCTATGTCCTCGACCGGCGGTCGTAGCAATCATGAGAATCGTCGTCCGGCCAGCGTACGCCAGCCAAGTGAGGTAGCGTGATGGCTCCCCGTGGATCGTCGAAGCACCGCCCTGTGTTCCACGCTGTCGTGCTCGCCAGCGGCTTTATCGTCGGAGGATTCATGACCCAGTTCGCCCGGCGGTTTCTGCCCCCGGGCGCGGTCAAAGAGTTCCTGACCACGGGCGTGGCCCCCTCCTTTGGGCCCCTCCAGGTAGATTTGGTTATCTTGAAGTTCGCGGTCGGCCCGGTGGTGCTCGACGTGTCGCTGCTCAGCCTTCTCGGCGTCCTCATCGCTTATTTGATCGCCCGCTCACTCTTCTGACGTCGGGACATTGCCGCGCTGGCCGCGGAGGTTCCGGGAGGGTTACGTATGTTCGGCGAAATCGGCATCGAAAAGATCCTACTGATCCTGCTCGTGGTGCTGTTGTTCTTTGGTGCCAAGCGGATTCCCGAGCTTGCCGGGTCGATGGGAAAGGGCATTCGCGAGTTCAAGAAGAGCCTCTCCGATCCGGATCGTGGCGCAACGCCGGTCGACGCCGCGAAACCCGATCAGCCGCTGGAGCGGGCGCGCCCGGAGTCGTCTGCGCCAGTTGTGCGCGATGAGGCTGGCCAGGAGCCGAAGCGGTTGCTGCGCTAACAAAGCAGAAGGAGCACCGCAGAAAGGGGAAAGGAGAAGGTCTCCTTTCCCCTTTCTCCTTTCTGATCGGTTCTCAGGTCGCAGCGCGGCGGTTTGCGGTTTCGAGCACCTTGCGGTTGTCCACGATCGTGGCGACGTGCCGGAGGTCCGCGAGGAACTCCTCCACCCGCTCGCTGCGGAGCGTCCGCATCACGGTTTGCCGCTGCGTGTCCTTCTGCTTGAGCCACGCGGCGCTGTCGGAAGCGATGCGCCGGTCCACGCGCAGGACGAACACGGCGTTGTCGGTCTTGATGGGCGCACTCACCGCACCGACTGGCAGGGTGAAGGCTGCGCCCACCGCTTCGGTCATCTGGCCGAGATCCGGCACGAAGCTGGTGCGCGTGAACGGCGGCGACTTGATGGCCTCGAGATTGCCGGCTTTGGCGGCCTGCTCGAGCGATGATCCCGCGGCCTTGGTGGCGATCTCCTGCGCCTTGGTAGCGAGATGGTCGAGTCCGCGCTGTTTCGCGAGTGCGCGCTCGACTTCCGGTTTCGCGGCTTCGAACGCCGGCAGCCCACCGGGGGCGAGTGAGTCCAGACGCGCGAGATAGAAGCCATTCTCCGACTCGTAGAGATCGCTCGATTCGGCAACTTTGGCCCCACTGAACGCCCATGCGCTGACACTCGGAACCTGGCGTCCGTTGAGGAAGGCGGCGGTTCCTTCGGTCACGTGGATGATCGCGGGCGTCACGCCCATCGCCTTGGCAGCGTGATCGAATTGCGCGGGGGATTCCGACTGGGCGGCGAGCCGCTCGAGCGAGTCGGCGCGCGCGTTGACGTGAGCGGCCGATGAGTCACTCTGCACGACGCGGAGCAGGATGTGCCGGAAGAGCGCGGAGTCGCCTTTGCGCTGGTCCATCTTGATCAGGTGGTAGCCGTACGGAGTCAGGACCGCTCCCGACATCTCGCCAGGCTTGAGGGCCCATGCGGCGCTCTCGAACTGCGGGACGAACCGGCCGCGTTTCCCCCACTCGAGCGAGCCGCCATTGATGGCGGAGGCCGAATCGGCGGACTCGCGTTTGGCGACGTCTTCGAACTTGGCGCCGCCTTCGATCTCGTGGCGGAGCACCATGAGGTGCGCGACCGTGGCGGCCGAGTCCGCGGCGGTGATGACGCGGGGCAGGGCGATCACCGAGACCGAGGCCTCGCCTTTCCTCGTCAGTTCGTCGTGATGGTGGTCGTAGTAGTCGCGCAGCGCGGCGTCGGATGGCGCCGGGCCGGCTTCGCTCGCCGAGTCCGGTGCCAGGCGGACGGAGGTCACTTGCGCGGTGTCGTGCGAGTCGCGCCACAGGCTCCACAACTGCCCATCCGTCACGTAGACGCCGGCCGCGATCTGTTCGAACAGTTTCTCCTGAGGAATCCGTGTGCGGTACATCGATTCGAGCCCGGCAAGTACACCCTGCTCCTTGGCCATCGGGCTGCTGAGGAACCGCAGGTACTTCGCGGGGTCGAACCGCCCGTCCGTCTGCAATTGCGGCGCATTCATGAACTCGGGCGGCGGGCTCGTGCGGGCGGCCTCGATGACTTCGGCGTCGGTGACCCGGATGTCGCGGCGGTCGAGCTCCTGGTGCAGGAGGATCTCCGAGACGAGCTCATCAAACGTCTCCTGCTCGACCTGATTGCGTTCCTCGAGAGAGAGCGGGCGGCCAAGGCGCTGGGAGGCTTCGGTAGCGCGCTGTTGCGTAGCGCGCACCCACTCCGTTACCGGGATGTCCTGGCCGTTGACCGACGCGATCGGCGTCCGGGCGGTCGCGGTATTGCCGGACAGGCCGGACGTTTGATACAGGAGGAACCCGAGGATGAAGAGCGCCGCCACGAAGATCCAGATGTATTTGGCGGCGCTCCGCATAGTTTTCAGCACGGCGCGAAACTCCTTGGGCGTTATTGTACTGGAAGACGTGGGCGCCGCAACGCGGCATTTCGACGCAGCGCCGCGTGCAAAAGCGCAGGGCGCAAGCTACCGGCCGCTGACGGCTAAGGTCAAGAGAGCGCGGCACTTCTGCTGTCACCTCGATTGACGCGGGTCGTCTTCGAAGTATATCTTCACCCCCCGCCGCAGCCGTCCGGCGCGACGGCGCACCCGAGGGCAAATGATGGCTAGCTCCGCCCGGATAGAGGAACTCGAAAAGAAGTTCAACGAGAATCCGCGCCGGTACTTCGCGCCCCTCGCCAACGAATACCGCAAGGCGGGAGACGTACAGCAAGCCATTGCGATCTGCCGGACCTATGTCCCGCAACAGCCGGGGCACATGAGTGGCCACATCGTTTTCGGCCAGGCCTTGTTCGAGGCGGGCGACCACGATGAGGCACGCGGGGTCTTCGAGGCGGCGCTCGGCCTCGATCCGGAGAACCTGATCGCACTCCGCCACCTGGGCGACATCGCGCGCGAGCACGGGGATACCGACGAAGCCCGGGCATGGTACCGCCGCGTGCTCGATGCCGATCCGCGGAACGACGATGTCGCGGCGCTTTTGACATCGGTCGAAGCCGAGCAAGCGGCGGCGGCCGACGAGCCGGCGACGTGGATGGAGATCAATCCCGAGCAGACGCTGGAGTTGCCGCCGGACGTCCTCGCGGCCGTACCGCGGGACATCGGTTTCGCGGGGGGCCCGGCGCCACGGCCCTCCGCCGCTCCCGCTACCTCGATGGGTGAGCTGTTCGACACTGGCGCAGTGGATATCGTGCCGTCACCCGACGTGGCAAGTGCGGCTACGCTCGAGTTCCGGTCTCCCACTCCGTATCCCGGGGCCGGCGGCGCGGCGGCGCCGCCGGGGCCGGCGGCCTACGTCGACGAAGCAGCGAACACCGTGCCGACGTTTGTCACCGAAACGATGGCGGAGTTGTACGTCCAGCAGGGCTTCTACGACCAGGCGCTGGCGGTGTACCGCCAACTGCTGACGCAGCATCCCGGAGATCCGAAGCTCGCCGAGCGGATGGAGCAACTGCGGCTGGAGTCTGCCGCCACGCCGCTGGGCGCGGGAGCGCCGGCCAGTGCGGGATTCGAGGCGCCGCCGTTGGCCCACGTGGCGCCCAGCCATCAGTCGGTCCGGGAGTTCTTCAGCGAGTTGGCACTCCGCCGCCCGAAGGTCCGGGCCGAGTCGCCCGCTCCCGAGCCGGCGGTAGTGGCGGACGAGCCGGTCGTGGCGGCCGCCAGCGGCGAAGCTGCCGAGGTGGTCCCGACGGCAGTCGCGACGGTACCGGGCGAGCCCACGACGCCCGTAGACGCGACGGCGGAGGAAGTGAAGGCGGAGCCCGCACGGGAGGAGACGGTGCAGGCGTTGCCGTCTGAGGCCGAAGCGCCAGCGGTGTCCCCTGCGGCTGAGGGACCCGCAGCGGCGTCCGAGCCGGACGACATAAAGCATTTGCCGCGCGATCTCGACATCGGTTTCACCGACGAGTCCTATCACGAGACGTACAGCGCCGAGTTCGGGGCGAGCGCGCTCGCGATTCCGAATAGCGACACCGGTGATTCGCGAACCAGCGATTCAGTGGTCATGCGTCCGAGCGGAGAGGCCGACGCGTTCTCGCTTCTCGGGTTCGGCTCGTCCTCCGAATCGACCGAGTTTGATGTCACCGCGTTCGAATCGAGTGGGATACCTGCATCGGTCCGCGACTCGCCTGGTCTCGCAGATGTCGCCAGTCCCGCGGGCGCAGCGCCGAGCGCGGGCGATGCTGCCAGCGAAGATGCAACCGGCGAGGGAACGGGCCCGGCCGCCGAAGTCTCCCCGGCGCCCGTCGCCGAGGCGCCGCGCGCGGAGAAGCCGCGCGTGGAGGAGCCGCCGGCCGCTCCGGACATCGCCGCGATGACGCAGCCCTCGCGCGAGGCCATGCAGACCGGATCGGTGAACGTGTTGTTCCCGCAGCACCCGATATCGGCGCCAGACGAAGCGGCGGCGGCGGCTCTCTCGAACGCGTTCGGGGGGCCCTCGTTCGCGGCGGAGCCGAAGCCGGACGTGAAGCCCGATGCGCCTATGGGGAGTGGTGCCGCGCGCCCCGCGCTCAACGAGTTATCGCTCGACAGCGTCTTCCGCGAATCGCCTGCGGCGACGCCCGATCCGCGGCGTGAGGCGACGGCGTTTTCCTTTGATCAATTCTTCGGTGATACGCCGCCGGCGGCGCCATCCGGCGGGGCGTCCGGGGCGGATTCGTTGCTGGGCGATTCTCTCGATGTCGGATCCGCGGATGCGGAGCAATTCAGCAACTGGCTATCAGGGCTGAAGAAGAAGTGAGGATCGCGGTTCTCAACGGGCCCAACCTCAATCTCCTCGGCACGCGGGAACCGGCGATTTATGGCTCGACGACGCTCGCTGGCGTGGAGCGCCGCCTGCGTTCGGTGGCCCGCGGCCTTGGCGTCACGCTGTCCTTCGCCCAGCGCAATGGTGAGGGCCAACTCATCGATGCGATCCACGCTCTTCGCGGCCGCGCTGATGGCGTGATCCTGAACGCCGGGGCGTACAGCCACACGAGCCTTGCGATCCGGGATGCGTTGGTGGGCGTCGGGCTGCCGTTCGTCGAGGTGCACGTGACGAACGTGTATGCGCGAGAGCCCGAGCGCCGTCATTCGATGTTGGCGCCCGCCGCGCGCGCGGTGCTGTGCGGGTTCGGGCCGGCTGGGTACGAGCTGGCATTGCGCGGGCTCGCCGAGCTGCTGGGCGGCACGCCGCCGGTAGCGGCGGCACCCACCGCGGCTCGGCTGGGTGCGACCGCGCGCCCCGGGAAGCCGCGGCAGCGCCGCCGTGGTTGACCGCCGGCCTCAACGGGTGGCTGCCCTCGCCGATGCGCTGGGGGCGATAGGGCTCGACGGGGTCTTGCTCACCGGTGCGGCGAACATCCGATATCTGACGGGCTTTTCCGGGTCGAGCGCGCTGGTCTTTGCCACCGCGCGAGCCGAGCTGCTGCTGGTCACCGATTTCAGGTACAAGACCCAGGCGGCCGACGAGATCGGCGATCTGGCGCGAGTGGTGATCGAGGGGCAGAGCCTATGGACGGGGCTCTGGCAGAACATGCCGTCGTTTCCATCCGTAGAGGTGGTGGGCTTCGAGTCGGCGCATTTGGTGCACCGCGACTTCCAGCGGTTGCTCGAAGCTGGAGCTCGGTGGCAGTGGCGGCCGACGGTCGATGTGGTGGAGGCTCTACGGGAACGCAAAGACGCCGGCGAATTGGCGCATATCACCGCTGCCGCGGACGTGGCGACGCGCGCGCTGAGCCGGACGTTGCCGCAAATCAGGGCAGGGATGACGGAGCTGGAGGTGGCGGGCGTCCTGGAGCACGCGCTCCGGTCGGAGGGCTCCGAGACCTTCCCCTTTGCGTCGATCGTCGCCTCCGGGCCGCGGTCCGCGCTGCCCCACGCCGCCACGTCGGCGCGCGCCCTTCAACGCGGCGATTTCCTCTTGCTCGATTTCGGAGCCTCGGTCGCCGGATATTGCGCTGATGTCACGCGGACTGTAGTACTGGGGCCACCCAGTGACGAACAGCGGGAGGTCTACGGGGTGGTCCGAGCGGCGAACGAGGTCGCGGCCGGCGCGGTGCGTCCCGGGATGCGGGGCAGGGATGCCGACGCGGTCGCGCGTGACTACATTGATCGCCGCGGTTATGGGGAGGCCTTCGGCCACAGCCTGGGTCATGGGCTCGGTCTGGAGGTACACGAGGCGCCGCGGTTGTCGCGCACGGCGGACGCGGTCCTGGCGGTTGGGACGGTGGTGACCATCGAGCCGGGGATCTACCGGCCGGGTTGGGGCGGGGTGAGGATCGAGGACGATGTCCATTTGGGCCCGGGTGCGGCGGATGTGCTCACCCGCTTTACGCGGGAACTGCTGGTCGTGGGCTAGCCTGGATCGCGGGGTCGCCAAGACACCTGGACCGAGGACTCGTGTGACGCAAGGGCACCCTTCTCCATCTTTATGATCGATCTCCGTTACGTCAAGAAACTGATCGAGATCCTCGATGGGTCGAGCGTGGACTCGATCGAGATCTCGACCGACAAGGGGATGAAAATCCGCCTGTCGAAGTCACCGACCCAGCGCGGGACGGTGCAGATGGCGACGCCGGTGCCGATGCCGGCATTGCTGCCGGCGGCCGGCCAGCGCATGACGCCGGGCGAAGGCATGACGGCGTACGGGGATGGGACCGGGTCGGGAGGCCAGGGGACGGGCGAGCAGAAGGGGGAGCCGAGGGGCGAGCCGAAGCCAAAGCTCCTGGAAGTGAAGTCCCCGATGGTGGGGACGTATTACGCCGCGCCGGAGCCGGGCGGCAAGCCGTACGTGACCGAAGGAGCGCGGATCGCCAAGGGACAAATCGTCTGCATTATCGAGGCGATGAAGATCATGAACGAGATCGAGTCGGAGTTCGCCGGCATCGCGCGTGAGGTCCTGGTCCAGGACACGCACCCGGTCGAATACGGACAAGTGCTTCTCCGAATAGATCCTAACGGATGAAGCTCCGCCCCAGGCGGGGCGGGGGCCGATCGACAATGGCTAGCAGCGCGTCAGTGGTACCACCGGGTGCGGCAGCACAACCCACGTCGCCAGCGCCTGCGACAGCCGGACCGCCGGGCGCGAGCGCCGCGCCGGCTGGCCCGTTCAACTTCAAGGGGATCCTCCAGGAAATGATCCGCAACAACGCCTCCGACCTGCACCTCAAGGTGGGACGGCCGCCGACGTTGCGAGTGCAGGGCGCGCTGGCGCCCATGGTCCACGCCGCGATGCGTCCGGAGGACCTGAAATCCCTGGCCGAGCAGGTGATGACTCCCAGGCAGGTCAAGGAGTTCGCCGAGAACAAGGAGGCGGACTTCGCGATCGGGGTGCCAGGGATCGGCCGGTTCCGCGTGAACGTCTACCAGCAACGCGGGACCATCGCCTACGCGCTCCGTTCGATCCCATATCAGACCAGCACAGTCGAGGAGCTGAACCTCCCGAAGGTCATCAACGAGGTGGCGATGCGCCCGCGGGGCCTGGTCCTGGTCACCGGGATCACGGGTTCGGGCAAATCCACGGCGTTGGCCGCGATCATCCAGCACATCAACGAGATGCGCCGTGCGAACATCATCACGATCGAGGATCCGATCGAGTTCCTGCACCGCGACATCAACTGCCACATCAACCAGCGCGAGGTCGGCACCGACACCGGGAGCTTTTCCCAGGCACTCCGCCGGGTGCTGCGCCAGGACCCGGATGTGATCCTGCTGGGTGAGATCCGCGACCTCGACACGCTCGATACCGCGCTCAAGGCAGCCGACACGGGCCATCTGGTGTTTTCCACGCTGCACACGACTGATGCGACGCAGACCATCAACCGCGTGCTGTCGTTCTATCCGCCGCATCAGCAGGCTGAGGTGCGGTTCTCGCTGTCCAGTGCACTCGCGGCAGTGATTTCGCTGCGGCTCGTTCCGCGGAAAGACAAGCCAGGCCGCGTGCCGGCGTGCGAGGTGCTCATCAACACGGCCGCGGTGCGCGACAACATCCGCGACATGACGAAATCGCTCAACATCCCGGACCTGATCAAGGACGGGACGGTCCAGTACGGGATGCAGAGCTTCGACCAGTCGCTCATGATGTGGTATACCAAGGGCATCATCTCGTACGAGGACGCCGTGTTCTACGCGACCAACCCGAGCGAGTTCGCCTTGCGGATCCAGGGCGTCGCCAGCTCGAGCGACACCAGCTGGGACGCGTTTCAGGCCGACGCGAACTCTTAGCGGCGCACGGAGGGGGTGGCCGCCGCGCGGCGATTTCACCTCCTGACGCCGGGCCAGCGCGGCCCACCGAAACCGGGGTCCCTGCCGTTCAGTACCCCGGGCCTTAACTTCCCCCGGTGTTCAACAAGGTCCTGATCGCCAATCGGGGCGAAATCGCGTTGCGCGTCATCCGGGCCTGCCGGGAGCTTGGCCTCCAGACGGTGGCCGTGTACTCCGAGGCGGACCGCGATTCGCTGCACGTGCGATTCGCCGACGACGACGTCTGCATCGGCCCCGCGCCGTCGCGAGACTCCTATCTCAATATCCCGCGGCTCATCGCCGCCGCGGAGATCACCGGCGCGGACGCGATTCATCCCGGCTACGGCTTCCTGGCTGAGAACGCGGAGTTCGCCGAGACGTGCGCAGCATCGAACGTGACGTTCATCGGGCCGACGCCGGAGCAGATTCGCGTCATGGGGGACAAAGCCGCCGCGCGGAATGCAATGGCGGCGGCTGGCGTGCCGATCATTCCCGGCACCACGGGGCCGATCGATGATGCCGACGAAGCGCTCGTCTTCGCGCGCGAGATTGGCTTCCCCGTGATCATCAAGGCGGCGGCGGGCGGCGGTGGCAAAGGCATGCGGGTCGCCCGCGACCCGGACGATTTCGGCCGCTCCTTCCAACTTGCCCGCTCCGAGGCGCTCTCCGCCTTTGGCAACGGCGAAGTGTACGTCGAGAAGTATCTGGCGCGGCCGCGGCACGTCGAGTTCCAGATTCTGGGCGACACGCACGGAAGCGTGATCCACCTCGGCGAGCGCGATTGCTCGGTCCAGCGCCGGCACCAGAAGCTGATCGAAGAGGCGCCGAGCCCGGCGATGACGCCGGATCTCCGCACGCGCATGGGAGACGCGGCAGTGCTGGGGGCAGCGTCCATCGGCTACGTGGGCGCGGGAACGGTCGAGATGCTGCTCGACACCGACGGCTCGTATTACTTCATGGAGATGAATACACGGATCCAGGTCGAGCACCCGGTGACCGAGATGCTGACGGGCGTCGATCTCGTCCAGGAGCAGATCCGGGTCGCAGGGGGCGAGCCGTTGTCCGTCGGCGCGTCGCCGTCGCTCCGCGGCCACGTGATCGAGTGCCGGGTCAACGCCGAGGATCCGTCGCGCAACTTCCAGCCCGCCCCCGGTAAGATCGCGGTGTTTCACCCGCCGGGCGGCCCGGGCGTGCGGCTCGACACGCACGTCTATGCCGGGTACACGATCCCGCCGTACTACGATTCGTTGCTCGCCAAACTCATTTGCGAGGCCCGGACCCGTCCGGAAGCGATCCGGCGCATGCAGATTGCGCTCGAGAGCTTCATCATCGAAGGGGTGCCGACGACGATTCCCTTTCTCGCTCGTGTGATGACCAACCCCCGATTCATCGCGGGCGATGTGGACACGAAGTTCCTCGAGCGAGAGAGTGAGTTGATGAAGGAGCCGGCTGCCACCGGCACCTCCTGACCGTGATGCGGCACGTGGCCCCGGGAGCGTAATGCGCGCCGACGTGTTGTTCGGGCCAGCCGAAGCGGTGCCAGCCGACGTCGCGGGCCGAGTCGTCGTGGTGATCGATGTGCTCCGCGCGTCCACGACCATCGCGGTCGCGCTGGCCAATGGCGCCCGCGCCGTCATTCCGCTGGCGAGCGCCGACGAAGTGGTGCTGCGCTCGAAGTCGTTCGAGCGCTCCGAGGTCCGGCTGGCGGCCGAGCGGAAGATGCGCATGGTGCCGGGTATGGACCTCGGCAACTCGCCGGGCGAGTTCACGCGCGAGGCGGTCGACGGAAAGACGGTGCTGCTGGCCACGACCAACGGCACGCCCGCGCTGGTAGCCATGCAGGGCGCGCGGGAGGTCGTCGTGGGTTCGTTCGTGAACTTTTCCGCGATCTCCGTGCTCCTGCGCGCGGCGCTTCGGGGTGGCACGGACATCACGATCGTGTGTGCGGGGCGGGACCGGCAGTACTCGCTCGAGGATGCGGCGTGCGCGGGTCGGTACGTGCGGTTCATGGCCAAGCACTATCCGGCGCTCACCTACAACGACGCGGCGCGCACGGCCGCCGTGCTGGAGCGCCGGTATGCCGACGATCTGGCGCGGCTGTTCATCGACGCGGAGCACGGGCAGGCGCTCCGCGAGGCCGGCTTCGCCGCCGACCTGGACATGTGTGCCGCGCTCGACGCCTGCCCGGTGGTGCCGGTCTATCAGGACCGCCAGATTACCAAGATCGGACCTGACCGGGAGCGGTAGTCTGTGGCCGGTAACGTGTCGAGAGTCTCGCTGTCGCCGCACGTCAAGCGCGAGGTAGCCGGAACCGCTCTGCTGCTGTTCTCGGTGTTTCTGCTGGGCGCGCTCACCGTCGGTGCACTCCGGCACCCGGTTCCGGGCGAAGGATGCAGCTCGGCCGGCGCCATCTTCGGTCCGGTCGGCGGATGTCTGAACGCGCTGCTCGTCTCCGGCCTTGGTGCGCCAGGCGCGTGGCTCCTCGCGATGGTGCCGCTCGTGCACTCGCTCCGTATTTTTGGGCGGCTGCGCGAATCGACGGACCGCTCGTGGCTGGTGTTTCTGGGCGGGCTGGTGGTGCTCCTCCCGATCGGCATCGCGCTGGCGACAGGCGCACACCGGGAGTTGACCTCTACGAGTGGCCTGTGGGGGGCCTTCGCCGCGTTCTATCTCGTTCGCGGCTTCGGAGTGGCGGGCGCGTGGATCCTCTTTGCCCTCGCCGCCAGCGCGCTGACCGCGGCGACGTTGGCGTGGAATCCGCTGCGGTTGGTGGTCGGCCCGGGGCGGCGCGCCGAAGCACGTGACGCGGCCGCGGCGCCGCTGGCGGACACGGCCAAGTCGCGCAACGGCGTCTCTGCGCCACTCTCCGCGGCGGTCGCACTCGATCCGCCGGCGGCGGAGATGCCGGCCATCGACCCGGGTCCGCTGCAGGACGCAACGGGCCGCAAGAAGCGGGGCACAGCCAAGGCGCGCGGGGCCATCACCGACGGCGACAGCGCGAATGGAGCGCTCGACGATGAGACCGGGGCCTCCGGACCTGCGTCGGAACTGCCACCTCTCGATCTCCTGGCGATGCCACCTGTCAGAAACGCCGACGTGGACCGTCGAGAGCTGGATGCGATGGGCGCCAAGCTGCTCGACGCACTGCGCACGTTCCGCGTCGATGGTGAGCTCGTCGGGCGCACGACCGGGCCAGTCGTCACGCAATACGAGGTCGTCCCTGCAGCCGGGGTGAAAGTTCGCCAGTTTGCGTCGCTGGCCGATGACCTGGCGCTCGCGATGCGGGCGCCGAGCATCCGGGTGGTCGCGCCGATCCCGGGCAAGGGGGCGGTGGGGATCGAGGTGCCGAATCCGTCGCCCGAGGTGGTCACGTTCCGCGAGCTCGTCGAGTCGCGCGAGTACCAGACCGCGCGAGCGGCGCTACCGATCGGGTTGGGCAAGGATCTCGAGGGGCGGCCTACGATCGCGGATCTCGCGAAGATGCCCCACCTGCTGATCGCCGGCGCCACGGGATCCGGAAAATCCGTGTGCGTGAACACGTTGATCACGAGTCTGATCTACCGGCATACACCGGAGACGCTGCGCTTCCTGATGATCGACCCCAAGATGGTCGAGTTGTCGGTCTACAACGCGCTCCCGCATCTCCGCCACAAGGTGATCACCGACAATCGCGACGCGGCGTCGGTGCTGAAGTGGGCGTTGATCGAGATGCAGGAGCGGTACGAGCTGCTTGCCGCCAATGGCTGCCGGAACGTGCAGGAGTTCAACCATCGCCTCCGGGAGGGTGCGACGCTGCTGACGCCGCTGCGGCCCGACGTGGCGTTCGAGGAGCGCACGTATCGGCGCGGCGTGCTGCCGTACATCGTCGTCGTGATCGACGAGCTGGCCGACCTGATGATGACGGTGCAGGGCGAGATCGAGACGCCACTGGCGCTGCTCGCCCAGAAAGCGCGCGCCATTGGGATCCACCTGATCCTGGCGACGCAGCGTCCGAGCGTGAACGTCATCACGGGCCTGATCAAAGCCAATTTCCCGAGCCGGATCGCGTTCCGTGTCGCGTCGCAGGTCGACAGCCGGACCATCCTGGACGGCGTCGGGGCGGAGGCGCTCCTCGGCAACGGCGACATGCTGTTCATCCCGCCTGGGAAGTCGGAGCCGTTGCGTCTCCAGGGTGCGTTCATCACGGGCGAGGAAACAGAGCGGCTGATCAACTGGTACGGGACGCAGCGCGAGGCGTGGCGGAAGACTCGTGTCGCCGAGCCCGCCGCCGAGGCGGCACCCGAGGACGATATCCTCGAAACGATGCGCCGTTACGAGGCAGAGCACGCGGACGGAGGCGGGGCCAGCGATGACGCCCGTGCCAGTGATCGTGACCTGTTGTTCCGCGAGGCCGCCGAGGTCGTGATCCACCATCAACAGGGGTCGACATCGCTGCTGCAGCGCCGGCTCAAAGTCGGCTATGGGCGCGCGGCGCGCATCATCGACCAGTTGCAGGCCGCGGGGGTGCTCGGACCGCAGGACGGGTCCAAGCCGCGTGACGTGCTGGTAGGGCTCGACGAACTACCGCGCATCTGCCGGAATGGATAGCAGGCGACAGAGGTTCCGGCAGGACGAGGCTTCCGCGCCGGCCCTCGATGCCCCGGCGGACCCCGAGTGACCACGGTGCGAGCGTCCAGGCGCCTCCTCGCCACGCTCGCCGTGGTCTCCGCCGCCGCGGCGGCCGCGCTGGTCTGGAGCGGTACCCAGTACCCGGGTCCGGGACTCTACGGCGACGGTGCCGGCTACCTCGGTGCCGCGGAATCCTTCGCGCAGCACGGCACACTCCGGGTTCCGTTCGCCAACTACGATAGCGCTGACAGCACCGCCGCGCTGGCGCAATGGCCGCCGGGATTTTCGCTGGTACTCAGCGTGCCGCTGATGGCGGGTGCGGGGCCGAGGGCGGCTATACGGATCGTGCAAACCGCAGTGGGTGCAGCCCTGATCGCACTGACCGCCGTCCTCGTCGCGACTGCCACCGCGCCTGTGTGGGGGGCGGTGACGGCGGTCGCG
>Ga0182024_10014627_pt1 | contig 15150 bp, 11 predicted proteins | sample P32metaG_FD_120480 | JGI IMG/M metagenome (GOLD analysis project Ga0182024, IMG submission 120480) | Permafrost microbial communities from Stordalen Mire, Sweden - P3-2 metaG (Illumina Assembly) | ecosystem: Environmental > Terrestrial > Soil > Wetlands > Permafrost | place: Sweden: Stordalen... | reverse complement strand
TCATGAGGCGATCCGTCGGCTAGGGTGATGGTTGGGAATCTGGATGGAAGGATGCGGGCTGAGTGTGGGGGGAGCGCGACTTCAGATCGTCGATCTCGCGCTTCTGCGCGTCGAGCCGGAGTTCGAGACGCTTTATTTCCTCCTGCTGCGCCCCCACCTCTTCAACGAGCGGAGTCAGGCGCCTGATTTCCTCCTGCTGAGCTTTAACGGCTTCGATCAGCGGGGCGACGAGGCTTTCGTAATTGACGGTCTTGAGCCCGTCCGGCCCGGTCGCGACCGCTTGCGGGAATGCGGCTTCCACATCCTGCGCGAGAACGCCCATTTGCGGCTGGTTCAAGGGCAGGCTCATACCCTTGCCGAGGGTGCGGGATTCGGGCGGCTTCCACTCGAACGTAACGCCTTTGACCTGTTCGATCCGGGAGAGGCTATCTACGAGCGGGCGGATATCGGTCTTGAGGCGGGCATCGGATGTCATTTCGAACTGCGTCGCCCAAACCTTGCCGCTGACCGTCAGCCCCTGGCCCTGATAGGTCTTGGTGCCGATGCCGACCTCGGGCGCACTTGAACTGATCGATCCCATGATGAGATCGCCGATATCGAGCTGGGTGTTGCTGGTGTTGGTGACATTGCTGAGGCTGTTGCCGATCAGGATGTTGCTGCTGCCGGTCGTGATCGCACTGCTCGGGTCCTCGCCCAGGATGATGTTGTAGTTGCCGGTCACGCCCTTGCCGGACTTGAATCCGACCAGCGTGTTGTCGGTGCCGGTGGTGATGGCCTGGCCCGCGTTATAGCCGAGAGCCGTGTTGCTGGTGCCGGTCGTGAGGGTGTTCAGCGCATAGACCCCGACCGCCGTGTTGCCGTTGCTCCCACCTTGAATATGTTGGAGCGTCCCCTGGCCAAGGGCGACATTGTTCTCCCCGGTCAGGGGATTGGCGCTGGCGCCGCCCGCGGTTTGGGCGGCGGCGGGGTGGAAAGTAAGGCAGAGGAGAAGGAGCGCCGCGAGAGGAGGCGGCGCGAGTTTGGGTCTTGGCGCGGGTTTGTTGCGTTCTCGAAATGGTAGCGGGGGCGGCGCGCCCATCGCCACAAGCCGAACAGCGGCCGCAAAACCCCGTGTCATGCCCCAACTCCCAATTTGAACGCACTGATCCAGGATGAATCTTAGTAGGGAGTGGTCTTTCAGGCAAGAGTCGCCGCGGGTGGGCTGCGCTTTGGCGGGTGGACTAATGAGGGCGGCATTGCTCCAACACCACCACGACGATTGTTTCACGTGAAGCAACCTAACGTTCTCCGAACGGGTGCTTGCCGCGCTTCCTCATCGCGTCATCGATAGCCTCGCCGAGCCACGCTTTAAGCGTCTTTCCCTCGTCGATGGCCAGATGATTCAGCGTATCGCTGCATAGGCGCGAGAATCGCGCGCCGACGAATATCGGTTTGTCTTTTGGCTGGGATTCGCTGAGTTGCTGAATTGCTGGCGTGTTGACTTGTTGACTTGCTGACTTGCTGAGGGAAGCGAATTTGTTGAGGGTCATATGGCGATTTCCTTGCTGGTGCTGGTCTGGTTGAATTCTGGAGCGGCGGCGAGCATCGCTTTCCATCTGAGGGTGTATTTCTCTTTATCTCCGAGGTGGTAACCGCTAGGGAAGGTGCGTCCGTATCTTTTTTCCTGGATGTACCAAAAGGACACCGCTGCGCGCGCGGCGGCCATCATTTCGGGCGTAGGTTTTTGGGGAACCAATTGCCACCCTTCCGGGATGGGGATTTGAGGATTCATGCTGCTGCCTCCTGGTTGGTGGCGGGGATTTCGAGAAAATGGGTGACGAAGGCCCAGAGGCTGTCGAGTTCGCGAGCGGCTGAGCCGATGGGCTCGATTTCGGAGACAAGTTTGCCGCGCTCCGAAGCGATCTGGTAGATGGCGCGCTTGGTGATCACGACCGGGGCGATTTGTAGATCGTATTCGGTCAGGAGCTTGGTCGCGTCGCTTATGGCCTTCTGGGCCTGGGGATGCGCGCCGTTGAGGACGACGTAGGCGGGTTTGCGGGATATGGCGACAAGGTCCGCTGTGGTCAGGATGGCGTGAAGATCAAAGGCGGAGGGCTGGCACGGGATGATAATCAGGTCAGCCGCTTTGGCGGCCTTAACCGCCGCCGCGTCCGCGTTGGGCGGCGTATCGATGAAGGCGAAGTCCGCGCCCAAGGCCTCCGCGCGGGCCAGGGTTTGATCTAGCTGCCCATGGGGAGTGGTGATGACTTCTGGGGCCAGGATGGGCTTTTCTGGGTCCAGGGTGGGATTTTGAGGGTTGCGCCAGGATGACCAGGCTCTGGCGGTCGCCTGCTGGTCCAGGTCAAGCAGGCAAGGTGCGAACCCGGCTCCCAGCGCCAGGCCTGCGAGGTGAATAGCAATCGTCGTCTTGCCGACGCCGCCCTTCTGACTGATGACCGATATCGTCTTCATGCTGCCTCGCTGATTCGTTGAGTTGTTGACTTGTTGATTGTGCAGCAAGTCAACAAATCGTCAAGTGGCTTGTGCGCTTGTCAGGAAACGGCTGCGCGCGGGCGTGGCGTTGCCATGTCCGCCCTGTTCAAGTGCAGCCAGGGGGATACGCAAGGGGGACTTCAGCGGAGCGCTTTGAAATCCCTCTTGCGGGGGGAGCGGCGCGGTTTGCCGCGTGGGGGGAACCCTCCCGCCCCGGCGTCCCCCCAGCGGGGGGAATGAGAAAGGGGGAGATTAAACGGGATTTCCTTTGGCCGGAATGGGGCTGATCTTGAGTTTCGGGGGATCTGGCCGGACGTGTTCCCAGCATGTCATTGCGGCGTCGAATAGCAGGAGGCGAGTGCTCCGCAATGCGTCCTGGTCCATGTCATTCGACAAATTTCTGTCAATGTTCAGCTCGATGAGATCGGCCTCTTTTTGGAGATCAAGGAGCGTTTTGCCTCGCCAAAGATCAGGGGCAAATATTGCTGCGGCGAGGATTTTCGCGACATCGCTCTGCTTCCAATAGAGGGCTACAGAAAACAACAAGTCGTCATATTCGCGCGGATGTAGACCATGGCGGATGAGAAGCGCCAGGATATCGGTATGGCCATTGCGAGCGGCACATACAGACGGACTTTCACGCCAGCAGCCGCGAACATCAGCGCCCTGAGCGAGTAGGCGCTGCACCAGCTCGATGTCGCCCGATTCGATGGCCGCCAGAAAGCGTTTGGCGCTTACCCTTCTCTTCGGCGGCATATCCCTAAAGCGCCCTTCCTTTGGCCGGAACGTCGCTGATCTTGATCTTCGGGGGATCTGGCCTGATCTTTTCCCAGCACGTCATGGCGGCGTCGAATAGCTCAACACGGGCAAGACGCGATGCCTCCTGTTTCGCCTCTGGGAGATATGCATCGATTCCCTTTTCAATTTTGGCGTAAAGGAGATTGGCTTCTTTTTGGATGTCCTCAAGGCCCCTCCCTCGCCAAAGATCAGGGGCAAATACTGTAGTCGCGAGGAGCTTCATGATAGCGGGTCGACGCCAGTAGACGGCATCCCAAAACAAGATGTCGTCAGAATGGCGTGGATCGACTCCATGGCGGATGAGGAGCGCAAGGATTTGTATTTGATTTCGACGAACAGCGTATGATGCCGGGGATTCATTCCAACCGTCGTCGCTCAGGTCAGCACCTTTTGCTAGGAGGCGCTCGACGAGCGCAATGTCGCCGGATTCAATAGCATCCAAAAGGTCGGGTTCGGGTGGCCTTTTCTTGCGGGCCATATGGTTCAGTATCGCGCTTATGGGCGACGGAAAAAGCTTTGCCCATTCCTTGCCCAGATCCTCGCCGACTACGCCCGAATGATGCCGATTGGCCCGGCTGACGCCGACGCATCCGATTCAAAACACTGGGCCCGAGACGTGCGTAGCGGGTTATGAGTCCGCTGCACTAACCGCTGTGCTAAGGGCCCTGTTGAGCCTTCGCGTCCATCGTACCATTCAGGGTCTCTAAAAATGAGCGGCAGACTGTGAAGCGGGCGCTGTTCAACGCGGTGGCGCCCTCGTCCGCAGCCAAGGCCCCGGTGGGGCCGCCAAATTTGGCGGCAGCCGCCCTTTCAAGGCGGCTTTGTGGCAACACAACTAGCGCCAGCTAAAAAGCCGGCTTGCCGCCAAAATTGGCGGCCCCACCAGGTCTAGAAGTACACCTTCATGGCCAGCTGGATCAGCCGCGGGCCGCCGAAGCTGGTGACCTGTCCGAACGTCGAACTGTTCACCGCGCTCGACGGACCGTTCCAGTTGGCGTGGTTCATGATGTTGAAGAAATCTCCGCGCAGTTCCACTTTATAGCGTTCTTTGATCCGGAACTGGCGGCTGGCTGCCATATCCCACTGGATAAAGCCCGGACCGTGGAAGATATCGCGCGCGGCGTTGCCGAAGGTCCCCAGGGGTTCGCAAGAAGGATTGGTGGAATAAGCTGCCAGGGCGCAACTCCCCGCGAACGCGGCGGGATTGAAATACTGCACGATGGTACGCGGTTGCGATGCCACTCCGGGCACCACGTTGGGCCGGTCGCTTCCCTCGCCGGTCAGCGACACGTCCGTTCCGTCAGTAACCGTATAAGGCTGGCCGCTGGCGAGACTGATCAGCGGTGCAACCTGCCAATCCTTGGTCAAACCTTTTAAGACTCCCTGACCCAGTCCGCCGCTGACAGCCACCAGCGAAGTGTTGAAAATGTAGCGGCGGTCGAAGTTGCAATCGGCCTTTTCAGCGTCGCGGTTATTGGGATTCTGATAGTCGTTGCCGGACAGTTCGGCGCCGAAGTCCCAGGTGCTGATGCAGTGCGACCAGGTGTAATTCACCAGCCAGGTGTAGTGATGGGCGAAGCGGTGCTCGGTCTTCAGCAGCAGGGCATGGTAGCTGGAGATCGCCCCGGCATCGGTCTGGTCGATGGAGCTGTAGGAAGTGCCCTGCGTCGCATTCAGCTCGGTCAACAGGCGGCGGGCTGGTTCGTTGCCAGTGGTCGCGGTGGGACTGGGTTGAGGTACGTTGATGTCGTTGGAGCCCAGGATATGGTTCGTCCGGCTGCCAACGTAGGTCGCCGTCGCCAGCCAGTCCTTCGCGATTTGCCGCTGGTAGCTGAGGTTCCACTGCATCGTATACTCGGACGGCACGTTCGGCGGAATCGTCACATAGGTGCTGTTGAGCGGGAAGGTCCCTGCGCTTGGGAAAGGATCGCCGCCGGGGACGCCCAGCCAGGGGTTGGAAAACTGCCCGGCGATGCCGGCCGAACCCAGATTGCTGGTGCCGTCATTCGCGCCCAGGGCGACCGAGGACGCGTAGGGAGGATTGGTCGTCCAGCGTTCCGGATAGAACAACTCCGGATTATCGTGCATCAGCGCGAAGGCCGCGCGAATGGTCTGCTTTCCGCTCCCGGTCGGATCGAAGACCAGGCCCAGGCGCGGCGACATGTCCGCCAGGTGACTGTTGGCGAACGCGCATCCGTTCGTATTGAGCGAATCGTGGCCAAACAGCAGTCCCGCGGGTGTGTTGGCGTAGGCGGTGCTGTGGTAGCCCGCCAGATACTCGTTCAGCAGGAACTGATCGCCGCGGCACTGTTTGTCGCTGGTCGGCTTGTACGGCTCCCAGCGCAGGCCCGCGGTGATGGTCAAATGCGAGGTGACGCGGTAGGTGTCCTGCGCGTATGCGGCGAACACCGTCTGGCGCATATAGTCGGAGAGCGCGTTCCCGTCCGTCAGGCCGCTCAGTCTCCCCAGTTCCAGATCCGCCAGTGCGTCGCCGGTGGCGCCGCCGTTGAAACTCCACTGGCCGTTGGACTGCTGGTTGTTGAGCGAGTTGAACTGCAGCTTCCGGAAGTCGACGCCGAAGCCCAGTTGGTGCTTGCCCATGGTCTTCTGGAAATCGTCCGAAGCCTGATAAGTGTTCACATCGAAATATCCCGGAGCGCAGGTGCCGCAGGCCACGTTGAAGTAGTTGCTGACGGTGATTTGGATGTAGTCGTTCGGCATGTTCTCTTGAAATCCCTGGATGCCCAGCGAGTTCGGGCCGAACAGGTTGGGTGCCGATCCGCGGTTGTCGGCGCGCCGGTTGTACGTGGCATGGAATGAGTTCACGCTGGTGGGGTTGAACGTATAGGTATCACCGACCGTCAGAGTGTTCGTTTCATCGCGATTGCCCGGATTCGGTCCCGTGGTCAATACGTTCGACCCGTTGAAGAACGCCTCCGCAACGTAGTTGTAAACGAAATATCGGCCATAGAGCGTGTGCTTATCGCTGACGACGTAGTCGACGCGGCCGACCAACTCCCAGTCCGGATTGTCGGCCGGCTGTCCATAGAGGACCAGTCCGCAGGGATCGGTGGTAGCCGGAAGGTAGGTGCTGATCAGTTTTTGCGCCGCCGGATCGAAACGCGTGAGCGGAATAATATTGTTCGGGAAAGGAGAGCCATTCGTCGGATCTTTGAGGGTGATGGCTTTCGATTGGCAACCGCCCGCCGAAGTCGCGGCGTCCTCCACCGAGAAATTTCCCGCCGCCGTCAAGGCCGTCGGCACGTGCGCCGTGTTCAGACCCGGGTTGCTGGCTTGCGAGGTGTGCTGATATCCGCCGAAAAAGAACAGCTTGTCGCGGATGATCTTGCCGCCGGCCGTGCCGCCGAATTGGCTGCGTTTCAGCGAGTCCCGTACCGGCTGGGCGACCGAACCCGATGGCTCCACCAGGCCCTTGGTGCGCGCGTTGAGCTCGTAATTGCGGAGATACTCGAACAGGTCGCCATGAAAGGCGTTACTTCCGGACTTGGTCACCACGTTCACCACGCCGCCCGGATGGAGGCCGAACTGCGCCTGCAACGCGTTGGTCTGCACGCTGAATTCCTGCACCGCATCGGGGAACGGAAGCGGCAGATTCACGTTGCTGAAGGCGTCGTTGTTATCGCCGCCGTCCAGCAGGTAATTGACGCCGTTGGCTTGCCCGCCGCCCACTGAGAACGTGCCCGAACCGTCCGATCCCTGAATATTCTTGCTGCCCGTCAGATCGCCGCCCGGCGTCGAGGTGCCTCCGCCCACCAGCGTCAGCAACTGCGTCAGGTTGCGCCCGTTCAGCGGCAGCTCCACCACCTTCCGGTCGTCCATGACCTGCGCGATGCCGCTGTCCTTGGTCTCCACCATCGATGCGTTGGCCGCGACCTCAATGGTCTCGCTCACCGCGCCGACAGTCATGCTGATATTCATCGAGATCGTGCGGCCCACTTCCAGGATGATCCCGGTTTGCCGGTATTCCTTGAAGCCGGGCGCCTTCACGTCCAGGACGTACCCGCCTGGCGGGAGATTACCGATCGAGAAATGGCCTTGCGCGTCGGTAATGGTTGCGTGAGGCGTCTGCGTTTCCACCTGGGTCATGGTGACAGGAACGTTCACCATCACCTTTCCGGATGTGTCGCTCACCACGCCGTCCACTTCGGCGACGGCTACGGCCTGGGCATGCGCGCGCGGTGCGAACAACGCCGCCGCGAGAAAACCAACAAAAACCGCCTTGCGGAGATCCACACACATCATAAATATGACTCCCCCCCTATGGAAACTTCGATACTTTTTTCCAGCGGGACTACACCCTCAGCGAACGATACGACGCTTTTCCGGGACTGTCAAAGCCAAATCGCTGAATGGTATATTTAGTAAAACTAAACGATACGGAGCGCCCATGGACCTTCGCCAGCTTGAGCTCTTTCTCGCCGTCATGGACACCACCAGCGTTACCCTCGCCGCGCACAAGATGTTCATCACCCCCGGCGCGGTCAGCCTCCAGCTCCATAACCTGGCAGCCGAGCTGCGAACGGAACTGTTCATTCGCGCGGGAAAACGCCTCCAGCCCACGCCCAACGCCCACCGCCTGGCCGACCACGCCCGCCGCATGATTAAAGAGGTCCGCCAAATCGAGCAGGAGTTTGAAAACGACCCCGACCGCGACGTCCGCCCCTTCCGCTTCGCCACCGGAGCCACAACGTTAATCCATCGCCTCGGCCGCCCCCTGCGCCTGCTCAAGAAAAAGTATCCCGACACCGAAATTCAGGTCACCGTCTCCCCGACCGAAGAAATCGTCTCCGGCCTCCTCGCCCGCCAGTTCGACTTGGGGCTGATCTCGCTCCCCGTCGCCAACGACCAGATCAGAATTCTGCCCCTGTTCGAAGAGGAACTATTAGTTCTCCGCCCCTCCCATACCCGAGTCTCCGGCAGTCGAGTCGGCACCGTCGGACTGGAGGAGCTGGCCGCCGCGTCCTTCGTTCTCTATCCCAAGCGGAGCAACATGCGCTCCATCATCGACCAGTTTTTCCGCCAGGCCGGGATCAACCCCCGAGTGATCATGGAGGCCGACGAAACGGAGGCCATCAAAAGCCTGGTGGAATCCGGCTTCGCCTATTCGATCCTCCCCGCCTTCGCGCTGCGCGGCTCAAACCGCTTTTTCCACGTGATGCGCGTCCACGGCCACACCCTGCAACGACGGCAAGCGCTGGCGATGGCCAGAACCGACTATCCCCGGGCGCTGACGGAATCAATCGCCCTGTTCCTGCAAGCCGCGCTGACGGTTCAGCCGCGATAATTTGCCACACTGAAATGATATGACCCTGAAAAATCGATAAAGCGGGACGCGTGGTTCTTCCCAAACCCATCCGCGACCGCCTCGGTCTCCGCGCCGGCAGCGACCTGGAGATTGAGGAGACCGTGGATGGAGTCACGCTCAAGCCCGCCGCGCGTCGATCTCCGATGATCAAGAAGCAACGCCTCTGGGTTCACACCGGTAAGGTGCCAGCGGGATTCGATACCGTGCAGGCGATCCGCGACGACCGGGAAGATCGCATCCGCAAGCTGGCGGGTCTGTGAAGGCCTATCTTGACACCAACGTTCTAATCGCCGCGTCCGTGCCGGACCATCAGCACCGCGGTGAAACAAGGAACGCTCCACGGATGCATCAGCACTCACGGGCTGGCCGAGTTCTACTCCGTCGTCACCCGGGCTCGCTTCGTCCCTCGCGTCCACCCCGCCGATTCCCCATTTCGATCTCATCGCCCTCACCGGCGCCGATTACAAATCCGTCCTTCGATCCTGTTCCTCCGCCGGCGTGACCGGCGGACGGGTATTTGACGCCCTGCACCTCCGCTGCGCCGAAAAAGCCGAGTCCGACCGCATCTACACCTTCAAGACAAAAGATTTCCGCTCTCTCGCCCCGCCGACCCTGGCCGCAAGAATCACCGCGCCGTAGGTTTTCCGGTGGCGCGAACTTTAGTTTGCAGCGTCGGCTTCAGCCGACGTTAGGGCGTTGGGACATCGGCTGAAGCCGATGCTGGGCAAGCTGAAGCTCGCGCCACCATTATTTCTTCAATCCGGCCTGCCAGTTCAGCACAACCATGTACGGCTCCGGTTCGCTCTTCATCGACGCGGTCGCGAGAAAGCGCTTGCCGTCCGCTGCGGAATCCCAGGCATCGATTCGTGGGACCACAAATCCAAGCGTGTGAGGCTTCCCCGTCCGGAACTCCGGTCCGGCTGCAATGTCGACGGCCGTTAGCGTTCCGCCCCCGGCGACGTAATAAACTTCCCGGACATCGCCGCGCCAGCGCGGTGCTTGTGACTGTTCGGGCGAGCTGGAGATTTGCCACTTCCCACCCGCCTCCACGGCGGTCCCGGCGGAGTTCATGGAAAATGGCCGCACATAGACCTCGAACTTGCCTGACTCGTTCGAGCTATAGGCCACCCAATGGCCGTCAGGAGAAAAGCGAGCAACTCCTTCAGCGAACTCAGTAGTTAGGAACGGAACCGGCCTCCTGCTGCCGCCCTCCATCGAGAGCACCCAGATATCTTGCTGCGTTTTCGGGTTCATTGCCGTATATAGCAGGAAGCGCCCGTCACGCGACCAACTGGTGGCGCGCTTGTCCTCGCTGAACTTGAGCAGAACCACCTCTTCTTTCCCGCCGTTCACCGGCTTTTCGTATAAGTCGTATGGGCCGTTTCGGTTGGAACTAAAAACGATGCGAGTCCCATCAGGCGACCATACCGGATTTGCGTCAGTCGCCGAGCTAAACGTGAACCGTGTGCGGGCACCGCCTTCTGAGAGATCGAGGAGCCAGATATTTGCTCCCTCCTCGCTCCTCCTGCTCGCAGCGAGCTTCGTCCCATCGGGCGAGAGCGCCAACGACAGATAATTGCCTGGTTCTCCGGTGGTTCCCAAGGCCTTGCCCTTCGGGTCATACCAAGTGAGGGTTGGGTCAGATCGTGCGCTTTGACGAAACACCAGGACGTTGGACGAGACCGAATAGTTTGCAGGGCCACCCATGCCGCCGTTAATATCACCCACGTGCTCGGCAATCGGGGTCGGCTGCCCTTGCAACTCCATTCGGCGATGATCGAAGGGCTGAGCCACCAGTGTTCCAGCGCGCATGAAAAGCAGATAACCGATGCCTCGGTCCAGGGACGGCACGTATTTTGCCTGCCACTTGCTGGCAATTAAAGGAGTGGAACTCTGTTCTTCTGGTTTCGCGTCCACCGAGCCGATATAAACTGCGCTCTTTCTCTCGTCATACGAGTAACGCGAGTAGACAAAATGCCGCCCATCCGGCAGGAAAGATACACCAAAATGGATATTGTCCTGGCGCGCAGCGTCCATTGTAGTGAGCTGAACCGGAGTACCGCCCGAGGCAGGCACACGGAATAAGCCGAAGTTTGTATCGGCGAGCACGATCAAGTCGTTTTGGCTCCAATCGCCCCCTGCCCAGAGGTGCCCAGGGTGGAGGTCGGCAACGATCTGTGGGCGACCCCCAGTCGCTTCGATCTTCTTGAGTTTTCCCTGGGACGGATACGCGACAAAGCGGCTGTCCGGCGACCACATGGCTCCCCCGGAGGCGTCCGTTAAATCGCGCGCTTCTCCTGACTCTAGAAAATGAACCCATAACCGACCTCCCGCAACGTAGGCCAACTTCCTGCCATCCGGTGACACTCCGCCCCCTCGCTGGATCTGGAAGCGGACTTGCTGCGCGGGAGCGGGCGGCCTCTCACGTAAGTGGAGAAACACAAGCGTCGCCAGGCCCGCGGTCGCGATGGCTGCCGCGATCCAGGCAAGTTTCGCGTAACGAATCGTCTGCGACGGCAGGGCATGGCCCTGCCCCACCCCCCACGCATCGCCGATATCGCGCAGCCGCTTCTTTGGATCCTTCTCCAGGCATCTTTCCACCAACGGCCGCACCTTGACGGGAACACGGCTCAAATCTGGCTGATCCTTCACCACCGACGCCAGAATCTCCTGCAAATCGTTCCCATGAAACGGACGACGCCCGGTCAGCAGTTCGTACAACACCACTCCGAAGGCCCAGATGTCGGCCCGCTTATCGACGATCTTCCCACGCGCCTGCTCCGGCGACATGTACGCCGCCGTGCCCATGATCATTCCCGCGACCGTCACGGTGGGCGAATCTTCCGGATCGCCCGAGGCGAGCTCGATGGTCTTCGCCAATCCGAAGTCGAGGACCTTCACCGTGCCGTCGGGCTTGATTTTGATATTCCCCGGCTTCAGATCGCGATGGACGATGCCTTTTTCGTGCGCCGCGTCCAGCGCATCGGCGATCTGCCGCGCGATCCGCAGCGCGTCCTCCAAAGGAAGGGGCCCTTTCGGCGATTCTCCCTCGATCAGCTCCATCACCAGGAAATTCGGCCCGACGTCGTATAGCGTGCAAATGTTCGGATGATTCAGCGCCGCAATCGCCCGCGCCTCGCGCTCGAAACGGTCGGAGAATTTTTCCGCCGACACCTTGATCGCCACATCGCGGTTGAGGCGAGGATCATGCGCGCGCCAGACCACGCCCATCCCTCCCTCGCCCAGTTTTTCCAGAATCCGGTAATGCGAGAGCGTGGTCCCTTCCAGTTGGCTGTCGTCAGCCGCTTTCTCCACCTGGCCTGAGAATCGATAGCCCCGCCGCGCCACCGTCTCCACGTACCGGGGCTCGCTCGCCGAGTCTCCCAGCGCATCGCGCAACTTCTGAATAGCCGCGTTGATGCCGTGGTCGAACTCGACGATCGTATTGTTCGGCCAGAGGCGCGTCCGGATCTCCTCGCGCAGCACGACTTCGCCCGGATGCTCCAGCAGCATCCCGAGAATCCGCACCGGCTGCTCCCGCAGCTTGATTTTGATTCCGTGCTTGCGCAGTTCCCCGGCCCGCGCATCGAGCTCGAACGGCCCGAATCGCACTACGCGTCGATCGGCAGGATGGGCCACGGTCCAGGCAGTTTATCACATGCGTTCATGCATGCGGCGTTCCAGCCCCATGCGTCAGCTTGGGGTTAGTGCGGGCATGGAAACAGCCCCAAGCTGACGCATGGGGCTGGCCGGCTCCCGTTTTTTTCGAGAATGCCACCGCCACCCGTACCTCATAAACATCTTTGTTTCAATCACCTGCGCGCTTACCCGCAGAGTACTCGCAGATTACCGCGAGCGCATTTAAGTAGCGCGCTCCTCACTCCACACTCGCCCTCAGCCGCGCAACCCGCGGCGCGAGGGCAACGTGAAAATTCAGACCATCCTGACCGCGGCAGTGGCCATTCTTCCATCCTTTGGCCGCGACCTTCCGTCCATCACTCTACGCGTTGTGAACGAAGCTCAGGTAGACGAACGATTGTTAAGCGAGGCGCGAAAGGAGGCGGCCGGGATTCTCAACCGCGCCGGCGTCGGCCTCACCTGGCTGGACTGCGACGGAGATTCCGAGCCCTGCCAGCGCCCGCGCGGCCCCGCCGATTTCCGGTTCCGCATAGCCACCGGGCGCCCCGCGTGGACCAGCCAGGAAAACCTCGGCTTCACCGAGCACGCCGGCGGCAACGGCTCGGCGGGAGTGAACTATCCGGCGGTCCTGAAACTGGCGGAAAAGCTCAACGGCTTCGCCCACGGCATCACGCCGGCGGCGGTGTATGCGCCAGGATTTCTGGGCGCCGCCATCGCCCACGAAATCGGGCACCTGATCCTGGGAGCGAACGCCCACCATCCGGACGGAGTGATGCGGGCGGACTGGGGCCGCGAACAATTCGAATTAATCAAGCTCGGCGGCCTGAACTTCGCCCGGGAGCAGGCCAGGCAGTTGCAAAGCGAAGTGAAAAATCGCATATCGCAGCCCTAGGCGCTTACTTCCTCAACCCGGCCTGCCAGTTCAGCACCACGGTGTACGGCTCCGGTTTGATGGTCTTGGGCGCGAGCGCGAAAAAACGCTTCCCATCGGCGCTAGCGCCCCACACCCCGGTAAAAGGGGGGATACCAAGGAGCCGAGGCTTTCCGGCCTTGAACACCGGATTGGTCGCAATGTCCACCGCCATGATGCCAGCGTCGGTCCAATAATAAAGCTCGCGGCCGTCAGCGCGCCAGCGCGGCTCCACCGCGACTCCCGTGGAGATTTGTACCTTCGCGCCGCCCGCTGCAACCGTCGCCGACGAGTTTATGGAAAACGACCGGACGTACACATCATAGTGGCCGGAACCGTCGAGCTCATCCGAGGCGTAAGCCACCCAATGGCCGTCGGGAGAAAATTGCGGCCTTCGTTCGCTGTACTCGGTGTTCAGAAACGGGACAGGCTGCTGCCGGCCTTCCAGCGGGAGCAGCCAGATGTCCCACCTGGTTTTCGGAAGATAAACTGTGTACAGCAGGAAGCGTCCGTCGCTGGACCAACTGGACGCATACTTATCCTCGCCGGATTGGAGCAGAAGCTCCTCCTGCTCTCCGCTGTTCACCGGTTTCCGATAAAGATCGTGATGGCCATTCCGGTTGGAGCTGAAAATGATGCGACTCCCATCCGGCGACCACACAGGACTTTCTTCGGTCGCGGAACCAAACGTAAACCGCGTGTACATGTCTCGAGAGAGATCCAGGAGCCAGATATTGCGGTCCGGTCCTTTCGCCTGCCTCATGGCCAGCCGAGTCCCGTCCGGCGAAAGGGAGGCGTCGAGGTACACGGCTGGTTGGTCGATGTTGCCTAATACCTTTCCCTCCCGGTCGTACCAGGTGAGCTGCCGCGCCCTCGTTTCGCCTCGCTGGAAGACCAAGACATCAGTGCCCGACGCCGAAAAACCTCCCCAGCCGCCAAGGTCGCTGTTGGGGTTGTTGTCGCTCACACGCTCAGTCAGAACCGACGTTTGTCCTTTTAGCTCCATCCGGCGATTATCGAAAGGTTGTGCCATCAGAGCGCCGTCCCGCACGAAAAGCAGATAACCCGTGCTGGGGTCCGGCGAAGACGCGTAGGTTGGCTGCCAGTTGCTGGTTACCATTGGCTTAGAGCTCTGCTGGTCGGGCTTAGCATCGACGGAGCCGACATAAATGGCGCTCCTGCCAAAGTCAGACGATCTGCGAATGTAGACGAAATGGCGCCCATCCGGCAGGAAGGAGGCTCCAAAATGCATCGATTCCTTGCGCGCGGGGTCGAGCGCGGTGATTGCAACCGGAACGCCGCCGGAGGCAGGCACGCGGTACAGTTCGCGCGCCCCGAAGACGATAACGTCGTCCTGGTTCCATGCGCCTCCTCCCCAGGCGCCGGGAAGATCCGCCACAGCCTGCGGGGCGCCCCCGGTGGCCTCGATCCTCATGAGCTTTCCTCGGGATGGATAGCCGATAAAGCGGCTGTCGGAGGACCAGAACGGGACCCCGTCGCAGGCCGTTAACTCGCGAGATTCCCCGGAATCCAGGAAATGTACCCACAGCCGGCCACTTCCTACTTTGAAGGCCAGTTTTCGGCTATCCGGCGACAAGCTGACTTGCGGACCAATCGTCGTGTTCTCCGGCGCCGTGATCTGGAAGCGCACCGGAGTCGCTGGAGCAGGTTTTTCGCGGAGGTACAGAAACGCGACCATGCCCAAAGCCAGGGCCGCCACTCCCCAACCAAGCCACTGCTTCCGAGCCGGCATCGGCATCGCATCCCCGGAGCCGCTCCATTCGAGGGCCCGCTGCACATCGCGCGCCGATTGAAAACGGTTGGCCTGATCCTTCGCCAGGCACGCTCTCACCACCCGATTCAACCCCTCCGGAGCCACCGGCGGCGGATCGCTTTCCAGAATCGCGTCGGGCCCGTCGAACGCGCGCTTTCTGGTGATCATTTCAAACAGCACCGCGCCGAACGAAAAAATATCCGAGCGCGCGTCCGTCTCTTTTCCCCGCGC
>Ga0182024_10014626_pt1 | contig 15151 bp, 15 predicted proteins | sample P32metaG_FD_120480 | JGI IMG/M metagenome (GOLD analysis project Ga0182024, IMG submission 120480) | Permafrost microbial communities from Stordalen Mire, Sweden - P3-2 metaG (Illumina Assembly) | ecosystem: Environmental > Terrestrial > Soil > Wetlands > Permafrost | place: Sweden: Stordalen... | reverse complement strand
TCCTGCAGGATGTCGGTGCCGGTGATGTCCGAGGGCATGAGGTCCGGAGTGAACTGGATGCGCCGGAAGCTCAGGTCCATGGTCTGGGCCAAGGTGCTGACCAGCAGCGTCTTGGCCAGCCCCGGCACCCCCTGCATGAGGCAATGCCCGCGGGCAAAGACCGCGACCAATATTTCCTCGATCACCTTCTCCTGCCCGACAATCACTTTGGCCAATTCGTGCTGAAGCAGATGGCAGACCTTGCCGAGGTGCTCGGCGGCTTCGACATCAGATCTGACAGTTGCGGTGATTTGATCGGTCATTTCTTCATGACCCTGATGGAAACCACCTGGGCTGGTTCGGGGCCTTTGGGGCCGGTGCGGAGGAAACGGACGCCGACGTAGCGCGGCGAGGCGGGCAGGTCGTGTGGGCCGGCCCAGAGACGCTGGTTGTTGGACTCGACGATGGCTGAATCGCGATTGACGAGGATGCGCAGCGGTATGGGAGCGGTAGGGTCGCCGGATGGCGGCTCGGGACGGGGGGCCTTGGTCTGTTCACGGCCACTGAGCATGACCTTCTGGTTGGTGCCCTGCAGGAGCCAGACCAGGTCGTTGGTGCTGGTGGCCCGGTCGGGGCTGAAGTTCGGGTCGGTGGAGACGAAGAACTCCACCAGGGTGTTTTCGCTCGGCGGGCCGAGACGCAGATAGGCTTCGGCGACAAAAGGCTCATCGGGCGAGATCGACCCGGGCGCCACGATCCCGCCGCCGATGACCGAAGGCGTTGTCGATGGTTCGCCAACAATCGCGCCGGGGGCGGGATGGAGACCTTTGCGGGCATCCAGCGGCAACCGGCCGATGGTTTTCCAGTTGTCGGGTACGCTTGAGCTGGGGGCGTCGAACCGGGCGACGGCCGTTTCGTTCATCAGCTCGCCGCGGACGCGAAGCAGGCCTTCGACAGTCCCCTTGGTCGGGCTCGCCGGTGTGCGTGGAACCACCAGCCAGGCGACGACCGCGACGACAATCAGGATCACCAGCCCGGAGATGATGGCGATGAGCGTGGCGGTGGGCAGCCCGCGCGGATTGCCGCCGCCGGGTTCCTCGTCGATCCCGTGCATCAGCTTGCGGGTGAACCCAGGGCCGGCGCGGACCGAGCGGTATTCCTTGCCGCTTTCCAGGTGCTCGCGGGCGGCAATCAGCATCCGGTACTCGTCGGCTTTGCCGACCGAGTGACTCCCGGCCGCGTGACCCCCGGTCGATTGACCCCCCGTCGATTGACCGTTGTCGGCGCCGGACTCGCGGAGTTTGGCCACCGCCTGGTGCCATTCCGGGCTGCCCGGGCCGGCGCGCAGCGCATCGGTCAGAAGCTTGAGGAAGGGGTCGCCGTTGAGGTCAATCTCAGAAGCCATAAACTCTCTGGTGTTCCATCAATCTTCGATTGACGGGTCACGCGGGGAAGATCCGGACCTGCGTGATCGCTCGGGGCGACACGCCCCGGCTCTGCTGGACTCCTCAAATGCGCTGCGACGGACCACGAACTATTCTTTTGCATCTTCTTCGCCGCCGATCGAACGGGCCAGCCGTTTGAGGCCGTGGAACATTCGGCTGCGGAGGGTGACCGCCTTGGTGCCGGTGATTTCCTCCATCTCGGCGTAGCTCAAGTCCTGAAAGACGCCCAGGACAATCACTTCCTTCTGGTCGGTCGGCAAGTGCTCCAGCGCCTTGAGCACGCGAGCGATCTCTTCCTGTTTTTCCAGGTCATCGGTGGCGCGGGCGGCAACCTGGTAGGGGTCGCCGCTGATGTCGACGCCGTCGAGGTTCAGCTCGGTGATGTTGCGGATGGGGCTGCGCTTGCGGCGGCGCGACTGGTTGATCGCCAGGTTCCGGGTGATCGTGAAGAGCCAGGTGGAAAACTTCTGCGGGTAGCGGTAGGTCGGAGCGAAGCGGAAGGCGCGCAGGAAGACTTCCTGGCCGATGCTCTCGACGTCTTCGACATTGCCCAGCATGCGGTACAGGTAGGAGAGGACCGAATTGCTGTAGCGCTCGTAAAGAAGGGAAAAGGCCTGTTTGTCGCCCTGCTGGGTGCGGCGCATCAGGTCTTCGTCGCTGGCGCGGCCCAGCGCGACCGGCTTGAATTCCTCGGCGACCGTCTGCGGCGGCGGAGGCACGGGGGGCTTGGTGGGGCTGAATTTTCCCGCAGGCTTTTGGGCCATCCCGACTCCGAGGCACGCAACTCCGCCGACTCAACCGCCGCTCCGACCGCAAGGCCGTTCCCTAAAGTTCCTCAACCGGACGTTCCTTCGCCGACTTGCGGCTGGGCCCGGCCGAATGGGATAAGGGGTCAGCGATCCTATTGCGCCGCGGGCATGTGCGTCAACGCATTGGCACCTTGTCCTGGCGGATTAGGTCACGGTTCATTGCCGTTTTTGATCGCTTCGGCCAACCGATCCACCTTCTGCTGCAACTGCATCACCTCCTGGTGGGCCTTGATATTGACCTGGTATTCGAGGTCGGCGCGAATCCGGTCGCGCTCGCGCTGCTGGTTCTGGCTGATCAGCACGAACAACGTGATGAAGAAGGCCTCGGCGGTGATGATCAGGCTGAGCAGGTCAAAATGGGTGCCGTCAAAATCCCTTTTCCAGTGACGCAGCATCAGGTTCGAGCCGACCCAGGCGACGAAAAAAAACAGGTTCAGGCCCACGAACCACTGGGTCGCGGTGATCGTTGCGATACGTTCGGCCACGATTTGCCAACGGGTCCGCTGGCGGTCGACGGCGTCGTTGACGTTGCGGATGCCGCGGACCATTTCGTTGGTTTCGCGCAGCCGCCGGCCCAGCACAGTCAGCATATGGATGGCCGCCTCCGGGTGGGCATGCAGGAATTTGAGGAAATGCTCGCGGGTCAGGCAGGAGAGCACGACCGGGCCATGGGTGAATGCCGACGCCGTTCGAGTGCCCCCGTCGAGTAGTGAAATCTCTCCGAAAAAGTGCCCCGGCCCCAGCGTAGTGAGCAGCACCTCCTTGCCGGACTCATCGGGGCAGGAGATATCCACCAGCCCCGTGCGGACCAGGAAAAACTCGTCGCCTTGGTCGCCCAGCCAGAAAATCGGGCGTTTATCGGGGAAGGCCCGCGGCGAGAGCAACGCTTCCAGTTCCCCAAGTTCTTCCTCGGACAAATCCTCAAAGAGCGGGATCCCCGCCAGTGGATGTTTCTCCATGGTCAACTGCTCCGAAAACCTGCCACGGCGTAACTATATCGACATCTTAGAATGCCGTGTTGGCCAGCCCATGAAAATGCAATCGGTGGAAAAAATTGTCAGAATGGCCCCTGATCGCGTAGTATCTGTTTCGGCGAGACGAAGTTGCGGTCGAGAAGGCGGCCGCGCCGGTTTTGTTCAACAAAGCTGGCGAGGAAAGTCCGAACTGCACGGTTCGCAGGCGCCGCAAGCGATTGCGGCGCCGGATCCGAGGGCACGGTGCTGGATAACGTCCAGGCGGAGCAACGTTTTCCAGGGCAGGCCTGCTGCCCCGAAGCGCCAAACCGACGGAAAGTGCAACAGAAAGATACCGCCCGGAGCAGTTGTCCGTGGTCAGTGGTCAGTTGTTCGTGGTTAGGGATTAAGGCGCCTTTAGCGCGTTTTTCTCTTTGCCGCTACTAACAACTGACCACTGACATCTGACCACGGACAACTGCTCCGGGTAAGGGTGAAATGGTGCGGTAAGAGCGCACCGCGTCCGGGGTGACTCGGACGGCATGGCAAACCCCACCGGCAGCAAGACCAAATAAGCGGACAGCCCATGCCCAGGGCGACAAGGCCCGCCCGATGAGGGCGGGACGATCCGCGGGTAGGTTGCTTGAAGCGGCCGGCAACGGCCGCTCTAGAGAAATGGTCGCCTCCGCTTCGCGTGCCGGGCCTTGGTTCGGCACGAGAAGCGGAAACAGAACTCGGCTTACGGAAGGCCGCAACTTCGTCTACGCCGTTTGGGGGATTCAGGCCCACCACGGAGACACCGAGGACACGGAGAAGACAAAATAAAGCTATGACTGTGCGCCGCAACCTGCGCATCTGGTCATGCGGGTTTTGGATCTTTCTTGTCTTCTCCGTGCTCTCCGTGTCTCAGTGGTGAATGGTCCGGGCTGCGGGTTTTGTGCTTCTTGACGGGTCAGGCGTAGGCATCGACTTGGGCGCCCAGTCCTGTAGCGGCAGCGATAACCGAATTGCCGGCGTTGTTTTCCCCGTTCTGTGCCGCCTGGATCAGTTGGACCGCCGCCGCCCCCTGCGACTGCTCGTTGTCGAGGATCATCCGGGCGACCCTGATTTGCACCTCTCCTAAGACCTGCGATTGCTGCAACCCGCTGAGTGCGCTGGTCAAGTCCATGGGTAATCCCTTTCTCTTTCGGCCGGGCCCATTGCTCGATCGGCTCCGATCCCCCCTTTCATCGACCGGCCCCAGCGCCGACTTTCGCCTGCTGACCTGCTCGCAGGTTGTCGGACGTGTGGGCTTGTGAATAGAGCGCGAATTTTCAGAATTTTTTCGCCGAGGGGTTGACGGGCGCCTACTGTTAGGGTAATGTTTCAATAAACAGCCTCCAAACGCCGCTTCGCCGTTGTATGCCAAGCCGCGGGAGGCAGAGTGACAAGAACGGATTCTTATCCTCGCCCGGGTTAGCCGCAATCGCGCAGCGATGCGCTTGCCGCACCCGACGGAAGCGACCGCCCAGACCGAAGTGAATTGGCATGGATGAGCCGCCGGCCCAACCGGAATTAGTCGACGTTGCCTTGCCGGCATCGTTCGGCATCGTTTCGGCCGAGGCCCAGCGGCATGACGAGGAGTTTGAGGCTGACCCCGCGCTGGTCCCGCGCTCCGCTTCGACTCTCGACGTCGAGCCGGCGGTGCTCGATGAGGCCGAAGTGCGGGAGCTGTTGTCGGGCCTCCACCAGTTGCTCGGCGCGGCGGCCCGCGAACCGGAATCAAAAACATGTGCTGTGGGAGCCGATGCGGCCTCCCCGATCGAATCAACAACTCTAAAGGAACAGGCAGGTCCTTATGAACCTGACGCCTCGGCAAGTGGATGTAGTGGTAGCGATCCGCAATTACCGGCACCTGCATGGCTATTCGCCCACCATGCAGGAGTTGGCCGACCAGCTCGGCACCAGCAAGGTGACGATCTTCGAGCACGTCGGCGCTCTCGAAAAGAAACGCGTGCTGCACCGGGACAAGCACAAGGCTCGCTCTTTGGAGATCATCTCTGAAGAAAAACTCCCCGATGAGGACCGCAGCACGAAATTGCCGCTCCTGGGCAATATCGCCGCTGGCTCTCCCATTGAGGCAGTCGAAAACCGCGAAGAGCTCGACCTGGAAACGTTGTTCCATTCCAAGAGCGGCGTGTACGTCTTGCGCGTTCGCGGTGAAAGCATGATCGAGGACCACCTCTGCGACGGCGACTACGTGGTGATCGAACGTCGGGAGAACGCACGCAACGGGGAGCAGGTGGTCGCCCTGCTTGACAGCGGCGAAGCCACCCTCAAGCGCTTCTACAAGGAGCCAGGTGGGAAAGTGCGGCTCCAGCCGGCCAACCGCGCCATGGAGCCGCGCATCATCGATGCCGACCGCTGCAAAGTGCAGGGCATCGTGATCGGCGTCCTGCGCAGCTACAACTAACCGATCTCGCGCCAGGTAACTCGGAGCGTACCCGCTCGCCGGGCAAAGCCGTCCTTTGGACTAAAGAAGGCGATCCCCTCCGCGTTTCTGTCATTGGCATTTTTGGATTTATTCGAATTTCGGACTTCGTGCTTCGAATTCCTCTGAACTGAAAGGAGACCGTATGCCCACGTCTACTCAGAGCCGGTCATTCAAAGGCAACCGGCAGAATTCGCCTCGCCCCAAGTCTGCCGACCACGAGATCCTGTTCCAGAATTACTTCAAATCGGTAGGCCCCAGGACCTATGCCGCCCAAGTCAAGAAGGCGGGCAACGGCAACCACTACCTGGTGCTGACCGAGGGGAAGCGCGACGAGAAAACCAATGAGGTCCGCAAGACCCGGCTGTTCGTTTACAGCGAGGACTTCGTCGAGTTCTTCAAGATGATCAAAGGCGCCGCCGAGTTCATCAAGGCCAACCCGGTGCCAGATTATGTCAAAAGGAAGCGTGAAGAATACTGGGCGAAGAACCCCGAGCCGGGGCAACCTAAGGTAACGCCCCCCAACGGCAAGCCAGGCGTGCCTGCGGTGCCCGCGACCAATCCAAAGCCCGTGCCAGAGGCCCACAAGGCGATGTGAGACGACCTTCCTTTCTTCTATTCGCGATGAATAATCCGAGAGGATCGTTCTCGAAAGTCAAGGCGCAGCAAGAACGCAGTGGAGGAATCCGGGAGGATTCCCACCCCAAAAGAGCTGACGTGTGACGTTCCGCCCTGAATGGCTTACTTCGATGGCTTGGTCGTGGGCTCGGCTGCCGCGCGCGCGCGACGCTCGGCGGCCTCCTTCTTGTCTTCGGCCATCACCGTTTCCAGCTCTTTCTTTTGAGCGTCGGTCAGGATTTCCATGCAGTCAGCCTTTTCCTGGGCTTCGATCTTATGAGTTTCCTCCAAGGCCTTTTCATGGATCGCCTTGATCTTTGTGATCTGATCTTCGGACAGGTCCTTGAGTTCGTTCCAAGGCTTGATCAGCCGGGCCGCGCGCGTTGTGGGCGCTGCCGTTGCGTGTTGCAAGCCTTGGACAACCGAGAACCCGGCACCGGCCAGAAGAGCGGCCAAACCCATTCCGACAATTCGCTTGGACATTCGTCACACCTTTCGAAAAGATGGATGAAAGACACCGGCGCCTGAAATTGGCGCCCCGTCTTGAATTGTAATACAAGTGATCGCAAATTGTGCATGGGACGAAAGTTTTCAACAGCCGTATATCCGTCGCACCTTCGCTATTTTCGCTTGAGCGGGACCGATTCGAACAGTGGGTTGGTTATTAGCAGTGCGCCGGATGGCGAGGATACGGGGGACGTGCCGTTACTGCGTTCGGCGGGGCGCGGCGGCGCATCGGCGGGCGGGTTGGCTTGCCCCACTGGCTCCGGGCCCATGCCCGGTGGTGCCAGGAGAGCATCTTCAATGGGGCTCTCCGCCGGTGCCACGTCCGGGCGGTATAGCCGGCCTCCGAATGCCTTCATGTATTCGGTCCAATGACCCCAGGCGCCGGCGGCCGGCTCGCCGCGCGTCGCCCCCAGGGACATCATCAGCTTCGCGTCGAGGTTCTCGATCTGGTGCACCGCGATCGCCTCGGGCGTGGCCGGCGTCTTCGGGGAGCCGAACTCGGGCTTGTCGTGGTGGCTGAGGATAATGTGCTGCAGCACGTCGATGAGCGGCTGCGGGATTTTCTCGCCGAGGATCGCCTCCGCTGCCAGGCGTTTCTGCTCCACCCACAGGACCGATTTGACGATGTGCCCGACCAGTTGACCGCCATCGGTGTACCCGAAGGCGCAGTCGTAGCTGAGTTCCCAGGTCTTGGCGATATCGTGCAGGAAGATCCCGGCAATCACCAGGTCGCGGTTGAGCCCGGGGTAAAAGCCGCACACGGCATCCGCCACTTCCATGGCGTTGAGCGTGTGCTCCAGGAGGCCGCCGATGAACGCATGGTGGAAGCTCATGGCCGCCGGGGCCCGGCAGAAGTCAGCCATGAGTTTTTCATCATCTAGATAGGCCTGCAGCAGCGCCGCCAGATGCCGGTTCTGGATGCTGCCCAGGATCTCGCTGGCCCGGGCGTACATGCGCGGGATGTTCTTCTTGGTTTGCGGCAGGAGTTCGGAGATGTCGAACGTCCCCTGCTTGGCGGGAAAAAACTGCTCGATGATGCACTGCAGGTTGTTCTGGTAGTTCTCAATTTTGGCGCGGAGGCGCAGGAACCCGCTATCCGGCATCGACCTGAAGATTTCCGGCGTCGCGTTCCACATCCGCGCCGTGACTTGCGCGGAGCGGTCCGAGACAAAGGCCTTGATGAAATGCTTGCCGTTCGAGGACGGGGAAAGTTGCTTGCCCGAGACGACATAAACGTCTTCGATCATGTCGCCGGGGACGCAGTCGGAAAGGGACTTGCGAGGCATGCAACGACTTGTACGGCACCTTGCCCGTAGTCGCAAGCATTGCTCCACGCTTGGATCAACGTTCGGAATACAGTGCCCGCCAGACGACTTCCAAGTCCAGGGTGACGCGTACTTTAACGACGCCGTGCTGCTGGTAATCCACCTTGGTTGCCGGCGCTCGGGCCAGGACATTTTCCAAGGCGCGGGCAACGCGGGGGTCAACCTTGGCGGCTTGACCCAGGGTGGTGGTCGAATTCAGCGGCAGCGCCTCGACCTGGCTGCGGAGTCGTTGCATCGCGACAATCTCGGCAATCCGGCGGGCTTTCAGCCCGTCGCCTTCGGCAACCGCGTCGGTATCCAATTGCCGGGTGGCCCAATCCGGCGGCGCCTGCGGCAATGCCGCATTGGCCGCGACTTCCCGCAGGTGAGTCGCAGTTACCACGCTCCGCCCTTGCGCCGGCGCTGCATCCCGCAGCAACGCCGCCCGAACCCTCGCCCAGGAACGAGCGTCCGATGCCGCCGGGCCCAGATGGTGTCGAATCAACGCCGACTGCACGACCAGCCACAAATCTTCGGGCGGGGCCGACAAAGTCAGCGTGATGCCCAGATCATCCCCGAAAACGACCTCGGTCACCGGCCTGCCTCCGATCCAGTCGCGGATCTCCGAGTTCACCTCCGGCAGGTTCAAAGCATCGTCCAAAGTGCTGTTGCCGCCAATACGCACCGGCCGAAGGCTCTGCACCACGTGGGCGACCGCATTGGACTTGGCGGTGAGGATCGCCTCGTGTCGCTCAGCTTCGGTCACGTGGCGCCACACCTCGACCTTCGCCCCGGGCCGAAGCTGGAACAGGTTCGAGGTACACGTGCTCTTTCCGACGGCGGAAAAGCTACGTCCGGTCAACTCATGCAACCCCTTTTCCAGTGCCTCGCGTGGGGCCGGCAGCTTTCCCGCGTTGCCGGCCAGGATCGGCCGTATGGCGCCTGCCACATCATCGCCGGAAACTTCCAGGCGGACCTCGCAGGTCTGGTCGGTGGTCCAGCGCGTTCCCCCCCGATGCTGCGCATTTTGAACGATTTTCGACACTTCCTCGCTTCCGCCGGGCGTGCGATCGATGACCTGTCCCACACTGAGCTCAGCGGTCAGAGGAAACGAAAGGATATCCTGTTGAAGCGACTCGCGGGCATCAATCGTCGCGGCATCCAATTGCGACTTGGTAGCGCCGTTGGCGTCGGAAGCATTCGTCGTGGGAGGCTCAGCCGCCCAGACGGCCTCGGGGCTCCAAGCCAGCACAATCAACATTAACGCCAGGATGCGTGACATGGACGACAACTCCGCAAGACGTACCTCAACCGCCTCCCAGCGGTCAGGTGGGACCAATTGTTAGACAGCCTCGTAGCCTAATCGTTAGGCAATGGTTGTCATTGGTCCTTGGCCCTTTGGCACTTGCGGACGAATGACAAACCAAGTCCTTGTCGATCTTTGAGAATCCTTCTCCGTTCTCCGGCTTCATGGTAACCATTGAGTTCGCTTGCCCAAAGTGTAGCATGGAGATTTTATCGGACTTCTGGAACCCGTTCGGCCGATCCTTTCGTAACAGGTAAGGTCCGTGCCGCGGCATGGGCTTGGCCCGACAAGGCCCAACGGTGCCGCTCTCAAGCACGCAAGTGCTTGTTATCACTGAAGCGAACAAATGCGCGAATAGCGTGAAGCCGCCAATTTTCTGGAGATTTATCGATGCCCCCTCGCCGTAAGACGCGCCAAGTCATCGTCGGAGACGCTACCCATCGCCCCGTTGCCATCGGCGGCGACGCGCCGGTCACGGTCCAAAGCATGACCGCCGGCTATACCTACGACATCGATGCGTGTGTGGCGGAGATCAACAAGCTCGCCGCGGCCGGCGCTGACCTGGTTCGCGTGGCCGTCCCGGAAAAGAAAGACACCCAAGCACTTAAAGAGATCCTGCCCCGAGTGACCGTCCCAATCGTGGCCGACGTCCACTTCCATTTCCAGCGCGCTCTGGAGGCTGTCGAGGCCGGCATCCATAAGATCCGCCTCAACCCCGGCAACATCAACGAGCGCTCCCAGGTTAAAGACGTCATCCAGGCCTGCAAGGCCCGCAAGATCCCCATCCGCGTCGGCGTCAATGAAGGCTCCATCGTCGAGCGCAAAGACAAGCAGAAGCGGCTCAAGGAGCTCGGCGGCGTCTTCTCCAACAACAAGCACGGACATTTCCTGGCCATCATGATCACCAAGCTCGAGGAATACCTGGAGATCTTCCATGAGCAGGACTTCCACGACATCGTCATCAGCGCCAAGAGCATCGACCCCCTGCTGGTGATCGACGCGTACACCGAGATCAGCAAGCGGTTCGATTACCCGCTGCACCTGGGCGTGACCCACGCCGGGCCGAAGGAAACCGGGACCATCCGGTCGGTGGTTCCGCTGGGGCATCTATTGTGCTCAGGGATCGGCGACACGGTGCGGATCAGCTACGCCAATGATCCGGTCTACGAAGTCGAGGACGGGTTGGAGCTGATGTATATCCTGGGCCTGCGGACGCGGATCGGGGCCGAGCTGATCGCCTGTCCGACGTGCGGGCGGATCCAGGTGGACCTGTTCAAGCTGGTGCAGGACGTGCGCAAGGAACTGTCGAAGGAAATCCGCCTGCCGATTAAGGTGGCGGTCATGGGCTGCGTGGTGAACGGCCCCGGCGAAGCCGAAGGCGCGGACGTTGCCATCTTCGCTGGCGACCGCAAGGGGATCATTTATGTCCAGGGCGAGCGAGTGGCCAACGTCCGCGAGGAGGACATCCTGCCGGCCCTGCTCGAGGAATGCCGCAAGTTCCAAGGCATGGTCGAGCGCGGTGAAGCCAAGCTCGGCGAGAAGAAGGTTGACATCCTCCCGCCTGACCCGATCGGCGAGTTGGGTAGTGGCTGGGAAAAAATCGAGGCGGCCAAGAGTGAAAAAAACCGTGCGCTGCCGGTATTAAAATGATACGATGCGCGAAATGACTCTGGCCCCGCCACTCCCTCTAGAGGACCGCATGACCGGCCGCGTGCTGCTGCGCAATATTTCCTGGGGCACTTACACGTCGTTGCTCGACGAGGTCGGGGATGGTCCAAACCGCTTGACCTACAATCACGGCCTGCTGGAAATCGAAATGCCTTCAAGGCACCATGAACTCATCAAGAAGTTCGTCGGGGAAATGGTCGAATTGTGCCTTCGACGGTCAGGCACCGACTACGAACCTTCCGGGAACGCCACCTGGCGGCAAGAGGACCAACTCCAAGGCCTTGAGGCAGACGAGTGCTATCACATCCAGCATGCGGCCCAAGTCCGCGGCAAAACGACGCTCGATCTGGCGATTGACCCGCCGCCGGACCTGGCGATCGAGATCGAGCTGACCTCGCCCAGCATCAACAAGCTTGAGATCTACGCGTCACTCCGCGTGCCCGAAATCTGGCGGATTCGAGCCGATGGGACATGCCACATGCTGTTCCGTGGCAATGACGGCACTTATGCTCCGATTGAAACGAGCGTCTGCATTCCCATTCTGACGCCCGCGATCCTCGCCCGTTTTGTATTACGTCGGGAGCAAGTCGGTCACAGCGAGGCACTTCGGCAGTTTGAAGCCGAAGTCCTGACCTGACTCATGCTTTCGCCGTACCACATGCAGCATCAAACGGGCGTACCCAAAAATCCGAGGATGCGCAAGTCACTGAGGGACGACGGGTTGTAGCCACGGGCGCAAGCCCCTCTGCCGCCCTGCCGGGGCTGGTACTCTTGGGGGCTACAGGTCCACGGGCTGGCGCCCGAGGCTACCTTCTGTCGCCCCGTCCGGGGCTGCATGCCGCCCCCCGAATTCTCGGGCACGCCCCCATCGTTGACTCCTTGTGCTTTCCTCCCTCGAAGGCGTTATAATCCATTGCTGGAAATTGACCGGCTCGGCTTTCTCACGTTTGAAAGTTGGCCGTGTCCTTCTGCGGGCGGCAGGGAAACCGTTGACGACAATGAGTCGAGCCCGCCGTCCGATGCGGTGCTTTTACTCGAGGTGTCCCATGTTCAAGTTGATCATTCTCGTGGCGGGGCTGGGAATCGGCTTCCTCGGCGGCGTCGAATGGAGCGTCCACCATCAGGACAAGGCTGCCGCCCTTTCCGCTGATGAAGAACAGCAGGTCCTCCAGCAAACCGTGGCGATCAGGGAAAAGATCGCCAAGATCGTGGCCAAGCAACACGGCAGCGCCACAGGCAACGCCGACGTGGCCACAGGCAGCACTGGCACTTCGGCGGTCGACCCCGACCTGTCGGAGCTCGACAAGAAGGCCCAGGACCAGCTCGACATGCTCAAGAAGAAGCTGGGCCAGTAAGAGGATGCATCGCGCATTCCGTTCCGCGGCGTCCTGCATGGCTGTTGGCCGCGTGTGCGTGAACGATAGTCCCGGGCGCTGAAGGGTTCGCAGTGCGAGCCCTTTAGCGCACCGTTCTCGTCTGCTCATCCCTTCCACATCCTCCCACGCCCCGCTATTTTTCGGCAATGAGCAACGCAGCAAGCAACTCGGTGGTCAGCAAAAAAATCCGCGTCGGCATCGTCGGGGTCAGCGGCTACGGAGGCGGCGAGGCCCTGCGGCTCTGCGCCAGCCATCCCTCCTTCCAGCTCGTTTACGTGGCCGGCGAAAGCAGTGCCGGCGCCGCACTTGTCGAAAAATTCCCAGGCATTGGATCTCTGGGCGATCTGGTCATCGAAAAATGGGAGCCGGCCGCACTTCCCGAGCTTGACGTGCTTTTCGCCTCGCTCCCCACCGGCGAATCCCGCGCGGCGCTGGCCCAGGTCCCGCCGCAAACCAGGATCGTCGACATCGGCGGCGACCACCGTTTCGTCGAGGGCTGGACGTACGGCCTGGCCGACGTCTGGCCCGACCAGATCCGCGGCGTCTCCCGCTTGGCCAACCCGGGCTGCTATCCGTCGGCATCCATCGCGGCGCTCGCTCCACTCGTTGCCGACCGGCTAATCGAGCCGGAGATCATCATCGACGCCAAGAGCGGCGTCAGCGGTGCAGGCCGCGGAGGCGGCGGCGGGTTCGGCTTTGCCGAAGTCAACGAGGACCTCACCGCCTACGGCCTGTTCAAGCACGCCCACGTACCGGAGATGGTCAAGGCCCTGTCGAAGATCGGCAACGCCGACATTTCGCTGACGTTCACGCCCCACCTGGTCCCCATGACACGCGGCATCCTGGCGACCTGTTACGGCCGGGCGACCGGGAAGCTGACGACCGCCGACTGTCTCGACGCCGCTCGGCGGTTCTACGCCGGCCGGCCCTTTGTCCGAGTGGTCGAGAAGCCGCCGCATACCAAGTGGGCGACCGGCTCCAACCTCGTGTACGTTTCATACGCGGCCGACCTGGAACGTCGGCAAGTGATCGCCCTGGGCGCGATCGATAACCTCGGCAAGGGAGCGGCGGGTCAGGCGGTGCAGAACGCGAATCTGATGACGGGGCAGACTGAGACCGCGGGGTTGGAGGGGACGCCGTTGTGGCCGTGAGGAGGGGGCTTTGCCGACACGCTGCTACCACATCGTGGCAAGAGGGTATAGACCGTCTGGGCCTCGGCAACGGGCCGTACGGTATCGATCTCCCGGCCGTTTCCGCCGTAGTGCTCAGATGCTTAATAGCGGGGGCTGGTCGCAATTCCGATTATGGCGACGATGATTGCAATGACCGCCAGGATGACGACGAAGATGATCAAAGGCTGGTTTCGCCTGCGTTTTGTCGCCGCTTGAGCGGTGACCTCCTGTTCAGCGCGGTCCCATTCGGCTGCTCCTTGGTCGGGTCGTTGCCCTCCGACCACAAGCTCCATGGCACGTGCGATTGCCAGCAGCAGTTGCCTCTGATCTGCCTCGAATGTCTTGTCTCGGGACGGTCGGGTCGAAAGCCCGGTGTTGATCCCGGGTGCGAGCAGGCTTAATGCCGCCATGCTGATCCTGCCTCGGTCCCATTCGAGGCGGACGACCTGCTTCAGGTCCACGGCGGTCTTGGTTCGGGCCTTGCCCTTTCTCTTCTCGAGACGGACTTCCAGGGCGTTCCAACCGCCGCCGTCGAGGGCAAAGGCGTTTGACCGCTCAACCAGAAACCCCCGACCGGTGAGGAACTCCGACGCGAGCCGCATCGCATCGATTGCTTCCAGCGTCGTGATGAAAGAGTATTCAACCAGCATTTGAAGTTGTCCTGCGAGAAATCGCTTCGGGCTGCCCGTCTCACCCCCGGCCGCTCACCCCATGCTCTCCAGCTTCTGCCGAGCGCTCCCGGCTTGGATTGCCTTCGCCAGGGCAATGACGATGAATATCTTCAAGATGATCCCCTTGGGAATCGTCTCCGGATTGAGTACCCCGATCAAGATGTGAATTCCAAGGTAAAGAACCAAGCCGACAATGGCTGCAGGGAGGGGTTGCTTCGTCGCCCAGGCGGACAAGCCCACAAAGCACGCGAGGATCCCGAAGTCGATCATCATGACCACGTTCCTTGTCGTCGATGACGCTCCTGGCGGAAGCTGGGACATGTCGACGAACGTCCCGATTAGAGTAAGGAATGCGATGACACCAAGGATGACAGCAGCCTGCTTCGCCTTGGAATGCAGCTCGTACCCCTGCAATTTCCGCCCGACCGGGGTCGTGGCGAAAAGAGTGCCAGTGGTGATGCTGGGCGTCGACAGAAACGCGGATGGCAAGGCTTTTCCGCAGGTCTGGCAGAAATCCAGACCCGTTGCATTATCCGCCCGGCAATGGGGACAGGCCATCGGCATGGAATGCCCTCTTTGGTAAAGATGAGAACGTCGCGCCTGTTGCCAAGGAACCCCGATGCTGGCCCGGCCCGACTCAATAATGAGGCGGGAGGATAAGAACCCTCCGAAGATTTTCAAGTCATCCGTTTTTCAACCTTGCGGCTTACGCTTCCTCACCCACAGCCGCCAGCGGCGCCGGCGTAACCGGCTTCGCTTCAAACCCGTGCGCTTCAGATGTGGTCTTCCTCCCCCGCGAGCGAATGAACCCCACCGCAGCCGGGATCAGCGAAACGGCCACGATCGCCAGCACCACCAGCTCGAAGTGCTTCT
>Ga0182024_10014625_pt1 | contig 15151 bp, 10 predicted proteins | sample P32metaG_FD_120480 | JGI IMG/M metagenome (GOLD analysis project Ga0182024, IMG submission 120480) | Permafrost microbial communities from Stordalen Mire, Sweden - P3-2 metaG (Illumina Assembly) | ecosystem: Environmental > Terrestrial > Soil > Wetlands > Permafrost | place: Sweden: Stordalen... | reverse complement strand
GCCCTCACTGGGCTTGAACAATTTGAGACCCGATGGAGGCTTTCAAGCCAACTACGGCGGCGGCATAAAATATCAGTTCGACCAGCATGTCGGCGTCCGGTTTGACGTTCGCGGCCTAATTGGACGAGCTCCAGGCTTTGGATTGACAACCTCGCCGCCCAACGGTTCGTCATGGACCCGTCTCAACGGCCTCGAAGTAAACGCCGGCGTGACCATCTATCTGGGGCGCAAGGGCGAGAAACCCGCTCCGCCGCCTCCTCCGCCTCCGGCGCCACCCCCGCCCGCTACAGTTGCCCCGCATAGCTTGAACACCGGATCCATTAGCGCCAGCGCCACCACCGTCTGCCCCGGCGATTCGGTGCGGCTCAGCTCCAACGCCTCCGATCCCGAAGGACACTCCTTGAGTTATCAGTGGTCCGTCAACGGCAACAATCAAGGCGGGAACAGTCCCGACTTCACATTTATGCCCAATGCTGGCGGCGATTACCGCATCGGCCTGCACGTCTCCGATACCGCCGCTCAGAACGCCGCGGGCCCCGCCGATGTCAACCCCATTTCCATCCACGTCAATCAGTACAACCGGCCGAGCGTAAGCGTGACCGCCAATCCATCCGAAATGGAACGCGGGCAAACCGCCGCCCTGCATGCCAACGGCACCGGTTCCGAATGCAGCGGTACGCTCAACTATAGTTGGATGGCGACCGAGGGCACCATAACCGGAAACGGTCCGGATGCCCAGTTTAATTCCAATACAGTGGCCTTCAATGAAGGCGACCGCAGCCGTCCGCAGTCCAAGCAGGTGACCGTTACTGGCACCGTCACCGATAGCCGCGGCGCATCCGCCAGCGCGTCAGCGAATCTCACCATCAACTTCGGCGCGCAAATACGTCACTTCGGCGATATCGTTTTCCCCAAGAATAGCGCTCGCGTCAACAATTGCGGCAAGCGCGTTCTGATCGAACAGTTGTACCCGCTGCTCACCGCTAACAGCAACTATGACGTCGTGCTGGTGGGCCACATCGATGCAAGCGAAGCCCCGCGAGGCCGCGCGCGCCGCGCCAGAGGTCTCGACCAGGAGCGAGTGCTCCAGACCGCGGGCGTGCTCAGCGGCGGCACCGGCACCTGCAGTTCGCTGGATGCTTCCCGCATCAAGGGAAGCTGGGTCGGCGCCACGCAGGAATCTGAATCCATCCCGACCTCCTGCGCCGTCTCCACTGCCGCGCCCCAGGAACGCCGCGGTGCGGCCATTACGGATACCGATCAAGCCAAGAACCGGCGCGTCGAAATCTGGCTGGTGCCCAAAGGCATGCAGTTGCCCGCGGCAGCCCGCGACGCCAAGGATCTTCCCGATGCTGACCTGAAGCGGATCGGCTGCCCGAAGTAAGAGCAGCCGTTATCGAACTCGAAAGGGCGCCGGTGGTCGTGTGCCGCTGGCGCCTCACTTTCTAATTTTCTTCCGCCGCTAATGCGCGATCGCTAGTAATGCGCCAGTAGTTGCGCCCACGAAAACGGAGTATTCGCTCGTGCCCACTGATTCGCCCCAAATCACGCGCCAACTGACCTCCGGGAAGCGCTTGTTTTGCTCCAGCAGAAACGAGACCGGCTCCTTCGGATGCTTTTGAATATACTCTTGACTCTTCTTCGCCGCGATCTCGTAAGCCTGGTCGGAATCGATCCGGATCGCGGACATTTCAAATGGCGCCGACGAGGGATGCGCCGGCGCGTCCTCTGCGATGTTTCCAAAAACTCCCTCGTGCAGGTTTCCTCCAGCTTCTATCGCTGAGTAGGTGTACATCCGCGATTTGTTCAGCGATGCCGATACAAAAATCGCCTGCCACGCGCCTGCCTTGCCCTTCGGTGCCGCCACTTCGGGTAGATTGATGCTGCGCAGCTCCAGCGGTTGCGCGTCCACGGCCCAGCGGCGAGCTTGCGGATACATCATTTGAAACGCTTGCCGGCCGGTCACCGGCTGAGGCGCTCTTTCCGTCTTTTTCGCGTTCTCCGTCTTCGGTGCTTCCGAGCAACCAGCCAGCAGCATGAACGCAAGCGGTATTGCCAAAGATGATTTTCGAGTCACCATTCCTATCCTCATTGTCCGATAACGAGATCACAAGCGCGGCCTCTGTTCAAGGGCTATAATGGCCGCAGGCGCGAGGTTTTCCATGACCAGCTATTCCTTTTTGCGCGGCGTCTTCGGCCTGGCGCTGAGTGTTAGTATCTTTGCGCAGGTCCGGATACCTGCCAACGGCCCCGGCGCCGGATCGCCTAACTTCCCATCCACCACCGGTCCAACCGGCAACACGTCGCCCAATTACCCGAACAATTTTCCCGGCAATAACCCGCCCGTCGAGGAGCGGCCGCTCTATCTCAGCGGCAAGGTGGTCCTCGATGACGGCACGCCTCCCCCGGATCGAGTCGCCGTTCAGCTGGTCTGCCGGAGTACTCCCAAAACCATCGGCTACACGGATCGAAAAGGTTATTTCAGCGCCGACGTGCGTGACCGTCAGAACATGTCCCAGTATGAGGATGCCTCCGAAAGAAACGCGGGCCTCGCCGGTAACAGCCCCTTCCCCAATAGCAACAGCCGCGCATCGGAGATGGACCGCAACCTTACGGGTTGCGACCTGCAAGCCAGCCTGCCGGGTTTTCGTTCCGATGTGTATCACCTCGGTGCTCGCCGATCGCTCGATAATCCCGACGTCGGCACCTTGTTTCTGCATCGTTTGAGCAACGTCGAAGGGCTTACCATCAGCGCTACCAGCGCGCTTGCTCCCAAGGACGCTGTCAAGGCCTTCGACAAAGGACAGGACGACGAAAAGAAACAAAAGTGGCCGGATGCCCAAAAGGAATTGAATAAGGCGGTTTCGCTGTACCCCAAATACGCAGCGGCATGGTACGAACTCGGAAATGTTCAACGCGAGCAGAAAGACATTGACGCCGCGCGCCAATCCTACGCCAAGGCTTTGGAAGCCGATCCCAAATTCGTAAGTCCCTATCTGCAGCTCGGCGATTTGGCCGGCCATGAACAGAAATGGCAGGAAGCCGCCGATGATACCGATCGCCTGCTGAAGCTCAACCCCATTGACTTCCCCCAAGCTTGGTTGTTGAACGGCATCGCCAATTTCAACCTCGGCAAGCTGGATGTGGCGGAAAAGAGCGCGCGCGAAGGGCTGTCGCACGACACCGCCCACCAGTTCCCCAAGATGAATCTCCTGCTGGGCGTGCTTCTCGCTCAAAAGCAAAGCTATCCGGAAGCCGCGCAAAACCTCAGGGATTATCTGCGTTACGCGCCCAAGGCCGAGGATGCCGACCAGGTGAAGAAACAACTTGCCGAAGTTGAGAAGGTCCTGGAACCACAAGCAAAGCAGCAGTAAGACCGCGCAGTACCCGCCAGTACGGTTGACCATCCAAAGTACCGTTGTCCGGCTATCTCCTAAAAGTAAAAACTAGTTAGTAAGCATAACCATGGAGAGAACGGACCTCGATCAATGGAAGTCCCGGGAAGTTGCACGGCTCCTAACCCTGGTCGAGACTCAGCGCCGTTATTACCAGGAGATCGTCGCCTCCCTTCCTATCGGTCTCCTGGTACTCTCCTCTGACTTAGGCGTGATTCTGGCCAACGCCGCTGCGCGAAAGATGCTCGGATTGCGCGACACCGATTCGCTGCAGCGCCGCTTGGACGCTTTTTTCCCTCGATGGGTGCTCGATCGAGTAGAGCAAGTGCTGAACACTGGCGCCACTCAAACCGGTATTATGGTCGACCATCTCCGCATCTCGATTCTGGCTATGCGGAGTTGGGATAACGATGCCGTCCAAGAGGCGCTCATTAGCGTCGAAGATCTGAGCGGGGTTCGACCGGCGGCTCCGGCCGTGGAACCCGTCAGCCCAGCCGCCAGTCAAGTCATGGAAGGGCAGCTTCAGCCGGCCGATGTCATCGCCAATCTCGAGGCCGTAACTTGGGCCGTGGATGTAGCCAGCCTGAACTTTGTGTTCGTAAGTCCCCGAGCCAAGCAACTGCTTGGATTCGAGGTAGAAAGCTGGGCCCGCAAATCCTTCTGGTCGGATCGCATCTATGTCGAAGATCGCGACTCCGTGCTTCAAAGCTACCGCCGCGCGATCGATAAACGCGAAAGTTATTCAGGAGAATTTCGCGCCCTAACCGCCGATGGCCGCGTCGTATGGCTGCGCGAGTCCGCCCGCCTGTTGGCCGATCCGGAAGGCCGTCCCCAGTACCTGATCGGAATTACCGTCGACGCCACCGAGCGTCGCCTGCTCGAAGACCAGTTAGTGCAGTCCGAGCGAGTGGAAGCGGTTTCGAAACTCGCCAGCCGCATGGCTCATGACCTGAACAACATGCTCATGATCCTGACCGGCTACGGCGAAGAGCTGCTCAATACGATTCCGGCCGCGAGCCCCATGCGGTCCGACATTCAGGAGATCCTCAACGCAACCGAACGCATCAGCGGGCTGGCCAGCCAATTGTTATCGTTCACGCGTAAGCAGGTGGCCGGGGCCGAGACGGTTCAATTGGAGGCGTTCCTGAGCAATGCCGGGCCGCGGCTTCGCGAGCGGTTCGGAGGGCCGGCTGGACTTGAACTGCAGTTATCCACCGTCCCGAATCGAATCAACGTCAATGCGGCGCAATTGGAACAGGTGGTCATGACGGTCATCGATCGCGCACGGCACCTCATGTCGTCGCAAGTCAAAATCACGATCGAAACTGCACGCCTGGATATTCACGAGGACGTACACCGCAGTAACTCGCCGCTGCAACCCGGCGCTTACGCTGCGATTGATATAAGGGTGCCCGGTCCCACGCCGCAGGGCGACGCCAGGGCAAGCCTGTTTGAATGTTTGGTTCCCGGCAAAGAGCCTTGGGACGAAACGGCCGCGGCCGTATCGCGAGCTTATGGTGTGCTCCATCAATGGGGTGGAGACCTGGTTGTCTTAAGTGGCGCGCAGGGCGAGTGCATTTACCGGATATTGCTCCCCAGAACCGAAACGCCCGTCCCGCAGGCGGCTGCGCCCGAACTCCAAGCGCCGCCTGAGCCGGAGCCGCATCGCGCCACCATCCTGGTGGTGGAGGATGAAGCGGGCATTCGAGCGCTGGTCCGCAAAATTCTGCGGCGGCAGAACTATGAAGTTATCGAGGCGGCCAACGGCGAGGAGGCGCTCGCCATCTGCCGCGACAACCCCGCGGGAATCGATCTGCTCATCACCGACGTCATCATGCCGCAGATGGGCGGCCGGGATTTAGCCGACCGTTTGCGCGAACAGGGCCGCGTGATGAGAGTGCTGTTCGTCTCCGGCTACACCGACGACGCGACTATTTATTCCGGACAGCTTCCGCCCGGATCGGCCTTCCTTCAGAAGCCGTTTACGCTCGGGTCGCTGCTCGACAAGGTGCGGGAAGTTTTGGCCGAGAAGCTGACTTAGCGCGCGGCGTACATGGCGCTATAGCCGAGCTGCTGCTTGACGAAATCGCGCGGGTAGGAGATTTGGATTTTGTTGTTGATCGCGGTCAGCTCTGGGTTGATGCCGGCCCAGTAAGTCGGAATGTTCAGCGACTTGTACCGCATCACCACTTGATCGCGCAGCGCCGGTTCGAAGTGAACGCCGTACTTATCCACCAGCGTGCGAATGGCGTTGTAATCGCCTTCGGCCTTGATGCGCATCAGCTCGGCTAGGAGCTGGCCCACGCCTTGGCGCATTTTTGCGAAGTCGCGGATTTCGAGATAGGTTTTGCCGTTGCGCTCGACTTCGGCGATCGCTCCGGTTTTGTCGCGAATGTAGTTGACGATCAGCTGCCGGTCGCGCTCGTGATCCTCTTCGATGGTGTCGCCTTTGGGAATCCGCCGGAGTTGTGTGAGAGCCACTCGCGCCGCGGCATAGTACATGGCCTGGGCGACATCAGGATTGGAAATCAATCCCAGATCCTTTAGCTTGGGGTCCCACACGTTCCACAGAGCCATCAGATCCGCGCGAGCTTCTTCGAGCGTCGAAAAGTACTCTTTCAAATAATAAGCAGGCTCGTGCGTGAGCTTCGGGTCAAGCTTGCCGGAGCCGTGCCCGATGATCTCATGCAGAGCAACCATCAGGTCCTCGGCTTCGTCGCCATACTTCTTGCATATGTCGACTTCCTCGCGCGAAGCGGCGAACTCCTCAAGCGCGCCGAAACCCGCGGCATGCGTGAGCGCGCGCGAGCTGCCGGTGAACAGAAAGCTTTTGCTGCCGTACTTTTCGTGGATTTCATTCTCGTTCGGCAGATTGTCGCCGACCGTGGTGACGTGAAAATCGCCGGTCTCGATCAAGGCTTCGACCGCCTTGGCCAGCGGCGGCTTCACACCCTGCTTCTTGTATTGCGGCAGCCAGGGAGCGTGGTCTTCGAAATATTGCGCATTGGCGGCGACTTTCAGCATGAGCGCGTTGACGCGCTGGTCAGTCACCGTGACGAAGCTCTGCGAACTGCCCTTGGCGCCGCGGGCGTCGCGATAGATCTCAATGAAGCCGTTGTCAAAATCGATGGGCGGATTGTTCTGCACCCAGTCCACGCCGAACTGAATCCAGTCCTTCGGATCGCCGGTCTGGTAGAAGCGAATCAGGTCGCGGATGACCTGGGCTTGCGCGGGTTCGGCAATGGCGGCGGCTCTCTCGAGGTAAGAATTGGCTTTGGCCAGATACTCCGCATCAAGGCCCGGCGGAATGCGGTGATCGGGCGTGCCGGCGCCGTACACCTGTTCCTCGAGATGGCCGTTGATCATCGCCAGCCGTGAGTTCAAGGGATACTTTTCAACGAAATTCTTGACGTCCGCCAGCTTTACGCCGAAGTAGAAGTTGTTTGAGCTGGCTTGGAGAATATCCAAGTTTCCGCGCGGGCTTTTGGCGGTCGTCATGGGCTCGAAATTCGGATCGAACAGCGATGGCCGCAGCTCTTCGATCTCCTTGAGAAACGCGGTGTCGGTGAAACCGCCGGCGCCATGCTTGATCGCGGCCAGGCCCGCGTCCCGAAGCTCCTCGAAGGTGAATTCGGGAAGAAATTTCTGAGCGGTGGTTTCGTTGTGATTTCCGCGATTGGCCCAGAACAGTTTGGTGAACGAGCGGATCTTTTCGTAAGCGCCCGGATTCACGCCCTGCGGATGCGACACAACCAACTCCAGCAGACGTTTCTCGCGCAGTCCGAAGCGCGACAATTGATCGTAAATGATCGGATTGATCGCGATGGAAGCTTGAGAAAGCCAATAGCCGACGGCCTGGTCGCGCGGCGTCAAGCTCTTGAAGCTATCCGCCTCCAGTTGAAGAAAACCCGTGTCCCCTACGCGGTCGACACGCCCATTTTCCGGCTGGCACCAAGCCAGCGCGGCCAGCGTCAGCATGCACGCAAGCAATCTCATATGCATAGTTTGATGCGTTTTCAGCCGGAAAGTCGCGCTCGGATCTACCAATACACGAACGATTCTTCTTCGCAGATCAAAAGCAAGGGCGGGCCGCCGGTGGAGATTTTTGCGGCATGCTCCATCACTTCTTTGCCGGCTTGCGATTCGACGCACTTGGTCAGGTCGTCCATGGAGGAAAAGTACAGTTCCTTCATGCGGTAGGCCGACACCTTGCCCTGCGGCGAACCCGTCACCTTAGTGAGCACCATCCGGGTCATGCCCTTGAACTTCTGTTCCGCCATGGGGACGTGCTCTTCCATGTAAACTTTTTCGAAAGCCTCTTCATCTTTCGGTCTCGGATAGATAACTACAAATTTGACGCCGTGCGTTCCCATGTTGTACGAGTCTTCAACATCTTAGCACTAGTTCTACGAATCGCCGGACCGCATCAATCTGGCGCCGAGGACGGATTCCGCCCGGCCTCGTCCCGTTGTCGTGCGAGCGAGTGAAAAACTTCGCCGAAAGCCGGCACGCTTTTGCGCAGGATGTCAAAATCCGCTTTGGGAATCAAGAGAACTTCCAGGGCGGTACGCGCCTGGATGGTGGCATTGCGGCTCTTATCGGAAAGCAGCGCCATTTCGCCGAAGTAGTCGCCGGCCTGCAAGGTGGCGAGCTGGGTGGTTGCTCCGTCGGCTTCGCGCAGGACCTGGCACTCGCCGCGCTCGATCACATAGACGCTGTCGCCCAAGTCGCCCTGATGGAAAACGATGTCGCCGGGCTCGAAGTGCTGCTTCTTGATGGCCGAGCCGGCGTCGACCTTGGTCTGTGCCAGATCGGGAGGGAAGAGCAGGTGGATGAGCCAGTCCATCCCGATCCGGACCTTGGATTTGATGCCCGGTATTTTCGCGAGATAAATGGTGCGCCATAGAAACCACGCCAGGATGCCGGAGATTTTCAGGCCGAAGATTTGGGCCACCGCCGAACCATGGCCGAGCGATGCAAGCGTGCCGAGCCCCTCGAAAGCGAAGCCCGAGGGCGTGCCTCCGCGAATGGCGCGAGCGATGTTGATGGCGCAGGTGCTGGCTTCGCGGGTGGCGTGCTGAGCGGTAGGCGGGACGCTTTTGCCGGAGACGGTTTTGATGGAGGCGCAATCGCCCAGCGCCCACACTTGTCCTTCATAGCCCTGGAGCTCGAGAGCGGTGCTGACTAAGAGCTTGGTCTTGTCTTTGGCGCAATCGAGCTTCGCCAGGATGGGAGGCGCGGTGGCGGGGACGGTAGAGATGATGGTCTTCGAGGGAATCTCGAGGCCGGATTTGAGAATCGCTTTTTCGGAAGTGGCGGCGACCAAGCGATCGTTCAATATGATTTCGACGCCGCGTTTTCGCAGAATTTTTTGAGCGAACAGAGCCAGGGGATCGGCCATTTCCGGCAGAATCCGGCCGCGCGAGTGAACCAGCACGCAGCGCACCTGTTCGTTGCGGAGGCGCAGATAATTTTTTTTTACCGCCCGAACAAAGTCGTTCAGCTCGGCGGTTACCTCGACGCCCGAAAAGCCGCCGCCGCCCACCACGAAGGTCAGCAGCCGCCGGCGCAAATCCGCGTCCTCTTCGACATCGGCCTCTTCAAGCACATGAATGACGTGGTTGCGGAGCGCGATGGCGTCGGCCAAGGTGCGGAACGGCATGGCATTTTCGAGCATTCCGGGCATCCCGTAGAAGTTCGTAAGCTCGCCCAGAGCGATGACCAGATAGTCGTATGGAATCTTTTTTTGGCGGGGCCGAAAGCCGGGGCTGACCGTTATGACGCGATTCTTCAGGTCGATCTCTTCGGCTTCGCGCATGATCAGGTTAGTTCGCGGGCAGAGGCGGCGAATAGGGGCGACCACGTCGGTAAGCGCGATGGAGCCGGAAATCACTTCGGGGAGCATCGGCTGGTAGACCCAATAATTTTCCCGGTTCACCAGGCTGATGTCGGCGTCGCCGGGCGGGAGCAGTTTCTCGAGGCATCGGGCGGTATAAACGCCGCCGAACCCTCCGCCCAGGATTACGATTTGTTTCTTAGCCATGCACTTCTGGTCCAGTGTGCAGCATAAGGCGGCGTCGAAGCAATCGCGGAGGAGTTGGGTTCGAGAGGTTACGGTGGCATCACAACCATGCTAATCCCGGAAAAGGCGGCGTAAGGGGATGCGGCAGGTAAGTGGCTGAGGAACGGGGGAAAAAGAGATGCTGGAGCTAGTGATCGCCGGGTGAGTTTGGCGAGGGCTTGGGTTCGTTTGGTAATTTTTGTGTTGCGCGGGAACGGAGGGTTTGCGTGGAGGAGAGCAAGAATTCATGTTTCGCGAAATTCAACATGGCAATGGCCGATTGGAGTTTAACAGGTGCGTGGTCGCTGGGCGTGCTTGGTGAATGTAAGTTCGTGGCTACCGCTGACCCCAGCGAGAAGGTCGTGAGGGATGCCGGAAGAAGACCAGCCCAACTCGGATTAATTCACTGACCGTAGATCAAGAGACTGACCAAGAAACGTTTCAACTTCATTGCAGGCTTTCATCGGACCGCCTGCCGCCCGCAATGACCAACCGAGCCGCGCCGCTGCGGCGGTATAACGTCTGCCAGACAGGATTTTTCCGATACTCCTGCGAATCGTTCCCGCTTCCATTCGAGCCAGATACAGCACCACGCCGGCGCCGAGTTCTGATGCACGCGTGGATATCCAGAACTGATCGGCTCCCTGTGGCGCCATGACTAGCGGAACGCCATGGTACAGCGCTTCCTGGACGCTATTCATCCCTGCATGCGTGACGAAGACCGCGGAACGCCGCAGAATCTCGATCTGAGGTACGAACGAGCGAACGATGAAGTTTTCCGGCATCGGACCCAGGCTCTCCGCCAGGAGTTGATCTCCCGTCGCCAATACGACCTGCCAGGGAGTGCCTGCCAATTCTTCCAGGCACATTCGAAAGAACCGCGGCTGATTCGCATATACGGTGCCCAAAGAAATGAAAACCAGAGGCCGGCCATCCAGTTGTTCAAAGGGAAAGGCGGGGCCTTGCGGCCGGAACGAGAAACACGATACTACAAACTGGAACCGCCGTTGATCGAAGGCTTCAGCCGAGGGCTGAAATAATGGCGAAGTGTATACCAGGTTCAAATCGCCATAGGTCTGCAACAATTGCTCCGGCGAAGGAGCGTCGGAGAGTTCATACCGTCGGAGGCAAGCTCGATAGCGTGATTGAAACGCGGCGTACCACTGACGAGTTAGTTGTGGATCACCGCCTTCTGCTGCCGTTTCGTAACGCGAAGCAATGGCGCCATTGATCAGAATGCTAGGGATCGAGGCAATCGTTGGGAGTCCCAAGAGTCGCGCTACAAGGTGGCCCCAGGGCGCAAAACTGTCAAACATGATGTGGGAGGGTCGCCACATCCGCACAACTTCAGCGTGATGTTCCAGCACCGCGCAGGTGAGGTCGAGCAGTGTTTCGAGCGTTGTCGATACGTGCTGAAACGCGCCCGGCCCTTGCTCCGGCATAGAGAACTGCGCACAGTAGGAATCGAACTGCGCCCCGGTTTCCTCAATGGCTGGCCGAAACCGCTCCGTACTGTAATACAACACCTGATGCTTGCGTTCAACCAACTCCTTCACGACTGGCAGTGTCGGGTTAATGTGTCCATGGGCGGGCAGGCTGAAATAGACTATCCTTCCCATTCAGTGTGTTACAAAATGCTGCGCCACGCCTCAACCGATCAGATCAAACAATGAGTCTGAAAGGCTCCCGGTCGGCCCGGTGCCGAGGAGCGTTTGCGCTTCCGCGGCCTGAACGGAGGTCTGATAACTGGCGACTTGATCCGCCGTGGATCCGGTGGACGCCAGCAAAGCGGACGGAGTGTTTATCACGCCCTGCGACAACCCCGAAGCTGGCGCAGACGATCCTGTCAGCGCAGGGTCCACGCTCTCAAGAAGGTTGCTGGTGGTGGGATCGGAACTAGCCGAGACTCCAAACAACGCGTCCATACCTTCCAACTGACTGGCCTCTATGCTCAGTTGAGCAATGTCGGCTGGCGAAGCCTTCTCCAGGGCAGACACTGCGGCCGGCGACGACAGCACGGGTGAATTGACATTGGAAAGAGTTTGAAATAGATCTGCCAGACCTGGGTTGATCGATGAAACAGAGCCCATTTACCACCTCTATTGTCATATCGGCCACAAAGGCAATCATCATCAGGAAGCTTTCCGGGCAGATCTGGCAATATCCACTTGGCTGACTTGTCGCCATATCGCAGATGTGAACTAATACGGATTGACGGCGGCGAATCGGAGCGCGACGCCGGTGTGACTCGCTGGTGAAGGCTATGATGGCCCTGGAAGTGCAACGAGGTCCGTTCGGAGATCGCGATTGGGTTAAATCACCCAGAATCCGACACGAAGGAGAATGGAATTGAGACACGCTATAGGACTGAGCATCACATGCATGGTTTTGGCGCTTTGCTCGACGAGCGCTTGGGGGGCGGACGCGGCGGCCGGTAAGGCGGTCTTCGCGGCGAAGTGCCAGGGTTGCCATGGCGCCAAGGGCGAAGGGAATCCGAACATCGCAAAGATGATGAAAGTGGAGATGAAGCCGCTGGGCGAGACCAGCGCCGACGTGAAGAAGGTCGTCACGGATGGGCAAGGCAAGATGAAGCCCATCGCGGGATTGGCCGGCGCGGATCTGGACAACGTGGTTGCGTACGTCCACACTTTGAAGAAGTAATGTTGTGCACGGGCGCTGCCCGCGCCCGCCCGCCGAGTTCCATAGCCCGCGGTTGAGCTGTTCGCAGCCGTAGCGGGAAATTCATTGGCGCGTCTTCGCTCCGATGGGCTACAATGCCTCTGGACCAAGCTCCTCGATAGGCGGCACTCGCCACGTTCCCTGGTGCTTCCGGAAAGGGTCCTCGTGTCTCCCTCCGTTCAGCCTCAACCTAATTCGGCCGCGACGAGCGGCATCGACCAGCTTTGCATCAACACCATTCGCACGCTCGCCATGGATGCAGTGCAGAAGGCGAATTCGGGGCATCCGGGGACGCCGATGGCGATGGCGCCGGTGGTTTATTGCCTGTGGCAGCAGTTTCTCCGGTTCGACCCCGACGATCCCATCTGGCCGAACCGCGATCGCTTCGTATTGTCGGCCGGCCACGCATCCATGCTGCTGTACGCGATGCTGCACTTGTGCCAGGTGAAGGCGGTGGATCCGGATTACGAGACGCTGGGGCGGCTGAGCGTGACGCTGGACGACATAAAGAATTTCCGGCAGCTCGGTAGCAAATGCCCCGGGCATCCTGAGTATCGCTGGACCTCGGGCGTGGAGACCACCACGGGGCCGCTCGGGCAGGGCGTGGCCACCAGCGTGGGGATGGCTCTGGCGGGCCGCTGGATGGCGCAGTATTTCAACCGGCCGGGCTTCGAGATGGTGGACTACAAGGTCTACGCGCTGGCGGGCGACGGCTGCATGATGGAGGGCGTGAGCGGCGAGGCGGCCTCTCTGGCCGGGCATCTGAAGCTCTCGAATCTCTGCTGGATTTACGATAACAACCACATCACCATCGAAGGGAACACGGCGCTGGCGTTTAGCGAAGACGTCGCGACGCGCTTTCTCGGGTATGGCTGGAACGTCACGCGGGTGGGCGACGCCAACGATCAGGAGATGCTGACGCGGGCGTTCAAAACGTTTCAGGCGACGACGGACCGGCCGACATTGATCATCGTGGACAGCCACATCGCTTATGGCGCACCGCACAAGCAGGACACCAGCGCGGCGCACGGCGAGCCGCTGGGTGAGGAAGAGATTCGTCTGGCTAAACGGAATTATGGGTGGCCCGAGGACGCGCAGTTTTTGATTCCGGATGGCGTGTACGCGCGGTTTCAGGAAGTGGTGGGGCAGCGGGGGCATGCGGCTCGGGAAGCCTGGATTGCGAAGTTCGCCGAATACAAGCAGAAGTATCCGGAGCTTGCCGATCACATGGAAAAGATGCAGAAGCGCCAGCTTCCGGACGGTTGGGAGGCCGGCATTCCGAGCTTTCCAGCGGACGCGAAAGGCTTAGCGGGGCGGGATGCATCGGGCAAAGTGCTGAACGCGGTCGCGCAGCGCGTGCCTTGGCTGATCGGGGGGGCGGCCGATCTGGCGCCTTCCACCAAGACTCGCCTCACGTTCGATCAAGCGGGCGATTTCGAGGCATCCAGCTACAACGGCCGCAATCTTCACTTTGGTATTCGCGAGCACGCCATGGGGTCGATCGTGAACGGGCTGTCGCTGTCCAAGCTGCGTCCTTATGGCTCGGGCTTCCTGATCTTCAGCGATTATATGCGCGCGCCGATACGGCTCAGCGCCTTGATGGAACTGCCCGCGATTTATATCTTCACGCACGATTCCATTGGGGTGGGCGAGGATGGGCCGACGCATCAGCCGGTGGAGCAGCTGATTTCGCTGCGCGCGATCCCTGGCCTGATTACGCTACGTCCTGGTGACGCGAACGAGGTGGCTGAAGCGTGGCGGGTGATTTTGCAGTTTCGACACGAACCGGTGTGCTTGATTTTGTCGAGGCAGAACATGCCGACGCTGGACCGCGCCAAGTATGCGCCGGCGGCCGGGCTGGCCAAAGGCGCCTACGTGCTGGTTGACGCGCCGGGCGGCAATCCAGAAGTCATTTTGATTGGAACCGGCAGCGAAGTTTCGCTGTGCGTGGATGCGTACGAGCAGTTGACGCGCGACGGAATTCGCGCGCGGGTGGTGAGCATGCCGTCCTGGGAATTGTTCGAGCACCAGTCTGACGAATATCGGGCGAGCGTGCTGCCGCCGGGCGTTTCGGCGCGGGTGTCGGTGGAGCAAGCGTCCACTTTCGGCTGGGACCGGTACGCGCATCGCCGGATCGGCATGCACACGTTCGGTGCTTCTGCGCCGCTGAAGGAATTGCAGAAGAAATTCGGTTTTACGCCGGGCGCCCTGGTGGCGGCCGCCAAAGAGGAGCTCGCCAGGGGAAAATAAGAATATGACCACGCCCACCGCCATCTCCACCATGAATCCGTTGCAGGAACTTCACAAGTACGGCCAGTCCGTCTGGCTGGATTACATTCGCCGGAACCTCATCACCAGCGGCGAGCTCAAGCGCCTGATCGAGCAGGACGGGCTGGGCGGCGTTACGTCCAACCCCGCGATTTTCGAGAAGGCCATCACCGGCAGCACGGATTACGCCGATGCATTGCTCGAGCTGCAAAAGCGCAAGGACCTGGATGCGACGGGCATCTATGAAATCCTGGCGATAAAAGACATACAGGACGCCGCGGATACGCTGCGGCCCGTGTATGAGCGCACCAATAAGCGGGATGGCTACGTCAGCCTGGAGGTTTCGCCTTTCCTGGCGCACGACACGGAGGGGACCATACGCGACGCCCGGCGGTTGTGGCGCGCCGTGAATCGTCCGAACCTGATGGTCAAAGTGCCGGGCACTACGGAGGGAATTCCGGCTTTTCAACAACTGATCAGCGAAGGCATCAATATCAACGTCACGCTGCTGTTCTCGGAGCAGGTGTATGAGCGGGTGGCAGAGGCTTATATTGCGGGCGTTAAGAAATACGTCTCCACGGGCGGCGATCCCAGCTATGTGGCGAGCGTGGCCAGCTTCTTCATCAGCCGCATCGACAGCATGGTGGATGGAATTCTAAAGGTCAGGATCAAGGCTACATCCGATTCGAAGGAGCAAGCGCTGCTGCGGAGTCTGTTGGGCAAGGTGGCGATTGCGAACGGGAAGCTG
>Ga0182024_10014624_pt1 | contig 15152 bp, 15 predicted proteins | sample P32metaG_FD_120480 | JGI IMG/M metagenome (GOLD analysis project Ga0182024, IMG submission 120480) | Permafrost microbial communities from Stordalen Mire, Sweden - P3-2 metaG (Illumina Assembly) | ecosystem: Environmental > Terrestrial > Soil > Wetlands > Permafrost | place: Sweden: Stordalen... | reverse complement strand
TGCGCGCGATCGACGGCATCCACCACATCACCCTGATCACCGGCGACGCGCCTCGCAACGTCGACTTCTACGCGCGTGTGCTCGGACTGCGGCTGGTCAAGAAGACGGTCAATCAGGACGACCCGAGCGTCTATCACCTGTTCTACTCCGACGAGCACGGCTCGCCCGGCGCCGACATCACCTTCTTCGAGTACCCCGGCGCGCAGCCAGGCCGCGCCGGCGCCGGGATGATCTCTTGCATTGTCCACCGCGTCGGCGGTGAGCAGGCACTCGACTTCTGGAGTCGGCGCCTCGCCGGCGAGGGCGTTGAGGTCGTTCGCGAGCCCGGCCGGTTGCGGTTCGCCGACCCCGAGGGCATGCACCACGAGCTCGCGGTCGACCAGACGGGCGACGCCGCGCTCATCGCGCGCTCGAACGAGGTCCCCGAGGAGTACGCGCTGCGGGGCTTCGACTCGGTGCACGCACTTGTCGCCGACCCGGCCCGCAGCGAGGCGCTGCTGGGCGACGCGCTCGGCTTCACCGAGCAGACCGAGCACGTCTGGCAGGCGCGCGGCGAGCACCGCGGCGGGCGGATCGCCTTCGCGCAGAGCGACGAGCGCGGCGTTCCCGGCGCGGGCACCGTGCACCACATCGCATGGTCGGTCTACAGCACCGAGCAGGAGCAGTGGCGCGAGCGCCTGATCGAGGCGGGCGTCCACCCCACCCCGGTCATCGACCGCTTCTACTTCGAGTCGGTCTACTTCCGCGAGCCCGGCGGCATCCTCTACGAGCTCGCGACGCTCGACGGCGCCGGCTTCACGGCGGACGAAGCGCCGGAGACGCTCGGCGAGCGACTGGCCCTGCCGCCGCGACTGGAGCCACTGCGCGAGCAGATCGAGCCGGGGCTAACACCGCTGCCAGACACCAGTCGCTGGCGCCCCACACCGCTCGTCGACTAGACACATCCCCAGTTTGCTCACCTCGAGAACTTGGTAGGCAATAAGGTCGTGTCCTTGAGCTCACCGCCAGCCCCCTCGATTTCCCCCGTGGCTCGGTCCGGTGGGATCGAGCTCGCGGGCCTGACGAAGTCCTTCGCGAGTCCTCAGGGCGTGGTGCGGGCGGTGCGCGGCATCGATGTCTCGATCGCCTCCGGCGAGACGGTCGCGCTGCTTGGGCCGAACGGCGCGGGCAAGTCGACGACGATCGACATGCTGCTTGGCCTGCTCGACCCCGACGCGGGCACCGTCTCGGTCTTCGGCCGCCCTCCCACGCATGCCGTTGCCGAGGGCGCCGTCGGCGGGATGCTGCAGACCGGCCAGCTGATCAGAGACCTTTCGGTGCGCGAGCTGGTCACGATGATGGCCTCGCTCTACCCTGCGCCGCTGGACGTCGAGGAGACGCTCGAGCTGGCGGGCGTGAGCGAGATCGCCGCCCAGCGTACGAACAAGCTCTCCGGTGGCCAGACCCAGCGCGTGCGCCTCGCCGTCGCGCTCGTCAGCGACGCCGAGCTGCTCGTGCTCGACGAGCCGACGGTCGCGCTGGATGTCGAGGGCCGCCAGGCGTTCTGGGGCACCATGCGCGCATTTGCCGCGCGTGGCAAGACCGTCCTGTTCGCCACGCACTACCTCGAGGAGGCGGACGCGTACGCCGACCGTGCCGTGCTGATGGCCCACGGCCGGATCGTCGCCGACGGGCCGACGAACGAGATCAAGGCGATGGTCGGCACGCGCACGATCCGCGCGACACTCCCGGATGTGCAATCGGACGCGCTCGCGGCGCTGCCGGGTGTGAGCGGCGCCGAGCGCCGCGGCGAACTCGCGACGCTGAGCTGCACCGACTCCGACGCGGCGATCCGCGCACTGCTGTCTGAGTATCCGGACGCCCGCGACATCGAGATCACCGCCGCGGGGCTGGAGGAGGCGTTCCTCGAGCTGACCGCGGACGGGGCCGAGGAGCACGCACCGGCAGGCTTACCGCCCGGTTCGCCTCCAGACGCCGAGACAGGACGCAACGAGCAGGCGACAGAGGCACGTCGATGAACTCTCTCGTCTACACCCGCTACGAGCTGCTGCGGACGCTACGCAACCGGCGTTTCTTTCTGCTCTCGCTTGGCTTTCCGTTAATCCTGTTCTTCGCGATCGCCGGACCGAACCGCAACGTGCACAACTTCGACAAAAGCGGCATCTCGTCTCCGCTCTACTACATGGTCGGCATGGCCGCGTTCGGGACGATGAGCGCGATGTTCTCCTGCGGCGGGCGCATCGCCGCCGAGCGAGCCGTCGGCTGGAACCGCCAGTTGCGCATCACCCCGCTCTCGCCGCGCTCCTACTTCCGTGTGAAGGTGATCACCGGCTACATGATGGCGATCATCAGCCTGCTCGCGCTGTATCTCGCGGGCACCTCGCTCGGCGTCAGGCTCGGCGCGAGCGAATGGCTCGAAATGACAGGGCTGATCCTCGTCGGCCTGATCCCCTTCGCCGCGCTCGGGATCCTAATCGGGCACATGCTCACCCCTGATTCGACAGGTCCCGCCATGGGTGGTGGCATCTCGCTGCTCGCACTACTTGGGGGGGTCTACTTCCCGCTTGGCCACCACGGCTTCCTCCCCGAACTGGCTCAGTACATCCCCTCCTACTGGCTCGTGCAAGCCAGCCATGTCGCGATCGGCGGGCACGCTTGGCCGGCAAAGGGATGGATCGTGATGTTTGCCTGGACGGTCGTGCTCAGCGTGCTCGCCGGGCGTGCCTACCGGAGTGACACCGGTCGCGTGTAGGCGTTCAACCGGCGACCGCGGAAGCCGCCGTGCCGCCGCGCGGCTCGCTTGCCGGCATCGTCAGGCGCGCCGCGAGTGGCAACCCCAGCAACGCCACACCGGCCATCGCCAAGAACGCCGCCAGCGGATGGTGGACGAGGATCTGCACGAGCAGCGCCACGACCAAACCTCCGAGGTTGCCCGCCATCCACACGATCGCGCCGGCCGTCCCCGCGGCGGCGCCGGCGAGCTGCTCGGCTGCCGTGAGGATGATCGGCAGCGCCGGCAGCAGGACGATCCCGATCGCGACGATCGCAAGCGCCTGCACCCCGAGCCAGGGCGCCACGCCCAGGGCCACGCAGCCGCAGCAGCCGATCAGCACCGCGGCGCGCATGAAGCTCCGCTCGGCGTGCCGGGCGGCGACGAGCGGCGGCAGCACCGCACAGGCGACCGTACCGGCGAGGACCATCCCGACCAGCAGCGCGCCGGCCGTCTTTTCCGAGATGCCGGCGGGCGCCAGCAACGTCTGCAGCCAGGTGGCGAGCGCCACGAAGATGCCGAAGCCGACGAACACCAGACCGCACAGCGTGCGCATCGTCGGCAGCGCCCACAGCGCGCGCGCCGCGCTGCCCTCGATCGCCGCATGCTCTTCGCTCTCCTGTCCTGGAGCTCGCAGCACGATCGCCAGGCCGATCGCCGGGATCACGGCGAGCGCCGCCTCGAGCACCAGCAGCCGCTCGAGCTGCCCGTGCGCCCCGACCGTCGGGCCCAGCACCAGCGCGAGCAGCATCCCGACGAAGCTCCCCGCCGAGCCGACCGCGATCCCGGTCGCGCGCTGCTCGGCGGGTAGGTACTCGCCCGCGAGCTTGCTCACGCCGCTGAGGACGACCGGCTGCGCGACCGCGACGATCACCTGGCCGGCCATCGCCCATGCGAAGGTCTCACCGCCGAGACGCACCACACCGCCGAGCGCGACCAGTGCCCCGCCCGCCGCCAGTGCCGGGCGAAACCAGCGATCGAGCAGGATGCCCGCCGGGATCGCGAGCACTACGTACAGCAGCGGAAAGATCTCCGCGAGCCATCCCACGGCCCCGACGGAGACTCCATAGCGCCTGGCCGTTTCGGTCGTGATCGCCGCGTAGCTGAGCCACAGCACCTGCGTGGCCGCGCACACCAGGCTGTAGGCGACGATCACCCTCCAGCCGCCCGCCTGCTTGGAGTTGGGTCTCATATATGCATTCCGATTGCGCGTCCCAGCGCGATCGCTCCCACGCCGACGAACAGGCTCAGCAGAATATTGAAAGCCGCGACGGGCAGTTCGCCGTCCTCGGTGAGACGCTCCGTCTCGAGCATCCAGGTCGAGAAGGTCGTATAGGAGCCGAGCGTCGCGGTGCCGATCAGAACGAGCGCCTCCCCTTCGACGGCGAGCCCCGTGACTAGACCCAGCAGCAGCGCGCCGGTGATGTTGACGACGAAGGTCCCGAGCGGGAACGTGCCCGCGGCGCGCGCGCTGACGAGTGCGACGAGCAGGAACCGTGCGAGCGCGCCGATCCCGCTGAGCAGCGCGACGCCGATCCAGACCCAGACGCTCATTGCTCGTCCCCGCGCTCGCTTCGCACCAGCTGCGTTCCAAGTCGGATCGCCAGGTAGCCGGCGAGGATGCTCGCGAGCGCATATCCCGCCGCGAGCGCGTAGCGATCGTGCTGGAGCAACACGAAGATCTCCAGCTGCATCGTCGAGAACGTCGTATACGTGCCGCAGAAGCCGGCGGTCCACAGCGGGTGATGGAACCTCGATTCCGGCGGGCGCTCCCTGAACCAGGTCGCGATGCAGGCGAGCGTGAACGCACCGGAGACGTTGATCACGAAGATCGCCCACGGCCAGTCCGTCGCGCCGCTAGCGAACGAGCGACTCAACCAGACCCGCAGCAGCCCGCCGGCGGCCCCCCCGAGAAAGATCGCCCACACCTCGTGTCTATGGAAGTCCGGTACAACCCTGGTGGGCACGATGCTGGAACATACTGGCCGCTGATGATCGCCGAGCGCCTCACGGCACAGCTGCTCGCCGGGCCGCCGGCGCGCGATCCGGTCGCCGTCGCCGAGCGGCTGCTGGCGGTTCAGGGTCAGGATCCGCGTGGAGCGCGTCTGGCGATCCGCGCGCGGACCACGGGACTGTCAGCGGCCGATGTCGATCGCGCCCTCACCGAGGACCGCTCGCTGCTGATCACGTGGCTGAACCGCGGCACGCTGCATCTGGTGCGCCGCGAGGACTACCCGTGGCTGCAGGCGTTGACCACACCGCCGCTGCGCACCGGTAACGCTCGACGGCTCGCCCAGGAGGGCGTCACGCCGGACGCCGCCGAGCGCGGCGTCGATGTGATCGCCCGCGCGCTCGCCGCGGAGGGCCCGCTCACGCGGGCACAGCTACGCGAGCGCCTCGACGTCGCCGGGGTGCGTACCGCGGGGCAGGCGCTCGTGCATCTGCTGATGCTCGCCGCGCTGCGTGGGATCGCGGTGCGCGGGCCGATGATCGGACGCGAGCAGGCTTTCGCCCTCGTCCGCGACTGGCTCGGCGAGCCGGAGCCCGTCGATCGCGATCGCGCACTGGCCGAGCTGGCGCGCCGCTACCTTCTCGGCCACGGCCCCGCCGACGACCGCGATCTCGCCAAGTGGGCGGGCCTGGGGCTGCGGGACGCGCGCGCCGGGCTGAGCGCGATCGCGACAGAGCTGCACGAGCGTGAGGACGGTCTGCTCGAGATCGCCGGGCGTCCCGGCCCGGCGCAGTTGCCCCCGCCACGGCTGCTCGGCCCGTTCGACCCGGTCCTACTCGGCTGGGCCTCGCGCGATTGGCTGCTCGACGCCCACAGGGCGGTGATCACCGTCAATGGCCTCTTCCGCCCCTTCGCCCTCGCCGGCGCTCGCGCGGTGGCCACCTGGAGCATGCCCGCCGGCGAGGTGGTGCTCGACCCGCTTGGCCGTCTCACGCGCAAGCACGCCACCGCCCTGCGGGCCGATGCGCTGGATGTCGTGCGCTACCTCGGCGATCGCTAGATTTGCAACCGATGCCCAGCGAGATCGCGATCCGGGGCGAGATGATCAGGCTCGGCCAGCTGCTGAAGCTCGCCGGGATCGTCGACAGTGGCAGCGAGGTCAAGGCATTCCTCGCCACCGAGCGGGTGCTGGTCAACAATCAGCCCGAGGCGCGCCGGGGCCGGCAGCTGCACCCCGGAGACACCGTTCACCTCGGTGCTCACGAGCTGCGTTTGACCGCGGCATCATGACCCACGGTTGAGAGCTCTCCACATTGCCGGCGTCACTGACTGATATGTATTAGGGAACGTTATCGACGCAGTCGACACTCGAAGACCAAGGTCGTTGCCGGCAGATGGGCGCTAAAACCGCCGTTAGAACAGGCCTATAGCGGGTAAAGGGTCTACAGATCGTCGTTTCGCTCTCGCCGCGGTGCCCAGGCGTCGAGCATGGTTCTGGCAGATAGCTCGGATGGGGCCTGCGGCGCAGTTGGTGTGGGTTGTGCTCCAAAGAGCAGGTTTGGCCGTACACAGTGTCGAACGAGTGTTTTAAGAGGCCTGGGCGGGTATACAGAAAAAATCATTGACAACGCAACTATCGAGGAATATAATCCCGACTCCAAGCATCGGATTAAGAAGGACAGCCATGTCAGACGCCAGCATCACACCCATCACCCCAATCGACTCCATCGCCGCTGCGCGTGAGGAGGACGCGGCGCCCGCCCGTGGGCCGCGCGCCGTCGAGCAGCCTCGCGCGAAGCCCGAGCGGCTGGACAATCCCGCTCCCGAGACGGTTTCGCTTGCCCCCGCGGAAAGCTTCATCCCCGAGGCGGTCGACCAGCTGCTCGCGCATTCGCGCCGCTATCCCCTGCTCACGCCCGCCCAGGAGATCGACCTCGCCCAGCGCATCGAGCGTGGCGACCTGCACGCGAAGGAACTGCTCGTCAACTCCAACCTGCGCCTGGTCGCCTCCAACGCCCGGCGCTACCAGAATCAGGGCCTGCCACTCGCCGACCTCGTCCAGGAGGGCCTGCTCGGCCTGATCCGGGCGAGCGAGAAGTTCGACTGGCGCAAGGGCTTTCGCTTCTCCACCTACGCGACACTCTGGATCCGCCAGGCGATTCAGCGCGGCCTCGAGAACTCGGGACGCACGATCCGCCTGCCCGTGCACGTCGCCCAGCGTTCGCGCAAGGTCGGACGGGTCGAGCGTGAGCTGTCGGTGCGCCTCGGGCGCGAGCCCACGGTCGAGGAGCTGGCGAAGGAGACCGGCCTGGAGATCGAGCAGGTCGAGGAGGTGCGCCATCAGCGCGCCGCCCTGGTCAGCCTCGATCAGCAGATCGGCGAGGACGGCGACACCGCACTCGGCGATCTGCTGCCCTCAGATCAAGAGGCGCCAGAGGACACGGCCTGGGACAACGAGCGTGAGCGCATCGTGCACGAGGCGATCGAGCAGCTGCCCGAAACCGAGCGGACCGTGCTGACGCTGCGCTTTGGTACCGGACGCGAGGAGCCCCAGACCCTGACTGCGATCGGTAAACGGCTCGGGTTCTCTGCTGAGCGCGCTTCGCAGCTAGAGCAGCGCGCCCTCAAGAAGCTGGCCGAGCTGCCGGAGCTCGTGGCCCTGCGCGAGGCCGCCTGACAAACGTTCCTGCGATCCGATCCAACCGCTGGCTAAGCTAGTCGCTTCGCTGGCCCTCGGATCGGGGAGGAGTAGATGGATAAGTCAGTGTGGCAGCGGACGGTTGATCTGACGATCGTCGTGGGCGAAAAGGTGTTGGTACCGATCGAGCGGTTCATCGGGAAGCGGTCGTTGGTGGGCGAGGCGACCTTCTTCGGAAACGACCGCTTCCCCTGGATCGCCGAGATCGAGGCCAACTGGGAGACGATTCGCGACGAGCTCGGGCATGTGCTCGACGATCGCGACGCGCTGCCCAACTTCCAGGACATCTCCAAGGACCAGCTCGAGATCACCGACGACGACCGCTGGAAGACGTTCTTCCTGTACGGATACGGCTTCAAGGCGAAGCTCGGCGTCGAGATGTGCCCCCGGACGGCCGAGCTGATGCGGTGGATCCCGGGGATGACGACGGCGATGTTCTCGATCCTCTCCCCGGGCAAGCACATCCTCGACCATCGCGGTCCCTACAAGGGCGTGCTGCGCTATCACCTCGGGCTGATCGTGCCGCGCGACGCGCAGGCGTGCCGGATCAGGGTCGGGGAGGACTTCCGCCACTGGGTAGAGGGCGAGAGCATGATCTTCGACGACACCTACAACCACGAGGTCTGGAACGACACCGACGAGACCCGCGTCGTGCTGTTCGTGGATGTACTGCGCCCCCTCCCGGAGCCGGAGTCGCTGATCAACAGGCTGATCGTGAAGGCGATCGGATACTCGCCGTTCGTGCTCGACGCCAAGCGCAACCAGGAGGCGTGGGAAAGGCGCTACCGGGAGGGCAAGCAGGCTCAGATGCCCGAGACGTTGAGCCCCGTTCCCTGAAGCAAAGTGTTGGCCTTGGCGTTGAGGATCGTGAACTCACCGGTCAAGATCAACAGTCCCAGCACGATCATCACCGCACCCCCGATCCCGATGATCACGGGAAAATGGCGCTTGACGACCGTGAGCGCGTTTGTCATCCGCTCGAACGCGAGCGCGATCAGCAAAAACGGGATCGCCAGCCCCGCCGAATAGAAGGCCAGCAACAGGGCCCCGTGGGCCGCTGAGCCGGAGACCGCGGCCTGCGTAAGGATCGCGCTGAGGGTGATGCTCGTGCAGGGCGTCCAGGCGATCGCAAACGCGGCGCCGGCCACCACCGGACCACCACGTCCCGCGAGGCGCAGCAGCGTCTCGGAGTGCCACTCGCGGTTGAACATGGCGATGAACGGCGTCGCAAGAAATATGAGGCCCATCAGGATGATGACGACGCCGCCGACCTTCTCGAGCTCTTCTTTGTGTGTGGTAAGCGCCGATCCGATCAACGTTGCGCTCATCCCGAGCAGGATGAAGATCGCCGAGAAGCTGCCGATGAACAGGAGGCTCGGGACGAGCACCCGGCGAGCGCTGATGCCGCCCTCCTTCAGATCCACGGGCGTGACCCCGATCACGGTCGACAGGTAGCCGGGCACAAGCGGCAGCACGCACGGCGAAAGGAACGACACGAATCCGGCTGCGAGCGCCAACGGGATTCCTACACCGGTCGCCGCATCCGATGAGGCGACGAGGACCAGGTGGGCTTGGCTCATTGCCACTCCCGTCCAGGGGGATCGTGCGATGACGTGCCGGCAGTATCGGTTGACGCAACATCCGACTCTGTCCCAGCCTGCGCGACTTCACCCGCGCGTAGGACGGCGACTTCACGTTCCAACCGGGCCACGCGCTCCTCCAGGCCGTCCACGGGCTGGACGGCGGCGTAGGGCCTCGAGGAAGAGATCTCCGGTGAAGATGCAGGCCGTGCAAGCGTCGCACCGTCGATGTCAGCGTGGGCGTCCTGGTCTTCGAGCAGCTGTGTGTAGCGGTCCTCCTTCTGCCCCGGCCGGCGATCCAAGCACATGACCAGCTCGCGCTCGATCAACCGAGAGAGCGTCTCGTGCACCGTGGACAGATCAGCGAAGGGATGCATGCGCTCCGTCCGCTGCTTCAGCTCTCCGGGTGTCTGCGGGCCGCGCAGCATCAGGACGCACACGGCCGCCTGTTCGTCCTCTGCCATCGGCAGCGCCTCAGCGAGCAGATGCCGGTACTTCGGCGCGCGGCGGCCGCTGGCCAGGCGCGTAAAGCCGCGGCGCTCGAGATGATGCAGCGCGTCACGGACGATCGCATCGTCGTACTTGACGACCGGGTCGCGGTTGGTCGACTGGTTGCAAGCCAGGCGCAGTGCGTTGAGCGACAGGGGATACATGTCGGGGGTCGTGCGCTGCTTTTCGAGCAGGCAGCCGAGCACGCGCGTCTCCGAGGCGGACAGGTTCATCGCCTTAAGCCTACGACCCGGCGGCTAAAGTCAGCCCCGTGAGCAGTCAGCCCTTCGCCCAGGGACACGGCGGCGGCAATGGCCGCCGCTCACAGCAGCCTCCGGAGCTTCGCCCCGAGGACATCCCCGACCGCCGGGTCTCGCTGCGGCGGATCGCGCGGCTGTTCATCCCCTACCGGCTGCGCCTGGGTCTGCTGCTCGGGCTGATCGTGATCGGCTCGATCCTGAGCGTCGCTTCGCCGTTCCTGCTGCGCGAAGCGATCGACAAGGGCATCCTGGAACACGACCTGGAATTGCTCACGTGGATGGTCGCCGGAATGATCGCGCTGGCGGTCATCAACGGGGTGCTTAGCGTCGCGCAGACCTTGATCTCAAACCAGGTCGGCCAGCGCGTGATGCATGACCTCCGTGCCGCTGTCTATGCCCATCTACAGCGGATGTCGCTGGCGTTCTTCACGCGCACCCGCTCGGGCGAGGTGCAGGCGCGGATCGCCTACGACATCGGCGGGATCGACGATGTGGTCACGAGCACCGCGACCTCGACCGTCTCGACCGTCGCCACGGTGACCGCGACCGTCGTCGCTATGTTCGCCCTCGAATGGCGTCTGACGTTGTTCTCGCTGTTTCTGCTGCCGTTCTTCGTGTGGCTCACGCGCCGGGTCGGTAACGAGCGTCGGCGTATCCAGTCGGTGCGCCAGGGACGCCTGGCGGACATGTCGACGCTGGTGGAGGAGTCGCTGTCGGTGTCGGGCATCCTGCTCGGCAAGACTATGGGCCGCTCGCACGAGCTCGTCGACCGTTTCTCCCATGAGTCGAGCGATCTCGCAGATCTGGAGGTGCGGGCCCGGATGGCGGGCCGCTGGCGCATGGCCTCGGTGCAGATGAGCTTTGCGATCATGCCCGCCGCCGTCTACTGGTTCGCCGGCTACACGATTATCCACGGCGATAACGCGATCTCGATCGGTACGCTGGTCGCCTTCACGACGCTCCAGACTCGTCTGCTGTTCCCGATGCAGCAGCTGCTCTCGGTTGGCCTCGAAGTACAGACCTCGCTGGCGCTGTTCGGGCGGATCTTCGAGTACCTCGACCTGCCCGTCGACATCGTCGAGCGGCCGGGCGCCCGTGCGCTGAGCGGTGTCCGTGGCGACGTGAGCCTCCAGGACGTGTGGTTTCGCTACACCCCCGAGGCGCCATGGACACTGGAGGAGATCGCTGCCGAGATCCCGGCGGGGACGCGCACCGCACTGGTCGGCGAGACAGGTTCTGGCAAGACCACGCTCGCCTACCTCGTCGCTCGGCTGTATGAGCCCCAGCGCGGTGAGGTGGCGATCGACGGGGTGGACATCCGCGACATGACGCTCGATTCGCTTGCGGCCACGATCGGGCTGGTCTCACAGGAGACCTACCTGTTTCACTCCTCGATCCGCGAGAACCTTCGCTTCGCCTGCCCCGACGCCACCGACAAGCAGATCGAAGACGCCGCGCGTGCCGCGCAGATCCACGGGCTGATCGCCTCCTTGCCGGAGGGCTACGACACCCAGGTCGGCGAGCGCGGCTATCGCTTCTCAGGCGGTGAGAAGCAGCGCATCGCGATCGCCCGCACGGTACTGCGCAACCCACCGGTGCTGATCCTCGACGAGGCCACCTCGGCGCTCGACACGGAGACCGAGCGTGCCGTGCAGCTCGCGCTCGACGATCTCTCGCGCGGGCGCACGACGATCGCAATCGCCCACCGGCTCTCGACGATCCGCGACGCCGACCAGATCCTCGTGCTCGACTCCGGGCGCATCGTCGAGCGTGGCACCCACGAGGAGCTGCTTGAGCTGGGCGGGCGTTATACGGCGCTGCTGAGTGGGGCGGCTGTCGCCGAGGACCGCCCTGCCGCGGACGCTGGCTCGCCGGCCGCGCTGGCCTGAGGCCGATTTTGGCGCGAGCGCTTCGAGCGTTGCGAGCCGGCGGGGGTCTTACGCTGTCGCGTCGATGTTCAGCCGCACGTAGTCGACGACGACCGGCTCGCCCAGCTCGGCCATGACCTCGTCCATGAACGGATCCCGCAGCCGCTCGGGCAGGTGCTGGACGTGCGGGCCGAGCACGATCGTGGCCAGGAACTCGCGTGGGTGCTCGGGCTGCGTGGGCGCCGGCGCGAGCCAGCACTCGGCGGCGGCGAACCCGGCCGCAAGCAGCCGCGCCTCGGTGTCGGCGGCGTTCGCGTAGTTCCACGGCGCGCGCCAGTCGCGGAAATGCTCGGCGTACGGCGCGCGGTCGACGACCGCGGCCGCCCTGCCGCGCAACTTGGTGATGTTGCCCTCTCCCCCGCACTGGGCGCTCAGTCGCCCGCCGCTTCGCAGCGCGGCGTGCAGGCGACGGAACAGCGCCTCGTGATCGGCGATCCAGTGGAACGTGGCGGTCGACAGGATCGCATCGACAGGCTCGTCCAGCTCCAGCTCCAGCAGATCCGCTCGGCGGATGTCCGCATCGGGGCCCAGCCGCTCGCGGGCGGCGGCGACCATCGACTCGGACATGTCCACCGCGATCACCCTGCCATGCGGCAGCCGCTGCATCAGCGTCTCGGTGATCCGGCCCGAACCGCAGCCGGCGTCGAGCACCGTCTCATCGCCGGCGAGCGGCAGCCGGTCGAGCACGGCCTGGCCCAGCGCTTGCATTGGCCCGGAGATCCGGTCATAGCTCTTGCCGTCCCAGTTACGTACCTCTGACATACAGTCGTACGCTATCACGTATGAGTCACACGGCGCGCGCCACCATCTCGGAGAGCACCTTGGAGAGCTGTCCTCCCTGCCAGGCGATCGGCGAGTGGGTGGGCGGGCCCTCATCCTCCACGATCAGCTTCGCCCCGGGGATCGCCTGCGCGTAGCGTTCGCCCACCGCGAGCGGATGGCCCGGGTCGGCCTCGTCGCGGCTCCCAACCACGACCGTAGGCACATCGATGCTTGCCAGATCAGCCATAGCCTCGAACGGCCGCGAGCGCGGCACCACTTCGAGCGCGTCGGCCACCGCCGCGGGATGCTCGTGGCCGGCGAGCCGCTGACGCACCACCTTCTCCACGGTATCCCGCCATTGGGCAGGCACCTCGGAGAAGTCATAGGCGTCCACGAACCCCTCCACCCCACCCTCCCGCAGCCCCCGCGCCAAGGCGTCCCACCGGGCGAGGACCGGCTCGCTGAGCGGTAGGTCGGGATCAAAGGACGGCGTGATCAGTCCCAGCCCCGCCACGCGTTCGGGGTGGCGCAGGGCAAAGCACAGGGCGGCGTGCGCACCCATTGATGCGCCCGCCAGCACAGCGCGCTCCAGATCCAGCGCGTCGAGCACAGCCTCCAGGTCGAGGGCGAGCCGCTCGTAGCCGTAGGCACTCGGATCGAGGGCCGCCGTCGAGCAACCGTGCCCACGTGCGTCGTAGGCCACAACTCGATACCCATCGCGCTGCAGCGTCCGCGAGCCCATCACCACATAGCGACGTGTTGCCGTCAGGCCGTGGAGCAGCACGATCGGCGTGCCCGGGCGGGCGGGATCCGAGTCTTCGCCGGCCAGCTCGACCCCATCGTCGGCGCGGATACTCAGCTCTTGGGTCGCGGGCGTAGGCATCGTGTCGTCTATACGGGCAGCGCCAGCTGGTCTTCGGTGTCCGGCGACTCGCTCGCCGACTCGGGAGAGCAGATCCGAGTAGATGCCAGCCCGGCGACCCGCACACCGAGCAGCCGCACCGGCCGCGCGGGCGCGTATTCCTCGAGCAGACGTAGCGCAACCGCCGTCACCAGCTCGACGTCGCAGGTGGGCTCAGAGACCGAATGGGCGCGCGTGACCGTCGAGAAGTCATCGAGGCGTACCTTGATCCCGATCGTGCGGCCGCAGCGCTCGTGCTCGAGGAGGCTCGCGCACAGCTCGCCGGACATCCGTTTCAGGGCCTCACGTAGGACCGCGGGGTCGCGGATGTCCTCGTCAAAGGTCCGCTCGCGAGACTCTGAGACCACCTTACGCGCGGCGCCGACGACGCCATCGTGTTCGAAGCGCGCGCGGCGTCCCAGCTCGAGGCCGAGGTTCGGGCCGAAACGCTCGACGAGCACCCGCTCGGGCACGGCGCCGACGGCGGCGAGCGTCGTCAGCCCCAGCGCCGCCAGGCGCGCGGCTGTCTTCGGCCCGATCCCGGGCACCAGCCCCGGCGGGGCCTGGGCGAAGCGCGCGCACGCCTGCTCGCGCGTGAGCACCACGAAGCCCGCGGGCTTCTCCGCGTCGGAGGCGACCTTCGCGACGAGCTTGTTCGGCCCGATGCCGACCGAGCAGACCAGCTGCGTGGCCGTCCTGATCTCCGCGAGCAGCCGGCGCATCGCCGCTCGCGGCGAGTACAGGCCCGTCAGATCGAGGTAGGCCTCGTCGAGCCCCACCACCTCGACCCGCTCGACATGCGCGCGCACGAGGTCCATCACCTGGCGGGAGACCTCCCTGTAGGTCGGGAAGTCCGGCGGCAGCACGACTGCCTCCGGGCACAGCCGCCGGGCCTTCGCCGCGGGCATCGCCGAGCCCACGCCGTAGCGCCGTGCCTCATAGCTGGCGGTGGTGACCACCGCGCGCGGGCCACTACCCGCGACAACAACAGGCTTGCCGCGCAACTCCGGGTGGCGGCGCAGCTCGATCGAGACGTAGAAAGCATCGCAATCGACATGCGCGGTGCTCAGCTCGGATGAGTCGACGGGCATCTGGCCGAATCTAGCGCTGGCGGCGGCGGTCCTGTCAGCGGTGTCAAGCCCGTAACCGCCGTGGAGGCGTCGATAGACTTTTCTCATGGCAACGATGCCCAGAGAGATGGGACTTCAGCCGGGGCGTTCGAGCGGATCGCTAAGGACGCTGCGCGCCACCACGAGGACATCGACAGTGCCGCCGAGCGCATCCTGCGCTACCACCCCACCCCGCACTGGTATCGATACCGCGAGCGCGCTCGCGGCGCTCGAACGTATGAAGAGGCTGCGAGCCAGGATGAAGCCCGGCACGGGAGTGGTCAAACTGATCCTCTAGGGACGGGCCGAGCTTGCACGCCGAGCCTCCTGACGAGACCACCAAGCACGTCGTCATCGACGCCAACGCACTGGTCAAAGTGAGCCTGGCTCACAGGTGGCTCCACGATTTTAGTGGCACCCACGGTCGTCAGTCCATGAAGTACAGTTCGCGGTATCGCTGGGCAAACCACTGCGCAGACCGCGCGAAGGGAACGGGATCGGATGGCGCTCGGGTTCTATATCACTGCCAAGGGCTTTACGCAGGAGCGGTACGACACAACGACCGTCCAGCTCGAGGAAGCTGGTGTCGGAGCTCCCGCCGGACGCATCTCCCACGTCGCCCTCGAGACGGACGGCGAGATCCAGGTTTTCGACATATGGGAGTCGCAGGAGGCATTCGAGGCGTTCGGGGCAACCCTCCTCCC
>Ga0182024_10014623_pt1 | contig 15153 bp, 12 predicted proteins | sample P32metaG_FD_120480 | JGI IMG/M metagenome (GOLD analysis project Ga0182024, IMG submission 120480) | Permafrost microbial communities from Stordalen Mire, Sweden - P3-2 metaG (Illumina Assembly) | ecosystem: Environmental > Terrestrial > Soil > Wetlands > Permafrost | place: Sweden: Stordalen... | reverse complement strand
TCCCAGAGATTGCGGAGGGCGGTGTATTGGTCTGGAGTGACGCCGGTGTGAGCGATGCGGCGGCGGAAAGTCTGGTTGAGGCTGAACCAGGCGTGACGCAGCAGAATGGGGAGACGGCGCGGCTCGGTTTCGTACGTGTAGGTATTATTTCTGTTGCAATCCACGAAGCCTTGAGAATAATGGCGACACAATCGGAAGGCAACGTTGGCTGTTCCGCGTTGTCGTCCGCATCGCACGGTTTTATGAATTTAAAAAGTTCGCTGCTGCTCGCCGCGTTGGTGGCCATTCACAACGATTCGTCTGCGGCTGTGACCGGATGGTTCAACTGGCGCGGGCCCAATCAAAACGGAACTTCCTCGGCCAAAAATCTGCCCGCGACGCTGGACGCGGAGCATCCGTTGTGGACGGCGGATTTTCCGGGGATGTCCACGGCGGTGGGTTACAACGGGAAAATTTACATCATGGGGTATCTGGGTGAGGGGCCCAATTTGCAGGAGGGCGTGGCGTGCTTCGACGCGGATACGGGAAAGAAAATCTGGCAGAAGCTCTACGGCGATTTTCTAAGCGACACGATTTATTTGCGGTACGCGACGTCCAGCCCGGCGCTCGATCCATTGACGGGGAATGTTTATATTCAAGACACGCAGGGAATTTTTGCGGGGTTCAGCGCGGATGGACAGCCGCTGTGGCAACATTCGATGATGGAGGAATATGGGCGGCTAACGTTTCCGAACGGGCGGACGGCGTCGCCGGTGGTGGACCAGGATTTGGTGATTACGCGCGGGATCACGGCGAATTGGGGCGCGAACGGACCGGCGGCGGACCGTTTTTATGCATTTGACACGCATTCCGGGGCGCTGGTGTGGACTTCGACGCCGGGGGCGCGTCCGAAGGACAATTCGTATTCGCATCCGGTGCTGGCGTGGCACAATGGCAAGCGGGTGTTTTACGCGGCGACGGGCGATGGCAGCGTGGTGTGCGTGAACGCGTTGACGGGCGAGCCGATTTTCCGTGTGGAATTGTTCAAGGCGGGGATCAATTCGTCGCTGTTGTTGCATCACAACGACAAGATCATCGCGATTTATGGGACGCCGTATGAGCCGGGCCAGATGGTGGCGCTCAGAATACCGGATGTGGCGCCGACCAACGCCGATCCGGTGATTGTGCCGCGGTCCGCGGTGGAGTTGTGGCATAATGAAATCCGGACGTCGGCCAGTTCGCCGATTTTGGTGGATGATCGTGTTTATGTGACAAGCGAGGTGGGCGATTTGGTGTCGGTGGATGCGACGGACGGGAACATCCTTTGGAAATTGCACTTGGGGACGGAGCAACGAAATTCGTCGCCGCTGTATGCGGATGGAAAAATCTATGCGCCGATTTTGAATGATCCGGACATGGCGGCGAACGTGGGAGGCGAATCAGCGGAAGGCGGGCACGGGGCGTTGTATGTGGTGCAGCCGAGCGACGCGGAGGGAAGAGTGCTGGCGAAAGTTGTGCTTGACGGACGCTGTTATGGGACGCCGACGCCATACAACGGGCGCATTTACCTTCAGACCAACAAGAAACTTTATTGTTTTGGCCCGGCGACGCCGCAGACGAACGCGCCGGCGAGCGACGCAAGTGTGAGCGGCGCGCCTGAAGCGGGTGCGGGAGTCGATGTTTGGGAGGCGGGGAAATGGCCCCAGCCCGGGTCGGCGGTAAAATTGCAGGTCACGCCTTCGGAACTGCTGTTGCAGCCGGGCGAGAAGGTGGCGTTCCGTGTGAGAGAATTGGACGCGAACGGATTAACGGTCAAAGAAATCAAGGAGCCGCAGTCGGTGCATTGGGCCTCTTACATTCCGCCGACGGCGAAAGTTCGGGCGTCGATGAAGGCGAGTTTTGGGGAGGACGGCGAGTTGGTGGCAGCGGCGGACAAGGTTCCGTCGGCCGGGGCGTTTGAGGCGACGGCGGATGGACTCAAGGGGTACATCCGCGGGAGAATTTTGCCGGGGCTGCCGTTGCGGCAGGACTTTGAAAGCTTCAATTTGACGGAAATGACGACGAACAAGATTGAGCCGGCGACGGCTTTCGCCTATCCGCCGTTGCCGTGGATTGGGGCGCGGTTCAAGTTTGAGGTGCGGGACCGGGATACGAACAAGTGTCTTGTCAAGACGATTGACAATCCATTTTTTCAGCGGGCGACGGTTTTCATGGGGACACCGGATTTAAAGAATTACACGATTGAAGCCGACGTGATGAGCGACGGCAACAAACGCAAAATGTCGGAGGTGGGGGTGATCAACCAGCACTATCTGGTGGAGCTAAAAGGGAACGAGCAGGCGCTGGAGATCACGTCGAACCAGGAATTATTGCGGCAGAGCGTGCCGTTTTCGTGGAAGCCGAACGGGTGGTATCATTTGAAAGCGCGGGTGGATGTGGCGGCGGACGGTTCGGGAGTTATTCGGGGTAAGGCCTGGAAGGTGGGCGAGGCGGAGCCGGAAGGGTGGCTGAACGAGCTTCCGGTGCATCAAGTTGAAACGAGCGGGTCGCCGGGATTGTTCGGGTTCTCGGCGCAGGGGCAACGAGTTTATATTGACAACATAACGGTCGCCGCAAATTGAAATTTGGATTATATATGTTTTCTCATGCCGACGATACTACTGTTCGCAGGTTGGCGTTTTTTTCTTTTACGCCGATGAACGGAACGAGCCAGTCCATATCCACGCGCGCAAGGCTGAAATGGACTGCAAGTTTTGGCTCGATGTGGAACGTTTTGAGATCCGTGAAGCCTTCTCTTACAATATGGCAGCGAAAGATTACCGTGCGGTCCGGCGGATTATTTTCCAAAACTTCGACTACATCGTTGCCGAATGGCAGAAATTTCATGGAGTTAGCGAATGAGAAAACATGAAGTCCAGGGAATCGATTTTGAAGGATCGACCATGACGCTGCGAGTGGATGGTCAAAGCTATCGCGTCGATTTACTTTCCGTGTCAGAACGGCTGGCCAACGCCAGCGTCGTTGCCCGCCAAACGTACAGCGTTTCTCCCTCTGGCTACGGGATTCACTGGCCCGAAATCGACGAGGACATAAGCATTGATGGCCTGATTGCAGCGGCTCGTGTCGATCTTCAACACGCTGGCAGGAAAAATTGAACTTACAGGATCGATTTATGAAATTTCATCTCTTGCGTCTGGTGGGAGCAGCGGCTGTGGCCATCGGAGCCTGCGCGGTGTCTGCAGCGGATTGGCCGCGCTGGGGCGGCAATGATAATGGGCGCAATATGTATTCGCCCGAACATGGCTTGCCGGACCATTTTGGGACCAACGCCGACGCGCATGTGGACATGAAGACGGGGACGGAGGAAGTGGACATGGCGTCGCTGCCCATGGCGAAGTGGGTGGCGAAAGTGGGATCGCAAAGTTATGGGAATGTGGTGGTGGCGGGCGGGAAGGTGTTCATTGGAACAAACAATGAAAATCCGCGCGATCCGCAGCACCAAGGAGATCGCAGCATCCTGATGTGTTTTGACGAGAAAACGGGGGTGTTTTTGTGGCAATTGGTGGTGCCGAAACTGGCTTCCGGCAAGGTCAACGATTGGGAAAATCTGGGGTTGCTTTCTTCGCCGTGCGTTGAGGCCAACCGCGTTTATCTGGTGACCAGCCGTTGCGAAGTGATCTGCCTGGACACGGAAGGAATGGTGAACGGGAATGACGGCCCGTTTATGGACGAGGCGCAATATGTGGCCGGGCCGGGCAATCCGCCCGCGAAGATTGGGCCGCATGACGCCGACATTATTTGGAAATACGACATGATGGACGAATTGGGCGTCTTTCCGCACAACGCGTCGAATTGCTCGCTGTTGATCGTGGGCGATTTGATTTACGCCTGCACCTCGAACGGGCAGGATTGGACGCATGTCAACATTCCTTCGCCCAATTCGCCGAGTTTGATCGCCATCAACAAAATCACGGGCAAGCTGGCGGGCGAGGACAATGCCGGGATTGGGCCGCGCATTTTTCACGGGGAATGGAGTTCGCCTTCGATGGGAGTGGTGAATGGGCGGACGCTGATTTTCTTCGGAGGCGGCGATGGGATTTGTTATGCGTTCGACGCCACGCCGAAGAAGGGTGATGGTTCGGCGATAGTGCCGGTCGTGCCGGGCCCGCCGATTAATCGCACGGAGGACACGGACACAGATTATCTGAAAAAGGTGTGGTGGTATGATTGCAATCCGCCGGAACGGCGCGCGAACGATCCCGCGCATAGATATCCCGCGCCCGACAGCGCCAGTGAAGTGAATGCGACTCCGGTTTTCTGGAAGAATAAAATTTACGTGGCGGTGGGGCAGGATCCGGAACACGGGGAAGGGGTGGGTATGCTCAATTGCATGGATGCGACGCAAACGGGTGACATTACCAAGACGGGAAAAATCTGGAGCTATGACAAGATACATCGCAGCCTTTCGACGGTGTCGATTACGCCCGATGGGTTGCTCTTTGTGGGCGATTTTTCCGGATTTCTGCATTGTCTGGATGCGGAAACGGGGCAGGAGTATTGGGTGCATGATTTGAAGGCGCACATGTGGGGTTCCACGATGGTGGCGGACGGCAAGGTTTATTGCGGGGATGAAGACGGTGATTTCTATGTTTTCGCCGCGAGCAAAGAAAAGAAATTAATCAGCGTGACGAACTTGGGCGCGCCGGTTTATTCCACGCCGGTGGTGGCCAACGGAGTCCTCTACGTCCATTCCAACACACATTTGTTTGCGTTCGCGGATGCGGGCCATGCCGGACAGATGAATGACCAGCCGGCGAAGGTGAATCTGGACCTTCCCAAGTGAGCGAGGCGAGTTTGGCGGGCCGGCGCCGCTGAATTTTGGCCTTTAGTTTTTACGCCACGAGCCGTAATAGTAATTGGTATGGTAAAGAAATGCTCGTTTTTGGCTTTGGCGCTGTCGCTGGCAGCGTTGTGCGGTTGCAGTTCAATCACGAACCTGACTCCGTCGCATTACGCTCGGAGCGAGAACGGTTATTACCGGGTCGAAGCGGAATGGAGGAGCAACCAGCAAGCGATCCGTGGGGATTCATTTCAGCCGCAGGTGGTGGTCGGATTCGACAAATATCCAATGCGCGCCATACCGATGGTGCAGGATCGCTGGGAGGCGTACATTCCGGCAAAGGGGGACCAAAATGAGATCGTGTATCACTATCAGTTTGATTATTTGAAGAATGCGTTCCATCAGCCAGACCCTGACAGCAAACAATCGTCTGAATACTCCTTGAAGATTGTCGAGAAGAAATAACCATTGGCCAGGGATGGGGATTGCCTTGCCCGGCGTGAGCACGTAACCTCGAACCCCAAAACAGACCCGATGCTCGGCGCTTTAAATCCAGGCGAAGAAACGCAATTGCGGCAGACGATCGAGATGTTCGAGGTGATCACTCAATCGCAGCCCCAAGATTACCAGTCGTTGGAAATTCTCAAAGAAGCGTATCTAAAGCTGGGCATGGAAAAGGACGTGGTGGGAACGTCCAAACGCATCGCGGAAGCGTATGTGCAACTGGGGCAGCTTTCTTCGGCCATATTGGAGTACGAGACCATTCTACAACGCCACCCGGCGGACGCAGACGCGATGGCGGCCATGGCGCAAATCGAGAGCAAGGCCAATAATCTAAGCGGGCCGCCTCCGGAAGCGGAGAGCCCGGCGCCCAAAACGCCGGCCACGAATTTCACCAAGCAAAGTCAGGCAAAGACTACGCGGCTGGAGGTCGATGACGGGCGGCAAATGATGCACAAGCTGTTTGTGGAAGGGAAACTGATTACGGGCGGCGATTTCGAATCTTGCTGGCCGGCGCCCAGCCTGGCGGTGGCTCCGGTCAAAGCGGTCGAACCTTTTATCCATAATCTGGCCGAGCGGCAGATCATGGTCGTGGAGAAATCGTTGTCGCTCCTGGCGGAGCGTTCGCGTCTGGCGTTGATCCCGTTGGAGAGGTACGATGTGGATGCGGATCTGGTGCGCTCCGCGCCGCGAGATGTTTGCCAGCGCTGGTGCGTCGTTCCGTTTGATCGCATGAGCAAGGCGGTGATGGTCGCCACGGCGAATCCATTTAACAAACAAGCGACACTGGATTTGGAGTCCAAGCTGAAAGGGCGCATCCTTTGGTATCTGGCCACGCCGGTGGAATTATTGCGCATCCTGGGCAAATCTTTTCGCTAAAAACTTATGCCACCTGTCAAAGCATTGGGAGAACGCATCGCCGACGCGCTGGTGGAGGACGGGTTGTTGACGGCGGCGCAAGTGGAGGAATTGCTGGAGAAGCAAAAGAAGGAGGGCACGCGGTTGATCAAGCTGGTGGTGGAAAAGGCGTACGTGACGGAGCCTGATCTGGTGGTTTCGATGGGCCGGGTCTTGAACACGTCGCCGATCAATGTGGCGCGGTTGAGCATCCCACCGGAGATTGCGGAATTAATTCCGCGCGACATGGCGTCCAATTATAAAATTCTCCCGATTTCACGCCTGGGCAACCGGCTCTATCTGGCGATGGCGGATCCGCTGAACGTGCTGGCGGTGGACGACGTGAAGAGATTGACGCGGATGGACGTGTCGCCCTTGATTGCGTCGGAGAAAGCGATTGTTGACAAGCTGAACAATCTGGACAGCGGCCGTTCCGCCAGCATGGAAGACATTATCCAGCAGGCGAAACAGGAAGAGGCGGACGAGGAAGCCGAAAATCTGGAGGTCACGGCGGACCCGATGGAGGCGATGGACCTGGCGACGCTGACGGCTTCCACGGAAGAAGCGCCAGTGATCAAGCTGGCCAACCTGATTCTCATCCAGGCCATCAAAGATCGCGCGAGCGACATTCATATCGAGCCATTTGAGAACGCGGTGCGTTTGCGCTACCGCATTGACGGGGCCTTGATGGACATGCCGCCTCCACCGAAGAATTTGCAGGTGGCGTTGACGTCGCGCATCAAGGTGATGAGCAAGCTGGACATCGCGGAACGACGGTTGCCGCAGGACGGAAGAATGCGGGTGCGCGCCGGCGGGCGTGACATTGATTTGCGCGTGTCGTTTTTACCCACAGTGCATGGGGAGAAGTGCGTGCTGCGCGTTCTGGATAAATCGAATTTGTCGGCCAGCATGGATAAACTGGGGATTGATGCGGAGACGTACGTTCGTTTTAAGGCGGCGATCGACGCGCCACACGGGCTGATATTGGTCACCGGCCCGACGGGCTCCGGGAAGACGACGACGCTGTATTCGGCGCTGAACGAATTAAACAGTCCCACCTACAATATCGTGACGGTGGAAGACCCGGTGGAATTTCAATTGGTGGGTGTGAACCAGGTGCCCGTCAAAAAGGAAATAGGATTGACGTTTGCCAATGCGTTGCGCTCGATTTTACGGCAGGATCCGGACATCATCATGATCGGGGAAATTCGGGACACGGAGACGGCGGAAATTGCAGTGGAATCGGCGCTGACGGGCCACCAGGTATTGAGCACGATGCATTGCAATGATGCGCCCGGGGCGATTTCGCGGTTGGATGACATGGAAATTGCGCCGTTCCTGATATCGTCGTCTGTCATCCTGGCGTGCGCGCAGCGGTTAATGCGGAAGGTTTGCTCCAGTTGCAAGGAGCCGGTGGAGTATCCAGACAAGATGTTTGCCGATTTGGGCCTTAATGCAGCCGATTTTAGCGGCGCGACATTTTATCGCGGGCGAGGCTGTGAACGCTGCAAGAACTCAGGGTACTCAGGGCGCCTGCCAATCATTGAGGCCATGACGATGAGCGACGAAATCCGCAAAATGGTGATCGGGCGCGCCAGTTCCCATGAAATTGGGCACGTCGCGGTGAGCCAGGGCATGAAAACTCTGCGCAGCGTTGCGCTGGAGAAGGTGAAGGAAGGCCTGTCCACGTTGGAACAGACGATGGTGGTGACTTCGGCGCATTGATTTCTTTGCGCAATTCCGTCAGCGTGCTGTGAGTCACCTCGTTGGCGATGCGCGCGAAGGCGGTGGTGAGATTTTCGCCTTTTGCGATGCGATAACTCATGAGCCGGGCAGAGGTTGAAAGTCAGTCTGGCTAACGGTGATACTGACTGTAATAGTCAACCTGGCCGCCGAGCTTTTTATATATTTCAAAAGACGCCCGAAAAGCCGCATCTTCGGCGTTTAGCTGTTGTTGGTGGAGGGTGACGCGTTTTTGAAGGTCGTCACGTTGTTTCATTACCATGGCGTACGTTCCGCCGTCCAAAGTCATACCATGATAATGATCGTGCAAGGCGGAGGCCTGGGCCTGCTCCTGGGCCAGCGTCCGAGTCAGCGCCGTCAGTGTTTGCAGATGATATTGGACGACTTGTTCCACCTGCCCGAGGTCGGTCATTTTTTTCCAGGCGTCGGAGCCCACGGTCACTGTGACAGCCTTGGGGATTTCAGTTGACTCTGGGCTGGACGTTTTGCGGAGATACGAGGCGCCCAAAAGAAGGCCGCCTATCAGAAAAAACGGAACCAGACAAGTGACAACCATTCGCCAGTGAGGAAAATCCCGCACAGCCTTAAGGAAGGCAATGAAGCGATTTGACTTCGATTTCTGCGGGTTAATATCGCGCTGCAACCGGAGTTTTTGGGTTGCCGTTGGGATGGGGGCTTCAGGGAAAACGATGGGCGCATGACAATTGGGACAGCCGATCTGCTGTCCGCAGTAGTCAATTGTGTATTCGATGCGTTGTCCGCACTTCGGACAAGCATGTTTGTATTTGTCCATCGTCCGACCGAATTACCCGGATTGTAGGGCCAACCGTTTCAAGGCGACAGCAAAATCTTCCGGACGAGGCGCGGTGAAAGTCAGTTGGCGCCGCGCGCGCGGGTGGAACAACGTGAGGCGCGCCGCGTGTAAGAGTTGACGAGGCGCGATAAAGCCGGTCAGTTCGCGCAGCCGCTTGTTCGAGCGCAAGCCGTAAACGTTGTCGCCCACGACGGGACAACCCAGATGTTCCAAGTGCACGCGAATTTGATGTGTGCGACCAGTATGAAGGCGTAACTCGAGTAACGCGGCATGGGGCAATCGTTGGAGAATTCGGTACTCGGTTCGCGCCGAACGTCCCCCTGTGGTGGCGACGGCCATTCGTTGGCGCTGGGTGGGATGCCGCGCGATGGACGCGACGATTTCACCGCGCGACCGCGCCGGAGCGCCGCAGACGATGGCCTCGTAAAATTTTTGCGTTTCGCGCCGGGCAAATTGCGCGGACAAGGCGAGATGGGTTTGATCGTTTTTTGCCACGACGACGCAGCCGCTGGTGTCTTTGTCAAGTCGATGAACGATGCCCGGCCGCGCCACGCCGCCGATGCCACTGAGTTGCCCCGCGCAATGGCCCAGCAAGGCGTTGACGAGCGTGCCGCCGGAATGGCCCGGAGCGGGATGCACCACCATGCCGGGAGGCTTGTTGATCACCAGCAGGTCGCCATCCTCGAAAAGAATGTCCAGCGCAGTGGATTCCGGCTGCGCGGCGGCGGGTTGAGCGTCGGGCCAACGGACGGAAATGGTTTCCCCGGCTTTGGGCACATGAGTGGGCTTGACGATCCTGCCATCAACGAGAATGCAGCCCCCTTCCAAGAGACGTTGAATGGCGCCACGGGAAACGCCGGCAAATCGTTCGCGCAGGAAGGTGTCCAATCGTTGACGCGGAAATGATCGTTCGACCGCGAAGGACTCGGTTTTGGTCATTCTTTTGAGGTGACAGGGTCGCCATCCATCATCCCGTCTTTTCCTGCGGCCTCAAGTTTCCAGGAGACGAGCAAAAGCAAGCCGACGCCGATGCAAATGGAGCTATCGGCGATGTTAAAGGCTGGGAAACCGATTTCCTCGCCGTTGCGGCGGTAAAGGTAGAAGCGCAAAAAATCAATCACGTGCCGCCGGTAAGGATCAAGCCTGTCAAACAGATTTCCGGTGATGCCGCCAAAGATCAGCCCGAGCGAGAGTTGGCCCAGGACCGTGTGCGCATGAAAGTGGCGGCGCCAAAAGTAGAGGGCAACCAGAGCGGCCAGAGAAACCACCGCCAGCAAGCCATTGCGGCCGTACAGAAGGTTCCACGCGGCGCCGGAATTTTGCCAAAGAACGAATTTGAAAAAGCCATCGATGACGTTGCGCTCTTTGTCCAGACCCAGGAAACGCAGAGCGATCAATTTGGTGGCTTGATCCAAGGCAAAAACAGTCATGGCGATCAAGGCCATGCGACGATTGGCGGAGTTGTTCATCGTTGATAGACTACTTTCGTGCCCGCCATAAAATCGTGCAAGCCGCGCTTATCGGCCCGGACCCCGACGATGAGGAAACCGCCGAATAAGAGGAATTGACTCAAACGTGCCGCCCACCAGCGCAAGACCGCGCGACTATAGGTCAAACGTTGACCGTCCACCAGGCGGATTTGCGCGCCGATGGCCATCTTGCCGAGCGTGGCGCCAAACGAGCCATTGAGCAGCACATCGTAAATCATGAATATGGGCAAATAGATCACGGCAAAGTGATCCACCCAGACGGTGCAGTCGACGCCGAATTTGGCCTTGGTGGCGTCGGTAATTTCCGGCGGCATCTCTGGCGGCAACCGCTGCCACTGCATGGCATCTGCAACGGGAAACCAGATGAGCACGCACAGGGGGATGAGGACTAATTGATCGAGCAAGTAGGCTGCGACTCTGGCCCAAAAGCCCGCCGGGCGGCCCAGACTTTGGACGGTCGCCGGGGCCTTGGCATAGAGTCGGGAGAGATCCTGCTGGAGTTCCTGATAGCGATCCGCCGTGGACCATACAGACATGTCGCTGCGCCAGACTTGGGTGGCGCCAGACACGCGGCCATCGTTGATCCAGGTTTGCAACTCATCGAGCGACACGGGGCCATACTCGCCGCCGTCGCCGCCGATAATCTTGTATTGCTCATCCATCATCTCTTCTCCCAGAATGCCTGCGGCGTTCGTTGATTTCAAAGGTTAAATCATCGACGCGCCGCTTGCAGAATCGAAAGGGCTTGAGATTTATTTTCCCCTCGCGTGGACAAGGAAAACGGGAACCATGGATTTATGGCGGACGGCTTCAATGGTGCTGCCTAAAACGAGGTCGGCAATGAAGCGGTGGCCGTGCGTGGTCATTGCGATGAGGTCGCAATGTTCCTGATCGCACGCGCGTAGAATTTCAGTGGAAGGATCGCCGAGGGCCAAATGGGTGGAAACGGTGACGCCGGTTTGGCGAAGTTCGTTGGCGGTGCGCTCAAGAAACGCGCGATCTTCTTTCATTTCCTTGGAGTCTGCCAAGTGGAGTTGATCGTAATTGCGCGCGGCCCAGCCATCAGCGACGTGAAGGAGAACGAGCTGCGAGTGAAATTGCCGAGCCAGTTCAGAGACGTGGGGCAGCAGGGCTCGGTCGGTCCGGCTGTTTTCCAACGCAACGAGAATTTTTTTATACATGGCGGCAGTTGTCTGACCCCAAACCTATTGCATAGAGAGGCTTGCGTCCAAACGAATCTCTGCCAGTTTAACTGGCGAGATGGGAAAAGCGCTTTTTGGTCGTTCTCTTGCCGCCGTGTTGACGGGCGTCGTGTTGCTTGGCGGTGGTTGCAAAAAGCCGGCGCCTCCTCCGCCTCCTCCGCCAAAAGTCGAAGTAATTACAGTCGCGCCGCAGGCTGTACCGGTTTTCGAGGAATGGATTGGCACGATGGACGGGTTGGTCAACGCGCAAATCCACTCGCAGGTCACGGGATACCTAACCAAACTGGATTATGCCGAGGGCACGCGCGTCAAGCAGGGGGATTTGCTTTTTGAGATCGACGCCCGACCTTTCCAAGCCGCCGTCGATCAAGCCGAGGCGAAGCTGGCCCAGGACAAGGCGCAGGAGCAAAAAACGGCGTTGGACGTCGAGCGTTACACCCCTTTAGCCAAGGAACAAGCTGTTAGCGATGAAACAGCCGTCGATGCGGTCCAGGCCAACCTGGCGGCCAAGGCACAGGTGAAGGCAGACGAGGCTGCCCTGGAAACGGCGCGGCTGGATTTGGGTTGGACGCGTGTCATCTCGCCTGTGGACGGGGTGGCGGGAATCGCGCAGGCGCAAATTGGCGACCTCGCGGGGCCATCCGGCCCTTTATTGACGACTGTTTCCACAGTGGATCCGATCAAGGTTTATTTTCAAGCCAACGAGCAATCTTATCTGAGCTTCTGGCAAAAGTACATTTCCACAATGGACACGAACTCGCGGGACGTGAGCCTCGAGTTGAGACTTTCCGACGGTTCGGCCTACCCCCGGAAAGGAAGACTTTACAGCGCAGACCGGCAGATCAGCGCCACAACCGGCACCATGCAGATTGTGGCCGTGTTTCCCAACCCTGATGCCATTCTTCGTCCCGGCCAATACGCCCAGGTGCGAACCATGACCCGCTTGCAGACGAATGTTTTCCTGCTGCCGCAACGCGCGGTCCAGGAGGTGCAAGGCGCCTATGAAGTCGCTGTCGTCACTGCCGAAGGCAACGGCGCCACCAACGTCGCGCATTTGCGGCACGTAAAGGTTGGAAGGCAGATCGGGCCCAATTGGATCGTGGAGGAAGGCCTGAAGCCGGGCGATCTCGTGGTGGTGGAGGGCACGCTAAAGGCGCGCGAAGGCGCAGTCGTCGCCCCGGAGCCGATGGAGATAACGGGAACAAACAGCAGCGCCACGAATTCATCCCAATAAGCGCAGATGTATCGTTTCTTCATTAATCGGCCGATCGTCGCCATAGTCATCGCCATTTTGCAAGTGGTCGTGGGTCTGGTGACGATGCTGGGCCTGCCGGTGGCGCAGTATCCCAACATTGTCCCCCCGGAAATTCGCATCCAAACGACCTACGTCGGCGCGGACGCACAAACTTTGGCCCAATCAGTGGCCACACCCATCGAGGAGCAGATGAGCGGCGTGGACGACATGAATTACATGTATTCCGTCAGCGCCAATAATGGCGTAATGCGAATGGGCGTAAACTTCGATGTCAAAACGGACCCAAACGTGGACGAGGTTCTCTCGCAGCTTCGGGAAAATCAGGCGGAGCCGCAATTGCCGGCGGCCGTGAACAGTTTTGGGATTACTCTTATAAAATCGCCCACCACTCCGCTCATGCTGGTGGCGCTGACCTCGCCCAAGGGCACGCACGACTCGACCTTTCTGGCCAATTACGCCTATATCAATCTTGTTGACCAGGTAACGCAGTTAAAGGGAATTTCGCAGGTCACGGTCTTTGGCGCCGGCCAGTACGCCATGCGGTTTTGGGTAAAGCCCGACCAGCTTGCCAAATTGAATATCACGGTGGGCGACATCGTTGGCGCCATCCAAGCCCAAAACACCGTTAACCCTGCGGGACAGGTGGGTGGGCCGCCTACGCCCAAGGGGCAGGAGTTCACCTACACGATTACCGCCCAAAGCCGTCTGGTGACGCCGGAGGAATTCGAGAACATCGTCGTGCGCGAGAATAATGACGGCTCCGTCGTCCGCCTGAAAGACGTGGCGCGAATCGAACTGGGCGCTCAAACCTACAGTCTGGTGGGCAAATTGAACGGCAAACCCGCGGCGGTAATGGCCATCTATCAACTGCCAGGATCCAATGCGATTGACGCAGCAAATCGCGTCAGACAGCTCATGGAGAAACTCAAGTCACGCTTCCCGTCCGACCTCGAGTATGGCGTCTCGCTGGACACGACCCGCGCCGTCTCGGAGGGCATGCGGGAAATCAAGTGGACGCTGGGTATTGCGCTGGTGTTGGTCATCATTGTCGTTTTCATTTTCCTACAAGGCTGGCGGGCCTCGCTCATTCCGCTGCTGGCTGTTCCCGTCTCGCTCATCGGGACGTTCACGTTCTTTCCGCTGTTCGGCTTTTCGCTGAACACACTTTCGCTGCTTGGGCTGGTGCTCGCCATCGGGTTGGTGGTGGATGACGCCATTGTGGTGGTGGAAGCGACGGAGCGGCATATTGAGGAGGGGCTGGCCCCGAAGGAAGCGACCATCAAGGCCATGGACGAGGTTGCGGGCCCGGTGGTCGCCATGGCATTGATCCTTGCGGCGGTGTTCGGGCCGACGGTCTTCATCTCCGGCATCACCGGCAGGCTCTACCAGCAATTCGCCGTGACGATTGCCATTTCCGTTATGCTCTCCGCCTTCACCGCGCTGTCCTTAAGCCCGGCCCTGGCCGCGATGCTGCTGCGGCCGAAAAAGCAAGGAAGAGAGGCTGGGCCGCTAGGGCCATTTTACGATTGGTTTAACCGCCATTTTGACCAGGCGCGTCATCTTTACCTCGACGTCAGTCTGTGGTTCATCCGCAGAGCGGTGTGGGTCTTGGTGGCCCTATTACTCGTTGGAGGGGCGGCTGTTTGGCTGGCCCGCCAGTTGCCGACTGCCTTTCTGCCGGAGGAAGACCAGGGCTACGCCTTTGCGCAGGCCCAGTTGCCTTTCGCTGCCTCTCTGGAACGCACAGACGAAGTGGCCACGAAGATTCAGAAGATGGTCAACGCCATTCCGGGCGTTGAGTACTGCACAACGGTGGAAGGATTCAGTTTGTTGAGTCAGGTCCAGGCGACGTACAACGTGTTTTTCTTCGTGACGCTCAAGCCATGGGCCGAGCGAACCAAGGCCGCCGAACGTTTCGACGCCATCAAAGCGCGCTTGAACAAGGAACTGGGCCAAATTCCGGAGGCGCAGGCTTTCGCCTTTGCGCCACCTTCGATCCCTGGCATTGGGACGGCCGGAGGTTTTACCTTCATGCTCGAAGACCGGTCGGGTTCGCAGGATTTGTCTTACTTGACGCAAAATCTGGAGAAGTTTCTGGCCGCCGCCAGGAAGCGGCCCGAACTGACCGGGCTCATCACCACGCATTTGCCGGACGTGCCGCAGATTTTTGTGCGGGTTGATCGTGACAAGGCCCTGAAGCAGGGGGTTGCGCTAAACGACATTTATTTGACATTGCAAACTTTCATGGGCGGAAACTTTGTCAATTACTTCAATCGCTTCGGCCGGCAATGGCAGGTGTACGTCCAAGCGGAGGCGCAGTACCGCTCCAGTGTGGAGGATCTGGGCCGATTTTATGTGCGAAATAATCGCGGCCAAAGCCTGCCGTTGACGGCCTTCGCCAAAGCGGAGCGACGTGTCGGGCCGGAATTCGT
>Ga0182024_10014622_pt1 | contig 15154 bp, 15 predicted proteins | sample P32metaG_FD_120480 | JGI IMG/M metagenome (GOLD analysis project Ga0182024, IMG submission 120480) | Permafrost microbial communities from Stordalen Mire, Sweden - P3-2 metaG (Illumina Assembly) | ecosystem: Environmental > Terrestrial > Soil > Wetlands > Permafrost | place: Sweden: Stordalen... | reverse complement strand
TGCGGGTACGCGGTAATTGAAGCCGTCAACGGCATGGACGCCCTACAGCAGGCCCGCCATACTCATCCGGACCTGATCATTCTCGATTTGCACATGCCCGAGCTCGGCGGCTTTCAGGTGATTGCCGAGCTACGTCGCGAGCCGGAGTTTGCTTCAACGCCGAACGTCGCACTGACAGCGAGCGCGATGCAGGGAGACCGCGAGCGCGCCATGTCGGTCGGTTTCACCGGGTATATGACCAAACCCATCCGCCTCGGCGTACTGCGCGGCGAAGTGGAGCGCCTGATCAATAAATCATGACTGCCGCAGCCAAATCCTCCGTATCCCTGCTGATCATCGACGATAATCCCGGAAGCCTGGAACTGTTGTCGACCGCGCTGGCGCAACCGGGCCTGGAGATTCTGACGGCGTCGGAGCCGGAGGCCGGTGTCGACCTGATTCACAACCACCGCCCGCAGATCGTGCTGACGGACCTGGTGATGCCGCGGATGAGCGGGCTCGAAGTGCTGGAACGCACCATGGAGTTCGATCCGTCCATCGACGTGATTCTGATGACCGCGCATTATTCCACCGAATCCGCGGTCGAAGCCATCAAGAAGGGCGCGTCGGATTATCTGAACAAACCCATTTCCATCACCGCGTTGCGCGAGCGCATCGGCAAGCTGGTGGAGGAAGCGCGCAAGCGGCTGCGCTCGGTGCAGCTCGAAGACGAGATGCTGGCGACCGCCGAATTCGAGGGGATCGTCGGCCGCAGCCCGTTGATGTGGGAAATGTTCTCGAGGGTGGGCCGCGTGGCGCCGCATTACCGCGCTATTCTGATCACCGGCGAAACGGGAACAGGCAAGGACCTGATCGCGCGGGCCCTGCACAAGCTGAGTCCGGTGCACGCGGGGCGATATGTCGTCCTGAACTGTTCGGCGGTGGTGGAGACGCTGTTTGAAAGCGAGCTGTTCGGTCACGTGAAGGGATCTTTCACCGGGGCCACCAACGATAAAGCGGGATTGTTCGAACACGCCCACGGCGGGACGCTATTTCTCGACGAGATCGGCGACATGCCGCTGGCGACCCAGGCCAAGCTCCTGCGCGTATTGCAGAATCAGGAAGTTCAGCGGGTGGGATCGCTGACCCCGCGAAAGGTGGACGTGCGTGTGATCGCCGCCACCAATCACGATCTGCGGACTGCGATTCATGAGAAGCGGTTCCGCGAGGATCTCTACTACCGCTTGTCCATGGTCGAGATCCAGGTACCGCGCCTGGCGGAGCGAAAAGAAGACCTGCCGCTGCTGGAGCGTCATTTTATTTCGAGGTTCGCCGCCCAGTACGGAAAAGAAATCCGGGGACTGACCCATCGGGCGCAGATTCTGTTATCGCTGCATGCCTGGCCGGGCAATGTGCGGGAACTCGAAAATGTGATCGGTCACGCCTGCATGATGACGCTGGGCGAGATGATCGACGTTGCGGATCTGCCGGCCTATCTGCATTCCGCCGGAGAAGCGGTTGCAAGCGCCGCCGCTGCGGCTCCTCTTTCAGCGGGACAGGATTCGGATGTGGGGACTCTCGAGGAACAGGAACGGCTCCTCATTCTGCGAGCGCTCGAAGCCGCCGGTGGAAATCAATCGCAGGCCGCCAGGCTATTGCGAATCGGACGCGATGCGCTCCGCTACAAACTGAAAAAGCACAATCTTTAAAGAGAATTCAGAAGTCAGGAGTCAGCAGTCAGAATACCGAGCGTGATTTTATTCTGACTCCTGACTTACAGATTCACTACCATGCCGATGAAGAATGCAGTAGACAGGAGCCAGAATCCGGAGCGCGATTTTATTCTGACTCCTGACTCCTGACTCCTGACTGCTGACTCCTGACTTCTTCTCCCCTCACACACTCAATACCGGGCAAGGCGAATGGCGGATGATGCCATAGGCGTGGGTCCGCAGACGGCCCAGCGTTTCATGCAGGATGCCCCGGCCGATCACGATCAGGTCGGCCGCGTGGCGTCGCGCTTCCTCACGGATCCCCTCGGCGATGTCGCCAACCGCGACACACAGGGGCGCGTCAATTCCACTCCCCTTGGCCAACGCTTCAATGGTCTGGCGAGCCTCCATGCGCATCTCGTTCTCAAATGCATGGTCGGCCTGACGAGCCGGCCAGCTATCGAGGCCCGGGATCACGTGGGCCAGACGCAGAGTTGCTCCACAGTCGGCGGCCATTCGCGACGCGTACTTAATCAGCGGGACGCTTTTCGCGGTCCCGTCCACCGCGCACAAAATCGCCCGCATCGCCACATGCTCGCGCGCCGGAGGATCTTCCATATGCGCCGCGGTCCACACCGGGCATTCCGAATCGTGCAACACCTTCGCCGTAACCGAGCCGAGCAGCAGGTTGCGGAACGGGCCATAGCCGTGAGTGGGCATCATGATCAGGTCGACGGCGTTGTTTCTGGCGAACGCGGCGATCACCTGTGCCGGGTCGCCGAGATCCGCCACCCGCTCCACCCGAAGATGCGCGAATTCCCGGACCAGAGAGGCGTCCAGCCGTCCTTGCAACTCGCGGAGCACTTCGTCGGTGTCGATCATGATCGGCCCGCCCGGATCGCCCATGCCGGTGTACAGGAAAGGTTGCGCGACGCTGATTAACGTGAGTTTCGCGCCAAAACGGGCGGCCATCGCGTCGACGTAAGGAACGGTTGCGCAGCACCGGCTGGAAAAGTCCAGCGGGAAAAGAATGTGTTGGATGTTCAGCATGACACCCTCCTGCTGCTTACCAGTGCAATCGGGGAGCCAGCTGTCTGCGATTACATCTACTCCAGTTAGCGGCGCTGCTCTCGCGGTGCGGCGCGGGTTGACCCAGTTCCCAGAGTGAAATCGCGCAGGCTACTTCAATTCGGAAGCGGCACAAGTGAAATTGCGAGCCTCGTCCGTGCTTCCCGAACCTTTGTAACGCGCCACCTGCGGATACGGGCACAGCGGGCGAGTCCTCTCCGGAGTATTCGCGGTCTTGGTTTTGGTGGCAATGATCTTTTCCGGCGCCGCGCCTCCGGTGACCCAGCGGTCGAGCGCGCTGAACATGCTCTGATCGGGATCGGTAACCGCCGAAGGATTCGATCCAAAAGTGCTGGGGCCGGGACCGCCGGCGCAATGCTGCATTCCCGGGACCATATAGAGCTGCACGAACTCGGCGGTCTGTTTCTGACCCATTTTCGCCACCACGCTGTGGTAATAATTGATGGCGTTCAACGGGGAAATCGCCGTGTCGCTCCAGCCGTGATAGATCAGCAGCTTGCCGCCGCGATCCTTGAACGGTTTCAGATTGGCGTCGGTCGAATTGAAGCTCCGCGCGAATTTGTCGTCGGCGATTTTCATGTCGCGATCCCATTGAAACGTGCGGAAATCCCAGGCCGGATTCTGGAACATCATATCGCCGAAAAATCCATTGCCATAAACGGCCTGCTGCGCGTCCGGACCGGTAACCCAGCGGCTCCATCCTCCGTTTCCGGCTTCGCCGCCAGGCAGGTATCCGGGAAAGAGCTGCTCGCCCTTCGAATTCTTGGGACCGCTGTAAATTTTCTTCATCGCGCCCACTTGTGCCTCGGTCAGGCAGGCATCGGATTCGGCGCCATGGCACAACAGCGTGGCCGGATCGAAATGGCACTTGTCCGGCTCGTCGATCACGCCGTCCTTCACGCCATCTTTGGCATCGCAGGCGGCGAGCGTGGCGTCTTCGATGGCTTTCATTTTCGACGGCGGGATAGCCGCCGCGCCGTCGAGCGCCTGCGCGTCCCATACGAAGCCGGCGATGTTGTGCGTCCAGAAATTCGCCGCCGCGCCGGCAATGATGCCGTCGTAATCCGCCGGGTACCGCTGCGCTTCAAGCAGCGCGTAACGCCCGCCGTTGGAGCAGCCGCTGAAATAGGAATGCTTCGGATTGCCGCCGTAATAAGACTGAATCACCGCTTTCGATTTTTCCGCCGTTTCATGAATCGAGCGATACGCGAAATCGACGATCTTTTCGTAATGCCCCACCGCCCATTCGGCGCTGGTCGCCGATCCCTGGTGCCCCGTGTCCGTCGAAGACGCCGCATAGCCGTTGCGCAGCGCCGCCGCAAGTTGGGGATAAAGGATCGATCCGGCGAATCCGCCGTTGCCCGCCGAAAAATATTTGCCGTTCCAGCCCGCCACCGGCATCCAGACCTCGAACTGAATCTCCGAATCGGCCGCCGGCTTGATCACGCCCTGCACCCGGCAAAAGGACGGCAGTTCGGCGTAGTTCTGCGCGCCGCGTCCCGACGGAGCCGGGAAGGCACCCGCCGCGACCGTCTGGGCTGAAGAAATCGAAGTATCGTTCAGTTTGAGCGACGTGAGCCGCTCGCAATCGGCGGCCAACGCAAGCGACCCGGTAGCAATCGTCACGAGGAGGATTTTCATCGTACTAAGAATGATATCGCGGCGCCTTCGGCGGCCTTCACGTGTTCAGCGGAGAATCCGGTCGGGCAGGCCGGCGGTGACATAGCGGCGGCTCCAGTTGAGGGTTGCGCCGTCTTTCATCAGAATTTTGTACTCGCCATGGAACCACGGCTGCAGCTCGCGGATCGAATCCAGCCGCACGATGGCGGATCGATTCACACGAACGAATGCCGACGGATCCAGCTTCTGCGCCAGGCCATCGAGCGTCCCCCGCAGAGTGTGTGTTTTTCCCGACGTGTGCAGCACCACGTAATTCCGCGCGCCCTCCAGCCAGTCGACCGCCGCGATCGCCACGAAAAAGGCGCGCTCGTTTTCCGTTACCATGACGCGATCGGCGTAGCGCGGCCTCGTTTGCATCTCGCCCAGCAGGCTCTGTAAACGCCCCCGCAGTGCGTCATCGCTCAAAATGTTAGGCCCCACCGCGATCAAGCGTTGCCGGATGCGGTCGAGCACCTTCTCGAAACGCTCCTGGTCGTACGGTTTCAACAGATAATCGAGCGCGTGAACCTCGAACGCCTTCAGCGCGAACTCATCGTGCGCGGTTACGAAGATGATCTCGGGCAGCGGCGGCGAAAGGGCGGAGGCGACCTGAAAACCGTCCAGCTTGGGCATCTGCACGTCCAGAAACATGACGTCCGGGCGCAGGCGCTCCACCGCGGCCAGGGCCTGCGCGCCGTCGGCGGCTTCGCCGATCACCTCGAAATCCGTGGCGGATTCGAGAAGCCGCATCATTTTGCGCCGCGCGGGACGCTCGTCGTCAACCAGCAGAACCTTGATCGGCATGAAATGGAATCTTGACCGTCACCACCAGACCGCCGTCTCTGGCGTTGCGCAGATTCATGGAATCCGATCCGCCGTAAAGCCGCTCCAGCCGTGCCGCGGTATTCGACAGACCGATGCCTTTGCGCAGCGCCGCCGGTTGCGCCACGGCCAGTCCCGGCCCGTGATCGCGAACCTCCAGAAACAAGGTGCCGTTGTCGCGGCGCGCGATCACCGTTACGTCCACCCGCGCGGAAACCGGATCGGCCCCATGGCGAATCGAGTTTTCCACCAGCGGCTGAAGCAGCAGCGGAGGGACCAGCGCGCCGCGCGTCTCCGCATCCGCCTCCACGCGAAAATTCAAGCGATCTTCAAAACGCGCCTTCATGGTCTCGACGTACAGCCGCAAAAATTCGATCTCGCGCTCGAGCGTCACCTCCTGCGCCGCGCCTTGTTCCAGGCTCATCCGCAGCAGATCGCTCAGCCGCGAGATCATCCGGTCCGCCGCGCCGACGTCTTCATACATCACCGCGGAAATCGTATTCAGGGTATTAAACAGAAAATGCGGTTGCAGCTGCAGTCGAAGATTATGGAGCTGCGCCTGGGCCAGGCTTTTTTCCAGTTGCACCGCGCGGGTGTGGCGATCGTACAGCTGAATCAATGCGACCGTGATCGCGTAGCCCATCGCCTGCACCGGAAATTCCATAAAATAGCGCGCCGGCATGGCTCCGTAATTGTAAGGGCCCAGCCCGCACAGCGGAAACAGAACCGTGCGCGACGCCCACATGAACGACGTCGACGCGACCGCCGCCAGAATCAACAAACCCGCGTGCCTGGGAAGATTGCGAATCCAGCCGTGCGCCGCCAGCGGATACCGCCGCGTCATCCAGATCACCACCGGCACCCAGGCGAACGCGCCATAAGCGCCGGTCAATTCTTCGATCAACTTGATCAGCGGCGATTCGTACTTCCCGCGCGCGATCAGGTCCAGATATCGATAGCTGAATTCCAGCAGCGCGAACGCGGTCGCGAAGCCGAAAAGCAGCAGCGCGAATCGGACGCGACGGGTCACATGGATCAGCATACCTCCCTCCGCGAGTTAAAACATAATTAACGATGTTAAGCTATTGGTGACATGGGTGTTCAGGAAAGACGTATCCGCGAAAAGAAGGAACTCCGCCAGGAGATTCTCGACGCCGCCCGGGATCTGTTCGTCCGCGAAGGCTTCGAGAATGTTTCCATGCGCAAGATCGCCGAGAAGATCGAGTATTCTCCCACCACCATCTATTTATATTTTCAGGACAAGTCGGATCTGCTCGATTGTATCTGCGAGGAGACGCTGGCGCGCCTGGTGCGCAAACAGAACGCTCTCGATCAGGCCGTCTCCGACCCGGTCGAGCGTCTGCGCCGCGGCCTTCGCGCCTATATCGAGTTTGGGTTGAAGCATCCCAATCACTACAAGGTCGCCTTCATGATGCCCGACCCGTTCGACGATCTGGAGCGCTGCCCGCGCGCCCACGCCATGGGGCAAAAAGCGTTCGATCATTTGCGCCGCAACCTGGTGCAGTGCCTGGAGGAACGCCTGATCGATGTTCCCGATCTCGAAGCCGCCGCGCAGGCCATCTGGGCTACCATTCACGGGCTCACCTCGCTGCTGATCGCGCACCCGCGTTTCCCCTGGCTCGACCGGAACCACGTGATCGATACCCTGGTCGAGCAGACCATGAACGGGGTTCACGCCGCCGCTCCGGCCGTCGCTTCCGATCAAAGCTCGCGGTAGCTCACCAGTTCTACCCCCGCCTCGCGCAGAGCCTCGCGAACTTGTGGCGATGTCAGCGCGCGTAGCTCCTGTTCGCGGCTTTCCTTCAACCGTGTCCGCTGCGATCGCAGCTCCTCCGTGCAAACGCCTGGATGACACATGAACTCGGTGACGCCCGCGGGCAGCGAATGAATCAGCGCGACCAACTCCGCTGCCCCGTACTTTCCGGTGATTTGAAATCCCGCGAAATGATCGGTCGACCGGCAGCCGTATTTCGTAAGCACCCGTGCAAATCTTCCGCGCACCCCGCCCAGCGCCTTGCTGACCATGCGCCGTTTCCAGTCGGCTCCACCCGGTTGCAGCGGAAAATCGAATGGCCGGCGTACCCAGGGAATCGAAAATTCCTGCGAGATCCTGGCCACCGCCTCGAGCACCGGCGGCAGCAGGTGGGTGTGCTTGTGAGTATCGAGATGCGTAGGCTTCAGACCCGCCTCGACGATCCGTCGGACCTGGGCCGCAAGTTCGTCATACACCCGGATCCGCCCCAGCGACAGCGCCAGTTGCGCCACCGATTCCGGAAAGCCCGGCGAGCCGACCAGCACCAGGTGGCATCCGATATCGAGCGTCGGATTTTCTTTCGCCAGCCGGACCGCGTCCTCGAACTCGGCGCCGGTCGCCATCAATGTGGTCGCCGTCAGAATCCCATCGCGATGCGCTTCGACGATTCCCCGATTCACATCGCGCGTGAAGCCGAAATCGTCGGCGTTGACCACCAGCTTCCGCGTTTGCGCCGCAACGCGCTCCGTCACTGTCGCGCCTCTAAAATATGTGCAGCTTGATGCTCAGGAATTTTTTCGGATTCGCCCGGAAATCTTTCATCAGTCCCTGGATCTCCCGCGACGTGCCGTTGATCGATTCATACAACGATGGATCGTTCAGCAGCATGCCGACCGTCCCCTGCCCGTTGTTGATCTTGTCCAGCAGCGCGTTGATCCGCGTCAGGGACGTTTTCAGCTCGTTGTGAAGTTCGTCGCTCTTCACCAGTTTGCCGGCGGTGCCTTCGCCCGCGTTGATGCCGTCGAGGATCTTCTGAACGCCCGCCATGGTCTTCCGAAGATCGGCGATGGTGGCCCGCGTGTCGTCGTAGAGCGCCGGGTCTTTCAAAAGCTTGCCCATGGTGCCCTGCCCCTGTTGCATCCCGTCCATCAGGTCATTCACGCGGGTGAGCGTGCTCCGCATGTCGTTAAACAGCGTGTCGTCGTTAATCAGCCGCGGGATAGTCCCCTTGTTCGAATTGAGCGCGGAAACCAGTTTTTGCGCCTCGTTGGTCGCGCCCACCGCCTTATCGTACAGTGTCGGATCCACTAAAAATTTGCCGATGGTCCCTTTGCCGGATTGCACCTGGTCCAGCAGATCGTTCACCTTCTTGATGATGTCCTGTAAAGCCGCCAGCGCGTTGTTGCCTTGCTGGAAGAGGTCCGTCAGCTCCGCGGTGTTCATGCTCGGCAGTTCTGAGCCCTGCTTTACGTGATCCGCGCTGCGGCCCCGGGTGATGTTGACGTACTTCGTTCCCAGCAGATTTCCGGCCGCCAACTGCGCCACCGAATCCACCGGAATCGCGCTCAGATATTTGTCTTGGATCTCCATTTCCACTTTGATCACGCGCTGCGGGTCGTTCGAACCGGACAACGTCACTTTGGTGACCTTGCCGACGATGATCCCGTTCAGCCGTACCGGCGCGCCCTCGGCCAGATCGCTCGAATCGGACATATAGGTGTAAATCTTCGAGGTACGTTCGAACAACGGGCTGGAGCCGGTCAGCAAAAAGATCAGGTACCCCAGCAGGGTCAGGGCGACAATCGCCACCATCCCTACGCGCAACTCCGCCCATCTGGCTTTGGTATGCTGCGGCATCCGTTATCGGTTCATTTCGCGAATTTGCTCACGTAAGGATCTTGGGAAAGTTTCAACTCCGCCAGCGTCCCCTCAAAAACCAGGCGCCCTTCGTTCATGACGAAAAACTTCGTCTTCACCGAGGTGTCCTTGGCAGGCGCGGCGTCAATCTGACCACTGCTCGGATTGTATCGAAATTTCGCCATCAAATGCCCGTCCTGAAACCGGTGTGTCACCAGGATCGCCGCCGCGTTCCGCAGATCGCGCTCTTTCAGGATCAGGTTTACGATGGTATTCGCCGTAATCGGATCCAGTCCCGCCGTCGGCGAATCGTACAACACCAGCGGCGGTTCCGTTACCACCGCCCGCGCGATTCCCACCCGCCGTCGCATGCCGCCCGAAAGCTCGCTCGGGAATTTTTCCAGCGTTTGTTCCAGATCCACGAAACGAAGCGTCTCCTGGACTTTTGCCTCGACGTCGTGGTCGTCCGGCCGCTTTCCGGAGCTCCGGTACACCACCGAATTGACCAGGGGATACGCTACGTTCTCCGCGATGGTCATCGAATCGAACAGTCCGCCTTCCTGAAACAGAATCCCCATGCGCGCGCGAATCTCGAACCACGCGCTTTCCTCCAGGTCGGTCACATCCTGCCCGAAAACATAGATTCGTCCCGAATCCACCTTTACCAGGCCGAGCGCCGCTTTGAGCAGCGTGGTCTTACCGCTCCCGGCGATGCCGTACACGATTCGCGATTCCCCACCGGCGATCTCGAAGGAGACATGATCGAGCGCGGTGGTTTCCCCGAACCGCACGCTCACGTCATCGAAGCGAAGAAAAATGGAACCGTCGCTCATTGCAGGTTGACGAAAATTTTCCCCAGGAAGTAGGTCGTGACAAAAATCCAGATGGAGGAAACCACCACCGCCTTGGTGGTCGAGCGTCCCACGCCCTCGGTTCCACCCGTGGTCCGCATCCCGTAAAAGCATCCCACCAGCGCCACGATGATGGCGAATACGAAAGGCTTCAGCAGGCCTTCGGCGACATCCTGGTATGCCAGGTTTTGCCACGCTGGCGTCCAGTATTGCGAAAACGGCACGGCAAACTGAAAGCGTGCGATCAGGAAGCCGCCCACTAGGCCAAGAAAGTCGGCGATGATGGTCAGCAGCGGCAGCGTCACCGCGGTCGCGATCAGGCGCGGCGTCACCAGTTTCTGAATCGGATCCGTTCCCAGCGCCCGCATCGCATCGATCTGCTCCGTCACTTTCATGGAGCCAAGCTCGCTGGCGATGCCGCTCGCGTTTCGTCCCGCCACCAGCAGCGCTACCAGCACCGGACCCAGCTCGCGGATCAGCGCCACCGAAACGATATAGCCGATCTGCCCCGTCGCGCCATAAGTTCTAAGAGCGCGAGCCATCTGCTGCCCCATGATCAGGCCGCTGAACAATCCCACCAGCATCACGATCAGCAGCGAGCCGACGCCAATCGCGTCCATCTGAATCAGAATGTCATCGCCATAGTGCGGCGTGCGAACGATGTTGCGCATCGCCCGGCCGCTTAAAATGATGAAATCCTGAAAGGACGCGACGGGCCGTTTCAGCAGATCGAGCAATCGAGTTCCCCCGAAGTTGACGATGCTAACATGTGATTAACCGTGAAGGGCCTGACCGATATCCCCGGCATTCTGGTAGGCCACGCTTCCGATTATGACGGATTGACGGGGTGCACCGTGGTCCTATGCGAGGCGGGCGCCGTCGCCGGCGGCGACATCCGCGGATCCGCTACCGGGACCGAGGAATGGGACGTGCTGAACCCTATGCACGTCACGGATCGAATTCACGCCGTTGTTTTTGCCGGCCGCAGCGCCTTCGGACTTGAAGCCGCCAGCGGCGTGCGCCGTTATCTGGAGCACAAGGGCGTCGGCTTCGCGTTCGGAGGCGCGCACATTCCCATCGTCCCCTGCGCCATTCTCTTCGATCTCGGTATGGGCAAAATCAATGTGCGCCCCACCCGCGAGATGGGCGAATCCGCCGCCGCCGCGGCTACCAGTGAGGCCGTAGTCGAAGGCGCGGTAGGCGCGGGCACCGGCGCCACCGTCGGCAAATTTTTCGGAATGAAGCAGGCCATGAAATCGGGCATCGGATCGTTCACGGTCGATCTCGAAGGCGGTCTCAAGGTATCGGCCCTGGCCGCGGTAAACGCGCTCGGCGACGTGCGCGATCCGTCCACTGGAAAAATCGTTGCCGGTGCCCGAAAATCACCCGAGAGCATGGAGTTCGCCGATTCGGCGAAGGCCATGAAGGCCGGCCGTCGCGCCGCGCCGTCGCGCCAGAACACCACACTGGTAGTGGTCGCGACCAATGCGTCGTTAACCAAAGTGGAAGCCACCAAGCTCGCGCAGTTAGGATCTTTAGGAATGGCCCGCGCGATCGATCCTGTGAACACAATGTCGGACGGCGATCTGGTAGTCGCCCTGTCGCTCGGAAACTTGAAAGCCTCGGTCGATCAGCTAGGCATAGCCGCCGCGGAAGCCGTATCGGAATCCATCCTGCGCGCCGTTCGTCTGGCCCCAACGCTAGGCGGCGTGCCAGGTCTAAAAAAGTAATTACCCGTATCCCGTACAAATTTTCTGAGATTAGACAAGTGGGGCAGGTCCCCGACCTGCCAAATTCATACTTAATGCAGCCGCGGAATTACCACCTCGATATCGCAATGACGAAAATCGCGATCCAGCGTCAGCAGCGGGCACTCCTCATCTTTGGCCAGCGCATACGCGAAACAATCGCCGAGATTCAGCGGAAATCGCAAGCGCGCCGCCGCCGCTCTCTCAGCTTGTCTCACCGTCGGTGACACCAAACGAATGATTGACGTCTGTACGGTCTGGCGAATTTCGTTAATCCGGAGCGGTTCCCGATCGTTTACGATAATGAGCGCCTCCGTATAGTTGACCACGCTCATTCGCAGGCGCGGTTGGTTCGCCGACAACTGCTCGGTGGCCCAGAGCGCCGAACTTTCACCGAAAAAGATCGCCAGCAAGACCGAGGTATCTACGACCAAGAGCTATCCCTTTTTATCCCAAAGATCGTCTTCGCTTTTGAATCTCGGATTCGGATTCGGATGATCACTAAGCGCCAGTCCAATCCAGGAACGGAAATCGAAATTCTTTCGGCTCCGTTCCGCTAGCTCGCGCACCGCCAGACGGATCGCGTCGGATTTGCGCTTGATCTTTCTTTCTTTCATGAACGCGCGCAGATCCCGGGCAAACTCCGGGGTCACGTTCAGATTCAGCTGCTTCATACAGCCCAGTATACAGCTCCGGCCTGTATCCAGGTCTATATCGACCGTTTTACGCAATCCCCGGCCCCGCTGGTCACGGCGGGGGTCAATGTCCAAGTTTTCTGAGACACAAGTGGGGCAGGTCCCCGACCTGCCATGTCGATATCAGATCGATCTCTGTACCAGAAAACCCGCAAACAACGTCGCGTTATAGCCGATATGGAGCGTTGCCGCCGCGGCCGTCGATCCCGTTTTCGCTCGCGCGATTCCGAACACCACGCCCGCCAGGCCCACCGTCAGAAGCACCTGCCAGGCCCAGTGATATTCTGGACCGTGCAATAGCGCGAATAGCGCGGCCGCCAGCACAATCCCGCCCCAATCGCCCAGCGAGTCCGCCAACACAGGCAGCAGGAATCCGCGAAATACCAGCTCTTCAAACACCGGACCGATCAGCACGCCGAAAATCATCAGCAGGATCAGCGACAGGCGGTCCGTGATCAGGTTCTGGATCAACGGCTCCTCCGGCGCGTGCAAAGCTCCCGCCAGAACGGCCAGCGAGATCGCCAGTGGAGGTCCTGCGGCGCCCCACAGCGGCGGAAATTGAAACGTCCAGCCGAGCGAACTCCACAGCGGCCGCCCCTGCCGTTTCGCGATCAGAAAATAAAGTACGCTCAACAACAGCGCGTAGAACACGCACTGAAACGCCACCGTTCGCACGCCTTCGTTAGGGAAATGAAACGGCCGCACCGTGATCGCCGCAATGCCCACCGACGGCAGCACCGCGCCGAAGAATAAAGCGAGGTCCTCGTAGCCCCAGAACGGACGCGTCATGCATCGCTTTCGACCAGCGCCGCCGCCAGCAGCGGGATCATGAGTTCGTGATGGCCGGTGATAGCGTATCCGTGTCCGCCGCTGCGGGCATGGGGCCGCTCGACGACATTCAGCTTCGGGCGGTAATGCTGCAGGAAATCGAAGTTCACGGTGGTGAAATTCGCCAGCGGATGTTCCAGGTTGCGCACCACCGAAACCGCCTTCAGGAAAACTTCCGGTAGCACCACCGCCGAACCGATGTTGAGATAAACTCCGCCATCGTTCAGCCCGCGCACCAGCGAGCACAGCAGCCGGAAATCGCGATGTGTGGCCGACCCGATCGCCGCCGCGTTCGCCGCCGGATGGGTGTGCGGCGTGTCCGTTCCGATAGCCACATGGACGGTTACCGGAATCGATGCTTGATATGCGCCGTATAACACGCTAAAACGGGCTAAATCGGGCTTAGCGAGCGTTTTTAAGCGCCGTCCGAGCGCTTCGCCCATCCCCAGCTCGTCCCGATCGCCCTCCGCGATCGCCAGGTTCATTTCGCGCCCGGTTTCCTCCGCCGCGCCGAACCGCCCGTCCGGCAGCACCGCTTCCACGTCCTCGCTGGTCTGGCCGACGATGGCGATTTCGAAGTCGTGAATCGAAGCCGCGCCATTCATTACGAACCCGGTCACCCACCCGCGACCCATTAGATCCAATAGGATACCGGCCAACCCGCACTTAATCACGTGCCCGCCCATGCCCCACAGCAGCGCGCGTTTCTGATCCCGCGCCAGCCGCAAAGAATCGATCACCGCGCGAAAACTATCGGCGCCGAGAATCTTCGGCAAAGAATCGATCCAGCCATTTATTCCGCCGCCGCTATAAGGCCTGCCAAAATCCTCTACGCGAACTTTTCCGCCCCGCGCGTCGATCGGGACGGTCTTTAAGCCATTGAAGGAAAGCGGTTTTTCAGAATAGCGGCTCATGTTCACGCGGCCCTCTGGAAAAACGTTTTCAGCGCCTGTCCGGTGTAACTTGCGGGATGATTCAGAATGTCCTCGGGCGTGCCCGCGACAACAATGCAGCCGCCGCGCTCGCCGCCTTCAGGACCCAGATCGATCACCCAATCCGCGGTCTTCACGACGTCGAGCTGATGTTCGATCACCACCACGGTATTGCCTAATTCCACCAGGCTGTGCAGCACGTCGAGCAGCTTGCGAACATCTTCAAAATGCAGGCCCGTCGTAGGCTCGTCCAGGATGTACAAAGTTTTTCCGGTCTGCCGCCGGCTCAGCTCGCGGGCCAGCTTGATGCGCTGCGCTTCGCCGCCCGAAAGCGTGGTGGACGATTGGCCCAGGTGCAGATAACCGAGCCCCACCTGTACCAGGGTTTCCAACTTGGCTTTGATCTGCGGAATATTTTCGAGCAGCTTCAGCGCGTCCTCGACCGGTGCTTCTAATAAATCGGCGATGGAATAATTCTTGTACTTTACCTGCAAGGTTTCATGATTATAGCGGCGCCCGCGGCAGACGTCGCAGGTGACATAAACATCGGGGAGAAAATTCATCTCGATGCGCTTCAGGCCGTCGCCCTGGCAGGCTTCGCAGCGGCCGCCTTTCACATTGAAACTGAAGCGGCCCGGTTTATATCCGCGCTCCCGCGATTCGGGCAGCCGGGCGAAAAGATCGCGGATCAAAGTGAACACCTGGGTGTATGTCGCCGGGTTCGACCGCGGCGTGCGGCCGATGGGCGATTGATCGATTTCGATGACTTTATCGATCAGATCCAGGCCTTCGATCGATTTGTGCGCGCCCGGCTCGGCGCGCGATCCATACACTTCCTTCGCCGCCGCGCGATACAGGATGTCATTGACCAGCGTCGATTTTCCGCTGCCCGAAACACCAGTTACCGCGATGAACAATCCCAGCGGGAACTCGACGTCGATGTTTTTCAGATTGTGCTCGGATGCGCCGCGGATGGCGATACGGTTTTCCGAGGGCCGGCGCCGCACCGCCGGCATTTCGATTTTGCGCTCGCCCGCCAGATACTGTCCGGTGAGCGATTTCGGATTTCGCTCGATCTGCAGAGGCGTCCCGTAGGCCACCAGCTCGCCGCCGAGCCTGCCCGCACCGGGACCCAGATCGATCACGTAATCGGCGCGCTCGATGGTTTCGGCATCGTGCTCCACCACCAGCACGGTATTTCCCAAATC
>Ga0182024_10014621_pt1 | contig 15155 bp, 8 predicted proteins | sample P32metaG_FD_120480 | JGI IMG/M metagenome (GOLD analysis project Ga0182024, IMG submission 120480) | Permafrost microbial communities from Stordalen Mire, Sweden - P3-2 metaG (Illumina Assembly) | ecosystem: Environmental > Terrestrial > Soil > Wetlands > Permafrost | place: Sweden: Stordalen... | reverse complement strand
GTGGTCAAGGTCGGCGCGGCGACCGAGACCGAGATGAAGGAGAAGAAGCATCGCGTCGAGGACGCGCTGCAGGCCACCCGTGCCGCCCTCGAGGAGGGCATCGTGCCGGGCGGCGGCGTCGCGCTCCTGCACGCGCAGGCCGCGATCAAGCTGGACAAGATCGAAGATCCCGACGAGCAGACGGGCGCGAAGATCGTGATCCGTGCGCTCGAGGAGCCCCTCCGTCAGATCGCCGATAACGCCGGTCTGGAGGGCTCGGTCGTCGTCAACGACGTTCGCAAGGCGAAGAAGGGCTTCGGCCTGAACGCGGCGACGAACGAGATCGTCGATCTGGTCGTGGCCGGCGTCATCGACCCGGCCATGGTCACGCGCTCGGCGCTGCAGAACGCCGCCTCGATCGCCAAGAACATCCTCACCACCGAGGCGATCGTCGCCGAGGTACCCGAGAAGGACGGCGGGGGCGGCGGCGGTGGCATGCCCGACATGTCGGGGATGATGTAAGCCGTAAGCTTTCGCCAACAGGCGAGTGCTGTGAAGAGGGCCCGGCTGTGACGCCGGGCCCTTTTTTTTGCACGCGGCTGCTAGAACCCGCCCGTGCCCGACGCCGTCATTTTCGACCTCGACGGCGTCCTGGCCGACTCCGAGCAGCTGTGGAGCGAGGCCAAGCAGGAGGTCGTCCAGGAGACGGGTGGGCGCTGGCGCGACCAGGCGCCTCGGGACATGATGGGGATGAGCTCGCCTGAGTGGTCGGCCTACATGCACGACGAGCTCGCCGTCCCGCTGGCGTCTGAGGAGATCAACCAACGGGTGGTGGCCCGCATGGAGGCGCTCTACCGGGAGCGCCTGCCACTGCTCCCGGGCGCCGTGCAGGCGGTCCGGGCGATTGCCGGCCGGTGGCCGGTGGGCCTGGCGTCGTCCTCCAACCGGGAGATCATCGATCTGTTCCTAACTGAAAGCGGCCTTCACGACGCGCTGCGAACGGCGGTCTCCAGCGAGGAGGTGCCGCGCGGCAAGCCCGCTCCCGACGTGTACCTGGAGACGGCTCGGCGTCTGGATGTGGAGCCGAGGGCGTGCGTCGCCGTGGAGGACTCGAGCAACGGGTTGCGGGCAGCCGTTGCGGCCGGGATGCCCGCCATCGCCGTGCCCAACCCGCACTATCCCCCGGAGGAGGAGGCGCTGGCGCTGGCCGCCGTGGTCGTGCAGTCGGTGGGTGAGGTCACGCCCGAGCTCGTGGAGCGGGCGGCCAGCTCGGCGTAGACCGCCGCGGTCCGGCGGGCCACCTCGTCCCAGCCGAACTGCAGCACGTGCTTGCGCGCCTCGTCGATCAGCTGGCGGCGCGCGACATCGTCGGTGAGCGCGCGCTCCAGAATCGCCCGCAGCGCGTCGGCGTCCCGGGCCGGAAAGCGAAGGCCGGCGGTGCCGTCGTCCGGCACCACCTCGCGCAGCCCGCCGGTGTCGGCCACCACGCACAGGCAACCGGAGGCCATCGCCTCCAGGGCGACGATCCCGAACGGCTCGTAGATCGAGGGGACGATGCACAGGTCGGCCACGCGATACAGCGAGCGGAGCATGTCGTCGCCCACCCAGCCCAGGAACGAGCCGTAGCGGGCCAGGCCCAGCTCCGCGGACTGGCGCTTGAGCTCCGCCTCCGCGTTCCCGGTTCCGGCCACCACGAAGCGCAGGTTGCCGCTGCGCCGAGCCAGCGGCGCCAGCGCATCCAGCGCCAGGTGGAATCCCTTCTCGAACACCAGCCGGCCGACCAGCAGCACCAGCAGATCGCGCGGGCCGGCGAACCGCTCCCGCAGCGCCGCCAGGTCCTCGCCCTCGATCGGAGCCAGGTCGTGGGGGTCGACCCCGTTGGAGATAGGGGTGATCTGCTCCGTCGCGACGCCGAACACCCGGGAAACGTGCCCGCGCATGTACTCCGAGCAGGTGATCAGCCGGTCAGCCCGGCGGCACATGCGCCGCTCGATCCCGTGGATGTAGGACTGCGGGTGCTTTTGCACCCAACCCTGGTGTCGCCCGAACTCCGTCGCATGGACCGTGACCAGCCACGGCAGACCGCACTGCCTGGCCACCTGCTCGGCGGCCTCGGCCACCAACCAATCGTGCGAGTGGACGAGGTCGAACCGCCCGCTATCGCACAGCGCCAGGCCGAGTTCGGCCATGTCCTGGTTCATCCCCGTCACCCAGCGCAGGAAGGCCTCCAGATCGCGGGGGAACGGAGGCTCGCGCACCCGGTGAACGCTCACCCCCCGCCGGCACTCCTCCGCCGGGAGCCGGCCGCCGCCGCGAGTGAGCACGTGCACGTCGTGGCCCTGGTCGACCAGGTGCTCGGCGAGCTTGCGCACGTGCCGGCCCAGGCCACCCTCGATCACGGGCGGGTACTCCCAGGAGATCAGCAGAGCGCGCACCGGGCTCAAGCTCGCTCCCACACCGCCACGCCGAGTTGGCTGAAGCCAAGCAGCTCGCGCCACTCTCCCCGCGGTCGCGCCGTCTCGGCCAGGCTGGGCGGCTCGGCGCCGGGACGCAGCCGCACGGCGACCAGCACGTCGTCGCCCCGCAGGAACGCGCACGTGTCCGGTCCGGCGTCCAGGGGTTCGTAACGGCCGCGGGCAAATGGCCCGGGGCGGCGGGCGCGCAGGCCGAGCAGCCGGGCCGTGACGGTCAGCTTCGGCTCGTCGGGGAGCTGGCCGCCGCCCAGCAGTCTGGCCAGCAGCGCCCGGCGCAGCGACCAGTCCACTGCTCGCCGGTTGTCCGGATCGACCAGCGCACGGAACTCCAGCTCGTCTCCCTGATAGATGTCGGGGACTCCGGGCGAGCTCAGCTTCAACACCGTCTGGCCCAGCGCGGAGCGCCTGCCCCGCGCCGCTACTCGCTGCGCGAAGGGCTCAAAGTCGTCCATGAAGCGGCGATCGGCGACGAGCTGACGCGTGAAGCGCTTGACCGCCTCTTCCCAGTCGGCGTTCGGGCAGGTCCAGTTGGTGTTGCGCTTGGCCTCGCGTAGCGCCTTCTCCAGGTAGGCGTCCAGCCGCTCGGCCTCTATCGGCCAGGCTCCGGCCAGTGTCTGGAAGATGAAGTAGCGCTCCGCGTCGTCGGGCCCGCCTTGGCTGCCGCACAGCTCGTCGGACAGCGCCATCCAGCGCTCCACCCGGTCGGCCCATTCCTCGGCCATCCCGGCCAGCGCACCCACCCGCGCCCGCACGTCGGCCGAGCGCTTGGCGTCGTGGGTCATCGTCGTGAGGAGCCCCTCCGGGAAGCGCACCTGCCGCTCGGCGTTGCCCGAGTGGAATTCCTCCACCCCTAACCCGAACCGCGCGGGATCGCCGCCCACCTCGTTGAGCGCGAGCAGCCGCGCGTAGCGGTAGAAGGTCGTGTCCTCCACGCCCTTGGCCATGATCGCCGGCGAGGTCTGCTGAAACCGGGTGAGAAATTCGCCGGCGCTCGGCTCCACGTAGGTGCGGTACACGGGTAGCGCCGACAGGGCGAGCGCCACCGCGTCGGCGTCCAGCTCCGGAGCCAGCCGAGTCAGCCGCTCCACCTCCGGAGCGAACGTCGTGCGTGCCTGCTCGAGCTTTGCCTCCAGCGCCCAGGCGCCGAACGGCCTCACGTCGCCGCTCACCCCCTCCCACAGAGCGGTGAGCGGCGCCTCTCCCTCCGGGTCCACGAACAGCGCGGATACGTCGTTGAGGAACTCGTAGCCGACGGTCCCCGATACGGGCCAGCTGCCCGGGAGCCGTTCGGTCGGCGAGAGAATCTTCTCCACCCAGACGCGCCGCACCCCGCCGTCGCGCAGCCGCCGCAGATACCCCTGGGGATCGGCCAGGCCATCCGGGTGGTCCACGCGGAGCCCATCCAGCAGGCCCTGCTGGACGAGCCTGAGCACGAAACCGTGCGTCGCCTCGAACACCTCCGGGTCCTCCTGACGGATGCCGGCCAGGTCGTCGATGTCGAAGAATCGCCGCCACCGCCCGCTGACCGGGTCGATGTCGAAGAACTTCCGGCGCAGCTCAGGATCGGCCCAGAAGCGGTTCTCGTCGTCGGCGGCCATGTGGTTGGGCACCACGTCCAGGACCATGCCCATGCCCGCCCCCTGTGCGTCGCCGGCCAGCCGCCGGAACGCCGCCTCCCCGCCCAGGGCCTCCGAGAGCCGGCTCGGGTCGGTCTGGTCATACCCATGGGCTGAACCTGCGCGCGCCTGCAGGGAGGGCGAGAGGTAGAGGTGGGAGACCCCGAGATCGCGCAGGTAGGGGATCAGCGAACGCGCCGACTCGAAGCCGAACTCCGAGGTCAGCTGCAACCGGTAGGTGGCTCTGAGCTCCGCCGGGGGCTCGGTCATTGGACCCGTCTGAGCACGATTACCGAGTGCGCGAGCAGGTTGACCGTCGTGTGAGCGGCGAACTCGGCGCTGCTCGCAGCGCCAGCCGGATCGGCGGTGGACAGCTCGAGAACCCACCGCCGCCCCAGGCGCTGGCGGGGCAGCATGAACTCCCGGTCTTCGCCCGAGGCGTTGAACAGCAGCACGAACGTGTCGTCGGTGACCGGTTCTCCGCGCGGTCCCGGCGTGGGTATCGCCTGACCGTTGAGGAACAGGCCGAGCACCGGTTCGCCGTCGTCCCAGTCACGGCGGGTCATCTTCAGCCCGTCGGGCCGGAGCCACCACGAATCCGGAAGGCCTCCTCGGGCCGAGCCTCCCTCGAGAAAGCTGTTGCGCCGGAACACCGGATGCGCTCGGCGGAACTCGATCAGCCGTCGTGTGAACGCGTGCATCTCCCGAGCCTCGTCGGCGAGCTCCCACTCATACCATGAGGTTTCGTTGTCCTGGCACCAGGCGTTGTTGTTGCCGTGCTGAGTACGCCCTATCTCATCGCCGCCCAGCAGCATCGGAGTTCCCTGGGAGAGGAGCAACGTGGTCAGGAAGCTGCGCCGTTGCCGGGCTCGCAACGCGAGGATCTCCGCATCGTCGGTCGGCCCTTCGGCGCCGCAGTTCCATGAGCGGTTGTCGTCGGTGCCGTCCCGGTTGTCCTCCAGATTGGCCTCGTTGTGCTTCTCGTTGTAGGAGACGAGATCGGTCAGCGTGAAGCCGTCGTGCGCGGTTATGAAGTTGATCGAGGCGAACGGATCCCGGCCGTCGGCCTGGTAGAGGTCAGAGGAGCCCGAGAGCCTCCGGGCAAAGTCTCCGCAGTTGCTCCGACCGCGCCAGAAGTCACGCATCGCGTCCCGGTACATGCCGTTCCACTCCGACCACAGGATCGGGAAGTTGCCCACCTGGTAGCCGCCGGGACCCAGGTCCCACGGCTCGGCGATCAGCTTCACCTGGGAGAGCACCGGGTCCTGATGGATGACGTCGAAGAACGCCGACAGGCGGTCGACGTCGAAGAACTCACGCGCCAGGGCGGCGGCCAGGTCGAAGCGAAAGCCGTCCACGTGGCACTCGGTCACCCAGTAGCGCAGCGAGTCCATGATCAGCCGCAGCACGCTCGGGTGCGCTGGGTTCAGCGAGTTGCCGGTGCCCGTGAAGTCGACGTAGAAGCGAGGATTCTGGGGGGAGAGCCGGTAGTAGGCGGCGTTGTCGACTCCCCGGAAGGAAAGCATCGGCCCGAGGTGATTGCCCTCGGCCGTGTGGTTGTAAACGACGTCCAGGATCACCTCGATGCCAGCCCGGTGGAGCGCCTTGACCAGCCCTTTGAACTCCCGGACCTGCTCGCCGCGCCGGCCGGTGGCGGCGTATTCGGAGTGGGGGGCCAGGTAGCCGATCGTGCTGTAGCCCCAGTAGTTGGTCAGCCCGCGATCGTGCAGGAAGGCCTCGTCTGAAATGTGGTGGATGGGGAGGAGCTCCACGGCGGTGATCCCCAGCTTCTTGAGGTAGGCCACGGCCGGTTCGGAGGCCAGTCCGGCGTAGGTGCCCCGGAGGTCCTGGCGGACCTCCGGGTGGCGCATCGTGAATCCCTTCACGTGCGTCTCGTAGATGACCGTGTCGGCGAACGGAACCTGGGGCGAGCGGTCGTCCTGCCAGTCGAACGCGTCGTCGATCACCACAGATTTGGGCACCGTGCCGGCGTCGTCCTGATCGTCGGGCCTCAGGTCGGCGTCCTCGGTGGCGTCGGGCACGAAGGGGAGGACGTTGGCCCCGTTCCAGTCCACCTTGCCCTCGATCGCCTTGGCGTAGGGGTCGATCAGCAGCTTGGCCGGGTTGAACAGCATCCCGCTGGCCGGCTCATAGGCTCCGTGCGCTCGGAAGCCGTAGCGCTGACCCGGCCCCACCCCGGGCACGTAGCAGTGCCAGTTGAGCGCCCGCCGGCCGGGCATCGGCAGGCGACGCTCCTCGCCGTCGTCGTCGAACAGGCACAGCTCGACCCTCTCGGCGTGCTCGGAGAACAGCGAGAAGTTGGTTCCCTGTCCGTCCCAGATTGCGCCCAGGGGAAAGGGTTGGCCGGGCCAGACATCCATCAGGACGGCTGGCGACGCGTGGCGGCGTTAGCGGGCAACCCGCCGAACCTTTTCGCCCGTCACGCCTCGTCCGGTACGAGCCACAGCGCGCCCAGCGGTGGCAGCGTCAACTCGGCTGAGAACGGCTGCTCGTGCCACGGCACGGGCTCGGCCAGCAGGCCGCCCAGGTTCCCCACGTCGCTGCCGCCGTAGTAATGGGAATCGGTGTTGACGAGCTCCTTCCAGGGGCCGGAGCGCGGCAGCCCCAGGCGATAGCTCTCGCGCGGGATCGGAGACAGATTCGCGATGAACACGACGTGACGACCGCGCTCGTCAGCGCCCCGGCGCGCGAAGGCCATCACGTTCGAGTCGGCGTCGTTGGGTTCGATCCAGTAGAACCCGGCGGGATCGGAGTCCAGCTCCCACAGCGCCGGCTCGGACTTGTAGGCGCGGTTGAGGTCGCGCACCAGCGCCTGGATGCCCGCGTGGTCCGGGCTCTCCAACAGGTGCCAATCCAGCGAGTGCTCGTAGCTCCACTCGTCCTGCTGGGCGAACTCCTGGCCCATGAACAGGAGCTTCTTGCCCGGATGCGCCCACATGTAGGCATACAGGGCCCTCAGGTTGGCCAGCTTCTGCCAGTGATCGCCCGCCATCTTCGTGTACAGCGAGCCCTTTCCGTGCACCACCTCGTCATGGGACAGCGGCAGGATGAAGTTCTCGCTGAACGCATACATCAGGCTGAAGGTCAGCTCGTGATGGTGGTAGCGCCGGTAGATCGGGTCCTGCTCGAAGTACCCGAGCGTGTCGTGCATCCAGCCCATGTTCCACTTGAAGCCGAACCCCAGACCGCCCAGGTACGTGGGCCTTGAGACCCCGGGCCAGGCCGTCGACTCCTCGGCGGCCGAGACGATTCCGGGCTCCTGCCCATATATCACCTCGTTGAGCTCCTTGAGGAACGACACCGCGTCGAGGTCCTCGCGCCCGCCGAACTCGTTGGGGACCCATTCGCCCTCGCGGCGTGAGTAGTCGAGGTACAGCATCGAGGCCACGGCGTCGACCCGAATCCCGTCCACGTGGTACTCGCGCAGCCAGAACAGCGCGTTGGCGATCAGGAAGTTGCGCACCTCGTGGCGCCCGAAGTTGAACACCAGCGTGCCCCAGTCGGGGTGCGCCCCGCGCCGGGGGTCGGCGTGCTCGTACAGCGCCGTGCCGTCGAAGCGGGCCAGGGCAAAGTCGTCGCGCGGGAAGTGGCCCGGCACCCAGTCGAGGATCACGCCGAGGCCGTTCTCGTGCAGGCGCTGAACGAACTGGCGCATCTCGTCGGGCGAGCCGTGGTGTGGCGTGGGCGCGTAGTAGCCCGTCACCTGGTAGCCCCACGAGCCGCTGAACGGGTGGGCCATCACCGGCAGCAGCTCGACGTGGGTGAAGCCCATGTCCTTGGCGTAAGCCGACAGCTGATCGGCCAACTCGAGGTAGGTGAGCGGCCGGACCAAACCCTCCGGGTTCGGTGCCCCCTCCAGCGTGTTCAGCCGCCACGAGCCCAGGTGCACCTCGTAGATCGACATCGGGCTGCCGAGCGGCGCCTGCTCGGCTCGGCGCTCCAGCCACGCCGCCTCGCGGTCGCTCCACTCGTGACGCGAGCGGCTGACCACCGAGGCGGTCTGGGGCGGCACCTCGGTCTCGAGCGCGTACGGATCGGCCTTCAGGCGGATCTCGTCCGCGTGGGTGAGGATCTCGTACTTGTAACGCGTGCCCTCCACCAGCTCGGGAATGAACAGCTCCCAGATCCCGCTCGAACCGAGCGAGCGCATCGGGTGGAGTCGTCCGTCCCAGGAGTTGAAGTCCCCCACCACACTGACCGCGCGGCCGGCCGGGGCCCACACGGCAAACGCCGTGCCCAGGACGCCCTCGTGCTCGCGGACGTGGGCACCCAGGTACTCGTACAGGCGCTCGTGGCGGCCCTCCCCGATCAGATGCAGGTCGAGCTCCCCCAGCGTGGGGCTGAATGCGTAGGGATCGGCGAACTCGAAACCCCCGCTCGAGCCGTAGTCCACCTGGAGCCGGTAGCGGAGGGGAAGCTCGGCGCCCTCGATCACTCCCTCAAAGATCCCGCCGGGATGGATCTGCTCGAGCTTGACGGCGGTACCACCGTCGGGCGTTGCGGAGACGGCCCGGGCGGCCGGGCGATGGGCGCGGACCGTGACGCCTCCGGGGCTGGGGTGGGACCCCAGGATCGAGTGGGGGTCGGGGTGCTCCCGGCGAACGATCGCCTCTAGCTGGTCGGTGGCAACGCTCACCTGGGATCTCCTCCTCGTGTCATGTCGTCTCCAGGAGCCGGACGATCCCGTCCACCGGGATCGACACCCAGTCGGGTCGGTTGTCCAGCTCGTAACGCAGCTCGTAGATCGCCTTCTCCAGCTCGAAGACGGCCAGCATGTTCTGGATCGCCCACTCTCCGCCCGGCAGCAGCGTCGGATCCACCTCGGCGAAGTAGGCCTCCAGGAAGCTCTGGCGCGCCCGCGGCTCGAAGTCGGGCGGCGAGGTCTGCCCGCGCTGGCGCTCCACGGCCGAGCTGACGTAGGCGAACGAACGCAGCATGCTGGCCACGTCGCGCAGCGCCGAGCGCTTCTGGCGGCGCTCGGGCAGCGGCCGGGCCGGCTCGCCCTCAAAGTCGAGGATCACCCAGCCACGTGGGCTGTACAGGGTCTGGCCCAGGTGGTAGTCGCCGTGTATGCGGATGTGCTTGCCGCCGATGCCCATCTGGGCGCGGGAGGTGAGTCGCTCGCGGACGTCCTCCCCCCGGCCCACGATCGGGGCCAGCCGTTCATCGTCGGGAAGGCGCAGGAACATCCGCTCTATGTCCTCGTCGATCGTGGCCGTGAGCAGCGACAGGGCCTCCTGGCTGGGTTCCTCCGGGGAGAAGGCGGGATCGCCAGCGTCGGAGGCGAGCACGTTGTGCATCTGGGCGGTGGCGGCTCCGAGCGCGCCCAGCCGGTCCAGGAAGCGGTCCGGCGCGGTCACCGACTCGTCCAGGGCCAGCAGCCAGCCGTCGACCGCCTCGGGAACGAACTGCTGCACGACGCCCAGGGTTCCGGCCAGCGCGGCGCCCTCGTACTCGTACCAGCCGTGCAGCGGGGCGATGTTGGGAAACCCGTGCGCGGTCAGGAAGCGCAGCACCTCGAGCTCGGGATTGATGCCCGGCTCTATCTTGCGAAACACCTTGAGCACGTAGCGGTCGTCGAACACCAGCGAGGAGTTCGACTGCTCCACGCCCACGGGCCTGACCCTGGTGTGTTCGCTCACGGTGACCCCGCCCTCGTCCACGCAGCGGAAGCTGAACTGGCCCTCCTCGGTCGGCAGATCGCCGCCCTCCTCGATCCGCCGCAGCAGCTCGCGGGCATGCGCGGGGTTGGCCAGCGCGTCGTAGGCGACCAGCTCCTCGGACTCGCCGATCCGATCTTCGGGCGAGGGCTCCTCGTGCTCGTCCTTGCGGGCCACGCCCAGCGGCAGCTGGTAGAGCTCGTGCGTGCCCTGGGCAAAGCGCGCCTGGGCCAGGGCCAGGACCAGCGTCGGATGTTGGCGGAGGGCCAGCTCCTCGACGATCTCGATGCCGGTCACCCGGCGTGTCTTGGACGCGTACCAGCGCTGCCCGGTCAGCCAGTCCCGCAGGTGCGGGGAGTCAAGCAGCTGGGCCAGCTCCTGCGCCGAGTAGCCGGTCGCGTCGCTGATCACCTGAGCCGCTTCTCGAAGCTGCTCTTCAGGGCTCTGGGTGGGATCAGGCATCTGAATTGCCGTTTCGTTCCTCATCCAGCGCGAACCAGTAGAACCCGCGCCGGGCCAGGGTCAGTAGGTAGGGCAGCTCGCCGACGGCCGGGAAGCGGGAGTTGCCGAACAGCTCCACCGGTACCCGGCCGCGGAACTGCGTCAGGTCGAGCTCCACCGCCTGGGCGGACCGGGCCAGGTTGTGCACGCACAGCACCAGGTCGTCCTCGAAGCGCCGGATCAGGGCGAAGATGCGCGGGTTCGAGGTCCGGATCGGCTCGTAGGTGCCGAGCCCGAACACCGGGTGCTCCTTGCGCAGCTGGATGAACCGGTGCATCCAGCGCAGCAGCGAGGTCGGAGTGCGCAGCTCCGCCTCTACGTTGACGGCCTGGAAGCCGTACACCGGGTCCATCAGCGGCGGCGCGTAGAGCTGAGCGAAGTCGGCCCGGGAGAAGCCGCCGTTGCGGTCCGGGCTCCACTGCATCGGTGTGCGCACGCCGTCGCGATCGCCCAGGAACACGTTGTCGCCCATCGCGATCTCGTCGCCGTAGTAAAGAACCGGCGAACCGGGCAGCGAGAACAGGATCGCCGTCATCAGCTCGATCTCGTCACGCCCGTTGTCGAGCAGCGGCGCCAGTCGCCGGCGGATGCCGAGGTTGAGCTTCATCCGCGGGTCCTTGGCGTACTCGGAGTACATGTAGTCCCGCTCGTCGTCGGTGACCATCTCCAGGGTCAGCTCGTCGTGGTTGCGCAGGAACAGGCCCCACTGGCAGCCGTCAGGGATCGTCGGGGTGCTGTCGAGGATCTCGTAGATCGGCGTCGCCTGCTCGCGGCGCAGGGCCATGAACATGCGCGGCATGACCGGGAAGTGGAAGCACATCTGGCACTCGTCGCCGTCCTCCCCGAAGTACTGGACGACATCGGCCGGCCACTGGTTGGCCTCGGCCAGCAGCACCCGGTCGGGGTAGTTCTCCTCCACCTCCTTGCGGACCTGCCTCAGGAACGCGTGCGTCTCCGGGAGGTTCTCGCAGATCGTGCCCTCGCGCTCGAACAGGTACGGGACGGCGTCCAGCCGGAAGCCGTCCAGCCCCAGGTCGAGCCAGAAGCGCAACACGTCCACCATCGCCTCCCGCACCTCGGGGTTGTCGTAGTTGAGGTCGGGCTGGTGGGCGAAGAAGCGGTGCCAGTAGTACTGGCCGGCCACCGGGTCCCAGGTCCAGTTGGAGGACTCCGTATCGATGAAGATGATCCGCGCGTCGGTGTAGCGGTCGAGGGTGTCTGACCACACGTACCAGTCGCGCTTGGGGCTCTCAGGACTGGAGCGAGATTCCTGGAACCAGGGGTGGTCGCTGGAGGTGTGGTTCATGACCAGGTCGGCGATCACGCGGATCCGCCTGGCGTGCGCCGCGTCGATCAGCAGGCGCACGTCCTCCACGGTCCCGTAGTCGTGGTGCACCTTGTTGAAGTCGGATATGTCGTAGCCGCCGTCCCGCAGCGGCGACTCGTAGAAGGGCAACAGCCAGATGCAGTCGATGCCCAGCCACTGCAGGTAGTCGAGCTTCTCGGCCAGCCCGCGGAAGTCGCCCGAGCCGTCGCCGTTGCCGTCATAGAAGCCCCGGATGTGGATCTCATAGAACACGGCCCGCTTGAACCACAGCGGCTCGGCTTCGAACCACTGCCGTGTCTGGGCCGCGCCCGGGGCGGTCTCGTCCTCGCCGCCGGACTGGGGCGGGCTCGGCCGCTTGCCGTGCAGATGCAGGGCGGCAAACTCCTCGGTGGTCTGGAAGGAAGCGCACATGCCGATCAGTGATGGACCCGGTCCACGGAGCTCACGACGGTAGCTCAACCCGATTGATGTGGGCCTGGCGCACGCCCGGCTCGAGCCGGACGTAGTTGCGCCCGATGCGCCATTCGTAAGGCTCGCCGGTAAGCAGGTCCTGCACGGTGAACACCGGCGGAAGGCCGAGCTGAGCCGGGATCACTGCCAGGCCCTCCTGGATGTGATGAGGATCCAGGTTGACCACGGTGATCACCGTGTTGGCGCCGGTCTGCTTGGCGTAGGCGATGATCGACTCGTTCTCGGTGCCCATGAAGGTGATGTTGTCGAGCCGCTGCAGGGCCGGGTTCTCCCGCCGGGCGAGGTTCAGCCGCCGGACCATCGGGAGCAGCGGTCCGTCGAGCGTGCGCTCCTTGAGCTCGTACTTCTCCGAGTGCAGGTACTCCTCGGACCCCTCATGGACGGCCACGTTCTCGTAGTTCTCAAACCCCGAGTAGATCCCATAGCTGGGACTGAGCGTGCCGGCCAGCACGAGGCGAGCTTCGAAAGCTGGGCGCCCGCCGTGCTGCAGGTACTCGTGCAGGATGTCCGGGGTGTTGGTGAAGAAGTTGGGCCGGAAGTAGTCCTGCTCGCCCGAGTAGGCCAGCTCGTCCATGTACTCGGTGAGCTCCCAGCGGGCGTTCTTCCAGGCGAAGTACGTGTAGGACTGGGTGAACCCGATCTTGGCCAGGTGGCGCATCACGGCTCGGCGGGTGAACGCCTCGGCCAGGAAGATCACGTCGCGGTCCTCGGCGTGCACCCGCTCTATCAGCCAGGCCCAGAACGGCGCCGGCTTGGTGTGGGGGTTGTCGACCCGGAACACCTTGACCCCGCACCGCACCCACTGGAGCACGACCGCCGCGAGCGCCCCCCACAGGTTGCGCCAGTCCGGCGTGTCCCAGTTGAAGTTGTAGATGTCCTGGTAGCGCTTGGGCGGATTCTCGGCGTACTTCAGGGTGCCGTCGGGGCGCCGGTGAAACCACTCTGGGTGCTCGGTCAGCCACGGGTGGTCGGCAGAGGCCTGAAGCGCGAAGTCAAGTGCGATGTCGATGTCCTGCTCCCGGGCCGCGCGGGTCAGCGAGCGCAGGTCGTTCAGCGTCCCCAGCTCGGCGTGGATGGCGTCGTGGCCGCCCGTCTGATCGCCGATCGCCCAGGGAGAGCCGGGATCGCCGGGTCCGGCCCTCAGCGCGTTGTCCCGGCCCTTGCGGTTCGTCTGCCCGATCGGATGGATCGGCGGCAGGTACACGACGTCGAAGCCGAGATCGGCCAGCTGGGGAAGCTGCGCCTCGACCCCCTTCAACCCGCCCCAGGAGCGGGGGAACAGCTCATACCAGGAGCCGAACCGGGCTCGCACTCGGTCGACTTCCAGGCTCAGCGGACCAAGCGACGTGCAACCCTCCCGCTCCTGATCTCGCTCCACCGCTTCATACAGCGCTGCGTCCAGCGCCGCCGCGTGCTGTTCGGCCTCTCCGGCCGCCTCGTCCTCCAGGGCGACCAGCGCGCGCTGGATGACCACCCTGTCGCGCTGCGTCTTGGCCCGCTCCTCGGCGACCCGCAACAGCTGCACCCCCTCGGAGAGCTCGCCCGCGAGATCGTGCTGGCCGGCCTCGACCTTGCGGCGCAGCTCGTCACGCCAGGTCCCGAACCGGTCGGTCCAGGCTTCGAACGTGTACTGCCACCGGCCCACCGCGTCGACGTCGAAGCCGGCGGACCAGCGGACGCCGCCCTGGTGCGCTTCGACCCGGTGCAGCTCGCTCTCGCGCCACCGGCGACCCGAGCCCTCGAGGCGGCGATACTTGACCACCGCGCGCAGCAGGTCGTGCCCATCGCGGAACACGTCGGCGGATACGTCCAGCCTGTCCCCCAGGCATCGCTTGACCGGGTAACCACCCAGATCCACGGCGGGCGCCGGATACTGGATCACGATCCGGCTGGGAGGGCGTTCGGACGCGGCCGGCTGACGCGCCACCGCGCGGGCCACCGTCTGCGTCGCGGCAGCGACGTCAGGCTTGGAGGCTCGTGGAGTCACTTGTCTTGAACATATCTCGCTTCGGGCTGTGGGTAAACAACCGCGAATGAAACCCGGGACTCACGCAGATCGCTCGAGCGGCGTGCTCCTCCACGTCACCTCACTCCCCGGCCGGCGCCTAGGCCCGGAAGCGTTCTCGTTCGTCGACTGGCTGGCCGAGGCCGGACAGAGCTGGTGGCAGCTGCTCCCCGTCGGGCCGCCCGACCGCTACAGCTCGCCGTACAAGTCGGCCTCGGCGTTCGCGGGCTGGCGGGGCCTGCTGGCCGACTCCCGGGCTCCGGTCAGCGCCGAGGAGAAGATCGCCTATCGCGAGCGGGAGTCCTACTGGGTCGAGGACTGGGTCCGCCTCGGGCCCCGGGACGCCCTGGCCGATCAGATTCGCTTCGACCGCGAGTGGAGCCGGCTGCGCGCCTACGCCGCCGCGCGCGGAGTCACGCTGCTGGGCGACTTGGCCATCTATGTGGCGCCGAGCAGCGTCGATCACCGCGCCCATCCGCGGATGTTCCAGGAGGGTCTGGTGGCAGGCGCCCCTCCGGACGCCTTCGCCGTCAAGGGGCAGCTGTGGGGCAACCCGCTGTACGACTGGCCGGCGCTGCAGCGCTCGGGCTACCGCTGGTGGGTCGAGCGCCTGCGCCGCTCGCTGGAGCTGTTCGAGGCCGTTCGCCTGGATCACTTCCGCGGCTTCGTGGCCTACTGGGCGGTCCCCGAAGGCGACCACGACGCCACCCGGGGCCGGTGGCGCCGAGGCCCGGGCCGTGCCCTGTTCGAGGCTTTCTCCGAGGAGCTGGGCGCGGATCTGCCCCTCGTCGCCGAGGACCTGGGTGTGATCACGCCTCCGGTCGAGCGGTTGCGTGACGAGCTGGGCGTGCCCGGCATGCTCGTCCTGCAGTTCGGCTTCGATCCCGGGGCTCCGCGCAGCCCGCACCGGTTGGAAAACCACACACCCAACCGGGTCGTCTACACCGGCACCCATGACCACGACACGGCCCGGGGCTGGTATCAGTCGCTCGGCGATGCTCAGCGCCGCTTCGTGGATGAGGAGCTGCGCCGCGCTGGGGTGCAGTCGCGCGAGCCCTGGTGGGGCCTGATCGAGCTGGCGTTGAGGTCACCGGCCCGGAC
>Ga0182024_10014620_pt1 | contig 15155 bp, 17 predicted proteins | sample P32metaG_FD_120480 | JGI IMG/M metagenome (GOLD analysis project Ga0182024, IMG submission 120480) | Permafrost microbial communities from Stordalen Mire, Sweden - P3-2 metaG (Illumina Assembly) | ecosystem: Environmental > Terrestrial > Soil > Wetlands > Permafrost | place: Sweden: Stordalen... | reverse complement strand
TGGCCAGATCGTCGTTGGTGACGATCTTCTCAGGCAAATAGGCACCACAACCGATAACGCGGGCTCGGATCATGCGGCGACCGTGCCGACCCTGGCGCGGTCGGCGGTGATGCGGATATTGATGTCGGCCTTGGCCATGGTGATCGCCATGTCGAGCGCGGAAGCGAAGCCGATCGAGTCGGTGCCGCCATGGCTTTTTACGACAACGCCGCAGAGTCCTAAGAAAATGCCGCCATTGGCCGCGCGGGGATCAAGCCTGCGGCGCAGGGTGTTGAGCGCGCCCGAGGCGATGAACGCGCCGATCCGGCCCAGCAGGGAACGCTTGAGCGAGCGGCGCAGGAACTGGCCCACCAGCTTGGCGGTGCCTTCGGCGGTCTTGAGCGCGATATTGCCGGTGAAGCCGTCGGTCACCACCACGTCCACGGTGCCTTCGGCGATGTCGTTGCCTTCGATGAAACCGTGAAACGCCATGGGCAAGCGTTCCATGGTGGCGGCACGCAGGATTTCGGCGGCGCCCTTCACCGCGTCATTGCCCTTCTGCTCTTCGGTGCCCACGTTCAGCAACCCCACGCTGGGACGATCCAGGCCCAGGATCGCGTGGGCGAAGGCCTCGCCCATGATGGCGAAATCCACCAGCTGCTCGGCGCTGGCCGAAACATTGGCGCCGCAATCGAGCACCACGGTCTGGCCGCGCAAGGTGGGCCAGATCGAGGCGATGGCGGGACGCGAGATACCTTCCATCACGCCCAGCTGGAACATGCTCATGGCCATCAAGGCGCCGGTATTGCCGGCCGAGACCGCGACTTCGGCCTCGCCATTCTTCACCGCTTCGATCGCGCGCCACATGCTGGTCTCGCGGCCGCGGCGGAGCACATGGCTGGGCCTGTCTTCCATCGCCACGCGGTCGGGCGCATGGCGCACGCTGACGCGCGACTTGAGCTTCGCATGGCGCGCCAGCAATCCGTTCAGCACCGCCTCGTCGCCGGCCAGGATGAAATTCACGCCGGGATGGCGCTGCACCACGCGCAGCAGGGCGGTTATGACGATGCCCGGACCGGCATCTCCGCCCATCGCATCCACCGAAACGGTCAATTCGCGGGCCACCGCCAGCCTTCCTTGAGGATAGGACGAGGTGAGCCCCTCAGCTCTTCGCCTTTACGACTTCCCGGTCCGCGTAATGGCCACAGGAGCCGCAAACATGGTGCGGCCGCTTGGGCTCGCCGCATTTGGGGCATTCGGCATGCGCCGCGGCGGTCAGCGCGTGATGGGACCGGCGCATATTGCGGCGCGACGGCGAGGTTTTTCGTTTGGGCACCGCCATGGCGGAAAACTCCTTCAGGGGCCCCCTTACATCCATGCGGGGGGCCAGCAGAGGGGGGTGGGTAGCGGAAAGATGGCGGGGATTCAAGCCAAAAGCCCCCGGACCGGGGGCATTACCGAGGGGGTTTCAACCCTTTAAGGACGGCGAAGGGACTTTCCGCCGCTCCCTCCCCCTCCTTGGCCTGAAATTCCACCCCCGGAGCCCGGGGATAGGGGTCAATCGCCAGGACGAATTCCTCGATCAAAGGCGCGGCCAGATCGTAATGGAGGCTGTCGATTTCCTCCGGCAGATCGCCTTCCAGGGCGACCTCAGCCGCCATGTCGGGGACGCGCCGCATACCGGGGACGAAATGCAATTCGCGCTCGAAGCGCAGTTGGATGCGGGAGGCAAGCTCCACCAGCGTCACCACGCAGGATTGAACGATGCCGGCATCCAGCGAGACGTCCAGCCGGAACCTGTTAGGCGAGGTTTTCTTCAGTTCGATCACGGCGGCGAAGGACTCCACCCGCACCAGGCCGGCGAAACGCGCCAGCGCCGCCCGCTTGGCCTCGCCGGCGGTAAAGCGCACTTCGTCGCCTGCCTGGCCCAGGCGGTTCAGATTGTAGGAATGGGAAAAAGGCAGGTCCCGATTCACGTCCCCTCTCCCGAGACCGGCCCCTCTCCTAATAATGGCAAGGGACCGAAATCCAATTGGCCGCCGGCGAGATCGCGTGCCCCAAGATGCGTGCGCGCGCCGGTTACATAGCGCGCCAAGGCGCGTGCATGCTGGTCCACCGCCTTGCCGCGCCAGACATTCCTGGCCAGCGCCTCGGCCATCATGGTTTCGTCCTTGGCGCCGCTATAGGCGGTGAGGCGTCCGAAAAACGCATTGGCAAACGCCTTCATGCGCCGTCCCATCCCCATGTCGCCGGTTCCCTGCTCGCGCAGGGCTTCGTCGAACCCGATGAAAAGAAGATCGGTAAGCGCCTGGGCGGCGGCGTCCATCCCGAGCGCCTTCAACCGTTCCAGCACCAGCCAACCATGCAGCGCCACCAGGTCGAAACGGCCATCCACTGTGTCGGGAACACTTAGGGCGCGGAAGAAGAAGGGATCGCGGGCCCGCGCCGCCAGCTGACTTTCCAGCCGGGCCGCGAATTCCTTGCGCGCCGCAGATTTCCGCAGCAGATTCAACATGAACTTCGCCTCATCCGGCTTTCTGGCTCTTGCAACGGGAAAGGCTGGAGGATAGCACAGGCAGCAATCCCGACGTCCAAGGCCACAAAGTCGCAAGCATGAAACTCTTGACCGGACTCATTCTCGCCGCGGGCGCCGCCCTGATCGCCTGCGCCCCCGTGATAGACCAGCGCGGCTATCTTCCCGATCCGCAACTCGAATCCGCCATCAAGCCCGGGACCGACACCAAGACCAGCATCCAGGACCGGCTGGGCAATGCCTCCACCACCGCGACGTTTGGCGGCGATGCCTGGTATTACATCTCCGCGACCGAGAAGCAGGTGGCTTTTTTCACCCCCACGGTGCTCAACCGCGAGATTTTCGCCGTCTATTTCGACAAGACCGGCAAGGTCACGCAGATGCGCCATTTCGGTCTCAGGGACGGTCATGTGATCTCATTCGAGACCCGCGAGACTCCGGCGCGCGGCCGCGAACTCACCTTCCTGCAGCAGCTTCTGAACGCCCAGCCCGGCACCAGCGCCGGCGGCAATCTGCAAGAGACCAATCCCGGCAATGGCGGTGGACCGCCTACGGGAGGGGGAGGGTTGCCTTAAAGATAACCCCTCCGGCCTTCGCTGGCTTAAGAGCCAGCTACGGCCACCTCCCCTGCCAGCGCGCTACGCGCGCGCAAGGGAGGAAATCTGAGCGGGCTGAAATAGAAAAAGCGCGGGCTCCAAAAAAGCCCGCGCTTTTTGTTTGAGCTTACCTGATCAGAAATGCGCCAGAGTTGCGAGCAACAGCAGCGCCACGATATTGGTGATCTTGATCATCGGATTGACGGCGGGGCCCGCGGTGTCCTTGTAGGGATCGCCCACCGTGTCGCCCGTCACTGCGGCCTTGTGGGCGTCCGAGCCCTTGCCGCCGTAATGGCCATCCTCGATGAACTTCTTGGCATTGTCCCAGGCGCCGCCGCCCGAAGTCATCGAGATCGCCACGAACAGGCCGGTGACGATCACGCCCATCAACATGGCGCCCAGCGCGTTGAAGGCCTGGGTCTTGCCGGCGATCCAATCCACCACCACGAACAGCACGATGGGAGAGAGGACCGGCAGCAGGGACGGCACCACCATTTCGCGGATCGCGGCGCGGGTGAGCAAATCCACGGCGCGGGCATAGTTGGGCTTTTGCGTGCCCAGCATGATGCCGGGCATTTCACGGAACTGCTTGCGCACCTCCTCGACCACTGCGCCCGCCGCGCGGCCCACCGCCGTCATGGCGATGCCGCCGAACAGATAGGGCAGCATGCCGCCGAAGAAGAGACCCACCACCACCCAGGGATCAGCCAGGCTGAACTCGGGCATGGTGAGGTTGGCAAAGAAGCCCGCGCCATGCGTCGAGAAATAACGCAGGTCCTCGGTATAGGCGGCAAACAGCACCAATGCGCCAAGACCGGCCGAACCGATGGCATAGCCCTTGGTCACCGCCTTGGTGGTGTTGCCCACCGCGTCCAGCGCGTCGGTGGTCTTGCGCACATCGCCCTCGAGACCTGCCATTTCGGCGATGCCGCCGGCATTGTCGGTGACCGGACCGAAAGCGTCCAAGGCCACGATCATGCCCGCCAAGGACAGCATGGTGGACACCGCGATGGCGATGCCGAACAGGCCGGCCAGCAGATAGGTGATCACGATGCCGGCGCAGATCACCAGCGCCGGGAGCGCGGTGGATTCCATCGAAACCGCCAGGCCCTCGATCACATTGGTGCCGTGCCCCGTCACCGAGGCTTTCGCGATGGAGCGCACGGGACGGAAATTGGTGCCGGTATAATATTCGGTGATCCAGATCAGCGCGCCCGTCACGCCCAGACCCACCAATCCGCACCAGAACAAGGTCATGCCGGTGAAGCTGATGGAACCGATGGTGAGCACGGTATCCATGCCGATCAGCCAGTTGGTGAGCGGCCACAGCCCGATCAAGGACAGGATCACGGTGGCGATCACGCCCTTGTAGAGCGCGCCCATGATGTTGCGCGAGGCGCCCAGCCGCACGAAGAAGGTGCCGATGATCGAGGTGATGATGCTCATGCCGGCGATGGCCAGCGGATAGATCATCAGCGTCAATTTCTGCGCGCCGGTGAAATAGATCGAGGCCAGCACCATGGTGGCCACCGTGGTGACCGCGAACGTCTCGAACAGATCGGCCGCCATGCCGGCGCAGTCGCCGACATTGTCACCCACATTGTCGGCGATGGTGGCGGGATTGCGCGGATCGTCCTCGGGGATGCCCGCTTCCACCTTGCCCACCATGTCGCCGCCCACATCGGCGCCTTTGGTGAAGATGCCGCCGCCGAGACGGGCGAAGATCGAGATCAGCGAAGCGCCGAAACCCAGCCCCACCAGCGAGTCCACGATGATGCGGTTTTGCGCGGGATCATTGAGATCAAGGCCGAAGCCCAGGGTGAGAATCGTGAAGTAGCCGGCCACGGCCAGAAGGCCCAGCCCCACCACTAGCATGCCGGTGACGGCGCCGGAGCGAAACGCCACCGACAGGCTCTGCGCCAGGCCGGAGCGCGCGGCTTCGGCGGTGCGCACATTGGCGCGCACCGAAACATACATGCCGGTGTAACCGGCGGCGCCGGACAGCGTCGCGCCGATCAGATAGCCCACGCCCACCTGCCAGCCCAGGAACCAGGAGGCGAGAAGGAAAATCACCACGCCCACCATGGCGATGGTGGTGTATTGGCGGTTCAAATAGGCGCTGGCGCCTTCCTGGATCGCAGCGGCGATTTCCTGCATGCGGGCGTTGCCGGCGCTCAGGCTCAGCACCGACCGGATGGTCCAGATGCCGTAGAGCAGCGCCAGCACGCCGCACAAAAGAATCATGAGAAGAACGGAATTCATGTAGAGGTCCCTCGTGTGAAATATTGATCGGCGTTGCACCGATCCCAATGGCCGGCCCGCATGGGGAACCGCTTCAAGGGCGGCCGGAATGTGCCAAAAGCCCTTTGGCCAAGCAACAGCGCGTCAACAGGAATCTTTGATACCCCACCCGCGCTTGACGCAGGGGAAAAGCAGGGGAATCAGCGGTTTTTGCGTCCCCGCGTCAGGGCGCCTTGGCGGGCTTTGCCGGGGCGGGCGTGGCGTCATCCTGCGGCAGGGCGGCCTTTGGGGTTACCGCGGGATCGGGATGCAGCGGCGCGACCTGAAGCTGAACCACGGTCATGGAAGCGACTTTGCCCGGACCCATCACCTTGCGGGCATCGGCCAACAGGCGTGCCTCCAGCGCCGAATGATCGAGACGGGACGGATCGCCGTCCTTGCCGATCCCGGTGCCGTTCACGTCGCGCACAAACGCATCCTGGATGAAGGCGATCTTGTCGCGCACATCCAGCGCGCCGGCGCCGGAAACCGCGGTGAGCTTGGTCGAAATATAGGCATAGCCGGAGAGCTTGCCGTCCGCCCCCGTGAGCGGCGCCATCAGGAACGGCATCTCCACATTGGTGCCGGGCGCGCCTTCCTTGTCCGCCGGCGCGGGCGCAGGCGCTGTGGCCGCCAAGGCCGGGACGGCGAGACAGATAAGGAAAAAAGCGGCGAGCGAGCGCATGGTGGCCCGAGGGTCGCAAAATGGCGTTAGCGAGTTCTTAACGGCCTGCTTGCACCTCGGCCGGGGCACGGAATGCCGTCACTGCTGCTCCAGGGACAGGAGATCCATGGCATCCCCGATGGGGATGAACAGATTGAGGCCCGCCGGGCCGCCATTCTGAACGCCGAGGTCTGTGAGGCCGATCACCGATCCGGTTTCATCCAGAAGCGGGCCGCCACTTGACCCAGGTGATACTACCGTATCGCTCTGGATGTAACGCAGGCCGTCAAACACGCGATCCGCCGAGATGACGCCACTGCTGACGGTGCCCTGGAAGTCCTTGCCCAAGGGTGAGCCGACAGCATAGACGCGCTGGCCCGGAGTGACGGAGCCGCGCTTGATGGCCAGCGGCATCCTGTCCCGCGGATCGGTCTTGATGATTGCCACGTCGCGATTCTTCGAGACCCGCACAACCTGTCCGAGTGTCTCGATGCCATCAGACCAGCGCAACCGGGCTTGCTTGCCGTCACCCACCACATGGGCATTGGTCAGGACATAACCGTCCGAGGACAGAAGCACGCCCGATCCGCTGCCTATATCATTCATGATCGTCACCACGTCTCCCACCGCGTCAGCGATCTTGCGGGGCCCGGCCTTGGAGTTGCCGCTAAGAACGATCTTGCTCTGCTGGCCGGGCATCTGAATTCCCGTCGCCTTGGGCGCGCTCAAAGCGGCGCGGAAATCGACGTTTGAGGCCAATTGGCGCACATTCTCGGCAAAAGCCGCGATCACCAGCTGCTGAAGGCCCCCCGGTACGGCGTGGTCCAGCTGGGATGTGCCGCTGGTATGGACGTGTGCAACGACCTGTTTCTCGAGGCGCGAATAAATCTGCCAGTCCACTTTCATGGAGCCCTTACCTTCAACATCGCCCCGATTGGTTTTCGTCAAGGGTCCACCATTGCTCACACAGCCTTCGATGTGCTCGTCGGGGATTACGGCGGCCGCTTCATAGTCCGCCGAACCGGCTCCCGGATCGAACAAATTGTCCTGATCGGGCGTGACGACCTTGTATCCCGCGCTCTCCAGTTCCGTCTTGAAGGGAACGGAATAAGGGGACAGATTTTGCGGGACCTCACCACCCGTCCAGGTCTGAGTGACGGCATCGCCAGCGCAAAATGTGATGCCGACCCGCAGCGATACGTAAGGCGTGCCGGCCGGGAGGTCCGCCATCACCCTGACAAGCTTCACCGAATTCTGTGTCGAAGCGTCCGGTTGAGCGGCGCCCTGGGCAACAGCAACCCCGCCAGCCAGAAACCAAGCCAGTGCACTGGTCATCAACAGTCTGATCATCACGCCCCCGCGGTCCAAGTTCTGCCTTTGTTCGCAATGGATAACGCGGTGAAGACCGCCTGGCAATCGAAACAATCGCGTCTCAAAAATGCCGATAGCCGGGCTTAGGCACTGTCAAAACACGGCCCTGATAATGAAGGACCACCCCTTCTCCCGCGCGCGCCTGGCCAATGCAGACGACGGAAATCTTCGCCTCATCGGCGGCGGCCTGGATTTCAGAGTGGCGGCCGGGGCGGGCGGTGAAGGCGATCTGATAGTCATCCCCGGCGGTCGCGGCGCGGACGATGGCGCCTTCCCCCTCGCCCCACAAAGCGCGCAACGCCTCCGAACGCGGGATTGCTTCGGCGTCCAGATCGATTTTGACGTGCGAGGCGGACGCGACATGGCCAAGATCGGCGATCAAGCCGTCGGAGACGTCGATGGCCGCGCTGGCCATGTCCTTGAGAAACTGTGAGCCGAAAACGACCGGCGGCTCAGGCTGCCGGTAGCGGCCGGTGAGATAATCGCGCTGCGCTTGCGACAGGTCATGCGGTTCTTGGCGGAGAAGAGCGAGGCCTCCCGCGCTGTCGCCGATCGTCCCGGTCACGTAAACCGCGTCGCCCATTTGCGCCCCGATGCGCTTGACCATCCGGCCCTGGGCGACAAAGCCGAACGCGGTCAAGGAAATGCTGAGCGGCCCCTCCGTTGCCGAAATGTCGCCGCCCAACAGCGAGATTCCGAATTGCCACTGGCCGTCCGAAAGACCGGTGGCGAAATGGGCGAGCCATTCTTCCGTGACCGCGCGCGGCAAAGCGAGATTGAGAAGATAATACTCCGGCTGCGCGCCCTTGGCGGCGAGATCGGACAGGTTCACCCGCAGGGCTTTTTGCGCCACCGTCGCTGCCGGATCGCTGGCGAGAAAATCGGTGCCTTCGGCGATCTGGTCGGTGGTGACCACCAGATCGAAACCGGGCCTGGGCGAAATGACGGCGGCGTCGTCCTTCAGCGCGAACGCGCCTGCGTCCCTGGCGAGCGGCGCGAAATAACGGGCGATGATGCCGAACTCATCCATTCCCTTCAGAAATCCAGCTCGTCGGGCGGCACGGGCAGGCCGAATTCCTTGGCGCGTTTCCGCCGCGCCATGCGGTCCAAGGCGGCGTTGACGAAACCCGGCTCGTCGCCGGCGAAGAAATCATGGGCGATGCCGACATATTCGTCGATCACCACTTTGGCCGGCACGTCGCGCCTGGCCACCAGTTCCAGCCCGCCAGCGCGCAGAATGGCGCGCAAGATGGAATCCACCCGCGCCAGCGTCCAGCTTTCGGTGAGGCAGGCGGCGATGGCTTTGTCGATCTCGGCTTGATGCAGGGGCACGCCTTCGACCACGCCTTTGAAGAATTCCGCGTCGGTGGGCGTGTCGCCGAAACGATGGGCGATGAATTCTTCCGCGACCTCTTCTGCTCCGCCGCCCGCGAGCTCCATTTGATAAAGCGCTTGCACGGCGGCGAGGCGAGCAGCCGTGCGCGGGTTATTCACCGCGCTCGCCGCTATTGCGCGCGAAGCGCGCTGATGGGGGAGGGTGAGTAGCGGCAGCGTGCGAACGTAGCACCGTCCAGGTGCGAAGGCCGGAGGGGGTAAACATGAAACCTACTCCTTCTCGCCTTCCAGCTCTCCAATCAAAGCCTCGAAATCCCGGGTTTCGCGGAAATTGCGATAGACCGAGGCGAAGCGCACATAGGCGACCTTGTCCAGGCTGGCCAGCGCCTGCATCACCAATTCGCCGATCATATTGGCGGGAATCTCGTTCTCGCCCATGGATTCCAGGCGGCGCACGATGCCGGTGATCATGCGGTCCACCCGCTCGCGCTCGACGGGACGTTTCCTCAACGCGTGATTGATGGACCGTTCCAGCTTGTCGCGGTCGAACGCCTCGCGCCGCCCGTTCTTCTTGACCACGATCAATTCGCGCAGCTGCACCCGCTCGAAAGTGGTGAAACGGCCGCCGCATTCCGGGCAATGGCGCCGCCTGCGGATGGCGGAATTGTCTTCGGAAGGGCGGCTGTCCTTCACCTGGCTGTCGTCATGTCCGCAAAAGGGGCAGCGCATCTTGACCTCTCAATAGATCGGGAAGCGGCGGCAAAGCTCGCTGACGCGCTTTTGCACGCTGGCTTCCACTTCGGCGTCGCCGTCTTCGTGATTCCTGTTCGCCAGGCTTTCCACCACGTCCACGATCAGCTTGCCGATCTCGCGGAATTCCGCCGCGCCGAAGCCGCGCGTGGTGCCGGCGGGCGTTCCCAGCCGGATGCCCGAGGTGACGAAGGGTTTTTCCGGATCGTAGGGAATGGCGTTCTTGTTGCAGGTGATGAAGGCGCGGTCGAGCGCCTTTTCCGCCGCCTTGCCGGTGGCCTTTTTGGGCCTCAGATCCACCAACATCAGGTGATTGTCGGTGCCGCCGGAAACAATGTCGAGCCCCTGCTCTTTCAAGGTCTGGGCCAAGGCGCGGGCATTCGCCACCACGTTCCTGGCATAGAGCTTGAAGCCGGGCTGCAGCGCTTCATGGAAGGCCACCGCCTTGGCGGCGATCACATGCATCAAGGGACCGCCCTGCAGGCCGGGGAAGATGGCGGAGTTGATCTTCTTCGCCATCGCTTCGTCATTGGTGAGGATCAAGCCGCCGCGGGGACCGCGCAGCGATTTATGCGTGGTGGAGGTCACCACATGGGCGTGGGGGATGGGCGATGGATGCACGCCGCCCGCCACCAGGCCGGCGAAATGCGCCATGTCCACCATCAGAACGGCGCCCACCTCGTCGGCGATCTCGCGGAAACGCTTGAAGTCCCAGATGCGCGAATAGGCGGTGCCGCCGGCGATGATCAGCTTGGGCCTATGTTCGCGCGCGCTTTTGGCGATCTCGTCCATGTCCAGCAAGGCATTGTCGCGGCGCACGCCATAGGACACGGGCTTGAACCATTTGCCGCTCATATTGACAGGCGACCCATGGGTGAGATGGCCGCCCGACGCCAGGTCCAGGCCCATGAAGGTGTCGCCGGGATTGAGCAGCGCCAGGAACACGGCCTGGTTCATCTGGCTGCCGGAATTGGCCTGGACATTGGCGAATTGGCAGTTGAACAGCTTCTTGGCCCGCTCGATCGCCAGCGTCTCGATCACGTCGACATATTCGCAGCCGCCGTAATAGCGTTTGCCGGGATAGCCCTCGGCATATTTGTTGGTGAGGACCGAACCCTGGGCCTCCAGAACCGCCTTGGAGACGATGTTCTCGGACGCGATCAGCTCGATCTTTTCCCGTTGGCGGCCCAGTTCCAGGGCGATGGCGCCGGCCACTTCCGGGTCGCTCTCGGCCAAGTCGCGGGTGAAAAAGCCAGAATTATCCGAAACGGAATGGGCCACAGCCGACATTGCCACCACCTTGTTACCAGCGCCGGCCCGATCTAGAGGGGTCCGGCAGGGCTCGCGGATTTACCCTGCCCCAGGCACCAAATCTAGCGCGCCTTTCACCCTTTCCCCAACCGGGGCGCCGCCCGGCAAAAAAGGCGGAATGCCGGGATTTTTGCCCCTCTGCCCGGTAAAGGCATAGTAACATCGCAATCTATATTTTAGAGTATGAGTATAGACGCCGTGATTCCAGTAATGGCGGCCGGATTATTTGTTGAATTGGTTCTGCGCATGCGCGACGACAATCGCAACGAAGAAGAGATTCTCAAGCTGGTGACCGAGATCGTCACCGCCTATGTGAGCCGCAACGCCGTGGCGGCCGAGGATCTGCCCAACGTGATCAAGAGCGTACACGCCACGCTGGGCGGCATTCAGGGCGCGGAGACCGGCGCGCTGGCGCGCGCGCCAGCCGTGCCGGTGAAGAAATCCGTGACGCCCGATTACATCGTCTGTCTGGAAGACGGCAAGAAACTGAAAATGCTCAAACGCTATCTGCGCGCGCAGTATGGGCTGACGCCGGAAGCCTATCGCGTCAAATGGAATCTGCCCGCCGACTATCCCATGACCGCGCCCAATTACGCGGCGCGGCGCAGCGAATTCGCCAAGCAGATCGGGTTGGGCAGGCCGGGGAAAAAGCGCGGCTAATCTTCCTTTTTCTTCTTCTTTTCCAGCACGAATTTGAGTTTGCGTAGCGCCGCATGGGTCAGGACCTCGCGTCCCGCAGTGGCGGGTCCCACGATGCTGGCTTCCGCGCCGGTGGCGGCGTCGATCGCCGTCGCCTTGACGACGTTCCCATGCACGACAAACTCGACGTAGATCTCGGGCTTCTGGCCGCTCACTTTTAACGGTCGCGCAGCCGGACGAAAAACCGGTTCACGTGCTTCGCACGCTCCCACTTTTTCTGGCTGCCGCTCCTCAAGCGGCGCGGGACAGCTTGTGCGTGTCCCACACGATGTTGAGGGCTGCGATCAACTCGTCGATCATCTGGTCGGTATGGGCGGGAGACGGCGTGAGCCTGAGCCGCTCGGTGCCGCGCGGCACGGTGGGATAGTTGATCGGTTGGACGTAAATGCCGTGCTCGTTGAGCAAACTGTCGGTCACTGATTTGCACAAGGCCGCGTCACCCACGAACACGGGCACGATATGGCTGGAGCCTTCCATCACCGGCAATCCCGCTTCCGCGAGCCGGCGTTTGAGGCGGCGGGCGCGGTCGTGCAGGCGCTCGCGCTCGGCGTCGCTGTCCTTCAGGTGCCGGATCGACGCCAAGGTCGCCGCCGCGATCGCCGGCGCCAGCGACGTCGTAAATATGAAACCCGGCGCGAAAGAGCGGATGCAATCCACGATCTCGGCCGAAGTGGCGATATAACCGCCCATCACGCCGAACGCCTTGGCCAGCGTGCCTTCCACGATGTCGATGCGGTGCATCGCGCCGTCGCGCGCCGCCACCCCCGCGCCGCGCGGCCCGTAAAGCCCCACGCCATGAACTTCGTCGATATAGGTGAGCGCGCCATATTTCTCCGCCAGGTCGCAGATCGCATTGGTGGGCGCGAAGTCGCCATCCATCGAATAAACGCCTTCGAAAGCGATCAATTTGGGCGAAGCCGGATGGGCGGCTTTGAGGAGTTCCTCCAGATGTTCCATGTCGTTATGGCGGAAGACATATTTGGCGGTGCCGCCATGGCGGATGCCTTCGATCATCGAGGCGTGGTTGAACTCGTCGGAGAAGATGATCAGGCCGGGCAGAATTTTGGCCAGGGTCGCGAGCGTGGCGTCATTCGAGACAAAGCCGGACGTGAACAGCAGGCCGGCTTCCTTGCCGTGCAGATCCGCCAACTCCTGTTCCAATTCCACGTGATAATGCGAAGTGCCCGAGATGTTGCGGGTGCCGCCGGAACCGGCGCCCACCGCGTCCACCGCTTCATGCATGGCGGCCAGCACTTTGGGATGCTGGCCCATGTTCAGATAGTCGTTGGAGCACCACACCGTGATGGTGCGGCCGCCGCCGTTGGAACCGGGCGCGTTGTTGATGACGTCGGCTTTGGGATAGTCGCCCCGCTGACGCATGATGTCGGCGAAGACGCGATAACGCCCCTCGCGCTTAAGCGCGGACAAGGCATCCTGGAAACTCGACCTGTAAGAAAATGCCATGACGGAATGCCTTTATCATTTTCTCCGGCAGAGATTGAAAGATAACTCAGAAGAAGTGTTTGATTCTACGCAATTTGTCACATGAGGGGGTCCGGCGCGGCGGAGATTGTTGCGAGCTATTCGCAATTAACTGGCCATCGCCACCGCCGCGTTGACGGCCATGGCGATGAATACGGTGTTGAAAAAGAACGACACCAGCCCATGCCAAAGCACGGCGCGGCGCATCACCGTGGTTTTCACTTGCACGTCCGAGACCTGGCAGGTCATGCCGATGACGAAGGAGAAATAAAGGAAATCCCAGGGGCACGGCTCACCGTGCCCGGGAAAAATCAGATCGCCCTCGTCATCGGCCGAGGTCTGGGGATCGTCGAAATAATGTAGGTCCGCATAGTGGAACGCCGTGGCGGTATGGAGCGCGAACCAGCCCATGGGCGCGCCCACGCCTGCCAGCACCAAGGGCACCCATTGGACGCCGTGGGCCTTGTTCAGCGCCTCGAAAACGGCGGTGACAAAGAACAGCATGGTGACAACGATCATCACGATCACGATCGCCATGCCTTCGTCTTCGCTGCGGGCGCGCTTCTTGAAATCGCGCACCGGCATGTTGGCGATCATCACCATGACGAGGATGATGAAAGTGAGATAGAAGACATCGCCGCCCACCAGCAACGGCGCCGGCAGCCCCAGCACGCGGGCGGCCAGGACAGCGGCAAGTCCCAGGATCAGCGCGACGAAGAAACGGACATGGCGGCGAAAGGCCGTCATCAAGCGGCTACGCATGCCGCGGAGACTAGCTGAGTCGCGCTTTGCAGAACCACACGGCGCGAGGGATTTTGTCCGATGAGAAGGAGCGGCGCGCGGAGCGGGCGTAGAGCCCATGAGCACGCGCGACGTGCTCAGCGGGCAAAAGACCCGCGCCGGTTAGAGGCGGAAACGGACCTGGTCGATCCAGAAGCGTTCCAGGCGCTTCAAGGTGACATTCATCGAATCCAGCTCGGGCTGTCCCACATTGCCCACGGCTTCCAGCGAGACCAGGTGACGATCGAACAATTCGGCCACCGTGTCCTTGATCGCTTCGCCCTTCTCGGTCAGCCGCACCAGAACCGAGCGGCGGTCGGCTTCGGAGCGTTCGTGATGGATGTATCCCGATTCCACCAGCTTCTTGAGATTGTAGGACACGTTCGAGCCCAGATAATGACCCCGTGTGCGCAGCTCGCCCGCGGTCAATTCCTGGTCGCCCACATTGAACAGAAGCAGCGCCTGCACGGAATTGATCTCGCGCTCGTCGCGGCGATCCAATTCGTCCTTGATCACGTCCAGCAGCTGGCGATGCAGCCGCTCGATCAGATTGAGCGTCTCCAGATAGTGCGTGCGCAACGACGGCGCGCCGTCCAGCGCTGACGCGACTTTGGGTTTGGCCATGGCTGTCATCGCTGTCATCTTACCCTCCCCGCTTTTTCGCGGAGCCCACCTGATTGTTGGCTTCAGGGTAGGGCGAAGTGATTAAGGGCCCGTAAAATCCGCACCCCGCGGCGCAGAACCTGCTTGTGTGATGAGGTATGGCAAAGAAAGAATGAACTCATTCCCGCCCATTGTCGGAAAGAGAGAGTTCCTTCGCCCCCAGGCTTGCGAAATATCCCGCGATATCGCTGTCGGAGAGGGCGGCCAGCGCGGCAGGGCGCCAATCGGGCGACCCGTCCTTGTCCCGCAATAGCGCACGCACCCCTTCGCGGAAATCATGTCCCATCACGGCGCGGGCCGCGACGCGATATTCCATTTTGAGACATTCGTCGCGCGAAAGGCTTTTTCCCCGCCACACCAGCTGGAAAGCGAGCTTGAGCGAGGTGGGGGAGCGGGTCCGGATCAGCCGCGCCGTCTGCACCGCGAAATCGCTGCCGTCGCGGTCCAATCGTTCCAGCACCGCTTCGACCGTGGCAGCCGAGAAGACCCGGTCGATCAGGCTCCGCTGCTCGGCCAAAGGCGACGGCGGCGCGGGCCGTGCCACGGAGGCGACGGCCTTGCCGGGAGGCTCGCCTTTCACCAGCCGGACGATCAACGCCTCATGATCGGAGGCGGCAACGCTGTGGGTCATCAACGCCAGCGCCAGCGCGTCGCCCAACGCGATGCGCGTGCCGGTCAAGCCCAGATACATCCCGGTTTCGCCCGGACAGCG
>Ga0182024_10014619_pt1 | contig 15155 bp, 17 predicted proteins | sample P32metaG_FD_120480 | JGI IMG/M metagenome (GOLD analysis project Ga0182024, IMG submission 120480) | Permafrost microbial communities from Stordalen Mire, Sweden - P3-2 metaG (Illumina Assembly) | ecosystem: Environmental > Terrestrial > Soil > Wetlands > Permafrost | place: Sweden: Stordalen... | reverse complement strand
GGCAAGCCACGCCGCCAAGGTCTTGCCGAGCCCGGTGCGGTCGCCGAGCAGGAACCCGCCGCGGCCGGCTCCACGCGCGGCGAGGATGCGATCGCACGCCTCGATCTGGTGCGGATGAGGGACGAGGATGGCTTCGGTGCCGACACTCTGCAGATCGGCCACCGCGTTGTCGACCGTCGCGGTCATCTCGTTATCCCGTCCGGCCCGTGGTCCCGACACTACGAAACCTCAGTCTATCGCCGCCTGCGACAGAGGACAGTCCGTATTCGATCCACTCGTCGGGCTTCGTGGGTTCAAGCGGTGAATGGCCGGTTTCCAGCATGGGCCTCGCACGCCGGGCAAATCTGGAACGGCAGCTCGCCACCCGACCTCGCGGTTCGCTGGCAGCAGATCTAACGACAGGTTCTCTAAGCATTAGCCTCCGTTCGCGAGCGCGGGGTGGGCCGGGCCGCCGTCGGAGCATCGCGGCCCCGCAGTTAGAAGGACCGCGACGCCGACTATTTCAGTTCACAGCTCAACCTGCTCGGAAATGCTGAGCGCGTCGTCGACCTCGATCCCGAGGTAACGAACCGTGCTTTCGAGCTTCGTATGCCCGAGCAGCAGCTGAACCGCTCGCAGGTTGCCCGTCTTCTTGTAGATTTGGGCCGCTTTCGTTCGCCGCATAGAATGCGTGCCGTAGGCGGAGCTGTCGAGCCCGGCACTCTCGACCCAGGCATGGACGATCCGCGCATACTGCCGGGTCGAGAGGTGCGGCTGCGCCCGGAAGCGGCTCGGGAAGAGATGCCGCCCATTCCTGGCCTCGACCTCGGGAAGCCAGGCTCGGATCGCGGCTCGGGTCTGCTCGGTGATTTCGAACTGAACCGGCCGGCCCGTCTTTTTCTGAATGACGGTTGCGCGGTCTCGAACCCGGCTGCCTGCGCAGACATCGTCGACTTGTAGTCGGACGAGATCACAGCCTCTGAGCTTGCTATCGATGGCGAGATTGAACAACGCGAGGTCACGCGCTCGCTGCTGGAGCTGGAGCCGGACCCGAATTGCCCAGACATCCTTCGGTTTCAGCGGTCGCTTCTGCCCGGTAGGCCGCCCCTTGTTCCAGGGAACGTTCGGCATGATCGCCTCCTTTGAGCCGACCACACCCTCCCAGCGTCTGCCGACCGGCAGGTAGAGGCGATCTTACCCGAAGGTCCGGCTTCAAGTGCTTCCGACGTTTATTCCTCCGGTCGCCTACCGCCGCGCCCGACCCACATCGGTCGTCCGCCGCAGCCGGCCACAACCGCGGTTCATGCACCGAAGGCGACCTTCCGAGTGGGACCGAGAACCGGGCCAGTTTGGCGGAAAGCTGCCGTTCCCATCGCGATTTGGCCCATCGCGATTTGGGTCGTCGGCACGTAGACCTACCGCCCGGTGCGCTCCATCCTCGACAACAAGTTTCCGCCAAGCCGCGCAAAGTCGGCTCGCCGACAGCGCGTTCCAGCCCGCCACCTCAATATATGCGGACACACCGGCGCCACGACAACACGTGATTGACTTACTTTCCAAATTACATATTCGGTTGAACCTCACAAATATTATGGTTTGGAATCAGATAGTCAGGTGTTTTTGGTTTTTCGCTGTTGGCTCGACAGCAACCGCGAAGGATATCATATTCTCTCTGAGTATTTTCCGATGGCTGATGCTGGTGACTTTTACTCGTAAGGTGGCGCCCCTTCGGGGACAATGCTTTCGTCGTCTCTCCCTGTCGTTAATGGGGCCGAAGAGCGAGCGGAGGAGACACAATGAACCGACCACGGATTTGGTATGTCGTCGCCGATGGCGGGCGAGCACGCATCGTCCAGAAGCGCGACCGGCAGAGCGATAGGCAGGAGGCGTTCGACACCCTCCAGGAGATGGTTTCAGCGGATATCCATCGCGCGACGCACGATCTTGGCTCCGAGCGGCCGGGGCGAGGGCGCGAGAGTGCGGCGTCGGCGCGCCATGCGGTGCAGCCGCGCCAGGATTTGCACCGGGCCGAAAAGCAGAACTTCGCGTACGAGGTTGCCGCATGGTTGAATGCGGCAAACACACGGGACGAGTTCGACGCTCTGGTTCTGGTTGCGCCGGCGCATGCGCTCGCCGATCTTCGGCAGGCGCTCGATGAACCCACCCAGCGCAAGATCACGGCTCAGCTGCAGAAGGACCTCACTAAAGTCCCCAATGCCGATCTGGCGGGGCACCTTGCCGATGTGAGCAGCGCTTGAGGGTCGCCGTCGCCATCGTTGCCCATCACAAGGAGGAAAGGATGCAGATCCAGATCCATACGGACAGCAACATCGAAGGGGGCGAGAAGCTCATCGCCCATTTCAGCGGTGTGGTGGAGGGCGCCCTGGAGCGATTCAGCGATCGGATCACCCGGGTGGAAATTCACCTCAGCGACCAGAACAGCGACAAGAGCGGACAGGACGACAAGCGCTGCATGATGGAAGCGCGCCTCGAGGGCCGCCAGCCCATTGCCGTCACGCACCTGGCGGCGAGCCTGGATCAGGCTGTCGACGGCGCGGCCCACAAGTTGACCAGGTTGATCGAGGGCACGCTCGGGCGGCTGCACGATCACCCAGGGTCGCAGCACCGCCGCGACTCCGCCTGAGCCGTCCTCGATGAAAGTCGCTTATGCATTCGAGCAGTCAGGGTGATTGGATGAAGATGTAGCGAGGTCCGTCGAATTGGCGGCTGTCGACCCCAACCCCGCTGGTCTCCCCGGCCGTCTTGAGCCCGTGGGTTAACGGCTCAAACCGACCCAAAGCTGCCTCTATGACCGCGCCGGCGGTCCGGTGCGCGAAATCTCCTGCTGAGGCACGCGATATTTCTGCGCGAGCCGGCGCTCTGCCGGCCGGAACTATTCGGGAGGCGCTATTAGCTTCATCGCGAGAACCGCGATCGATAACTCGACCTGCCGGTCCTTTTCGATTTTGTGGACGGCGTCGATCCAGTGCCCGCCCTTCGCCATCGATACCAATTCAGCGCGGTAATCCGGGCTCATCCCCGCGATCCGCCCCGAGCAAACCCGCACCCCGGTCGGCGAATTGTCCGGCGGCGAGCGGGCCAGGCTCGCGCTGGCGCGCGCCTTCGCCTGGCCGTCCAACCTGCTGGTTCTCGACGAGCCGACCAACGATCTCGATCTCGAGACGCTCGACCTGCTGCAAGAGAAGTTGGCCGATTACGCCGGCACGGTGCTGCTGGTCAGCCACGACCGCGACTTCCTCGATCGCGTTGTGACGTCGGTTGTCGCCAGCGAAGGCAACGGCCACTGGATCGAATACGCCGGCGGCTACACCGATATGCTGGCGCAGCGGGCATCGGTGCCGCGCGGTTCGCCGCCGACAAAGGCTCGCCGTGTCAAACAAGCCCACCAGGCTACCCAAAGTGGCACATTAAAATCCGGCCTTCCGCGCCGAATGAATTTCAACGACCAAAGGGCGCTCGGCATGTTGCCGGCCCGGATCGCGGCATTACAGACGCAGATTGCCGAGCTGAATGCTGTTTTGGCCGACCCGGATCTGTATGCACGTGATCCGGCAAGGTTCGGTGCTGCAACAGGGGCGCTTGCGCTGGCTCGCGACGAACTGGCGGTCGCCGAGGAGCAGTGGCTGAGATTGGAGATGCTGCGCGAGGAGATAGAAGCGGGCGAACCACGGTTCTGATGCGGCAACAGCGCTCAGCCGACCCTATCGATGACTTGTCTGCCGGTACGCCGTGTCACCCAAAAAAAACGCGTCATGGCCCAGCCGGTCTCAAACGGGACATTCATCACCGGCTCCGACCGCTTGTGGCGGAACATCCAGGCTCCACCCACCCGCGCGTAGGTCTCGTGATCGATGCCGGCGCGCCACATCGCCTGATTTCCGGCGGCCACCGTGCAAGGCATGAACAAGTACCACCGCGCTCGCGCCGTATCGCCTTCCACCTCGATGTGACCATTCAGGCTGTAATGGATCGCGAAGGAGAAGATCCCCGACGCCCCCTGGAAGAAGCCACGGATCGCCTCGCGCCCATCGAACCGGCCCAGGGCGGGGCTTTCCCATAGCGCGTCATCGGTGAACAACGCCGCGATCCCGTCCGCGTCGTATTGGTTGTCGCACAAAGCGGCATAGCGCGCTTTCAGATTGCGAATCGCCTCTGCGTCCTCCAGGGCCTGTAGCCGTCGCTCCATCCGTTCGAGCCGTGCCAGATCAGATCGATTGTCTTGCGCCATCAAATCGTGCCCACTGTTTGGGGGGAACGTTCCTTCGGCCCGGGCGCCCGGTCAACGGGAATATCCCGCTGCTGGGGTCGGCGGCATCGCCTCCCCTGGTGGAGACCTATGGGCAAGACCCACGGCGGCGCCTCGCTGGCTCAGCTCTATACCTGTCATAGAGGCAGCAGTGTTCGAGACCAGGGAACCAGAGCTGACCCCGATCCGGCGCAACCGTGGCTTCCGAAGCGCGATAGAACAGCTGAACCGAACAATGAGGATTCGCGCTGACGCTGCAAGCGGCTTCAACGACAGCGCCTGTGCGCCGGAGCACTCGGTGGCGTTTTTCCACGGTTTTGCCGCCCTGACGCAAACCTGCCAGTGGGTGACTTGCGGTGGGCGAATAGTTCACTATACGTTCAGGGTATTCCACCAAACGAGCCCTCGATGGCGGATCAGATTGTCATCACCGAGAAGACCAGCCAGGCGAAAGATATCCGCGCCGCCGTTGGTTCTCGCTACGGGCAAATTCTTCCGGCCGAAGGCCATCTGTTACATCTACTCGAACCGGAGGATGTGGTACCGGCCTGGAAGCGCTGGTCACCGATCCTGCTGCGGCCCGAAGGTCTTTACGGCACCAGGCCGGCCGAGGGCGGCAACAAAGCGGCCAAGCTCAAAGCCATTCGAGAGGCGCTGCGCTCGGCCAAACGGGTCTGGCTGGCTACCGACTGCGATCGCGAGGGTCAGCTCATAGGCCAGGAGATCCTCGAGCACTACGGCTATCGCGGCCAGGTAATGCGGGTGCTGTTCACCGCACAGGATTCGCAGACGATCCGCGACGCATTTGCTGGGGCGAAGCCAAACTCGGAATATGCCAGGCTTTACGCCGCCGCCGTCGCGCGCCGGCAGGCCGACCAGATCTATAACCTGTCGCTGACCCGGACCGCGACCGTCATTCTGGGCCGAGGGGCCAGGGGCGTGATCGGGGTTGGCCGGGTGAAGACGCCAACCTTGGCAATCGTGTGCAAGCGCGAACAGGAAATCCGGAACTTCGCGCCGGTGGCCTATTTTCAGGTTGTCGCCACCGCCGACGTGGCTGGCGGTCAATTCCGGATGCGTCACGCGCCTCAGGAGCGGATTGTCCGGCGCGAGCTTGCCCAGGATGTCGTCAATGCGGCTCGGGGCTTCGAGGGCCCGCTTGGCGTGCGCGTCGAGGAGAAGCGGCAAGGACCGCCCAAGTTGCACGATCTGCCTTCGCTGCAGAAGTTTTGCAGTTCGCGCTTCGGCTGGGCGGTGGCCAAGACGCTCGAGGTGGCGCAGGAACTCTATGACGGCCAGGGCAAGAAGATCATCACCTATCCCCGCGCCGAGGTCCGCTACCTGCCGGAGACCCTGATAAAGGACGTGCCGCGGATTGTGGCCGGACTGCGCGTGGGGAAATCATTCAGCACAATTCCGGTGCCCGAGCCACCGGTTATCCGCAAGGGACCGAGCGGCAGTTTCTACGACAAGGGGCTGGAAGGGGCGAGCCACCACGCCGTCATTCCCAACGTCAACACGGTGGACAACCTGCGCGAGATCTGGCCTCGGCTTTCGATCGACGAGAAGAAGCTGTTTGACGTCATCGCGCGGGCGTATCTGGCCGCAATTATGCCCGACTTCCGCTACCGCCAGACGACCGCGACGCTTGACGTCCGCGGTTTCGCTTTTCGCGCGGCGGGTCGCCAGCCCATCGATCTCGGGTGGCGGGCGGCATTCCCCGACTGGCAGCCCGCGGACGAAAAGGGCGACGACGCACAATTGCTGCCAGCCCTCCGCAACCGTGAAATCGCACAGTTGGGAAACCCGACCATCGAGGACAAGGAGACACGCCCGCCGCCGCGCTACAACGAGGGCACCCTGATCGAGGCCATGCAGAATGCCTGGCGCTTTGTCGATGACGAGGTCCTGCGAGAACGGTTGAAGGAGGCCAAGGGCATCGGCACACCGGCGACCCGAGCCGAGATCATCGGCGGGCTGAAGAAACAGGGGTTTTTGATCGCCCAGGGCAAGAACATCGTCCCCACCGAGACGGGCCTGTCGCTGTTCGGGGTTCTCAAGCAGGCCGATCCGGCGCTGGTCGACCCGGGCGTAACGGCACAGCTTGAATGCCTGCTCGACGAAGTCGTGATCGGCAAGCAGGAGATGGTCGGTGCGATCGACGCCGTGTGCGATGTCGCCCAACGCATCATCGGCAAGCTCACGGAAGGCGTTGGTGCCGGAGGACCTTCGTTGCTCGGCGCTGTCGTCGTCGGTGACGCGGGAGTTCGTCCACCGACGCCGGCGATGAAACGCTTTGCCGATAACGTCGCCCGGCAGAAGGGCATCAGGCCTCCAGCCGGCTACACGAAATCAGGAACGATCTGCCGGGCATTCCTGGACCAACACGCCCGCAAGAAGGCCGACGGCGAGCCCCCGGGTGAAGCTGGTTCCAAACCGGCAAGCCCGGCGCAGATGTCACTGGCCGAGAAGATTTTGCGGGAGAGGGGGGTCGCCATTGCCGACGAGACCAAGACCGACTCCGCTGCCATGTCTGAATGGATTAAGTCACATCTGAGTACGGAGCGCGGCAAGGGTCGCCGCAAGAACGCCAACAAGCCAGCACCCAAATCGCTGGCGCCAACGAAGAGGCCTCAGATACGCAACGCTGGTGCCGTTGTCCCTCCTCCAACTCGTGCTCGGCCAGGAAATCGTCGATCAACATTCGGTGCTGCCGAAGGCGATTCGGCCTAGAACCGGGTACGAAATGGGCCCGGGCACCAGCGTGGGGGGCGGCGCGGACAAGCTGTCCGTCGCCAAAGGGGCGAATAGATTAGAACTTTGCTGGCGGCGGTGGCGGGGCACGCTCCAGCTTACCCCTCATGTCCCGGTTGATTTATAACTGGACGCTGTTGTGATCGATCCCTTTCAAAGGGGAAAACGATGAAGATCGCGATCATATTGGGTCTCGCCGTCGGTATGTCGTTCAATCTCGGCTGGGCCGCGAGCCCACCGGGCGGGAAACCAACCAAGCCGGCGCCAACCTGTGCAGCAATTGCTTTCCGAGCGCTGCCCGGGGGCGGCGCTGATGGCGAGCAGACTGCCGGGTTGTATAAGTCGCGTCTCGCCCGGCTCGAACTTCGCGCGACGGTGCAGAATGGTGCGCCAGCGAATTATTATCTCGTCGCTAACGGCAATCGTCTTGCCGCCGCGAAAAGTGATCTTCCGGCGGCGGCCGAGAGCTGCACCACCGCCAAGAAGATGCCCAAGCCGCAGGCTGCGTCGGCTTCTTGCACAGGCGGTCGGTTTGCCCTGGTGGTCGCCCATGCCGGGAATCAGCGCTATGCCCTGCTCTATGCTGCTGAAAATGCGGCCTGGAAATATTGTGGCGCCGGCAATTTCTAGCTCGGCAGCAAGGCCGGTTCGGGAACGAATACCGGTCCCAGCAGAGCGGTTGATCCTGGCGGAAGAAGCGAGTGATAGGTTTGGGCAGCGCCGTCGCGGGCTGGCTTAGTGCCGGAAGGGAGCCACCAACCGCGCCTTTGATATTCCGCCGGGCGCGTTGGCGCCGCACCAGGTCTTCTACCATCGGCGTACGGCTGCGGCCGTCACACAGTTTCCGATCTATCCGGAGCGCTTGGGGCTGGCTTTTAGAGGAGGGAGACAAGGGATGCGATGCCCGTTCTGTGGGACCGATGACAGCCAGGTCAAGGACTCGCGGCCAACCGACGATGGCGGCGCGATTCGTCGCCGGCGGTCCTGTCCGAACTGCGCCGCAAGGTTCACCACCTTCGAGCGCGCCCAGCTTCGCGAGCTGACGGTGATCAAGAAGAATGGACAGCGCGAGCCGTTCGACCGCGACAAGCTCGCCCGCTCAACCTACACCGCTTTGCGCAAGCGGCCGCATGAGACCGACCGGGTCGAACGCGTTATCAACTCGATAGTTCGGCAACTTGAAAGCTCGGGCGAGACCGAAATCCCCAGCGATGATCGGCGAATTGGTTATGGAGGCGTTGGCCTCGCTCGACCAGGTCGCCTATATCCGCTTCGCCTCGGTCTACAGAAATTTCCGAGAAGCCAAGGATTTCGGTGAATTTGTCGGCCAGATCGCGGCGGATGGCGATTGACGCTTCGCGGCCCGGCCAAAGCGCACCGTGAGCCGGGGGCCAACATAGGAAATTTTCGCCGCACGTGGGTTCCCCAATTACCTTCCGGGGTGGCCCATTTCAGGGATTGGGTCCCCCCGCTTTTCTGCCGGGCGACGGCCGCGAAGGGACCCTGAGCCTCAGGCCGAGCTATGGGCCAACGCATCGTTCCATCAGAATAGGGGAGGTTTTCGCTGGGACCCCCCGTTTTTTTGGCCCCGGCGGGGATCGGCTTGGATGGGAGGCGGCCAATGCCCGCGTTCCTTGGTAAAGCTTCAAGTCCCGCGAATTCCGGGATTGATCGGCAATGACGCGCCCGCGGCCCCACCGGCTTCATAGGCCGTCGGCGACACCATCCGTGTTGCGCGGCGCACCGTCCGCAGCTTCAAATCAAGCTTCTCGAGTTCGGCCTCGACGACCGATGCCTTGAGGACGAAGAGATCACGCCCGGTGCCGCTGTTCACCGCGTCGCGCACCGTCTTCATCGCCGTCAGCTTTTCCGCGATGGACGCGACCATGCCCAACGTGAACGAGGAATTCGCCATATGCCGGTCCTGGTGGCGGAACCGCCGATAGGCGGCCGACATCTTGTAGCGGCCGAGCTCAGACCGCACGGCGTTATCGATCACCTCGGTCAGGTAATGGGCGACCTCGACATCGGAGCGCAGGCCGAAGAATACATAGCGGGCCTCGCCTATCTGGTTCTTTTCACGCCAAACCCGGCAATCGCAGAAGTTGGCAATGGCGCCGACGCAGTCGTCCAGCGGAATGCGCTTCTTGCGGTAGGTCTCGTACTCGCGCTGCTCACATGGGGCATCGCGGATTTCGACGTCGGTCAGCGAAAGATCATATCGGTCGAGTAGCTCGGCCACCTTGGCGGCAGCCAACAAGGCCTCGGCTTCGGTGCAGCCGTTGTCCGTGGTCTTGGAGCGCAAACCCTGGATCCGCGTCTTGAGCCTGTCGAGGGCGGCGCGGTCAGGGTGTACCATCATGCAAGCGCCCCAAAAGAAGCTGAATATCTCGACAAATATGATCACGGAGCTCGCCAGCGTCGGCACCATATCATTTCTTGTTCAACCCCGAACCGCCTCACCGCTGCAACGCGCCAAGCGGCTTTGTCTGCTTTCCCTTGACCGGGATTTGCGAGCGCCTGACGCTGGCCGACCATGACGACGAGGCGCTTGCCGAGGCCGAATCACTTCGGGATGCACTCCTGCACGATTGTGTCGTCACGCGAATGGCTGCAATCCGGCGCAGACGCGGCGTTCAGGTCGGGGGGGGGGGCGAACCGCCGAATCGGGTGGTGAAGCGACCTTCGCCGACGCAACCCGGAGCGACGGCCTCGCGCCGAAAACAGACCTTGCTTGGGTCGCCAGCAGCCGGCCGGAGATGCGGTAATGGGCCTGCGCCGGAATGTATGGTGGGGTAACTGTCCTCCGGGGTGATGTTGAGAAACGGGGTCTGAACTGATCAGCCCCGATCATCATCGGAAGTCGACCCAACTGCGACATTTGCGGCGCGGATACGGCGCTTCAGCTTACTGATCCGACACCGGACCTTGATCGTACAGGTATAGGCACCGGGCAGTCCCTGCGGCGCTCGTCTGATACGGGCGCCACCCCGCATCAGAGCGAGCCGTGTCAGGCCTCAGCGCTGGCCGAGATCGGTCAGGCTCGGGAGATATGCTTGCGCCGGTTGCGGCGGCATAGTCTGGACAAAGAAGCGATCGGACTCAGACCCCGACCCCGGATAGCCTTCCGACCATTCCGGCAGCCAATTGACCTCAAGGTAGGTCTGGGTGTCGGCCGCCAATTGAACCGCATCGGCTTCGCCGGTGGGTGGACCGTAAGGCTGCACGGTAAATCGATAGGTGCCCGCTGGAAAATCGTGGAAGAATTCGCTCCCCGCCGGCAGGGTACCGAGCGCCGTGCCGTTCGCGAATAGCATTGGATCGGCTCCCGCATTGCCGTCGGTCAAGCCCGACGTACGCAGGAACCATACCCGAGCCATTCCCGGCGTAGGGCTCTGCACTTCCGCCGACGCGGCGTAGGCATCCGGCAACAAGGCAGGAAGCGCGACGAGGCCGAGACCCAAGAGCATGGGAACGATAAGACGAGGTTTTCGCATGGTCATTCTCCTATCGAGAGGCGGATCGAAGGTCGCGCCACAGCTGCAATGTAGGAAACTGGCCTACGCGGGCGCTTCGCTCGATCGTGAAATCGGGTTTAACCCGGCCGCGCCAAATCGCGAGGCAGCGTCGGCAGGGTCACCCGGTGCAACCCCGAAACGGTACCGGCTCGCGCTCCAGTGACCTCCAGCATGCCCCCACACCGGGATGCTGGGTGACGTGCGCAAGGCGAGGCCGCAATGGTCGCCGCCGGCGGCACCCCACGGTGGAGCTCGGCGCTCAGAGCGAACGCCAGCCCCGCGATCAGGACACAAAATAGCCAGGCGCCGGCGATGTCGCGCCCGCTCGGCACCCGATCATGCGGGTAATCGTTCATGGCTTTCCTCCGAGCAGCTCAAACCCTCTGCCGATCAGCGATCCCAGTGTGGCGATCGATGGCGATCGGGTGCTTCGCGCGGCGATGAAATCGGTTTTAGCGACCCGGTCGGCCGGCTAACGGGCGCCCCTCCTGCACCAAGCCGATCCCAAATGCGACGAGAGCGAGGCCCACCGGTAAAGCCAAGGACCACAAGCCGGTGACAGCTTCCAGTGCCGCCCCCAGGCCGCAGCCTGCCACGAACCCGAGGAGCACGGGCAGCGTGCGCGCGGCACGACGCCCGGCGTTTGCCCCCTCGGCCGAGTTGCGACCAACCAAAATCTCCCCGATGTCGACCATGAAATGAGCGACGTTGGTCGTCATGACGGCAGTGGCGGGCGTGTCCCTGAGCGCGATATGGACGAGCGCGTTCTGCACTGCCATGGCTGTGACGCCAAGCATTCCGGCGATAATCGCCAGCACCGAGTCCGCGTCGGCCCATGGACCCGCGGCGGCGCTGACGGCAAGACAGAAAACGAGTGACAGCAGCTGAACCAGCAACAATGGCGCCAGGATCGGAAGCCGGGCCCGTTCGATGCGACCTGCGAGCAGGCGCACCAGAAAGACGACCATCATGAAAACCGGAACCGCTAAAATAGCCGAGAGCATCGTGGGCTCGCCGGCAATGATATGCGCGAGGATAATGACGATGTTGCCGGTGACGTGGGCCGTGAACAGCCCGTTGAGGCCGAGAAAGCCGATGATATCGGTGGATCCGGCGATAAGGCTGAGAATGAACGGCAGCGCACGGCTCACCAGCGCGGCCGTCTCCGGTCGCGTTGGTGACCGTCTTCCTGGGATGGCGGATCTGGCGAGGCCGCGTTGCATGATTGCTGCCTGAACCATCGGCGACCCGCGCCTACCGCCGGTTCGCTTCGCTGCTCCGGTTGGGCGACGCCACCGGCCGTTCGACGTCGACGACCCGGGTGACCTGCGGAATCCGATCGATAACTCGCTCAGAAAACAGGAAGGTCAGGTCCAGCGCGACAAGCCCGATCGCGAACACTACGAGGAGGACATTCAACTCTCCAGCAGTGCGGTCGAGACGGCGTAACCATTCCCTGCGGACGGATGGTTCAATCGACGATATCGGGTTGCTCATGCGGTCACCTCCCTTGCGTCGGCCACCGCGAACGGGGCTTTGCAAACCGCAATGTGAGCCGGTGCCGCTATCGTGCGGTTTGCGCCGAGATGAAATCGGGTTTAATCGGCGACCGGGATCCGGCTTCGTGAGGTTTGGTCAGGTGCGCGCTGCCGCCGCTTCCAATCTCCGGACAACGCGCCAGTCGGTGCGAGGCGAACGCGGGCTGCCGTCCGCTCGGCGGCGATGTCGGCAGTGGCGAGGACCGCTCGAACGTCGTCGGGCAAGGGATGCCGTGCTCGCCGCCAAGCGCGCCCTAGGTCGGCCACTCCCTGATGCGGAGGCATCGACCTTCGCCTGAATTCAGCCGGGCGGAACCGGTCACCACGGGGAGGCGCACTGCCCCGCAGACGAATAATAGCTTGCGGGATTGGCACAGTAGCCCGTGCCGTAGACATATGGCGCATAGCCCCAGCCCAGCCCCGCGCCCGGCCAGCCGCGGCCTCCGGCGCGCCAGCTATGAACTCCACCACGGTGAAACCCGCCGCCGTGGAAACCACCGGCATGGAACCCCCCGCCGTGGATGCCGCCGCCGTGTGCGGCGTAGGCGAGGGTCGGCTGGGAGAGGCTCGCAGCACATAGAATGGCGGCGACGACCAGCCCCAGGGCCCTTCCGCGATTGCGCCCGGCGGAAACGGCGATGCCGCCGATATTGATCCGTTTCATATGGACCTGCTCCTCTGTGTCGGCCGCCGGGAGGACGGCTCACGGGGGAGCAATATGGGGCAGAGGCGTGGCGTGGCGTTCGCCCGATGGTGAAATCGGGTTTAATCAGGTCGACGGTTCAGGTTGGGGCGCTCCGTCGGGTTCGCGAAGCATGTAGCCCGCACCCGGCACGGTGTGGATCAGTCGATCTGAGAAACCCTCATCGACCTTATGGCGTAGCCTGTGAATGTGCATGTCGACAATATTGCCGCGTGGTTCGAAATCATAGTTCCACGCCGCTTCAAGCAACATGGAGCGCGTCACCACTTGCCCGGCATGCCGAACCAGCTGCTCGAGCAAGAGAAACTCGCGGCGTTGCAGATCGACCGCCTGACCGCCACGCGAGACGGTTCGGCTGACCGTATCGAGTTCGAGATCGCCGACGCGAAGGACCGCGTTGCCCCGCGCGCGGTCGGTGCGGCGCAGAAGCGCCTCCAATCGCGCCAAGAGCTCGGAAAACGAGTAGGGCTTCGCGAGATAATCATCGCAGCCGGCGCGCAAGCCTTCCACCCGATCGGCCGTCGTGGCGACGCCACTCAGCATCAGCACCGGGATCCCCCGGTCGCGCTGGCGCAGGCGCCGGACCACGGTCAGCCCGTCGAGCCCGGGCAGCTTTCGGTCAAGAACGAGCGCCTCGTAAATTCCTTCGAGCGCCATAGCGAGCGCGGCTTCGCCATCCGCAACGCGGTCGGCGATGTGGCCGCTCTCGGTCAGGCCTCGGACTAGATAATCCGCCGTCCGCTCGTCGTCTTCGGCCACCAGCACGCGCAATGGAGCACCCCTGTTCCTAACAGCGATTTCATGCTCGGGAGACCGGCATTTTGCCTACGCCACCTCAGATTAACATCGTTAGACCAACCGTGAACACGGCCGCGTCGGGCTGGTTCACTTATCGAGTTTTCGATGGAGCAAAAGATGAAAAGCTTATCGCTTCCGGCCCTGGCGCTGATCGTGGCGTCGCTCGCGAGCAGCCCGCTCGCTGCCCAGCAGCTCGGTTACAGGCCGCCTTCTGCGTCGTCGCACGCCGTGGATCCCAACCAGTTCGTGTCGACACCGCTGACCGGTTATACGGCACCTTCGGCGTCGTCGCACGCCGTCGACCCCAACCAGTTCCTGTCGACACCGGCGACCACTCCTCTACAGCAGCAGATGCAGCAGAATTACGCCACCCAGCTGATGGGGGCGCAGCGTGACCTGCTGCAGCAGAACCCGTCGGGCACGAGCCGCCAGGAGCTGGCGATCGGTAACGCGCTCAACGGCTATACCGGGCCGCGTTAGCCGGGAGGCGCGGTCACCCAATCCACCGTAGCGCCGACGCGCCATTGCGGGTAAAGGAAAAGACATGGCCAAGGTGCTGGTCATAGAGGACGACCCGCAGACCGCCACGGAAATTGCGGCGGCGCTCGGCGACTACGGCTTCGAGGTGGAATGCGCGCATAACGGGCGCGACGGATTGCTGAAGGCAGCCGGCGAAAAATACGACGCGATCGTGCTCGACCGCATGCTGCCGGGCGACCTTGACGGCTTGGGCGTCCTCGCGACATTGCGCTCGATCGGAAGCGAGACGCCTGTCCTCATCCTCAGCGCATTGTCAGCCGTGGACGAGCGCGTGCGAGGCCTGCGGGCCGGCGGCGACGACTATCTCACCAAGCCGTTCGAGTTCGTCGAGCTGACCGCCCGGCTCGAGGTCCTGGCGCGGCGCCGCACGATCCCGGCGCCGGAAACGAATTTGCGGGTCGGCGATTTGGAGATCGACCTGCTGACCCGCCAAGTGCGCCGCGCCGGCCGCGCGATCGAACTTCTGCCGCGCGAATACCGCCTGCTCGAATACCTGATGCGGCACGCCGGGCGGGTCGTCACCCGGACCATGCTGTTCGAGGAGGTTTGGGGCTATCACTATGACCCGCAGACCAATGTGATCGACGTCCATATCGGCAGGCTGCGCCGTAAGCTGGAAGAAGACGGGCTGTCGCAGATGATCCACACCGTCCGAGGGTCGGGCTATGTTCTCCGTCGGTCTGAGTGAAATTCGGCGGACCACGAGCTTTCGGCTCGCGCTGCTGTTTCTCGGCCTGTTCGGGGCGGCCTCCCTGATCCTTTTTGGCTTTCTATATTGGCAGACTGCGGGTTACGTCGCGGGCGGGGTTGACGACTGGCTCACCCGCGAAATGGCCGCGCGGGTCTCGGACCCACGAGAGTTCGACCGGCAGATCACCGCGCACATGGTCGCCGATCCGGCCGGGCGCCGCCCATTCGTACTGTTCGATGCTGACGGAAACCGGATCACGGGCAATCCTGCGACGTTGCCGTCACCGTTGCCGGGGATGGACCGCGTCTTTGACTTCGCACTGCCGCGCGACGGCGAGCCCGTGCCGTTCCGCGGGATCCTGCACCGG
>Ga0182024_10014618_pt1 | contig 15155 bp, 13 predicted proteins | sample P32metaG_FD_120480 | JGI IMG/M metagenome (GOLD analysis project Ga0182024, IMG submission 120480) | Permafrost microbial communities from Stordalen Mire, Sweden - P3-2 metaG (Illumina Assembly) | ecosystem: Environmental > Terrestrial > Soil > Wetlands > Permafrost | place: Sweden: Stordalen... | reverse complement strand
CAAAAAGTTATGGACCAGCGTATCGATAGCAATCATGCCTTTGCCGGTTTCGAACCAATGCGGCCGACCATCTGAGGCCCCAAGCAACAGCCCGGAGAGGGTCATGGTGAGGATCTTGTCGGAAACCCCGTAGATATTCCTCAGCGGGCCGATCAGCCGCTCTTGGCGGTCTGCAGCGAGGTCTACGCAAGGGAAGATCGAAGCGGACTGAGGATTTTCCAGCCGGTCGTCGATCCAGCCGATCAGGTCACCGTTGGCAACGTCACGGACAAAGAGAAAAAAGCTATAGGCGGTCTGGTTGAGGCGACCATTGCGTAGTCGATGACGCGGCACCGGACAGGTATCGAGGTGGTCGGGTTGAGAGCAACTGAAACTGCCCTTGTCATATCGGCAACCGTCAAAGTGCCAATAGGTATGAAGAAGCGGGCAAGATGGAGTGTGGCGGAGACCCCTCTCGATATCTGACCAGGTGGCGTTGCCATGCTTGCGGATGTAGCCGTGGGCCACCTGATCGGAGATACCCTGATAGCTGAACGCGTTCAGCAACCAGTCGAATATCTTGCGCGTGTTGCGCTTGGCAACAGCCTCAAGGATACCGGCTTTCTGAACATCAATGAGGATATCATCAAGAAACGTCAGCGATCCGGCCAGGCCACAGATTCTTCTGATCAGATCAATCGCGCGATTATAGTGCTCGGGGACATTGTCGGGGACAACGCCGGTTTCGCCGGTCGCAGGCATTCGCGTCAGGTTACGAACTGGGACCGATCTCAGATCAGATATACCAACCTCCGTTGGGCGTCGCTGTCACCGTCGATGTAGCCTTGCGTTGTTTGAATTGACCGATGACCGGCGAGCAATTGGACATCACGCAGTGAGCCGCCTGCCTTATGAACCAATCGTGCCGCCCGCGTGATAAATGTGCGACGGCCGGAATGCGAGGAGCAACCATCAAGACCGATGGCACGGTAGGCGCGACTGAACCAGATGACGATGCTTCGTGCTTTCATCTTACGTCCTCGCTCCGACAGGACGACAGGCCGCCCGCAATTCGCCGTTCCATTGAGAGCTGTCAGAGCATCGCGGAGGTCTGAATGAAGGGGAATAATGCGACCATGCCCCATCTTCGCCGCACCGTCTCGCAGCTCCAACAACGTGCTGACGCCACCTTCGGGATCGAGAATCATGTCCCAGGTTAGATTTGCGATTTCAGCGGCGCGAAGACCGGCCTTCACGGAGAGCAAGACAATGACACGGTCGCGAAGTGGGTAGCGGGTTGTTTCGGCAAACAGGAGCAGATCGCCAATATGATTCGCTGCTAAAATCTTTGCCTGTTTGCCCGGCATGATCTCGGTCGATTGAGTCAGGCATGATTCTATTGTCTACATTGAGTAAAGCAACGACCAATTTGAACTTCAACAAATCGCTCGGCGTCGGCAACTGATGCCCCCGATCACAATAAGACAGGCGGCCCATTAAAAAGCGCCCTTTGCCCTTCAGCGGTTGCTAAGTTTTGGTACGTGCGGGGGCGGTAATCGCTCCAATCACCGCGTCGCCAGTCGTTGCAATCGCCAGGTATCAGGGTCGTGCGAGTTGGGTTTATCGATTTATTGCTCACGTTGTTCTCCTCGCAGCCGAAATGAAACGCAACAGCCTTTCGCTTGCTCTTGCTTGGCTCACGTCGCTCAAATCCGTTGGTAGAGATGCTATGTCGCCAGGGTTAATCCCTCCGATTATTCGGCTGCAACAGATTCCGCTCAAAGACCGTGCAAAAAGTGCATGGACTGCTGATTAGACTCGCTTACCTGGACATCGTCACAGCGCAACCGTCGAGATGTGGCGCTCGAACTTTGGCACCTTGGGATAAAATCCAACTTTCACGTGAGCGAGGACCGTGAACAAGTGTCCGGCTGCTTAACCTCGATCTTGTGCTTGCAGATTTTACGTCCCGTGAAACGTGTGCCGATATATTGTGACAGCCAACCGATCTCGGGCAGGAGTCATGATCGTTGCATTGTGTCATCAATTTCCCGGCTATGTGGATAGATGCGTCACGCTTCGAGGTGGCGTTGCGAAATTCGTGTGGCCCACATGCACCAGAGACTCACGAGGTAACGCTTGAGTTTCCAGTCGGCTGCAAGATCATGGTCGACGGTGCGATCCGGATACTGGCGCTGGCGAACCAACTTGCTTCGCGGCGGTCCACTTAAATTTTCAAGAGGGCGAGGTCGGCACCATGGGATATCTCAATCGCATGGGCTTCTTCGATCATTTCTGTTCGGCAAGCGACAAATTACCTAGAGGCGGCTCACCTAGCCGTAGCGCCGTTGCCCATGCCTTCATTGCGGTCGCTTTCGCCTGTTCGTAAATATGTTCGCCGAGCGCCGCCGTGCGGCAGCTCTCGATCGCCGACATCACCTTCAATTGGCCGAGGCTCACATGGCCGGCGTTGGCCCGGCGCCATGCCGGGCCGTGGCCGCGGAAGATGTCCGCAACCTCCAGCGATGGACGCGACACAACGAGCCTCGCGTCAGGCGGGCGGCTCAGCCCTCTCGGCTTTGCGGGCGATATGCTCCAGCGGACTTGTGACTTGTTGGATCGTCTTGGTGGCGACCCGCGTATAGAGCGCCGTGCTGTCGAGCTTGGCGTGGCCGAGCAGCACCTGGATCACCCTGATATCGATGTTCTGTTCCAATAGGTGGGTGGCGAAGCTGTGCCGCAAGGTGTGGAGCGACACGCGCTTGTCGATCTCAGCTCTATCTGCTGCGGCATGGCAGGCGCGGTTGAGCTGGCGTGTGGTCATCGGCTGCACGCAGTCGCGCCCTGGAAACAGCCAGTCCTGCGGTCGTGCGGCCCTCCACCAGCCACGCAACAGCTCAAGCAGATGCGGCGAAAGCATCACGTAACGGTCTTTGCGGCCTTTGCCTTGCTCGACGCGGATCACCATGCGCTGGCTGTCGATGTCGCCGATCTTGAGCGAGATCACCTCGGCGGCGCGCAAACCCGCGCCGTAAGCCACGCTCAGCGCCGCTTTGTATTTGAGCCCGGGTGCTGCATCGAGCAACCGCGCCACCTCCTCCGGACTGAGCACCACCGGCAGCTTGCGGGGCTCATGGAGAAACGTCGTGTGCTCGATAATCTCGGAGCGCCTGAGCGTGACCCTGAAGAAAAACCGCAACGCAGCCACGGTGTGATTGAGAATGGGGATGTGCGCGCCGTTCGCCGCCAGATGCAGTTGAAAGCGCCGGACGTCCTCGAAACTCGCTGTGGCGGGCGACCGGCCGAGGAATGAAGCAAAATCCTTGATGGTGCGGATATAGCCTTGTTGGGTCTTTGGCGCTAATTTGCGGATCGTCATGTCTTCGATCATGCGCCGCCGCAATGGGCTCATGGCCTCGTCGGTCATGGGATGCTCCTGTCTTGAGTGAGGTTGTCGAAACCCCTCGATCTCAAGACAGGACGTCCCGTTGCGCTATCGTCTTGGCTGTGCCGCCCGCCGCAGCGCCCTACCGCGCGAGCGGTTTAGTCCCCTGGCACTTTTCAGACGTGGTGATTACGTCTCGCGATGTCCGCTCATCGGTGCAAAGCGAACCTCACAGAGTCCATGATTGGCGCGGAATGGGTGGTGCTGCTTGTTCGCGAAATGGGCGGTTACGGAACGTCCACTCTCAGGATGGCACTGGAGAGAAGTTGGGCGTTGGAGGGCGACACAATGCTTCTGCGTTTTCGCATCCAGAACTCGGTGCAGCAGCCGACGCGGTTCAATAACTTTCAGATGGCCAGGCCGGACCTGGATCACATCGTCGTCATAGCCGCAGGCCTGATGGCCTCCCGCGAACCAGTTTTCTCGGTTGGCCGAGATCTGTCCTCATCGAGTGATTCATGGCCGACAGCAAGCCCGGGGCGTAGGCCCGCTGAACTTAAGTCGTATCATAGCAACGGCCGGATCACACTTGGGTAGCTCACTTCAAGTAAGCAATTGGCGAGCCGCAGCGGGTCACGAGTGCGAATCGGTCGCTGTTTCAATTCTTCGACATTGCAGAGAATTCGGCGTGGCTGCTTAGGAATGCTCGATAAGCCAATCCTTAAGCGTCGACATGAACTTCTGAGCCTGCTCGATCAGGAAGAAGTGGCTACAGCCATCAAACATTACGACCCGAGAATTTGCAATGCCGTCGGCCATCCATTGCGTGCACGTTGGAGAACAAATTGGATCACTTGTGCCGCCCATAATAAGGGTTGGACATCTGATTTGATTGAGTTTTGCGAGCGTGTCGTGTTCAAGGCAGGCGAAATTTTGTCTAATGTAGCATGCCTGCATTCGTGTCTCGCCGCCGATCAGGTTTTCGATCCATTCAACTTTCTTGCGTTCCTGATTGAAAAACTCATAGCCCACGAAATTCTGAACGGAATGATGGGCGTGATCGGCCCAGCTTCCTCGCCACTCTAGGACCTGTCTCATATTCGTCAGCACGCGGACTCCGAGAGGGTCGAGCTTCGCGAACGATGCACACAACGCGAGAGAGCGAACCAGATCTGGACGCTGAATGGCTACAATTTGCGCGATTGCGCCGCCCATTGAGCGTCCGACGATGTGGGCTTTGGTGAGCCCCAGCTCTTGCATAAAGCCAATCGTATCGTTCGCAAGGTCGGTGGTCGTGACTGGCTCGTCGACTTGCGTGCTGCGACCTGCTCCGCGGTTGTCGAACGCAACCACGCGATATTGACTTCGGAGCTGCGCCACCTGCGTGGCCCACGCACTAACGTCGCCAGCGAGGCCGTGGATGAAAACAATGGGAACACCCTCCCCCTCGTCAATGTAATTGATTTCGTATTTCCCGATCCTTGCGACTGGCATTCCCAGCCTCCCTTTGTCGAGCGTGGTCCGCGCGTCTGAATAGTGCGCGGGGGATGTCCTGATACATCAGTAATACAAAAATTTGGCAAAAAAACAATGTCATTGGGTTTCCCCATCGTCAAGATGATACCGCAAAGAGAAATTAGGAGCGAGTTATTGATCGCATAAGCTTATGAAAAATATTATATTTAATGAATATGCGCCCGTTGGGCCGAAACCTAGGTAGCGGTATTTCCGCACACGATTTCAATTGACATAATATCTTACGAATGAAAAAGCAGCCATTTCAGATCCGTAACCGGAAAGGAAATTAACATGGCCGCGATTGAGAGTGACGACGGCATTCAAACGCACGGTCTTTTCATCGCTGGACGAGAAGTCCCGGCAGAAGCCCAGGAGTTGCTCGATGTGCGCAATCCGGCCAACGGTAAGGTCATCGCACGGGTGTTTCACGCTGGGGCGCGTGACGTGGATGCGGCAGTGCAAAGCGCGCGCGCCGCTTTCGAGGGGCGGGAGTGGGGTGGGATGGATATTCGCACCCGCGCGAAGCTCGTTAATAAATTGGCCGATGCATTTGAGGCCAACCTTGACGAGCTTCATCATCTTGAAACCACCAATAACGGGAGGCCCCTGAAGGAGACGAGAGCGCAGCTTCGTCGTTTGCCTGACTTCTTTCGATACAATGCAGCACTTGCTCTCTCACGTCGCGATGCTGTCATTCCTGTCGAGGGTGACTATCTTAATTACACGCAGCGACGACCGATCGGCGTCGTGGGCAACTGCACGTCCTTTAACCACCCACTCATGATCATGTGTAAGAGCCTGGCTCCCGTTCTGGCTTCGGGCTGCACGACGGTTGTGAAGCCGTCAGAATATACGCCTCTGACCAGTCTGGCCCTTGCGCGGATATTCTCCGAAGCCGGGCTGCCTGACGGCGCGTTCAATGTGGTGACGGGCTTGGGTGCTACGACCGGCAAAATATTGTCTGAGCACAAGGATCTGAGCAAGGTCGTGCTCACGGGAGGGACCGAGGCCGGGCAGATCGTTGGTGCGAGCGCTGGCCGCAATTTTTCGCACCAGACGCTCGAGCTTGGTGGAAAGACGCCTGTTCTGGTTTTTTCAGATTTTGAGATCGAGCGCGGTGTCAACTATGCGGCGTTCGGCGCATTCATAGGCGCCGGCCAAACGTGCATCTGTGCGAGCCGCCACATCGTGCACGAGGATATCTACGAAGAATTCATTGAGAAGCTCGCGGTGAAAGCAAACTCCATCCGTATTGGTGACCCGGGCAGGATGGACACTCAGCTTGGACCGGTGATCTCCGAAAGGCAGCTCGGTCGCGTCCTTGGCTACATCAAGAGCGGGCTGGAAGAGGGGGCCCGTCTCGTAGCGGGAGGCGAGGTTCCCCAGGAGCTGGCCGGGAGCGGAGGCTATTTTGTTCGGCCAACCGTATTCGCAGACGTTAAACCGTCAATGCGTATCTTCCAGGAGGAAGTCTTTGGGCCTTTCACGACGGTGACGCCATTCTCGACCGAGGAGGAGGCGATTGCGCTGGCGAATAATTCACCGTTCGGCCTGGCGGGTGCTATTCGGACGAACGACGTCGCGCGCGCCCACCGGGTTGCCGCGGCGCTGGATTGCGGAATCGTTTGGATCAACGATCATCATCGTCTCGATCCCGCCTCGCCTTGGGGAGGGGTGAAGCTGTCCGGTATCGGCCGTGAAAGCGGGACAGAGTCTTTCGACGCGCATTTTGCGGTCAAAAGCATCATGATCAACACGGGTGCGCAGCCGTTCGACTGGTATGAAGGCGACACAGGTCAATCGCGTTTGAACTGAGTGATAGACTCGGCGACGGCGCAACTGGCGGGGCCGGTTGCGTGGTCAGGCTTTCAGTTCCAATGATGCCTTCCGGCATTCGCTGCTATGTGGCGACGAAGCCCTGCAACGCTGACAGAAACTCCTTGGGCTTTTCCAGAGGAGGGCAGTGACCGCAATCGTCAATTTCGCGTATCTGTGCGTTTGGCACAGCTCGCACGATAGCGCGGATAAGGTCCGGTGGAGTTGCCTGGTCGTGAGAGCCATAGACCACTAAGGTGGGGGTCCTTATCGACGGTAACTCGGGCAGAAGATCGATGCTGGCGAGGATTTCGCAGGCCGCAAGAAACGAGTTCGGTTCAATGCCGAGCAGGACTGCTCGCCGCTCTTCGATAACATGCGGATGCTTATCGATGTAGCTGTCATGATAGACGCGTCGTGCGGCCACTGTTGCGATCGCGGACATTCCTTGATCGCGGACCAAAGCGGCCATCGAGACGAAGGCCTGCCGTCCGGCTTCCGGAAAGGCCGCGGCGGCGTCGACCACCACCAGCTTTGAGACGGCCGTCGGTTTTGCCGCGGCAAGAGCAAGCGCGAGCGTTCCGCCGAAGCCGTTGCCCATAAGCGTCATACTCTCACCAACACCGAATTCGTCGATCGCCTTCGCAATGGCGTCCACGTATGATTTGATGTTAGCGGCAACGGTGCGGGACCCGTGAAATCCGGGAAGGTTGATCGACGTCACTCGGTACCGAGCCGCCAGTACAGGAAGCACGGCATCAAATGAGGTGCGATCGCAGAGCAGGGAGTGGAGCAACACAATGTCTTCGCCTGAACCTGACTGGACTGCTGTGACCGCCCCATCGCGCGTCGCCAAATTCTTCATTGCGCAACTCCCTCCACGCCTCATTTCGGGTCATATAAGATATCTCAGATCCAGACAGAAGCGATTTCTTTGAAGAGCGAGTTACGGAAGTTTTGCTGAAGCCAAAGGCATTGGTGCTTGACGGTCAGCAGTGGAAGTGAATTTACTCCTTCCTGTCGGCCCACCCAAATCGCGAATAATGAAATATCAGTCATGGACAAAGTTGCGGAAATCAAACGCGAAGAGATTTATCGCAAGCTGAGGGAAGAGGTCCTCTCCTGCGCGATCATGCCCGGTCAAAGTCTTCACGAAAATGATCTCGCCGAGCGCTTCGGCGTCAGCAAGTCCCCGATTAGGGACGCCTTGATTCGGCTGGAGGCCGACGGCTTGGTGACCGTGCAATCTCGCAAGGGATATCGGGTGTCGCCGGTGTCGGTGGCGGATGCTGATGACATGTACGAGTTGCGCGCGAAGATCGAGGCCGCGGTCATGGGGATTGTTGCCGAGACGGCCTCCGACGAAGAGTTGGCCTCACTCGATCGCTTCAGGTCTCCAAAGGCTTGGGACAACAACGGCGGTTTCATCGCCTATAACCGCGAGTTCCACCGGTCGGTTGCGAACTTATGTCGAAACAAAAGATTGAAAGCGGTCGCCCTGGACCTTATCGAACAATTTAATCGTTTCACGTTCGTCAGCCTCGCTGTGATCGGCCCGGGACACTACGACAGGCCGCTGTCGGATCATGTTGCCATCATTGATCAACTGCAGGCGCGAGAGCCCAGGAAGGCGGCGCGCCTTGTCGAGCAACATCTGGAGCGAGGGCGAAAGCGCGTTGTAGGCGCTTTGAGCAGAGCTGCGGTGGTGACCTAAACCCCTGAGGCGGCTGCACTAACTTTTCAAGGCGGGCGCGCTTTGCTCGGGGATTGATGCCCCCGTGTCGGGGCTGCCTTCGTCGGAAGTCTCGCTTTGTTCGGACAAAATTCCATTCCTCTGATACATCACAGCCCCTGCTGCAACAGCTGTTGATGCTCAAACGATCAGCAGTAATGGCCGCAAAAATAGGCCAAATTCCTGTTCCTCGGAATTTGTCTGTACCTCCAGTTTGGCTTGACATGAGATATCAATGGTGTTCCTCTTGATGGGGTAGGGAGCGTGCGGAAACAGGAAGCGATTGTCTTCCTGACGGGGAGAGAGGCGATGAAAGTTAAGGCCGTCGTATCGGAAAATCCGAAGCCACTAGCCAATTATGTCGAGGCATATCGTGTTGGCGATTTTGTCTATGCCTCGGGGCAGCTGGCGACCGACTTCAAGACCGGTATTCCGAGTGAAGCACGGACCAATCCGCTGTTTCCCTATTACGGCTCCGATATCAAGCTTCAAACCGAGTACATCTTGAAGAACCTGCAGCGGACTTTTGCCGCGGCCGGAAGTTCGCTGGACCACGTTTTCAAATCGCAGGTTTTCCTAACCAGCCTTGACGATTTCGCCGGCTTTGACGAGGTTTGGAAAAAGTATTTCAAGACCCCGCCGGCTCGCTCGACGATTCAAACCACCGATCTTCTCATCAAAGATTCCCTGATTGAGATAGACCTGATCGGCTATGCTCCTCGGCCCGGCCTCATCGCGGAAGTCGTCCGGTCGGACAACCCTGCGCCGCTCGCTCACTACACCGAAGCTTTTCGAGTGGGCGACATGGTCTACGCATCAGGTCAGTTGGCAACGAATTTCAAGGAGGCAATCGCCCCCGAGGCCGGAGGCAAACCAGGCGCCACTGCTGATATTCGGTTGCAGACCGACTACATCCTTAAAAATCTGCAGCGCACGTTCAAAGCTGCGGGAAGCTCGCTTGATCATATCGCGAAGGCTCAGGTGTTTCTCACCAATGTAGCGGACTTCGCGGGTTTCGAGGAGATCTGGCGACGACATTTCAAGGTGCCTCCCGCGCTTTCCGTAGTTGAAACCGGGGGGCTGCTCATAAAGGGTGCGTCTATAGAGATCGATCTGATCGGATATTTGCCACGTGCTGGTTTGGATCATGGGTTGGTAAAGTCCGGAGATCCTGTTGGATCGGATTGGAAGAGCGAGGCAGTAGGCCTCGATGATCTCGTATTTGCGTCAAGCCAATGCGCGGTCGATGCGACCGGTTCGATTGCGCCGGTCGCTCGCCGCAATATGGACTTTCCCTACTATGGCTCGGACATCAAGCTTCAAACCGATTACATCCTGAAAAGCTTGGCCAAGACGTTCGAGGCAGCGGGGTGTTCCCTTGACGATGTGATCAAGGCCCAGGTTTTCATGCCGAATCTCCGCAATTTTAACGGCTTCGATGAGGTCTGGAAGCAGCATTTCAAAACGCCTCCTACTCGGACGACGATCGGTACCACTGCGCTCCGGGTGAAAGATGCTTTGGTTGAGATTGATTTGATCGCGGCCAAACGTTCTTGAGAAGGCATGCGGCCATGCCGGCTTTCGTGTCCAATACCTCCGAGATCGACGTGTCTCGGTCTGCACAGTGGACGCTGTCAGCCATAAGCGTGACCAAACGGTATGGCAGTGTGCAAGCTAACACAAATGTATCGTTGGATCTGCGTGCAGGCGAGGTTCATGCCTTGCTTGGTGAGAACGGAGCAGGCAAATCGACGATCATGAAGATCCTATACGGGATGGTGCTCCCGGACGAAGGACATGTCGAGATTGACGGAAGACCGCTTACCTTGCTGTCGCCGCGTGACGCTATTCATGCCGGAATTGGCATGGTCTTCCAACATTTCATGCTCGTTCCGACGCTGACGGTTCTCGAGAACTTGACGCTCGGAACTCACTTGGCCGGGCAATATATGCTGAGAAAATCTCAGGCACGCCGTGCATTGACGGAGATCGCTCGCCGATACCGGATTGGTATCAATCTTGATCGGAAAGTCTCAAGTCTCTCCGTTGGAGAGCAACAACGCGTTGAGATTCTCAAGGCACTTGTGAGGGGGGCTCGCGCGCTTATTCTGGACGAGCCCACCGCCGTGCTAACGCCGGCCGAGATCGCCGATCTGGGTGTCACGCTGCGCGAACTCGCGGCAGAGGGGCACGGCGTTGTGATCGTTACTCATAAGCTCGCTGAGGTGCTGAGTATTAGCGATCGGGTAAGCGTTATGCGCCAGGGCCGCATGATTGGCACATGGCGTACTCAAGACACTAACGCTGACGAGCTCGTCGTTCGCATGATTGGCCGTAATCTGGATGAAGCTCGATTGGCCTCCGAGCATCGTCCCGGAAAAATCGTCGTCGAGATGAAGGAAGTCCTGACAAGGAATCGGCGAGGGCTTCGCGGTCTCGATTCTCTGTCCTTACAAATCTCAGCCGGCGAAATTGTCGGAATCGCCGGGGTCGAAGGCAACGGCCAAGGCGAATTGGCCGAGGCGCTGACCGGCCTGTGTCGTATCGATAGTGGTGACATTACGCTCAATGGGATTTCCATTGTGAATCGGCCTACGGCTGAGATTATCGCCGCAGGGGTAGGCCACGTGCCAGAAGACCGGCATCGCGACGGAGGGGTGCTCAGCTTTTCGCTTACTGAAAATGCAATTCTTGTTGATCACCGGAGTCCTTCGTTTCAACGTCATGGCTTCATCGACCGCCACACAGCGGCCAGCTTCACTCAGCGGCTGATCAACGACTTTTCCATCCTTTGTAGCGGCCCCGATGCGGAATTCGGGGACCTTTCTGGCGGCAATCAGCAGAAGCTTGTGTTTGCACGGGAGCTGGCCAGATCGCCAAAGCTTTTGATTGCCATGCAGCCCACCCGTGGCCTCGACGTCGGAGCCATCGAATACGTGCACAAACGTCTGCTTGAGCAGCGAACAGCTGGCATGGCGATTCTTTTGATTTCCACCGAACTCGAGGAAGTTCTCGCTCTCAGCGACCGTGTGCTGGTGTTGCGAAACGGACGGATCGCCGGCGCACTAGCCCGATCTGAGGCCACGATGGAGGCTGTCGGCGAACTTATGCTTGGAAGCGGTCGAACTGAAACAGATGGAATCGCGGCATGAACACTGCTGCTTTGACCGTCGGGGGAACTGACCGGGTGCGAGAAATCGCAACTGCGTTCGGCCTCACGCTTCTCGTTGCTGCACTCTGCGCGGTTTTGCTGGCGGTGACTGGCGTTAATCCGCTGCGGGCATACCTCGAGATTGTAAGGGGGGCTTTCGGGTCGCCGAACGCCATAGCAGAATGTCTTGTTTACGCAACGCCGATTACACTCACGGCGCTGTCTGTCATTCTATGCTTCCGTTGCGGCCTTTGGAACATAGGTGCCGATGGCCAGGTCTATATCGGGGCAATTGCTGCAGTCGGCGTAGGGTTCAACACGATGAACCTTCCTGGCGCGCTGGTTCTTCCCGCGATGTTGGTGGCGGGCTTTGCGGCCGGTGCCGCATATGCCGCCATCCCGGCATTTCTTCGGCTCCGCTTCGGCAGCAGCGAAGTGATCGTGACGATCATGATGAACTTCCTGGCGGCCACGTTCGCCATCTACCTGATCGGTGGCCCGTGGGCATCAGGTATCACCCCGGCAACCGGACCGATCGTCAGTTCTGGCGTCCTGCCGATTATAATTCCTGGTACGCGGCTAAGCGCGGGCTTCATTATCGCCCTATTGGCTGCGGCAATCCTTTCACGCGTTTTGTCGAGCAGCGTCTTTGGCTTTCAGGTTCGCACCATTGGACAGAACATTAACGCGGCGAAATACGCGGGCATTCGGGTAAATCGAACCATGTTCCTGAGCTTCGCGGCCGGCGGCGGTTTGGCGGGACTGGCAGGCTTTGGTGAAATAGCTGGTATTTATCACAACCTGCCCGCGGGCCTCTCTCCAGGCTTCGGTTACACCGGAATCGTCGTGGCCTTGCTGGCCAAGTTGAATCCGGTTCGTGCGGTTGTCGTGGCGTTCCTGCTTGGCGCACTAAACGTCGGAGCGGACTCCATGCAGCGTGCGCTTGGCGTTCCAGTTTCAATCGTGGCGATCATGGAAGGGCTTCTCATCCTCCTGATTCTTGCCGCTCGCTTGATCGACCGAAGATGACGCTTCATTCCTTTGTCGAAATCACGTTCTGGATTTCGCTTTTGGCGGCGAGCATCCGCATAGCGACACCGCTGATTTTCGCCAGTCTCGGCGAGACGGTGGTCGAGCGAGCAGGCCTGCTCAACGTCGGTGTTGAGGGCATGATGGCTTTGGGGGCCGTGAGTGGATTCCTCGCCGCGTTCTATAGCGCAAACGCATGGATTGCGTTTCTCGTTGCGATTGTGGTGGGAAGCCTGGCTGGTCTGATCTTTGGGCTGCTGACTGTCGTTCGTGGTGCCGACCAGATCGTGACTGGGATCGTCCTCAATATTCTGGCTCTCGGAGTGGCGAGTTTCGTTTATCAGAACGCCTTCGCTTCGGCGAACAATGTGCCACAACTTCATGTGACTACAGCTCCGCTTGCCCTTCCTTGGCTGAGCAACATTCCATGGGTCGGACGCGCTCTTTTTGCGCAGTCTCCGCTTGTATATCTTGCCTATTTGCTCGTGCCGGTCTTTTGGTTTCTGCTGGAACGCACGCCCTGGGGCCTGAATACGAAGGCCGTCGGGGAGCATCCTGAAGCCGCCGATAGTCTCGGTATCGACGTTTGGCGTGTTCGCCTGCAAGCAATAATTCTGGGCGGAGCTATGGCCGGGCTCGGCGGGGCTACGATTGCTGTCGCCCAGGTCGGCGCTTACGTCGACGGCATGATCGCAGGACGTGGTTTTATTGTTCTCGCGATCGTCGTGTTTGGCGGATGGAATCCTTGGCGCGTCGCCTTTGCGTCACTGTTTTTTGGCGCCGCGGAGGCGCTGCAGCTCAGGCTCCAGATCAGCGGAATGGGTCTTCCCAATCAACTTCTGCCTGGTCTGCCCTATCTGCTCACTATCGTTGTTGTGGTCTTCGTCGCAGGGCGAGCGGGATATCCCGCCGCGATCAACCAACCGTATCTGCGACGCGGACTAACCATTATGCCGAAGCTTTTTCAAAAGAGCGACGGATGACTCATATGGCGGGAAATCCCCGCTGGACGATCCGCGTGCAACGGTGCCCGCGTCAAAAGGAGGGAACTTATGAAATCGCTTGAGAAGCTGATCCCGCTGGTGGCCGCGGGTGTTGGAATGGCCGGTGTAGTGCTTTCTGGTGCCGGCTCGGCTGCTGTCGCCGCTGAAGTCAAGTCGGCCTATATACCGTGCGGCCAGGTCAATGACGGTTCGTGGAGCCAGGCCGGCTACGAAGGAATGAAGGCTGCGAAGCAGGCGCTGGCCAAGGACGGGATCGAACTAACGGTCGACTACACCGAAAATCTGACCCCCGCCAAGGCTGAAGCGGCCGCGCGCGACTACGCGACAAGGGGCTACCAAACCATTGTACTGCATTGCGGGACCTTCGCCGACGCCGCTTATAACGCCGGCAAGGACTTTCCGAAAAGCAACTTTCTTATCGTGGTTGCGCCAAAGTCCGTAGACAATGTGTGGAGCTATATTCCGGCTATGCAGGATATCTCATTTGTCAGCGGTTTTCTTGCCGCCAAGATGAGCAAGACGGCGGCTGTCGGAGTGGTCGCGAGCTTCAATTTCTCGAACGTTACCTGGCAGGCCGAAGGCTTCCGACTGGGTGCACGCTATGCCAATCCAAAAATCAAGACCTATTCGACGTACATCAATAGCTTTGATGACGTCGGTAAGGCTAAAGAGGCCGCGCAGGCTGAGCTCGACAGCGGCGCGGACGTGATCTATAGCGCGACCGACCAGGCTTCGCGCGGGATCTTTGCGGCGACCGAAGCCGCCGGCGCGCTCGCGGTCGCTTCTTATTCGGATCAAGCGAGTCTTGCTCCAAAGACGGTTCTCGCAAGCGCACTTGCCAACATCCCGCTTCTCGTCGGCAATGTCGTCCAGATGTCCGTCAAGGGTTCGCTTGAAAAGAGCAAAGTCTATGCGATCGGCATGGCCGGCGGCATCGGCGCGCTCGCAATGAATCCCGAAATGCAGCAGAAAGTGCCGGCTGATGTCATGAAGGAGGTTGCGAAGCTGACGGACGATATCAAAGCGGGTCGCCTAAAAGTGCCGGCGCTGTCGGAGCCGGGCAAGTCGGAGCAATTTGATCTTAAAAACTTGACGAGCAAGTAATCGAAGGGTCCGAAGCCCGGCGCCTCCGCCGGGCTTCGGACCACCGGGCTATTTATACTGGCAATATGGCGGAGCCGCTCAATCCAGTGTTGCTGTGCCTGCTCTGATCGGTTCGCATAATGTTGGATTTGGAATGTCAGCTTTTGAGGGGATGCTGTTGCAAAAGTCGAAAGTTCCATCGGTCCGAATTTTTGGTGAAACCTTAAAACGCGAAGCAATCGACGATTCAGATAACCTCAGTCGCGATCCGTCCGCTTCTTTGCCCAGCGTTGCCGATGTCGCTGCGGAGTTTCTGCTCAATGTCAGCCGGACTCACATCGACTACCCCTGAAAGCCGGCCACGTTATCAACCTGTCGCGTAATGCGCGGGCCCGTCGTAAAGGTCGCGGTAATTCGCGACGGAGGTGCATTCCCGCGTGGTGGGCGATTGCAGGATAT
>Ga0182024_10014617_pt1 | contig 15156 bp, 14 predicted proteins | sample P32metaG_FD_120480 | JGI IMG/M metagenome (GOLD analysis project Ga0182024, IMG submission 120480) | Permafrost microbial communities from Stordalen Mire, Sweden - P3-2 metaG (Illumina Assembly) | ecosystem: Environmental > Terrestrial > Soil > Wetlands > Permafrost | place: Sweden: Stordalen... | reverse complement strand
TGTTCTTCTCAAGAAAGATCAATAATCCGGCTCCGCTCTCGGTTCGCCGGGCCTGCAGCTCTGCCAATCCCGCCACGAACGACGAAAAGCCGCTTGCCGGCGCCACGTCAACAATCTCCGAATGAAAGACGTCATCGAACGACTGATGCGGCACTTCGACCAATTGCCGATTGAATCCGCCGGGTTCGATGTCGATTCGCAGCACGGCCGGCTTGTGGTCGCGCGTGGCATCACTTCGCGATCGGCGGCTGATATTGCCGGGAGTCATCCAGGTCGTGCGGCCCGCCGCAACGTCTTCCAAATGACGGTGAATGTGCCCATTGACGACCAGATCGACGCCGGGAATCTCGCGCGTTTTCAGCCGGCCTTGTTCTTCGTAACCGGGAACGATCACATCATGGTGGGTGAGCCAGAATACCAAAGGCAAAGTCTCCGTATCCATGCCAGGTGGAAACGCTTCAGGGATTTGCTGACGATACGAAGACCCGCCGACGATCACGGCTCGGCCGTTCATCATTCCCTTCCAGGGTTGACCATCGAGCAGTCGAATACGCCCGCATTTGACAAGCAGCGACAGCGAATCGTGTTCGGACAGTTGCGGATCGGCGCAGTCATGATTGCCGTAAAGCGCAAGGCATTCGACGCCGCCCAGGAGATCGATCAGCCGTCCGAGCATCCAGGTCGGATTGTCACGGGGCTTGTCAAACAGGTCGCCCAGCAGTGCGGGCAGAAGCTGGTGAGCCGACGCATATCGCAGGCACCATTCCAGCTTGTCGAGAATAACCTGCGGATAATCATCCATGCGAAACCCCGGCGAGCGGCCTTCCAAATGGGGATCGCCAATCAACAACAGGCCAACATAGTTTGAAGTCGTTTCAGGCAAGCGCGTCTCCCTCCCCATGCGAACAGGCGAGGCCGACGAGCCGGTCGGGATCGAGTGCTCCGCCACACGTGGGGCAGATGCGCTTTTGTATTGCAAAAGCGCGCAAGTCTTCCGCGGCCGCCAAATGCAGCTTGCTTGTTTCGGCGACTTTCTGATCGAGTCGCTTCACCTCATCCATTGTGTCGGAAATGAGCCGGATCGCGTGAACCCATTCTGACGAGTCTTCAGTCTGTGGAAAAATTCTTACGTCGGCCAGGCAGTTGCTTGTGCTTTCCTCGCGATTCAGATCGCGCCGCGCGACGCCGAGCCGTCGAATGTCGTCTTCGAGTCCGGTTTTATCGACGTAATCGGGTGCGGTGTTCAAGCGGGAGAGCGCCGTGAGGCGTCCCTCCATGCCAGACAGTTGCCCTTGTTGCGATCGAACGTCGCCGATCAACTGATCGAGCTCGCGGGGATCTTCCAATAACGGCAGCGGCGTCAGCTCTTGCAGCGCCCGGCAATCGTTAGCCGAGCGCGAAAGCGACATTGTTTCCGCTTTCAGTTGATCGAATAACGCCTTTAGCGCGAGCTCCTCAGTCACATCCGGAGAAGGTTCAAGCCCCTCCAGCGCGCGTGCGCGAACGAGTTGCGTGTTGAAATCATCCTGTGTTTTCGCGATCTGCTGAACGAAATTCGTCAATGGATCGGGATCGGCCAGTTCCGGCGGCGAGGGCAGCGGTTCCAAAGCGGTTGACTGCGAGACATGATGTTCCAGAACCCCCGTCACTCTCCGCAGTTCATCCAATTCGCGCGCCAGTTGCGCGATGAACGTTGCCGACTGTTGCAGTTGCGCGTACTGCTCTTCCACCTGCACCACGTTCGGGCCAATCGCATCGATGGCCGCGAAGTTCGATAGATCGGCCGACAACTGGGCGAATCGAGCGTCAAGCCGCGCTCGTTCTTTGCGAGCCTCGGATAATTTCTGCAGATGGCGCTTCTGCATCTCGACCAGACTGGCCGCGTCGGAAGAGGATGCGAAGAACTGGGCCGCGTGCGACCCCGGTTTGTCCAGCAGAAAGACCGGCGATTTCTGCTCGCCGAAATGCACGTCAAATTCCTGATTCCCCTCTGCCGACACCTTGGGCAGGCGGAGCACATCGTGCAATCCCTCTGGCAATCCGCTGCGACCCAGCCGATCGAATGGCATTCCATCCACTCTGTACGACGGCGAGTTTCGTCGACGCCATTCGATCGCGTGGCCGTCATCCGTCTCAATCGTGATGCTACATTCCCGTTCATGATGGCGCGTGACGTACGTTGAGTTTTCGCCGTGGCAAAGAATCTGAAGCGCCGCGACCACCGCGCTTTTGCCGCAATTATTCGGCCCGACAAGCACCGTGAGCCCCTCCGCCGGCTCGATGACGGTCCGGGCATGCGACATGAAATTAACCAGTTCGATCCGACGAATCATCCATTAACTCCGCCTGGAAACCGCGACGATCGATCGCAGACGGATGGATTATACGACGGGAATCATCAGACGACACTTCAGTGCTTTTATGTAATCCATCCAACATGGATTGATCTCGTCCGAGAATCCGGATCGTTGATTTCTATATCGTGTTCCGCCGATGCTCCAACTGGAGAGCTCACCGATGTGGCCTGCCAGGGGTGTTGCCGAGCATGCGTATTGTCGGCGGCGAACTTAAGGATTCTACCGGATGGAGCGGCACAACCGGAACAGGCCCTCATGGTCTCTGAAGTGAAGTGACGCGCTGCCAAGCGCTTCGATACGACGTTTCGCTACTGGCGCTTTTGTGCGATCACTTCTCGGACCACGGATTACCCTATCGATTCCAGCGAATCACCGTAAATGAGTGCGGCGGAAATGTATGGCGGTTGGCATCCGAAGGTGATGGCCGCGTGGTTGGATGCACCGCATTCGGATGCTGCGCGGTGTTAGCGGTGTTCAGATCAGCCGCCAGCGATTGCACCGCGATGCTTGCGTAGCTTGCACCCCAGTTGGAAAAGTTAATCGTCGCCGGTACGGGTTTGTCGCTGGGGTTCAGCGCCTGAAGCACGACCACCCTGTGCTCGTCGCTGGTCGTCGCGACGGCAGCGAGACCGCTGCTCGCTGGAATAGTGCACTCGATCAGGGTTGGCTGATAGTTGCTGGAGAACATTTGCAGCGCATAACCGGGTGGCTGGAGCCAGACCTGGGTGGGGTTCAGGAAAAGCAGTCCCTGATCCCAGCCGTTGTCATTCTGCTTATCCACTTGAAGGCCATTGGCCGACGACACGAAGGGCACACGGCCATCTTGCTCGATGCGGAGAAGCACCTGCGCGTTGGCCAATGCGCGGCGCTGAAAGTGGTTGTTGGCATTGAGTTCGAAGATCACCACCTGATGCTTCGCGCCGCTGGCTAACTTGTCGATGGCGTCAATGTACGTGGGAAATGAATTGACGGTTCCATCAAGGACCAGGCTGTCGGTCCACACGTGAATGTCGAACCAAACCTCGGCGTCGAACTCACCGGCAAGATTGAGAATCTTCTTGTGAGCCGAGAGATTTGTGATGTGGCTGTCGGCGCCTTCAAAGTGCATCGGATCAACAATCGCCCGATGGTAGCTGAAGTCGCCGACGGTCAGAATCATGTGCGGGTCTTTGGACCAGATGGCGCGCGCGATCGCTTCAAACTTCTTGTAATAGCTTTGATCAACGCGCTCCTCGTTGCCGAGTTCAATGTGGGTCAATCGATATGGAGCGGCATGCCCGTCGGCTGCGCGCTTGGCGCCCCAGCCGCTTTCGGAGGGTCCGTTGACGTACTCGATGAAGTCAGCCATGTCCCGCGGCGTCTCATCAATGTTGAATGCGGGGATCGGCAGGATGTTGGCCGCTTCGCAGAAATTCAAAAAATCCAAAATACCCCAGCCGTTGCTGGACTGGTCGTACCAGGTTCCGTGATAAGGCGGCCGCCGATCGCGATCGCCGATCATTTTTTTCCAGCGATATTCGGCAGCGTTGACCATCGATCCGCCGTAGCGGAGGCCGGTGACGCCCTCGTCAATCAGCCCCCGGGCGACATCGCCGCGAACCGGCAATCCTTTGAACGTTCCCCACGGACCCGGTTCAACAAACACGTAACCAAGATCGACCGACCCCGGCGCCGTGAGCGCAATGTCGAATCCCCCGGCCGCGTCGGTCGTGTCGGGGGTGAGCGTGAAGCTATATCGACGCCAATCGGCGCCGCTGACGGGAAGATCTTGCCCGGCGTATTCATGCTCGCCGTCGGCGGATGTGAATGAGACGTGCACTTTTGCGGCTCCGGTTGCCCGCGCCCACATATGTCCCTCGTAAGAACGGTGAGCAAGAAGACCTATCCCCTGGTGATTTAAGCCGCGATTTTCAATACTGAACTGGCCGGAGCCGCTGGTCATGGAAATGCGTTGGGAATGGGTTCCCACGAAAGGCCGATCCGCGATCCAAGCCGCCGTGCCGATGGCATCACCTCGGTGGACCAATTGCCACATGCCGCTAATGAAATTGGAGATTGGCCGAGCCGGTGGCTCCTGAAAGCTCTCGCCGAAAATCAACTGGCTGTATAGGCCGCCGTATATCTCGTGATTGACATCTTCAATGCATGCGCCCGTCAGATACCGGCTGATCGGTCTGACCACGTGCGAGGGATCGATGCGCATCGCAATCGCGTCCTGCCCGGCCGCGATCGGTGCCAGGCAGATCGCCAGAGCTGCCGCCGGGAAAAAACGCCGAGTATTCATCATCATCTCTCCGCTCTAACTCGTTGTACCCCAACGGCCACTCTTTGATGCAGCTTGCTCACCGATTCCACCGCCTTGCCTGACAGATAACAACGCAATATTTTACGAAAGGCGGTCTCCTGACGTAGATCGAATCGGCCGCGCATTCAAGGGGTGACCCATGATTCCAGATCTACTCGTTCGGAAGCAGACGCACTTTGTCCTTTGGCATCCGACGGTGATTCAATCGCCGCGCCGATGCTGAACAGCCCGAGTGGCCGCCTTCGCCGCTGCGGGCATTCCAGCCTTCCGCGCTGATGAAGCGCGAAAAGCCGGTTTGACGGAATCGCCGTCCGATGCTTTTCTATGCCCGCGTTCAACAAGAGGCATGGGCGATGTTTCTGCCACGGCCAGACGCTGGTGATCCGCTGCGTGACGCAGCCGGACGAGCATGCGAAGGTGCTGCTGAGTCGATTGGGGTTGAATCTTCCCAACCATCTGAAGCGGTATCGGCTCGCCGAACCCGACCCGGCGGTCGCGTGCGCAATGTAGTGCAAAAAATGAGTCGACCAACCCGCTCAGACCGTTATGGGCAGCCCGCTTCGGCGCGAAGCGGTTTTGATCGCGGGCAACTCTTGCAAACCCACCAATCGTGGTTGTAGCATTCCGACAAGATTAGGTGGCGGTGGAGTTCGCCGGAACCGCTCGTAGACGAGCCAATAACTCCTGTCGGGCCAGTGGTCCGCCGGGAATTGCTGATGTGATGCCCTGGCAGATTGCTGGGGCATTTTCGTTTAGAGCTTCGAAAAGCTCTTATGACGGAGGCTGAATGAAGGTCTTGATTCTGCGTTACCTGGCCGTCGGCGTCGCCGGGTTCGTCGGGGCGATCGCGCGCGTGCTCGTCGCAACATGGTTCGGCAGGATTAACGTGCGGTTTCCGATTGGAACCCTGGTGATCAATGTGTCAGGCAGCTTGTTCCTTGGCTGGTTTTTAACCTATGTCGGAACACGAAATGTTTCGGACACGACCCGTCTTGCGATCGGCGCCGGATTCGTCGGCGCATATACGACCTTCTCAACGTTCATGTATGAGTCGAGCCGCTTGGCCGACGAAGGCGCCAAAATCGAAGCGGTTGTAAACCTGCTTGGCAGCCTGATGCTGGGAATGCTTGCCGTACGTTTAGGCATAATGCTGGCGCGCTGGTCCTGAAGGCCACCGCGGAACGAGAGACGGTTATGAGTTTACTCGGTGAACAAGTCCTCCTGCGAGCGTATTTGCAGAGCGCGGACCGCACCCCTCACACGCCCACATACCAACGCATCGTCCAAGCGGCCCGGAAGGAAAAGCTAGCCGGGGCGACGGTGCTGAGGGGGATTCTCGGCACTGGCTACCATGGCATCATCAAAAAATCCGCCTGGTCCATTGTTGAGCACGTACCCGTTGTCGTGGAACTCGTGGACCGCCCGGACGCGATTGCAAACTTCATTCGCGGCCCACTGGACCAGATCATGATCGGTGGGATGCTCACTCTCGAACGAGCGGCGGTCATGATGTATCGCCAGCGATCGCACGAATCTCCGAACAACCTGGATTTGGCCGCGGCCTTGAAGCCGCTCTCGACCATGCCGCCAATCGAACCTGGGAGCCATATGAAGATCAACGAAAACGGCGTCCTGCTGCGCGTCTTCATCGGTGAGTCGGACAAGTTCGAGAATGCGCCGCTCTATGAATCGATCGTGAAGAAGGTTCGTGAGCTCGGATTGGCCGGCGCCACCGTATTGCGGGGCAGCGAGGGCTTTGGAGCCAACAGCATCGTTCACAAAGCCGCTTTACTGGAAATGTCGACGGACCTGCCGGTGGTGATCGAGATTGTGGACACCGAAGACAAAATCAAGCTGCTCTTGCCGCATCTCGAAACGATGGTTCAGGAAGGAATGATCACGATGGAGTACGTCGTCATCCTGATGTACCGGCACGATGGCCCGACTCAAACGCCGACGGCCACAAATCCTGATGCTATGCCGTGAATAGTCCACGGCCGATATTGCGGCAGGCGATCGAGCAGGTGCGCCAGGAAGCGTTGTGGAAAATCATTGCTTAACGCGAACGACTGACAGGCTCCTGCCACGCTTGGCGGGGACTTTGGCCACCAGGTCATACGCCTGATAGTCGGTGACTTTCACATCAAGGATTTGGCCGAGGTGCAGTTTGGCGCCGCTGACGTAGACAACCGAATCAATATCCGGGGCCTGCGAGCGACTTCGCGCGACGAAGCTGTTGGCTTGCCCCGCGACCGGCTTATCGATCAGCACTTCAATCGTTTTCCCGACCTGCCGCTTGGCTTTGGCGAACGCAACTTCCTGCTGGGCGAGCATCAGTTCTTCAACGCGCTGCTGCTTGACGTCATCAGGGATTTGATCCGCGAGCCGACCCATCGGCGTGCCGGGTTCGGGGCTGTACGGGAAGACGCCCATCATGTCGAAGCCGAAGTCGCGGACGAACTGGACGAGTTCATCGTGTTGGTCGTCGGTCTCACCCGGCGAGCCCGCGATGAATGTCGTTCGCAGCGCGATGCCGGGCACCCACTGGCGAAGCTTTTCCAGCAGCGTTTCGATTTCCTTCCGCGTCACGCGGCGTTTCATGCGTGACAGGATCGGATCGCTGATGTGCTGCAACGGCATGTCGATGTACTTCACCACGCGGTCGGCGTCGGCGAGGGTCTTGATCATCTCGTCGGTGAAACAGGATGGGTATGCATACATCAACCGAAGCCACGCGACGTCTGTTAGCTCACGGTCGAGCGTTTTGAGCAGGCCCGACAGGCCCGGCCCATACCCGATGTCGGTGCCGAAGCTGGTGGTGTCCTGGCCGATGAGATTCAGCTCGACCGCGCCGTCGGCAGCCAATTCGCGCGCCTCGGCCAGGATCTGCTCGATCGGCTTCGATCGCATCGGCCCGCGAATCGACGGAATCGTGCAGAACGCGCACCCCTGGTTGCAACCTTCGCTGATTCGCAGATACGCGTAATGCCGCGGCGTCAATCGCAATCGCGCCCGGTCATCTTCAAACACCGGCAGCCGATTGCCCTTGGTCTGCTTCGTGACATCGGCCCCCTCGCCCGCCAGCTCGCGCGAGAGATCGTGATATTTGCCCAGGTAATGCCCATGCTGCTGCCGCGGATTCTCGACGCCGCGAACGGCTTCCACGATATGCTCGCGATCGAACACGCCGACCAGGCGATCGACTCCTGGAACTTCCGCCAGCAGGCTGGTCTTGTGCCGCTGAACCAAACATCCCGCGACGACGACGCGCTGGCACTTGCCCGTCTGCTTCATCGCCAGCGCATCGCGAATCGCGCCGAGGGATTCGATCTTGGAGGCTTCCAGGAACCCGCAGGTGTTGATGACGATGGCGTCGGCCGACGCCGCGTCATTGGTGACGGCCAGACCATCCCCCGCCAGCAGCCCGAGCATGCGCTCGCTGTCCACGAGGTTCTTCGGGCAACCCAAACTGACAAACGCCACCGATTTAATCTCGGAGGACTTCGAAGCCATCGGATCTCCAGGGAAACGGTAACGACAAGCGAGAGTGAGAAGTTTAGCCGGGTGTCGCGAAACTGTAAAACGACGACCGGGCGGCGACGGTTCTCTTTGAGAACAGAAAAAGTGTGCTCCCCACTATATAGGACTGATTTTCCCAATTTTCCTATAAAGTATTCGAAAACAACCGCTTACGTTACCGCGCTATTCCCGGCGAAAATCCAAGAATTTGGCAATATCGCGATAAAATCGTTGCAATCGCGCAATCTGCGTCGAATTGCTTCAGGACGGTTGTTATGGACATAAGCGCGTAGCAAAACTTGATCGCTCTTGCGCAACGATTGCACAAAGAAAACCCGACAACTTTCATTAGCTTCTATGACGACGATCACAATTTCGCCAGGATCGAAGACGCGCTTGCTGGTAAGGGGCCAAAACCGAATCGCGCGATGGAGGCTTGGCTCGTACAGCACGGCATCGCGATGATTGTTAAGTGGGCTATTCCGGCCTCGACAAAGTGGCAACTTGTCGGCGGCTATTCGGGAAAGTACGGAGAATGGGAATCGGTTATCGCGGTGCTTGAATAATCCGTTTTTGGTCGCGCGAGGAGCTATGCGCAACTGAACCGGTTTACCGAGTGCGGTGTTGTTATAACGCGTCGTGTTTTTTCCCCCGCTCCCGGTACTCCGGGAGAGGGAGTGGGCGCGCTTTATCAACCCAGCACTCAGGCGAACGGATTGCCACGCCGGCTTGACCGGGGCGCTTGCTTGAAATTCATAACCTCGCGGCTCAACGCGTCCGATGCGCGAATATCCATGGGAGTCGATACATCATCGGGAGCGGCGGGGCTTGATTCCGTCAGCGGCGTCGTCGAGGCAAATGGATTGGTGGCTCCAACACTGTGGGTGGTGATGAGTTCATCGCCGGTCTGCTTCAGATTGCGAGGCAGCCTCACGTCTAACGGCATAATTGCCGGCTCCGATGTGGGTGCCTGCGCGGGTTTGGCAAGCGGCTTAGGCTTCGCGGGTGCGTCGCGCCCTGTCAGATGCATCAACTCTGCATGCCGGACGGTTCGCTCCCGCGAAAGCGACAGCCCAAGCTCAGCAGCGTGATCGCGCGCACCCTTTTCGTTCGCTTCGGTAAACAGCAACTGCTGCTCGGCTTCGTAAACCGCGTAGTAAACCCCGCTCGGTCCCTGAACGCGAAATAACGTCGCTTCACGCGCCATGATGATTACTGTTCAATGCGGCCGGCCCAGATTTCCAGTGACTGCCACTTAAAGAGTACCATCAGTTTGAAGATTCTTCCAAGAAAAGTTCGTCATCCAGAGAGATGCGTCAACCGCCATGAAATCCCGGGCAATTCAGATTTCCGCGATAGATTTCGGCTTCGAGACATTTCGATATCGCGCGCCCATGAAGTTCGGCGGAATGGTCGTCGAACAGGTCACGCTGCTGAACGTGCATTGCACGGTTCGCGATCGTAACGGCCGCACTGCCAGCGGGTTCGGATCCATGCCAATGGGTAATGTCTGGTCGTTCCCGTCAAAGCAAATGAGTTACGACCAGACCCTCGGAGCCATGCGGCAGATGGTTGATCACGTTGCGGATCGGTGGCGACAAGCCGACCAAATGCTGCATCCCGTCGAACTGGGCGTCGCGATGGAGCCACGGATTATGGAAGCTGCGAGCGAAACAACGGCAGCGTTGGGGCTGACCGAGCCGATACCCCCGCTCTGCGCCTTGGTTGCATCGAGCCCATTCGATGCGGCTGTCCACGACGCATTTGGCAAGCTCCATGAATGCAGCACGTATGAACTTTATGGCAGCGATTGCCTGCCTGCCGATCTTGGAAAGTTTCTCGGTGCCGAATTCAACGGTCTAACGCTCGATCAATTCGTGAACCGGAAACCCCGCGCGACAATGCCGTTGTATCACCTCGTTGGAGCACTTGATCCCATCGATCCGCCCGAGCATTTAATCGGCGATGGGCTGCCGGAGCATCTTCCTGAGTGGATTCATCGCGACGGGCTAAGTCATCTGAAGATCAAGCTCGATGGCCGCGATCTGACGTGGGATGTGCAACGCCTTCTCGACGTACAGCGCGTAGCCGACGCAACGAGCAAGCCGCGCGACTGGAAATACTCGCTGGACTTCAATGAGCGCTGCGAGTCACCCCAGTATGTGCGCGAGTTTATCGCCAAGGTTCGCGAGACCGGCCCTGCGGCACTTGATCGCGTGCAATATATTGAGCAGCCGACATCGCGCGACCTCGAGTCGCATCGCGATCAACGCTACCACGATATCTCGAAGCAGATTCCTATCGTCATTGACGAGGCGCTATTGGGTTTGGAGAGCCTGATGCTGGCCCGCGAGCTCGGTTACAGCGGCTGCGCCCTGAAAGCGTGTAAGGGCCAGACGCAATCGCTTCTGATGGGAGCGGCGGCCCAGAAGCTGGGCATGTTCCTCTGCGTGCAGGATCTGACTTGTCCAGGCGCATCGCTGATTCAATCCGCCGGTCTGGCGGCTCATCTGCCGGGCGTCGCGGCGATTGAAGCCAACGCGCGCCAATATGTTCCCGCGGCCAACGCGAAATGGGCCGATCGATTTCCAGGAATCTTCCGGCCAAGGAACGGCGAATTAGAAACCGGAATTCTCACCGGCGCGGGCCTGGGCGCAACGCCGTAGTAATCGGATTACTTCAACTGACCCACAAATGCATTAGCCTCGGCGATCGACGCGTTCATCTCTTTAATCAGCTGGCCGACATCCGATTCGATGCTCGAACTCGTCGTTTGCAGCGATGCGATTGCCGAAGCGTTCAGGTTGTGCTTGAGATAAAGCACCTGATCGTGAAACGCCGTCAGCACCGGCGGCATGCGCGACTCGGCCTGCTTCATGATCGCGATCAGCTTGTCGTACCGCACTTTTGTATCGTTGAGCTTTTGCTGACTCGAAGCCCGCAGATTCGGATCGCTGTACTGGCTTAGCTCCGAGTTCCATTCGTCGAACATATCGCCGGCAACTTTCTCCACCGACTTGATTCGCTTGCTGACATCGTTAGCACGCGACTGGCAGTCTTCATAGCTGCTATTGAGCTTGTTGTACTCGGCTTCCAGGTCGCCGCCGTTGAAGTGCGTGACTTCCTGGAATCGCTGCAGCGTTGTCGTGAACTGCTGCTTGGCGGCTTCCTGATCCTCCTGCGTGTCCTTGATTCGCGAAACGAGAATGTCACGCTTCTCATACCCCAGCTTTTGCCACGCGGCGTAATAAGCGGTGCTGCAACCGACCATCGCCAGAAAAACAATTACAGACGCGTATCGCGAGCATCGAAACATAGTTGCGCCTTTCATGGTGAGCCCGAGTCCCGTACCCGCCGCATTATCAACGATCCACAAAAAACTAAAAAGCCCACTTGCCAAACTGAAAGAATGCAGTGCTATGATCGGTCGTGCGTGAGGCATGTTGCCCACGCGTTTTAAAGTCCCCGCCGGGTGCGACTGCCTCGGCGAGAAGGAGCATATCATGTGCTGTGGTTCTCGACCGGATTCCGGTCATCGTCATGGTTTTAGTTGGCGCGGTTTTCACCGCCGAGGCTCTGAAAGCCCCGGCTGGGAGGGCGATTTCATGTCTCATGGTGGCGAAGGTTTTGGCTTTGGCGGTGGTTTTGGCGTCCGCCGACCGCTGAGGTTCATCGCCTACAAGCTGGATTTGGATGAAGGGCAGGTCGCTGAGTTGGCCAAGCTGCTCGATCAGATCAAGACCGAGCGGGCGCAGGTTGAAGTGGACGATCGGCGGGCGCTGTCGGAGTTTGCCGACGCCCTGTCCGGCGACACATTTGACGCGGCAAAAGTCGGCGCGGCCGGCGAACGTCGCGTTGCCAGCGCCGCGCGCTTGCGTGACGCAGTCAACCAATTCCTGTCGAGCGTTCACGCGATTCTGCGGCCCGATCAGCGCGCCAAGCTCGCCTATCTGATCCGCACCGGTGCATTGTCAGTTTAATCCCGGCAAAATCGCTCTGACGATTTCGGCCTTGCGAGCTACTCCTCGCAAGGCCGCTTTATTTTCGGGGTGCGCCCCGCCATATTACGGGCATCAAATTCACGCGGAGGACCCAACCATGCGATTGCGCGATCATCTCAAGACGGCTGTTCTCACGTCGGTCTTTACTTCAATTGCAACGGTAACCGTTGCGATGCTTCTCTCGGCAGGGAGCGCGACACCGGGTGCGGCGCGAACGTCTTACGGATCGATGGACAACCTGTACATGCTGTCCGATGCGCAGTCGCGATCGATCTCGCCGGAGAATTTCACCGGCGAAAAAGGCAAAGCCGGCATGGCCACTGAAGGCACCGGAAAAAACGCCTCACGGGAGCTGGGCCAAGGGTGGAAAGTTTCCCCATCGGTGGGCATCAAGGCGCATTCGACGTTCACGCTCGCCAAGATCGATTCGCCCGGCGAGATCGAACATATCTGGATGACCCCCACCGGCAACTGGCGAAACGAAATCATCCGCTTCTACTGGGATGACGAAACCGAGCCGTCAATCGAAGCGCCGGTCGGCGACTTCTTCGCCTGTGGCAACGGGCAATACGCCCAGATCAACTCCCTGGCGATCTGCGTGAACCCCGGCAGCGCATTTAATTGCTATTGGCGGATGCCCTTCCGCAGGTCAGCCCGCATCACGCTCGAAAACACCGGCGAAAAGAACATGACGCTGTATTATCAGGTCGATTACGCGCAATCGGATGTCAGCCCCGACGCCGGCTACTTCCACGCCCAGTTCCGCCATGAGAATCCACTGAAGGAAAAGGGACTTTATACAATCCTTGACAATGTGAAGGGAAAGGGCCAGTACGTCGGCACGTATCTGACGTGGCATACCAACGCCCCGCGCTGGTGGGGCGAGGGAGAAATCAAGTTCTACCTCGACGGCGACGACAAGTTCCCCACCATCTGCGGCACCGGCACCGAAGACTACTTCTGCGGCTCGTACGACTTCGTCAGCCCGACGACCCACAAGTATCAGCCGTTCTCAACCCCATACAGCGGTCTCGCCCAGGCCCTGCCGCCCGACCAGGTCGACCAGCCCGGCCAGCGCTTCGGCCTCTACCGCTGGCACATCACCGACCCGATCCGCTTCGACAAGGATCTGAAAGTGACGATCCAAGCCCTCGGATGGCAAGGCAACGGCGCCTACCTCGCCGAGGATTGCGATATCTCATCCGTAGCGTTCTGGTATCAGAGCGAGCCGCATGAGAAGTTCCCGGAGCTCGCGCCGCACTGACCAGTCACGTTCGAATTCGATTTGTCCGCTGTCGGCGGCGCGCAAAACGCATTGCTCCTGGCTAGGTGGGAGTTTTGATGCGATCTGGGTTTTAGCGATGCGAGTTGAGGTGAAAAGTCTATCGTCGAATGAAACGCTCGACTGGAATGGCTGGATACCCTCAGACCCATCTAACGTCATGCACTGGTTCACTGTTCGCATAGGCTCAGCGGGGCAGCAGGCAGGCGACGACTTTCAGGTGGCGGTAGCAACCCGCCAAGCTATAGATCAGCGAACTGACAAGCGTCGCCCTTTCAGAGGGCTTATTCTCGATCCTTTTGAAAAGGCCAAGGTTGAGCTATTGATACAAAGCCACGTTGAGAACATCGCAGCCAGCACGTGGGATGAGGCCGTGAAACAGTTGCGCAACACGATGAACTGGGAATACGAGTGACGACGTTCAGCTCCCATCTCTCCATCGCCGGCGGCATGCACAATGGGTTGCTCGAAGGCAGTACGATTGGAAGCGATTCACCAGTGGATAGCTCCATTCTGCTTCCTTTGACGGCTTCGAATCGGTGCGCGCGATTCAGGCCGTCTGATTGTGTTTTCTAGAGAACTATTAGCACTCCAATCAATGCCTTTGCCGACCGCTGGCGTGGGGATAGACTGAGCAGTCATGCAATTTGACGATCTGCCGGACGAATGGAAGGAGTGGATCAGCCTCACGCCGCTGGAGCGGTTACGCCGCAGTGAGCAGATATTTGCCGATTACCTTGCCATGGGAGGCAGCCTTGATCCCGACCCCGATCCGACAAGTCCTTTTGACTTTCCAGAGTTGTGGAGTGCAGGCGCTTCTCATGGGCGGGCAGGCTTGCGTGTTCTACGGCGCGGCGCAGGTGAGCAAGGACATTGATTTTGTTGTGCTCGCTGACGATCAAAACTTTGCGCGGCTTCAAGACGCGTTGGGGCGACTTCAAGCGGCTCGCATCGCCGTTCCTCCCTTCGATTCCGAGATCTTGCAACGCGGTCACGCTGTTCATTTCCGCTGTGCCGCTGATGGAACCGAGGGATTACGCATCGACGTGATGACCCGAATGCGGGGCGTCGATGATTTTTCGAAACTTTGGAGCCGCCGCACCACGGTGGCTGACGATCGTGGAAGTGAGTATCACCTTCTGAGCATCCCCGATCTGGTTCAGGCTAAGAAGACGCAGCGGGCGAAAGATTGGCCTATTATCGAGTTGTTGGTCAGTATTCACTATCGCGAAAATGACACTTCTCCAAGCGCGGAGTCGATCGATTTTTGGCTCCGCGAGGCGCGCACTGCCGAACTGCTTTCGCAAATTTGCAAACGGTTTCCGTCCGAGGCGGCCACGATCCAACCCCAGCGTCGATTACTGCAAACGGCACTTTCCGGCCAGATGGATTTGCTCCGCGCCGAACTCGATGAAGAACGACGAACCGAGCAGGCCAAGGACCGCGAATACTGGGAGCCGCTAAAAAGGGAGTTGGAGCGCTTGCGGCACGGCGAGCGGTAGAACTCCGGAACACGATATGTTCGGCTCCCACCTCTCCATCGCCGGCGGCTTGCACAATGCGTTACTCCAGGGCCAAATCATTTGGCCCTCCAAAAAAAACGGCGCGCGCCATATTTGCGCTTTTTGATCGGATCGGTTAGACCCCACATCGTTCGCGAGGCCTCGCGGTTTTTGAAAACCTGTTTTTTCG
>Ga0182024_10014615_pt1 | contig 15157 bp, 11 predicted proteins | sample P32metaG_FD_120480 | JGI IMG/M metagenome (GOLD analysis project Ga0182024, IMG submission 120480) | Permafrost microbial communities from Stordalen Mire, Sweden - P3-2 metaG (Illumina Assembly) | ecosystem: Environmental > Terrestrial > Soil > Wetlands > Permafrost | place: Sweden: Stordalen... | reverse complement strand
TCCCTCTTCTGTAAACTCGGTATTGGGATAGGCTTTAATGAGCCGGGCATACAACTCGGCGGCTTCTTTTCGCCGGCCGAGCAATTCCTGACATTTGCCGGCCTGCAACAACGCCGCCGCTTGCCAGCGCGGGTAGGCGTACAAGATTTCGACCCGCAGGTATTCCCGCAGGGCCGCGTCGTAGTTTTCTTGATGGAAATACGATTCGCCGATCATCCATTGGGCCATCGCGGCCGTTTCGGTCTTGCCGCCGGTTGCGGAACGGATCACGAGCTGATATTCGCGCCGGGCCCCGTCAAAGTCGGCCTGCGCCGCAAGCGCCCGACCGAGCAGATAATCGACTTCGTATTGCTGTGCGAAATTGGGGAAGTCGCGTTGAATTTGCGAGGCGGTCGCTTGGGCCTCGGCCCATTGTCGTTGTTGAGCCATCACTTGCGCGCGCCGCAACGGAATCATCGCCAGCCAGGCATCGTTGTGTCCGGCGGTTCGCTCCGACAATGCAGCCAATCGTTTGCCCGCCTCGTCGAATTTTCCTTGTCGATAATCGGCCTCGGCGACCCAATAGGCTGCCGGCAAACCCAACGGCGACGAGGCAAAGTCGTGGGCCACCTGGTCCATGCGTGCTTCGACCTCGTCCCATTTCTGCCGGCCCGCGGCCAATTCGCCTTGCAGATAGATGACGTGTGCCAGCATGTCGGTCGGCGGCTGGGCTGCCATCAGTTCCGCCAGCAGCTTGCTGGCAGTGTCGAACTTCTTGTCCGCGACGGCGCTCTCGGCGAGGCGAAACGTCGCATCGTTCCAAAAATGGCTCGCGCGGAAATCGTCATGCACTTTTTGAAACTGCTGATCCGATTCGGCCCGGCGGCTGGCGTCGCGCAGGGCCCAGCCGTAGCCATATCGTGCCGCGTCGATTTGCGGCGACGACAAATGATCGGCCAGAAATCGCTGATACAGTTCGATCGCTTGCGCCGGCTGATGAAGCTGGTCGTGCAAGCGTGCGGCGGCGAGAATCGCATCGATGAACCGTTTGCTCGACGGATCTTTATCGACGATCAGATGGTACGAAGCCAGCGCACCGTCGAATCGCTTGAGCCGCTCGAGCGATTGCCCGCGAGCCCAGGCTGCTTCGGCAGCGGCGTCGCTATCGGGATATTTTTCCAAGAGCCGGTCAAACGTCGCGGCGGATTTTTCCGGTTCGTTCGATTCAAGCTGACACCAACCGAGCCCGCTCAAACCGCGAACAATATACGGCTGCGGATTTCCGTCGGCCGCGAGCGTGGCGAACAGTTCGCTGGCCCAGTGAATCTCGCCGGCTAGCAAGGCGGCCTCGGCAAGTTCATGGGTCGTCGAGAGCCACAATTCGCTCGGTTTGCTTGTATCCACCTTGTCGTTCGCTTGCAGATGGCCATTGCGGGCAAGTCGGCCGTACGCTTTTCGAGCATCGTCCCAGCGATTGCATTTGGCATAGCAGACGGCCAATTGAGCCACGGCTCGGGCCGCGTATTCGTCGCTCGGCTTGGTTTGGAGATACGCTTCCAGCGCCGCGGCAGCGCGGACGAATTGTTCGGTCGCAATCAATGAAGCAGCGCGCGCCAACTCAATTTTTGGCTTCCATTGGGCGCTGGCCGACGGTTCCATGGCATCTAACAGCTTGATCGCGTCGGGGTGACGCTTCGAACCCTGGTAGGAAAGTGCCAGCAAATAGCGCGCGGCGTTTGATTGTGCCGCGCCGGTCGAGGCCTTGGCGTCGGCGACGATCGGTTCCAGGATCGCTTGCGCCTGGTCGAAATGGCTCGCTTGGTAGAAAGCGCGGGCGTGTTCCAGTCGTGCTTGCGCAAAATCCGGACTTTTGGGGTATTTCGTTTCGAACATCTCGAACGTCGCGACCGCGCGATCCGCCTGGCCGTTGCCGACTTGCAAGGTCGCCAATCGCAGCAACGCTTGCTCGGCCAATGCGGCATCCGCGCCGTCGGCCATTTGACCATAGAGTTTTTCCGCTTCGTCGGCTTGGCCACTCAATTCGCGGGCTCGCGCCAGTCCGAAACGGCATTCGTCGTGCGGCGGTTCGACGGGATATTTTGAAAGCGATTGGCCGAACAGATTGGCGGCCGCGACGGCATCGCCCTCGGCAAGGGCCAGTTGACCGAGATAATTAAGCACATAAGCATTGAGCTTGTCGTCGGGATACTTGGCGCGGAATTCGGTCAACGCCGGCCGGGCCGTGTCCGAGTGGCCGGCCAGGAACGCCGCTTCACCGGCTCGAAACAATGCTTGCGCGGCGAACGAGCTTTTGGGGTCGTGCAACAGGAAGTCGCGAAACTGGGCCTGCGCCTCGTCGTAGCGGCCCAATTGCATCAACGCTTCGGCAAGGAAGAACCGAGACTTCGTCGCGCTGCGATTTTCGGGATGATCTTTCAGCAGCGCCCGGAATTCATCGACGGCGAGCGACCAGCGTTGTGCGGCGTAGTGCGCGGCGGCGACAGCGTATTGATCGTCGCCCGCATCGGCGCGGAGTTGCCGTGCTGGCGATGAGACCAACAGCGCAAGTAGCAGGATAGCGGCCCGGCGACGCATGGTTCGGCCCCGGCAAGCGAAGGTGGCGAGAATTAGGGGGCGGCATGGTATCGCCGCAATGGCCCATGCGGCAAGGCGAGATTCGGGCAAAATCCGCGTTTTCCGCCTTCGGACCTAGCAGCTTCATCAACAGCTTTCAAGCGATTCGCGATTCGTTTGTTCTCCGATCCCCGATTGGCCTACCGAAGTTTTGCGGGGTTTGGTATCAGAAGCTGTCCAACGGGGTTTGGTCGACCGCTTTGTCGTTTGGCCCGCCCATGCATTGCAAGCCATCCGCGGGGGAGAGATGACCATGCTGTTCGACGCAATTCTTCGCACAACTTCGCGGAAAACGAATCGCGGCATCCGCGACGCAAAACGCGCGCTTGCGTTCGAACGCGTTCTTGCCCGACGCCATTTCGCCGCGGTGAAAAAGGCGAAGCATTTGGCAGGTCAAACCGGGCTAAAGCTCCACCTGGCGTGTGGCAAGAACATCAAGAACGGTTGGATCAACATCGACCTATTCAAGCGAAAAGCCGACCTGCGGCTCGATTTGCGAGAGACCTTTCCCTTTGAAGACTCGTCGGTGGAGATCATCTACAGCGAGCATTTCTTCGAGCACTTGGAATACCCGGGCGAAGTCGGTCATGTGCTCAAAGAGTCGCTGCGGGTCTTGCAGCCCGGCGGGCGATTCAGCGTGTCAGTTCCCGACGCGGTGCCGATGCTGGAAGCGTATGTTCACAACAATACGGAAGCCTTTCGGATCTGCCGGGAGCGATGGCATCCGTCTTGGTGCGACACGCACATGCACCAACTGAATTATTTCTTCCGCCAAGGCAACGAGCACAAATATGCCTGGGACTTCGAAACGCTGGCAAAAGTTCTGGAAACCGCGGGTTTCCGGCCCGTCGGACGGCGCGTGTTCGATCTGGAGTTGGACCTCGAATCGCGTCGCGACGGCAGCTTATACCTGGAAGCCCACAAGCCTGTAGTCGCCATGAAGGCCGGCATCCGTTCGGCGGCATGACAGGATTCGAGGGAGGGTGAAAAAGGTGGCAGCCACAAGATAGGGGCAAGCTAGACAATGCGAGGCTTGGCGTCGCGCAACGAAAAGCCCAAGGAACGCATGGTTCCTTGGGCTTGAATTGTTGTGAGGTCGATGACGCGGGCGGCTACCTTAGTAGTTCGCGCTAGCACCGGTGTTGACATTGCCCACCATGTGCAGGTGGTTATGGTCGATGTAGACCACTTCTTGTGCGTCGTCGACGCTCGTGGTATACGGCAGCGGCCAGCCGACTCGGGTGACTTCGGTGAAGTAGACCGTGCATTTGTAGTGGGCGTGATGTTGCTGAGCCGGGCCCACCAGCGGATAGACGCGCGGCGGATCGATGTAGTCGGCAATCTTGTCCTTGACGATCCGCACGTTGTTCCGCTCGCGTTCCCAGAGCAACGGTATGCCGCCTCGGACCGGGCGAACCCGTTCCAGCGATTGCATTACTTCGTCGTCGCTCGGAGTGTCGACCGCCACGCACGGAGCGCCAGGAGCGATCGGGCCCAGAATCGGAGACTTCTTGTATTTCTCGTGGACCCAGAACCGCTGTTCCTGGGCGTCTTGGAAGTACGGGCTGACCGGCGTTGGGATCGAAAACGCTCCCAGGTTCGGGCCCATCTGCGCGATCCAAAAGCAACCCGTATTGGTGATCGCCAGCATTCCAAACAGCAGACCGGCGCACCAGAGCGATTTCGTGGACATGCACAAAGCTCCTCGAACCTGGATTTCCTGTCGGAGGATGATTCGCAATTGCAAGCAACCGCGAAGCAGGCGACCGACTTCATACCGCCGGATTGCGAAGCGCAAGACCCGGTGTACGAAAGTTACAGCTAGTTATCGTGTCAAACTGTGCCGAACTTGCGGGTTTTTCCGATCGTGCGGAAAAAAGGGATGCTAGCGGGGCTGCGGAAAACGATGCGGCCGATGATGGCGATGCGAAGCCCAGGGAAGGCTGCCAACGCGGATTGCCGTTGGATGAGTCGTCGGCAGCCTTCCCTGGACTTGCAGCGAAGCGACATGAAATAAAAAACCCCTGGCGGCGCATGCCACCAGGGGTCGGAGGAATCAACGTATTGGAACTCTCAGCTTCGGCCATGTGTGGGACATGGCCCGACGCTGCTTAATTGCAGCCATCCTTGAAGTCGAGATTCCACCAGCCGTTGTGCCATTCGAGCGTCACCTTCCGCCAGCCCAACGGGACCTGCGGATAGGGATAGAACGGTCCAATGAACGGCCAGGCGGTCGGCGAATACTGACGCGGATAAGTGATGCCAGCGTAGTTGGGGTACGAGGCATAGCTGGGCCAAGCGTAGCCTGGCATGTTCGGACGATCGAAATGAGCCGGCGCGACTCCACCTCCGACGCCCGGAGCGTAGGCCGGAATCGGTCCGCCACTCATTCCGCCACCCATTCCATTCGGTCCGCAGTTCGCTGCGCCGGGCATCGGTTGAGCCCGGGCCATGGCCAACGGACGCGGCACGCCCGAGCCATGCGATTGAGCGACGGCCGAAACGCTGGCCGTCGGATCTTCGCTCGACCGGGTGCCAACTGCCAATTGAGCCGACACATCGACGTCCGGGCCGGCGGACGCTTGCACGACCGGGCTCGGATCGGTCATCTTCAGGCCGTTGACGACCTTTTCGATTCCCGAAATTTCCGAGACGATGCTCAGTGCCGTGCGCAACTGCTGCTGATTACTGACCGAGCCTTTGAGCCAGCATGTTCCGTCGGCCACTTTCACGTCGATGCTGTAATGGTGGAGTTGACCGCCACTCAGGCTGCTTTTTACCTGATCCGCCAACTGTTGATCCACCGACTTCTGGGCCGACGCCTGATCGCCTGCTTGGGCCCAAGTCGGGGCCATCAAGGTCAGGCCGGCGATCGCCAATCCGAATAACAAACGTTGCATGATTTCCTCCTGTAAGGTCACCTCACCCTAGGCATCCACCGATCGAGAGCGGAACCGTCGCGGGGTTGAAACGGTATCTGACTATAGGTGTCGGTTGCGGATTATGCCGAAGGGGAGTTTTTTTTCGATTTTGCCATCCGCCGGGGATATGCCGGTTGTCCGGCACGACAACGTCAAACGCTGAAACCCATTGCCCTGCAATAGCTTGGGCATGGCTGACGACCGTGTTTTCGGCGGAATTGCGCCCAAACTGCCGGATCGGGACAATCAGAAAAGTCTACCAGGATCGAATCGTTTTCCGAGACGAAATGGGTCGAATGGTTTGCTCGCGGCTCGCAACCTATTTCTACATCAACGCCGTTGCTTCAACGAAAAAACCCCGTCCCCCACATCTCGCGGCGTTTTGCCGCGAATCGTGGAAGACGGGGTTGCATGGAGCTTTAGCAGCGATTTCGCTTCGACGAAATCGGACGAGCAATCGCTTTACTTGGAGCCCTTGTCCGTGCTGTCGGCCGGCGCCTTCGTTGCCGGGGTCTTGTCGGTAGTGCCAGACTTCGACGTATCGGTCGAGCCCGCGGGCGCGTCGTCCGAACTGCCGCTGTCCTTGTCGAGGCTCGCGAGCATCTCCTTCGCATCGACGCGGTGAACGAAGAATCCGCGGCTGTTGGACAAAGCCGCCTTGAGCGAGAGAATCGCTTCCTTCGTCTGGCTGTGTTCCTGGAACTGGCGGGCACGGTAATACAGGATATCGGGACTGGCGACACCCGTGTCCATGACCGCCTTGGTCACTTGATCGGCTTCGGGAATACGATTCATCTGGAAGAGCACCCACCCGAGCGTTGCCGCCGATTCGATGGCTCGAGTTGGATCGCGTTGCCCGCCGTTGCTCGCTTGAGCGGCGGCCTGATTGTTCATGGCAATTTCCAAACCGCGCTGCTGCTTTTCCTTGTCGGTTTTCTGCTCGGCCAAAACCTGGGCCAATTGGTTGCTGGCTTGCCAGTTGCCCGGCGCGGCCGTGACGACCTCTTGGAGGGCTTGCTCGGCGGTCTTCGTATCACCCTTCATCCGCGCCGCGACACCCATGAGAAATTTGGCTTCGAGAGTTCGCTTCGCTTTCGAATCGACGGGCACGGTCAAGGCCTGCGACGCGTAGTTGAACGCATCGTCGGCCTGATTGGTGCCGAGGGCCCAACTGGCCGCGGCCAGCAAAGTGGCCAATTGAGTCGCGGGATCGACCGGCGGATGAAGCACCGCGTGAGTGATGAACTTCTTGGCCATTTCGTGGCCGTCTGGGATCTTGGGATCTTCGAAGAGTTGCGCCATGGAAATATCGGCGGAGATCGATTTGGGGTCGTCGGCTACCGCGAGCTTGAATTCCTTGTAGGCATCTTGGGTTCCGGTCGCTTTTTTCAAGTCGGGGTCGGCATGGAATATGACTTTGCCTAGCCGATCGTGGGCGTTGGCGCCGGACGTATTCGGGGTGGGACCCGCGATTCCACCGGGACCCGCTGGGTCGACGATTTTCAGCCAATTTGTCAAATAGGTTTTCGCATTATCCCACTGTTCGCGGCTTTCGGCGACGGCCGCGAGGCCCGCTTCGGAGCGACCCATGAAATCATTCTTCCGCTTCGCATTCTCTTTGAACACCGCGGCCAATTGCTCGGCCTTGGCGAACAACAGTTCGGCCTCGGCAACGCGCCGGTCGCTAAAGGCCAGATCGCCCAAGACCAGATAGGCTTCCGGATCTTCGGGGTTGTTCTTGACGCACTCTTCCAAGGCATTGCGCGCCGGACCGGCCTGGTTGGCCATGATCCACATTTGCGCCAACATCATCTCGGCGGGGGGCAATTTGGGATTGTTCCTCTTGGCGATCGTGAGCGTGTCCAGAGCTCCCTCGGCGTCTCGATTCGTGAATTTCTTGATCGCGCGGTCCACGTCCTTGTATTGTTCCTTGGTCGGATCCGAAACGGACTTGCTGAGCAGCGACTCAACCGTAATCTGAGCTTTGGCCTGCTTGCTCGACACCAGGGCGAGAACGCCAGCCAAGAGTGCCAAGAATCCCCAGCGGATTGCCCCGCTCCGGCAAACTGACACCGGCCCCCGCAGGCCAGCCCCAGTCTTTTGTGCTTCACCCCGCAACGAAATACTCATGTTAAAATCCCTCTCTCGGAAACGAAAATCTGGAAATGGAAATTGGGTAAGTGGAAAAGCCCAGCCGGTAGTTACTACGAAAAGCATTGCCGTGGAGGCAAAGAACTCGCCCCCGCGCGACTACACCAAAAGAAGATTTCATAGACGTGACCGCCAGCCGGTACATTTATGTATGCCATGACCTGACCGATTGCACAAGTAGTATAGGACAAAAAGACATTCTGCCGGTCGTATTCCGCTCCGCGAACGGTCGCATAACCCGCACAATCCGATTCACCCCCTCCAAATTGCCACAGCAGGGCATAGCCGCAGCCAAAGTTGGAGTTCAGTCTTTAGGCGCCTGTTGAAAAAGGGGACTGGCACCTCACTTCGACGCAAAAAGTCCGACAAAACTGCCTCGCTGCTCGGATTCAGTCCCCTTTTTCAACAGACAGTTAGGCGCTCCCCGGCAGGCTAAAGCCTGAACTCCAACAGAAACGGCGATCCAAAGGGGGTCAGGCACATTTTTCGGCGTTACCCGTCGATTGCGATTCCCACCGATTGTTGCCGAAAAATGAGCCAGACCCCGACAATGCACGCACATTTGTTGGCATAAGCCATTTGTTGTGATTCCTGCCGCCAATGGTCGAAAAATGAGCCAGACCCCAATCCTCGGCCCTCTCTCAAATCAACGTTGGACGAATCGCCGTTGCACGAAATGGGTGTCGCGGCAATGATACGCCTTCCAATACGAATCCACCGGCGCCGCATTGCTGGCGCCGACTCACTGGCAGGGAGGCTGGGCTATGCGAATGTATTCGATTTTTGCCGGGCTGTTGGTGGTCGCCGTCATCTCGGCCACCGGATGCGGTTCGCACGACGCCGGCAATTTGCCCGCCGCTAGCATCGCCGGCGGTCCCGCGGGCTCCGCGGATCAATCGGCCGCCGGCAAAACGACGCCGAATGCGCCCGCCGACCGATTGCACCCCCTCGTACAACTTCATACTACGCAGGGCGACATTACAATCAAGCTCGATGCCGAACATTCCCCGATAACGGTCGACAATTTTTTGGCGTACCTCGATAAGGGACAATACGACAACACCCTGTTTCATCAGGTGTTGCCGGGCGTCGCGATCCTGGGGGGCGGCTACGACACGTTCGGCAAGGAAAAGCCCACCCTTCCTCCGGTTCGCAACGAAGCTCATAATGGAATCAAGAACCGGCGCGGGACAATCGCCATGGCCCGCCGGCCCGACACCGTCGATAGCTCGACTTGCCAATTCTTCATCAATCTGGCCGACAACCCGAATTTGGACTACAAAAAACCGGCGGCCCAAGTCGTCGATTTCAGAAAGGTGAAAGGCCCACGGGATTTCAAAGGACCGGATGCAAGCGACTACGGTTATTGCGTCTTTGGCGAGGTCGTGTCGGGAATGGACGTTGTCGATCAGATCGGCAAGGTCGCGGTACACGACGCCGGAAAGTTTGCCGCGACTCCGGTCGAACCGGTGATTATCAAGTGGGTTCACCTGACGCGGTAGCAGCCTGTTGAAAAAGGGGACAGGCGCCTCCCCGCAACGCAAAACTTACGGCAAATCCGGCGTGTTGCTCGGAGCCAGTCCCCTTTTTCAACAGGCTGGTAGGGAGATGGTGGAGGATATGGATGCGGGCCGCCGCCGCGTTGTGATCGAAGGAATCGCGCCGCAGGTCGATGGCGGACGCTGGGCCGTCAAACGGGTTCAGGGCGATACGGTCGTGGTCGAAGCCAACGTTTTCGGCGACGGTCATGATGAAGTTCGCTGCGTGCTGCTCTATCGCCATCAACAGGCCGAACACTGGTCGCAACTCCCCCTGGAACCGCTCGGCAACGATCGCTGGCGGGCCAGCTTCACGGTCGTCGAACTCGGCACGTACCAATACACGGTCTGCGGCTGGATCGATCATTTTTCCACCTGGCGGCACGATTTCGAAAAGCGAGTCGCCGCCGGCGGCGATCTGAGCATCGATCTTGCGATCGGCGCTCGATTGATCGAAGAAGCCGCCGACCGCGCCGGCCCGAGTGTCAATGCAGTCCGATTGAGCGAACTGGCTGCAATCCTTGCAGGTTCGCAGGACATTTCCGCCCGGGCTCGCGCGGCGGTCGACGCCGAGTTGGCCGCGCTCATGCAAAAGTATCCCGATCTGCGATTATCGACAACTTATGAACCGGAGTTGCGATTGACCGTGGATCGTCCGTTGGCGCGCTCGAGCGCGTGGTACGAACTGTTTCCTCGTTCGACGAGTCCTGTCGCCGGACGGCATGGAACGTTTGCCGATTGCGAGGCCCGGCTTCCCTACGTGGCGGAGATGGGATTCGACATCCTGTATTTGCCGCCGATCCATCCGATCGGCACGGCGTTTCGCAAGGGAAAGAACAACGCGCCTTCCGCCCAGTCCGGCGACGTTGGAAGCCCGTGGGCGATCGGAGTTCGCGACGGCGGCCATAAGGCCATCCATCGCGAGTTGGGCACGATCAAGGATTTTCGCCGGCTGTTGGCCGCCGCGAAGTCGTATGGCATCGAGCTCGCGCTCGATCTGGCGTATCAATGTTCGCCCGATCATCCCTATGCGGCGGAGCATCCTGAGTGGTTCTTGCGTCGCCCGGACGGCACGATCCAGTATGCCGAGAATCCGCCGAAGAAGTATCAAGACATCTATCCGTTTTACTTCGAGAGCCAAGCCTGGCGGCCGTTGTGGGAGGAATTGAAGAGCGTCGTGCTGTTTTGGGTCGGCGAGGGGGTGCGGATTTTTCGCGTCGACAATCCGCATACCAAGCCCTTTTCCTTCTGGGAATGGCTAATCGACGACGTGCGGCGGCGGTATCCCGACGTGCTGTTTCTCGCGGAGGCGTTCACCCGGCCGAAGATCATGTATCGGCTCGCCAAGCTCGGCTTCACGCAGTCGTATACCTATTTCTCCTGGCGGAACACTCGTCAAGAGATCACCGAATACTTCACGGAGCTCACGCAGCCGGAATTGCGCGACATTTTCCGGCCCAACCTTTGGCCCAACACGCCCGACATCCTCTCGGAATACTTGCAAACCGGCGGACGCGGCGCATTCGTCACTCGGCTGGTGCTGGCCGCGACGCTGGGGGCGAATTACGGAATCTACGGCCCGGCTTTCGAGTTGTGCGAAGCGCGGCCGATCCAACCGGGAAGCGAAGAATATCTCAATTCGGAAAAATACGAACTGCGCACCTGGCCCATTGACCGGCCCGACAGTCTTCGAGAGTTGATCGGCCAGTTGAACCGAATCCGGCGGTCCAATCCGGCGCTTCGAAGCGACGCCAATATCGAGTTTCACCCGGTTGAAAACGATGCCCAACAATTGCTCTGCTACAGCAAGCGGACCGATGACTTCGGCAATCGGATCGTGGTGGTCGTGAATCTCGATCCGCATGGTCCGCAAGCCGGCATGGTGCATTTGCAACTGGATCGGCTCGGGATCCCAGCGGATCAGCCCTATCAAATGCACGATTTGTTGGCCGACAAAGCCTACGTGTGGCGCGGCAACCAGGGCTACGTGCAACTGGCGCCCGGCGTGGTGGACTCGCATGTCTTCCGCATCCATCGCTGGCTGCGAACCGAAGGTGGAAGCGAGATATTCGAACCATGAGCCGGCAACTGCTTGTTTCGACATTCGTCATTCGTCATTCGTCATTGGCCAGCGGGGCCTTCGAAACATGACTCGCGAGTTTCCTGCCTCCGCGCTAAAGGTGAGCCTTCGCCAATGGCTGACGTCTCGGCGCTGGTTCGGCGGCAAGGCTCGCGCCGTCGTGCGGATCGACACGGTCGGGCTGCCGTTGCCGCTGTCCGACGCAGGCTTGATGCTCCTCCGGGTCGAATACACGTACGGTCAGCCGGAGCTCTATCAATTGATGTTCGTGGCCCGCGAAGGCGAAGCGGCCGAGCGGCTCGCGGCCCAGCATCCCGAAGCCGTGGTTCATCGGAACGATCCTCGCGATGGCGAGCCGACTTGTCTGCTCGCCGAGGCGCTAGCCGACGCCGATTTTGCGTCCGGATTTTTGGAACTAATGGCGGGCGGGAAAAAAATCCCCGGGTCGGTCGAATTTCCGGACGTGCTTCGCGGGGTTGGCCGGGCAAGTGGAATGCTCGCGGCCGCGTCGGTGTCGGAACTGGCCGAAATCATGAGAGCCGGCGCCGCGAACCTCGTTCCGACGCCGCTCTCGGCCGATCAAAGCAACAGTTGCGTCGTCTATGGCCAGCGGTTGTTTCTGAAGCTGTTTCGCAAGCTCGTGCCTGGAGTCAATCCCGAGTTGGAAATCGGGCAATTTCTCGCGGCGAATGGCGCGTTTCCGCACGTGCCGGCTTTGTGCGGTTCATTGGAATACCAGCCGTCGCCGACGGGGAGCGAATCGCTCACGTTGGCCGTGCTCCAACGATTCACTCCCGGCACATCAGCGTGGCAAGCGACCTTGGACAGCCTGACGGCCTATTTCCAACGTGTCGTGCAGCTTCCGCCCGAGGATCGGCCACGAGCGGCTTCCACATTCGAGCCGATGATGGAAAAACGAACGCGCGAAACCGCGAGCGAGAAGGCCGACCCCGACGGATCGCTATGGGGGATGGGGCTGCGGCAACCGGTTGCCGCGGCCGAACCGCTGGCCGGCGAGGATTTGCGCAAGATCGCTCTCTTGGGCCGGCGCACGGCCGAATTGCACCTGGCGCTTGCCTCCGAAACGGAGCAAGCTGGATTTGTTCCAGAACCGTTTACCGAAAAGCATCAACAATCGCTCCGATGGTCGATGCGCGATCTGGCCTCGCGCACCTGCGAGCTGCTGCGCCAACGGCTGGCAAAACTCCCGGTCAACGGACAGTCGTCGGCCCGAGATGTATTGCGTCAAGAATCTCGCCTGCTTTCGCGGTTCGACGAAATCGTCGTCGAACGAATCGACGGCCAGCGGATTCGCTGCCACGGCGACTTTCATCTCGGCCAGGTGATCGACACGGGAGATGATTTCGTCATCATCGACTTCGAGGGCGAGCCCGCGCGGCCGCTCGAGGAGCGACGCGCCAAGCGTTCGCCGCTGATCGACGTGGCGGGGATGATCCGTTCGCTGCACTACGCCGCCTCGCAAGCGTTTTACCAGCAATTGCGATCCAGCGAGAACGGCCGAATGGAGCCGAACGAGCTGCGCGACACTGCCGACTGTTGGTATCGTTGGTCGGTCGCGGCGTTTTTGGGAGCCTACCGCGCCACGGCCCAGTCGGGCCAATTCTTGCCCCGTTCCGCCGCGCTTTGCGACCGGCTGCTTAGTTTGTTCGTGCTGGAGAAGGCGGTTTATGAATTGGCGTATGAATTGAACAACCGGCCCGACTGGGTCGAAGTGCCGCTGGCGGGACTACGGGAATTGCTGGGGCAAACCGCCGGCCTATCGCGTTAACCCCCTGTTCCGTTCGACAGCGACTTCGCAGCGGAGCGATCGGCCTCATTCGCGATTTTGTGCGGCCTTTGCCAACGATCCCAAACGCGTTTCGATTTGCGAATGCTTCCGTCGATAGGCGGAAACCTCCGGATACTCTCTCGAAAGCGCGTCGTACTCTGCGAGCGCCTTGCGATAGGCTTCGACCGATTGCGTGATCTGCCGGTCGTCGAAATAGATTGCGGCGAGCGTGTCCAATGCGTCGGTATGGCCTTCACGAAAGTGAGGGTCCGACTGATAGCCGTTGAACGAAGTGTAGATCGCCATCGCCTGGTTGATCGCGGCCCTAGCGTCAGAAGACCGCTTCTCGTCGCGATACAAGTCGCTCAATTGCAGCCAGTTCGCTGCCAATTCGCACGCCGGGCTACCGAGCCACTGCATCGAATCGCTTTGCGACGCGCAACGCTTAAGCCACACCGCGATCGCGCGGTGGAAATCCGCTTCCGCTTCGGAGTAGGCGCGAAAACTTGCCTCCATCGCGCCACGGTCATGCCAGATCCGCGCCTGATTGTCGATCAGATCGATGTTGTCGTTCGGCCACTTCTCGATCAGCTTGGAAAGTATCGCCAGCGCGGCGGCGTACTCGGTTTCCGCAGCGATTGGGTCGTTGATCGCATCCTGATAGGCAGCGTAATCCGAATGGGTTTCCGCCAGAGTTCGATTGTAGACGCGAGTTTGTTCCGAGTCGGGCTTCCCGACCGCGAGCTCTTCGAGCATGTGGATCGCCAGCGTGAAGCACAATCGGGCTTCCTCGGCTTCGTTCAGCTTGAGCCGGATCAGGCCGGCATGCTTGCGGGCCACGGCAATCGCAAATCGCTCGGCAGGCTCGCTGACCGTCTGATCGTAGATGGCTTTGTAGAATTCCAGTTGCACCTTCGGCAGCGATTGGGTTTCCAGCCCGAGATGATCGATCCGGTTGCCGATCGTCTCCATCGCCAGGAGCAAGTTATCGTCGGCGCGCCGACATTCCTCCCGGCTGCGTTGCAGCTTGTCGATGAGCATTTGCCTTTGCCAGTTCATGCGGACCAACGGCGCGGCGGCGAGCAGCGACACGACGACCGCCGCGGCAGTCCACAAACGCCGCCGGCTGGCAATTCCGCTTGTCAACGAGCGCTGGGCCGCATTCCCAAAATCTCGAAGCCAAAGGGGCACGCGATTCATTGAAATCCCAATTGAAAATAGGTTCCTACCGTACTGGCTCAAAGACGGGGAGTATAGGCGATTTCAAGATTCTTGAAACGGTCAATCGGGTTCGCTGTTTCTCATTTCAGCAACAGCACTTGCGGCCGGAAGACGCTGTCTGAATGGGTCGTTTCGAGCGCGAACCTTCGAGAAGCAGCAGCGTCTCCTCTTGGGCGGCACGAATTTTGCTTTCCCGAAGGCCCCAACGGAAAATCAAATACAAACATGCTAGCTTCCCCAATTTGTATTTCGAACAATTTTCGCGGTTGATGCAAAATTCGTTTGCGAATCCCTTCGGCGAGGGTTAACATCATTCGTTGGAGTCGAATACCAGGGGGACTGGTAATAGGAGGTACCGCGATGTCGAGCCCCTTATACTTCGTGCAAGAATGCCCTACCTGCGGACGCAATCTGCAGATACGGGTGGTCTATTTGGGCAAGAACGTCGTTTGTCAGCATTGCCACGGCAAGTTCTTGGCTTCCGATCCGGCGAGCGGCGATCCTGTGCCGACCGAGTCGGGCATGGCGCTGATGAAGCGCGCCGATGAATTGCTTGAATCGATCAGCACGCGCCAAGGACAATCCACGACGGTTCGGTAGTTGCAACTATTCGGTAGTTGCCCGGTATCGCGATTGGCTGATGATTCAAGGTCGCGGCGGCTCTTGATTCTCGGCAAGCCGCGCCAGATCGCGGAAGAATTCTGGATAGGTTTTCTCGGTGGTGCGCGGGTCCAAAATAACGACGCCCGGCACAAGCAGTCCCACCAGCGCCAAGCTCATCGCCATCCGATGATCGTGATAGGTGGCGATCCTCGCGCCGTGTAGTGGCTGCGGCACAATCGTC
>Ga0182024_10014614_pt1 | contig 15158 bp, 8 predicted proteins | sample P32metaG_FD_120480 | JGI IMG/M metagenome (GOLD analysis project Ga0182024, IMG submission 120480) | Permafrost microbial communities from Stordalen Mire, Sweden - P3-2 metaG (Illumina Assembly) | ecosystem: Environmental > Terrestrial > Soil > Wetlands > Permafrost | place: Sweden: Stordalen... | reverse complement strand
CGCGAACATCAACCTGGTCGGAAATCGCCCGCGCCGCCGGTCGTCTCGCTGTCGCATTGCATCGGCTTGGCGTCCGCGCCGGCGATCGGATCGTGCAGGTCAGCGAGAACCGCTACGAATGGCTGCTTCTCGATCTGGCCGTGCAGTTGGCCCACGGCGTGCATGTGGCGGTCCACTCCTCGTTATCCGGCTCGCAAATCGCGTGGCAAATTCGCGACTGCGGTGCGCGGTTTGTGTTCCTTTGGAACGCCGAGCAAGCCGCCAAGCTCGCGGCCGATACTCTTGATTTGCCTGCTGATCTTTGCTTGGTCGCATTCGATCGCCTCCCGCAATCCCGTACGACCGCATTCGCCGATCTTTTGGCCGCGGTGCCGGATAATGCCGGTGCTGATTCGCTACAGGTTGCGGCACTGGCCGATACTCGCCCCGATGATCTAGCAACGATCCTCTACACCTCCGGCACGACTGGCGAGCCGAAGGGGGTCATGCTCAGCCACGCGAATCTGGTGTCCAACGCTCGGGCCTCGCTTTCGGTGTTTGAATGTCGGCCGGAGGACCTGCGGCTCTGCTGGCTGCCGCTGTCGCATATCTATGCCCGCACATGCGATTTGTATACCTGGATTCTCAGCGGATCGCAGTTGGCATTGGCCGAAAGCCGCGAGCGAATCCTGGCGAATTGCCAATCACTGCATCCGACGCTGCTGAATGGCGTCCCCTATTTTTTCGACAAAGTGCGGCGGCACGTCGAATCACTGCCCGACGGAGAATCGCCCGGCCGATTGTCGGAACTGCTCGGCGGCAAATTGCGGCTTTGCAGTTCCGGCGGCGCGGCATTGCCGGTTGCGACGGCAGAGTATTATTGGCGGCATGGCGTGCGACTCGTGCAGGGCTACGGGCTAACGGAGTCGTCGCCGGTGATCACGGCTGCGCATCCCGACACCGATCGCATGGGCTCCGTCGGCCGGCCGATTCCGGGCGTCGAAGTCCGCATCGCCGACGACGGCGAAATTCTCACGCGCGGTCCGCACGTCATGCTCGGCTATTGGAACCGCCCGGCCGACACCGCCGAGACAATCCATGATGGCTGGCTGCACACTGGTGATCTCGGCCGGCTGGACGACGCCGGCTATCTGTGGATCACCGGCCGCAAGAAAGACCTGATTGTCACAGCCGCGGGCAAGAACGTTGCGCCAGTCGCCATCGAATCACTATTGTCCGACGAGCCGCTGATATCGCAAGTCGTCGTGCTGGGCGAAGGCCGCAATTTTCTCGGGGCACTGATCGTGCCCAACCCGGAAACTCTGCGGGCCGAGATCATCGAGCGCCATATTCCTGTTTTCACGCCCGCCCAAGCGCTCGCGCATCCTGACGTGCTAGCCCTTTATCGCCGGCGGATCGACGAGCGGTTGGCGTGTTTGTCCGAAAACGAGCAAATTGGCAAGTTTACACTTTTGGACCGCGCACTCTCGGTCGAGCAAGGTGAGCTTACGCCGACGCTCAAACTACGTCGCGCCACGATCCAAGAGCATTTCGCCGACGTAATCGAACGTCTGTACGACGAATGAATGCCGCCGGTCGAAGCATCCGGATATAATGTATAGAGAGACACGAGCAACGCGAGAACCGGCGCCAAGCCCAGGGAAGGCCGCCGACACGTTTGCAAAAAGTAAAGGCTCGTCTCGGCCTTCCCTGGGCTTTCACCCGCACAAGATCAATCCATGAACGCCCGAGCATCCGACACCGAACCAACTCACTCGCCCGCGCCTGGCGAGCCCTCGTTCGCCGAAACGGCGCTGAAACTTGGCGGCAAGAGCGATGAGGAAGTTCGACGGACCGGCGCGATCGACAAGGCCGACGAACAGGTCGAATCGCTTTTTGCCGCGCGGTTTCAAACGGCCCAGAGTCCGGTTCATCGGGCCGTGTGGGATCGGCAACTGCCGGTCGAACTGTTCGGCTCGCAGCCACCGGCGACACCGCCCGCCGTCGATCGCGTGATGCAGAATTCCATCGAGGTGGTCCGCCGGCATCAGTCGGCCGGAATGCTGCTGGACGCCAACCGCAAGATCAGCGCCGCGACGTTGAGCGAATTGGGCGCCGTCGGATACTGGGGGCTGCTGGTCGATCCGCAATACGGCGGCAGCGGCGCGCCGTTCGCCAGTTTCGCGCCGTTTCTCACTCGCATGGCGCTCGTCGATCCGACGGTCGCCGGCCTGGCATCCGTTCACGGCTGCATCGGCGCCGTCGATCCGGTCCGGACGTTCGGCAACGCGGAGCAAAAACAGCGATTCTTGCCGCGACTGGCCAGCGGCCAAAGTCTCTCCGCGTTCGCGCTGACGGAGCCCTGCGCCGGTTCCGATCTGACGGCAATGCGAACCCGCGCGGTTCGCGACGGCGACTCGTTCATCGTCAACGGCGAAAAACTGTTCATCACCAATGTGTTGACCGGCCGCACCATCGGGTTGGTGGCGCTCGTCGAGGGCCGGCCCGCGGTGCTGATCGTCGATCTGCCCGCCGAGGAAAATGCCCAGTTTCAACTTCGCCACTATGGGCTATATGCACTGAAGCACGCCCATAACTACGGGCTCGTGTTCAAGGATCTGCGCGTGCCGGCGGCGAATTTATTGACGCCGCCGCGCGGCGACGGGTTGACGATCGCCTATCACGGATTGAATCTGGGTCGCGTGGCTCTGTGTGCAAACGCTGCCGGCACAATGCGGCTCATGCTGGCCAGCATGATCCCTTGGTCGCGATTCCGAAAAACCTACGGCGCTCCGATCGCCACGCGAGAACTAGTCCGCCGCCGCATGGGCCGGTTGGCCGGATTGATTGTCGCTTGCGATGCGTTGGTCGCATGGTGCGCCGGCTTGATCGATGCCGGTTATCGCGGCGAGATGGAATGCATCGTGGCCAAAATCTTCGGAAGCGAAGCCCAAAAAGAGGCGGCCATCGAACTGTTCATGAAAACCCACGGCGGCCGAGCCTTTCTGCATGGCCATGCGTTCGGCGACAACGTGCATGAATATCTCGCCCCCTGCATCTACGAGGGCGAAGGCGAGATGCTCGGCATGGCGTTTTTCAAATCGCTGGTGAAGCATCACGGCCAGCGGTTCTTCGAGCCGATCGGCAAAGCGCTCGCCGCAGCCAACATCCGCAAGCCGAATCCGCTCAACCCGCGGCACGCTTGGGCCCTGCGCTCCGAAATCGCCCCGTATTTGCGTTGGCTGGCCGCCGAACATCTGCGGCTTCCTTCGGCTCCCGCGTTGCCGCCGATGCCGCCATCGCTCCGGGCCCACGCCGAATTCGCCGCTCGCATCTTGCAATGCGCGCCGCTGGCGATCGACGGCGTTTTGCGCAAGCACCAATTGGCCTTGGCCGATCGGCAATGCCGCATGTCGTATCTCTCCGGGCGGATTCAAGACGCGGTGGTGATGTTGGCCACCAGTCTCTACGCGGCCCGGCAGGACGACGAAGTGGTGCGACAAGCGGCCGACTGCATTTGCCAGGATTTCGAGCGCAAGCTAACCGGCCGCGAACCGACCGACCGCTACTTCCGCACGGTCACGGCCCTTGGCGAGCAAATCGCCTGCGGCGGCTTCCGCAGTATCGCCGGCCTGCAAGCGGACGAAATCCTGATGCCCTACGAGTAATCGCGTTCGTCCGTCATTTACTTTCGCGTGTTTCCGGTAGCGAATCCGTTCACCGCTATGTTATTGGAGCGCAACTCATTACGTTCACGAACTTTGAAAAATCGCGTAGAGTATTGACCGTGCCAAGAAAATGGCCTACTCTTACTTGGGCAAATGCGCGAGCAGGCTGAGGTCGTCTCGCTAGGTGCGGTAGCCCGACCCAATCAAAGCCGAGAGATGATCGCGACATGCTGTCTAGCTTTGTTGTTGAAAACTACCGTGGCTTCAAATCTTACCAAACCAATGGTTTGGCACAAGTAAATCTGTTTGTCGGGAAAAACAACAGCGGAAAGACCGCCCTTCTCGAAGGCATTCAATTTCTAACCTCCGGTGGTGACCCCTCGGTCTTGGCGGAGGTTGCGCATCGTCGCGGTGAAGTGTTCGTCGGGCGTCCAGAGCCCTCCATGACCGTTGACATCGCCCACTTCTTTACCGGCCATGCATTTGCGCTCGATACATCAATGACATTCCGTGGCGACAACGGATATGCGCCAGTGGTTGTGAAGGTGTTCGCACAAAAGGCGGACAATCCGGAGTCTCCAAAAAGCAGGGCAACTCCGCAGGGCATCTTTTTGAAGATTTCTGGTCCGTATAAATCTGATCGCGACGAGCCTAGGTTTTTTATCTCGCGAGAAGGCGGCGTCGATTTGGAGGTAAATCCAAGATTCCGCCGTGTCGGTGCTTCTCGGCGACCGGGAACGCCACCGGTCCGATTTATCGGTCCGGACTCGCTTTCTTCGATTGACCTAGCGATTATGTGGGATGAGATCACTGTTACCGGCCAAGAGGTTGATGTGGCCGGTGCGATGCGCGTTTTGGATAGCAATCTAGAATCGTTGCATTTCTTGACGGGCATGTTCTCGACTGGTTACTTTCCGTCGCGCGGCGGAATCGTCGTTGGGATGAAGGGGCAAGAGGGACGCGTTCCGCTCGGAAGCATGGGGGATGGAATGCGCCGGCTAATGGCCATCGCTACAGCCCTGGCATTCACAAAGCATGGATGCCTGTTTCTTGATGAGATTGACACTGGGCTGCATTATTCCGTCATGCCTGATATGTGGAAACTGATCGTATCAAAGGCGATTGCCGCCGATTCGCAGATTTTCGCTACGACGCATAGCTGGGATTGTATTGAAGGTCTTTCAATGCTGCTGCAGCGCGAGCCGGATTTAATGCGATCTGTGGCCATCCACAAGATTGACCGTTCAATTCCGCACAGCATTTCATTTCCTGGCGAGTCGATTGAGAGAATGGTCAAAGCCGACATCGACCCTCGATAATGAACGATTTACCAAGGCTGTATGTAGAAGGCAGGGATGACGTTAGCGTCATAAATAGCCTTCTGTTTCGGCACGGCCTTAATACAGATTGCGGCAAGCAGCATTTGTTCATCAAAGATCTTGTTAATATTGAAACCGTGCTTGCCGCCATTGCCGATGCCATTAAGGCGAATACGGACCGTCCAGTAGGATTTGTTGTAGATATAGATATTGAGATTGCAAACCGATGGAGCGCCGTCTGCGCAAAGTTGCGCGAAGGCGGTGCTTCGCCTCCCAACCGCTGTGTACCAACTGGCCTAATACAAACCCTCCCAGGATATCACCATCCATTTGGCGTATGGCTAATGCCGGATTGCACGACGGATTGCGCCAAAATGGAACACCTCGTAGTGTCGCTCGTTCCGAACGGTGATCCAATGTGGCCGCTTGCGACTCAGAGCGTCGACGCCGCAGGAAAAGCAGCTGATGCAGCTAACGAACAATTTGGCGAGGGATTTTGCAAAAGGTTTCGCGAAGTTGACCGAATAAAAGCGGAAGTACATACGTGGATTTCGTGGCGGAATAAGCCCGGCATTCCATTGGGCGCGGCAATTAACGACAAAGTTCTAGGATGCGACTCTCCGCAGGCGATTGCGTTTCTGAAATGGCTTAAGGACCTTTACGGATTTGTTTCACTCGCCGTATGAGAAACCGACGAACCATCTCCGGTCATTTGCGTCTCAGCGTTTTGAATTGACCACCCGAGATTTCAGACATCACCTCTTCGTCCTCAGCCTTGCCAATCCATCGGGCAAATCTCACAATAGGCGGCAGAGGGAATTTGATCGATCTGTCGTTTTCTTAGGGCTGTCCATCGTGGCCAAATTTGCCGTTATTGTCGCCGCCGCCGGCTCTAGCAGCCGGTTCAAGAATCAGAACTACAAGAAGCCGTTCGCGCCGCTGGCGAACAAGGCGGTCTGGCTTCATTCGGCCGAAAAATTCTTGGCTCGCGACGACGTCAAGCAGTTGCTGCTGGTGATCGGACCGGAAGATCGCGACGATTTCAAGTTCAAGTTCGGGGCCAATGTCGCCATCATGGGCATCGATGTCGTCGAGGGCGGGACTCAGCGAGCCGATTCGATCCAACGGGCATTGGCCCGCGTGAAGCCCGACATCGATTATATCGCTGTCCACGACGCCGCCCGGCCTTGTCTGGCCGACGAATGGATCACGCAGGTTTTCGAGGCAGCCGAGAAGAGCGGCGCGGCGATTCTTGCGATACCAGTCGCAAGCACGCTCAAGCGCGTCGCCGCCAATCTGACGGTCGTCGAGACGGTGGCCCGCGACAATCTTTGGGAAGCTCAAACGCCGCAGGTCTTCCGCCGGCAGTTGCTCATGGAAGCGTATGCCAAACGGGGCGACTTCCATGCGACCGACGATGCGCAACTTGTCGAACGCGTCGGTCATGCCGTGACGATCGTGCCCGGCTCGCCGATCAACTTGAAAATCACGACGCGCGACGACCTTCGCTTCGCTGAAAAGGCGCTCGCCGCGTTGCCGAAACCAAAATTCACCGGCCCCGCCCACCCTTTCGCCGACGACGACATGTGGCGGTAGCGAAGAAAATCGATCTATTACCCCGAATTCACCAACCGTACCGCAACGCACACAAGCCTGACGCGCTAGCGAAGGGATACGGTTTGCAGAGGTCTCGCGGCACCCTCCTTCGCTAGCGCTTCAGGCTGATATGAATACTCTGGGACTACGCATGACGCTCGATATCTACGGCGACCTGAAATGGCGCGGCCTGATTCAGCAGACCACCGACGACGCGGGCTTGCCGGCGTGGCTGGCCGCCGAGGCGCGCACCATTTACGTCGGCTTCGATCCGACGGCCGATAGCTTACACGTCGGCAGTCTGATGGGCCTGATCGCGCTGCGGCGCTTCCAGCGCGCCGGCCACCGCCCGATCGTGCTCGTCGGCGGGGCCACCGGCATGATCGGCGATCCGAGCGGCAAAAGCGAAGAACGCAAACTGCTTTCGGAAGACGTGCTGCGGGCCAATGTCGCGGGAATGGAAGCGCAGATGCGGGCCGTGCTCGATTTCAATTCCGGCCCGAATGCGGCCCGGCTGGTGAACAACTACGACTGGATGAGCCGCTTCAGTTTCCTGGAATTCTTGCGCGACGTGGGAAAGCATTTTCCCGTGAATGTGATGCTGGCCAAAGACTCGGTGAAATCGCGGCTCGAGCGAACCGACATCGGCTTGTCGTACACCGAATTCAGCTACATGCTCTTGCAGGCCTACGATTTTGTCCATTTGAACGAGCATTTCGGCTGCCAGTTGCAAGCCGGCGGCAGCGATCAATGGGGCAACATCACGGCCGGGATCGATCTGGCCCGGCGGCTGCGCTCCGTGGAATCGACCGCGGCGCAACCATCCGCCGCGCAACCATCGTCGGCTCAACTTTATGGCCTGATCTGGCCGCTGTTGACGAAGACCGACGGCTCGAAAATGGGCAAAACCGAGAGCGGAGCGATTTGGCTTTCCGCGGCCCGAACGAGTCCTTATCAGTTCTATCAATACTGGGTCAACGTCGACGATGCCGACGCCGGCCGTTGCCTGCGAACGCTGACGGAACTATCGCGCGAAGAAATCGAATCGCTCGACGGCGCACGCGCTGCCAAGCCCGAAGCCCGCGAAAGCCAGCGCCGCCTGGCCGAGGAACTAACCCGATTGATTCACGGCGAGCCGGGCCTGGCCGCCGCCCGCCGGGCAACCGAAATATTCTTCGGCGCCGAGATCGACCAACTGAGCGACGGGCAATTGACGGAAATTTTTACTGATGTGCCGAGCGTGACGTTGTCCCGGCCGCGAATCGAAGGAGCCGGGTTAAACATCATCGACGCAATGGTCGAAGCGGGCCTCGCTAAGAGCAAAGGCGACGCTCGTCGAACCGTCGAGCAAGGCGGCGCCTACATCAACAACCGCCGCGTCGAAGGCATCGACCGCATGATTACGGCCCGCGATCTGGCGAGCGAAACCGTCATCGTCCTCCGCTCCGGCAAAAAGAAATACGCGCTGCTGCGATTGAGCAACGCGTAATTTCAGCCATCTTCGTCATGGTTTGGAGCCGGCCGGCACAGGGCCGACGGACGTTGGCCCGGCGGCGTGAGTGTTCGGTGCCTTGCTTCGACGTGCTTCCGCCGGAGGCGCAAACGACGTCAATCCACCGGCACGAGGTGGCGGCGGCGGATATGGGGTCGCGCCGAAGATTTGCAGGAACTGCTCAATTCGATATTGTACGAGCGACGTTTGCCGGACGACGATTGCGCCGGGGGCCTCTCCGATGGATGCGTCGCCGTTCAACCAGCTTTTCGGCTCGATATTTTGGCGGATCAGTTCAATCAACTTCCGCGAACCTTGTTCATCGCGAGGGGCGTTCGGCGCCGCAGGTTCAAACTTGTAAATCCTCACGACCATCGAATTCTCGACTATCTCAAAAGGTTGCCAAAGACGGCAACCGCTTGTGCGAAGCTGAGCCAATAGCTGCCAAATTTTATCATGAATCTCTTCGGTTTGATCGCAAACAATCGCATTGGCTGTCGGCAAGGCATCAACGCTGCCGGCGCCGCCGTTAATGTCCCACGACATGGGAGCGATGATGCCGGTCAGCGTTTCGATGAGCGATTCATAGTCTGGACCTCCGATCGATGCGGGATTGTAGAATCCACACAAATCCCCGACTCCGTACACGACCGGATGCACGATCTGTTTAGCGCGATCGGCGGTCGTGATGACAAGCGATTCATCTTCGATCACGAACGCCAGTTCCTTTTCGGCGAGCAACTGATGCAGACCATCGCGCGCACGAACCTGCTTCACCGCGAACGATATTGTTGTCGCCGGCGTGATCCCGGCGTCCGTCAATGACTTGAAATCTAATTCGATCGGAACGCCGAGTTTGATATGCAGCGAATCGACGATGTCTTTGAGCGGGGCAGCGACAAAATCACAATCCAGCGGCGTATCAAGTGCCTTGCGAATACGCTGCTCTGCCTGGCCGACGCTGCTTCGTAAATCGATAGAGTTTCCGATCTCGTGTTTCGCCTGCTTGTCGCGCACCGCTCGTAGATCGGCTAGCAAAGCGGCGATTTTCCGGTGAATCTCCTCCGTCTGCGAAATGACGAGGGCACCATTGAGGTACGCGATTGAGCCGGTGCCGCCGTTTGGGTCCCAGTCCTTGGGCGAAAGGGTGCTCGTGATCAGTTCGATCAAGTTGTCCGCCGGTGCCGGTGTGGGTTTTGCAAAATCGTTTTGCGAACGCTCCGGAGCAATAAGGTCACGAACGACGTACACGCGAGGCGTGGTCATGCGCTTTGCGGCATCGGCGGTCGTAATCACTATCGCGTTGTCCGAGACCGTGACGAACGCGAAGTCATTTTGCGGCAGCATCAGGTGCAGAGCGGATCGGAGCGACACACCGCTGATTGAAGTGTTAAATAACGTGCAGCCCGTGACTCCGGCGTCGGTAAGGTTCTTTTGATCGAGCAGTACATTGATCTTGCTGCTCTCGGCAATGCGTTTGGCGGCATCGATATAGGGAGTGTCGACAAAATCAAATTCCGCCGGCGCATCGAGGGCCCTTTCAACGGCCGTTTGCACCGTGGCGCTTGAAGGTCCCTCGGTCGCTTGTTTGGGCGATTCAGAAGCCGTCGGTTTCGCGGGTTGCGACTTTGACGCAGGTTGGTCAGCGCCATGAGTAATTGCAATGAGGCCGATAGCAACAGCCATCGCCGCCAACATCCGGAAACAAGAACTTCGCGAGCGAGACATAATTCTTCTCCTGACGGCGAATGAAACGCCCGAATTGTTTTAACGAAAGCCGACATGCTAAAACGCCCCGCCGCCACCGCCGAGGCCTCCCGTCAGTGCCGGAATTGGCGTGCCGGGCGTGCCGCCGGTGCTGGGCGTAAGTCCAAGGGCATTCAGCAAATTCTGAATATGCCGATGGACCTCGGGCGTTTGCCGCACGACGATCGAGCCGGACACCACGCCGATATACGTGTTCGAGTCGGTCCAACTCTTTGGCTCGATGAGCTTGCGGATCATATCGACAATCTGCTGATTCTCTTTTTCATCCGACAACAACCGCAGCGAATACACCCGCACGACCGGATCGTTGCTCGGAGCGATCACGACCGGCGGATTCTTCTTTCGCTCCGCGCGAAGCCTGGTTATAAGGTCTTTGATCTCCCGATGCACATCCCGGCTCTGGCTGATGACCAGCAACTTGCAGAGTTGAAAGGGCTCGATCGATCCGGCGCCGCCGTTGATGTCCCAAGCCGCGGGCGCGACAGTGCCGGTGATGGTGTCCACAAGGGTTTGAAAATCGATTTCCCCCGTCGCCGGATTGATCGCGCCGACCAAATCTTGCACGGGATAGACCTTCGTCACCGTCTTCGTCTTGCCGACGTCGGCGGTGGTGATCAGCAGCACGTCGTGGTCGATGAGGAAACTCAAATCCTTGGTATTGAGCAATTCTCGCAATCCATCTCGTGCTCGGACCCGTTTCAGCTTGAGCGAAAACGGCGTATCGGCAGTGATCCCCGCGTCGGTGAGCACCTTCGTATCGAGTTGTACCGTGACGCCGAGCATTTTCGAAAGCATCTGCGCGACGTCCCCAAGTGGAATGTCGGTGAAAATGAAATCCTGTCGAGAATCGATGGCCTTCTCGATCCGCGTTTCTGCATCGCTTAGAAAATCGACGGTAACCGGAATTTCGCCGTCGCTGGGCTTGGCCGCGCGCTGGCGGGCCGTCTCCAAGATCCGCAGCATGTCGGCAATCTGCTCATGGATTTCGTCGGTTTGAGTGACGATCATGTTGCCGTCGATGAACGCCAACGACCCCGCCCCGCCGTTCGACGACCAACTCGACGGCGCGACGGTCGAGGTGACGATCTCTGCGAAGCGATTCCAAGTCGTCGGCCCCGGCGAAAACTCGACGACCGGATCGGCGAAATTCCGCACGTCGTACATCTGCGTTGACGTGCGCGTTTTCGCCACGTCGGCGGTCGTGATCTTCAGTAGATTGTCGCCGTTTTCAATGATATCAAGATCCTTGCCGGACAAGGCGAGATGCAGGGCCGAGCGAAGCGGAATTCCCGTGACCCGCACGGTAATGGCCGTGTCGGGAGTGACTCCGGCATCCGTCAACGCCTTCATGTCGAGAACCACGTTGATCTTGAAGCGATCGGCGACGAACTCGGCGACATCCCTCAGCGGCGTATCGGTGAAATTGAAATCGGCGTTCGCGGCGAGAGCCTCGTGGATCGTCGCCTTGCCGAACGGCTGTTCGGGCGGTTTCGAACTGGCTCCGGCGGGCGCTTTTGCCGTCGCTTCGGCCGGCACCTTCGTCTCTTTCGACGGCCCCTCGCCGCGGCTATCGGATCGCACGAACAAAACGGCAGCCAGCGCAAGCGTCCCAAAAATCAGCGCGCGAGACATGGCTCTTCTCCTATTGGCGAAAGAAACGCTGGATGTGGCCCCCGACAAGAGCCGAGAGTTGTTCCGAAACTCCCGACGATTGTCAACGTATTCCCGTGCGGACTGGAATGCAAGCGCGGCGGGTCGCCGACTGATTCCGAGCGCTATTAATGCGGTCCAGGCGCAGCGGCCGAACTTGCGCTTGGCGGTGCGGCGGCAGGCGGTGAAACCGTTGGTGGTGTGGCCACCGGTGGGTTGACCGCTGGAGGCGCGGCGGCGGGAGCGGTTTTTGCCGCGGCGTGGCGAATCTCGACGCCACTCAGGCCACCGATGAAACCCTCGATCCTTCGATGAACGTCGGGCGTTTGGCGTACAACGAGTTGGCCGTGGATGAAGCCAATATAGGCGTTGGGGTCGCTCCAGCTTTTCGGCGCAATCAGCTTGCGAACCATTTCCACCATCTGCTGGCCTTCCTTTGCGTCCGCGACGCTGCCGGCGGTTTCCCACGGCAGCCAATAGACTCGCAGAACCGAAGCACTGTTCGCCACGGCCGCCGTTTCAGGTAGACTCTTGCGGACCAACCGAATCGACGACATCAGTTCTTGGATTTCGCGTTGCACATCCTGAGGCTCGCTGATTACCAATACTTTGCATGCGGCGAATGGCGCAATCGAGCCGTTTCCGCCATTATCGGCCCACGAAGACGGTCGAACTGTGGTCGTAATCGCGTCGGTGAGGGCATCGTAGGAATCTTTGCCCGGTCCGGCGAAGTCCGGGTTGCCGACCAAATCGCCGACAGGATACAAAAATGTAACCGTATTCGCTTTCCCCACGTCCGCAGTGGTGATTAATATAACTTCATGCTCGATGACAAAATTCAAATCCTTTGCCTCAAACATGTCGCGCAGTCCAACGCGCGCGGTCACATTCTTCAACTTGAAAGTAAAAGTGGTGTCGGACGTAACGCCCGCATCGGTGAGCGCCTTCACGTCGAGTTGGACGGGGATTCCGAGTTTCTCCTGAAGGTAGTCGACGACGTCCTTGAGCGCAGTATCGGTGAAATCAAGGTCCAGCGACGAATCGAGCGCTTGTTCAATGCGCGCACTGGGCGACGACGACGATGGGATGACCGTGCCACGACCGGCTTTCAACGCAGCCGGATCTCGTTGCCGCGCGGCTTCCAGGGCTTTCAGCAAATCGGCGATCTGCGTCTGGACTTCTTCGGACTCGGAGACGATCAAATCGCCTTCGAGAATACTCAACGAGGCCGGTCCGCCGTTGACATTCCAACTCGACGGGCTAACGGTCGCCGTAATCGCTTGCACGAGCCCGTCCCACGAACCGGGCGCCGCGCTGAATGTGACAATGTTTCCATGGCACGATGACGCAACCGTCGCTGTCACGGGCTCCGCCGAGACATCGTTCACGGGATCGGCAAACTTGCGAACGTCGTAGACTTTCAGGACGACACGCGACTTTGCAACATCCGCGGTCGTAATCATCAACACAGTCGGGCTGTTTTCGACGCATGCAAGATCATGGATCGCCAGCGTGAGGTGCAGGGCGGAACGAAGGGAAACGCCCTTGACCGCCTCAGTGATCGTCGTATCTGCAGTGACCCCAGCATCCGAGAGCGATTTGACATCAAGCAGCACGCTAATCTTGAAATGATCGGCGATGAAATCAGCAAAGTCCTTCAGCGGTGTATCGACGAAAACGAAATCGGCGGGCTCGGCGAGCGCATGCTGCACTGCCGTCCCATACCCCGATTGAGCATCGGTAACTTCCGGCGTTGCCGGAACTTCAATCCGCGGTTTGGCGGCCGATTCAGTCCCTGGCTTTGGGTTTTGCGAGGGCCCATCGCCACGACTATCCGACCGCAGGACGAAAACCGCGGCGATCGCGATAACAACAAGTGTCCGAGACATCAGAGCGCGAGACATACCTCTTCTCCTTTGGCGAAAGAAACGCCTGAACGAATGTGACCGCGGATAAGAGCCGAGGATGTTCCGGGATCCTCGACTTCGGTCAACCTACCCCCGCGAGTGGCGAAATGCAAGCGCGGAGCGGGCGCGGCGCGAAAGCGCTGTGGCGGGCTAAGCCCAGGGAAGGCGGGCGGGGCGTTTTCCATTGGAGAAGATCGTCGGCCGCCTTCCCTGGGCTTGGGGCGGCGATACGAGGGATTGATGCCCGCAAACCTATTGGCTCTGCTTCTCGTCGTTGCCGCCCTTGTACGATTGCACTCTCACGCTGTACGGCCCCGGGCCGGAGACGATCCAGCGGACATAGGCCGCGCCCATGCTGGGGATCGTTTTCAATCGCAAGGTGTCTGGATGATGCTTCTGCTCTGCCGCTTCCTCGAAGAATTGGTCCGGCGAGGTCAGCCCGACGAGAACTTTGAGTTGCGTGCCGGAAATGCTGACCAAATCGGGCGGCGTGATTTGATGGAGCACGTCGACGGCGGCGTGCGTCGGGAGCATTCGCTCGTTCGAGATTACGGCAGTCACCCGCACGAGGCCGCCATCAAGCGGCTTCACGTCGATCGATTGCACGCGCACCAGCGGCATTTGATCGGCGTGGTACAGCGTGAACGCCATGTTGCGATGGCACTCTTCTTCGAGCAAAAACGACGGTGGCTGGCGAACCCAATTCTTCTTGAGGCCGCCGACTTCGATTTTTCCATAGACCGGATGTTGCACCTCATGCCACGGCACGATGCCGTCGCCCAGCAGCAGATCGCGATTGAACTGCCGGAGCACGGCTTCGCTGCCGAAGCCCTCGGTCTTCTGGCGGTTGAAATTGAACGCGGGAAACAACTCGTTCGTGAAGCCAAACACGCCCTGCATCATGTAGAGCCAATCGAGTTCGGCGCCGTAGCATTCATAGAGATCGACTCCGGCAACGATATAGCGGTAGCCCGGCAGCATCTGCTCGCCGCGCCGGCCGAGCACGTCGAATAGCGCGACATCGGCCGGTTCGTAGTGATCTTCCTTCACGCCGGGGCCGCGCAAAATCATTCCGCCCGCATTGTGATACGACTGCGCGCCGGCGATATTGCGATGGGCCATGACGAAATCGGCCACCATCCGGTTTTCCAAGATGGAGAACGGATACCGATACGCTCCGGATTGCACGTAGTACGGCTCCCAATGCCAGGCCCAATCGCGATTGGGGTCGTAGTATTCGCGGCGAATGCGATACAACTTGCCTTCGCCGGGCCGGTCGAACCGTTCGCTCCCCAGCAGCGTGTAGCTTCCTTTTTCGTCGGGCCGGGCGGGGATCATGTGCTGCGGGAAATCAGGGTCGGGCTTCGAGCGGCCGTTCGGATCGCGGACGCGCATTTCCGTGATGCTGCCGTCGCCGTCGAGATCGTCGCGCGGGTCGTCGTCGCTAATCGCGCCATCGCGAACGTCGCCGATCGGGCGCTGGCCTGGTCGAGGGCTATTGGTCGAATTCGGCTCGTAAAAATGAGCGTCGCGCGAATCGGGGCTCATCATCGGCATCAGATAAAACGTCCGCTCATCGACCAATCGGTGGACCATCGGCGAATGGTCGTACATTTCCAACAGATACCAAGCCGTGTAGAGCACGACTTCGCTGGCCTGAATTTCGTTGGCATGAATGCCGCCGTCGATCCAGAAAGCCGGTTTGTCGGTGTCGGCAAGCAGGAAGGGTGAGGGGCGAGGGTGAGTTGAATCGACCCTATAGGCCGGCTTGTTGGCGTCG
>Ga0182024_10014613_pt1 | contig 15159 bp, 13 predicted proteins | sample P32metaG_FD_120480 | JGI IMG/M metagenome (GOLD analysis project Ga0182024, IMG submission 120480) | Permafrost microbial communities from Stordalen Mire, Sweden - P3-2 metaG (Illumina Assembly) | ecosystem: Environmental > Terrestrial > Soil > Wetlands > Permafrost | place: Sweden: Stordalen... | reverse complement strand
TTGCGTGGCTTTGGCAAGCCAATGGAGGCTTCTGATTGCCCGGCCTAAGCGACCCCTGTTTTTTCCTGTGTCAGGCGCGCACCACCATATGTTGGGGTTACCTGAGTCAGATGGATACCCAGTTCTCAGGTTTACTGCGGAGAGTGCTGTATCCGCTTTTATTGGGTATTGATTCGTCGAGCGACGAATCGGCGATTAGCATCCCACGCGGCTGCAGAAATTGCAGCCAGCCTGGTCAAGACAGAATTGCTGTTATCTATATGATCTAGTAAGAATAAGAAGGCGATTCTTTCTTCTCCCCGCCTGCGCCTTGCTGATCCGATCCAGCCAGCGGCTTCAGAGCCTCAACAACCTTCTCTACTCGCTCTTTCCTCAAGCGGAGCTGTTCGAACTCTCCAACAATCTGGGTGAGCTCTGCGTTCGCTTCATCGAAAGCGAAACGATACACCTCTTTGTTCATCTTTCCTCCAAATCGGCCGTTCACTTGATTGCCGGATCCGATCGATCTTCAGTTCTGTCCCAATCTCTGGGCCGTATTTGCCGTGTCGTCGGCCGGCTGTTCATTCGCAGGCCACCACGCCACGCCCCATCGAGCCCCCTGGCTCTGGATTCTCAGACCTATGCCCGAGACAGCAAGCCGTTCAGCGCGCGAGGTAGAATCCGCGATTCCCTCGACCCAAGACCATGCCGCAAGGCATTGTCAATCCTGCGCTGGAATGGATCGGAAGACTGCTCTCCCGCATAAGCTGGCTCAGCGTTGTCTGCATTGAATGCCGGCTCCGGCTGAAGCGACGGTTCAGGAAACGACTCCTGCGCCACTTCCGGTTTCGCTTCCGTGGAAGCTTCCACAGCTTGGTGCACCAGGTAGGGAGCCGCCTCCGAAGCGAGAGCCGCAGTGGCCTCCGCCATCGGTCCTTCCAAGAGCAACGCCTTCAGAGCTTCCACTACTTGCTCGATCTGTGCCTTGCGGGCCTGCAGTAGGTCGAATTGCCCGAGAATCTCCCGGAGTTCCGCATTCGCCTCTTCATAAGCAAAACGGTAAGTTTCTTGTGTCATGGTTACTCCAGGGGCGTAGACTAGCACGAAATCAACTTCAAATATGATGGAAAGTAATGAAACTAAAAGTACAAAGGTAATCTTACGCGGCTAGAGAGAAGTCACTTCGTCGGAAATCTGCACACCGTTGTGCAACGATCCCGCACCCAAAGTGAAATCAGATCCTCGCGAATCCTTGCTTCCCTTTTTGGGCCGACTCTCTCCGCGTCTCTAGGACACCGACTGCAATCCCCGGTGCACGCGGCCATTGTTGCTGGTGAACTTCAGAGCGTTCCTGACCCGCCGCTGGAACGGGTCCCCGTCTTCCGTCTCCGGCAAAGGCACTGGAACCTGATTAAATGTGTAATTTGCGGGTTCTGGCGAGGCCACCAGTCCCATTGGCAGTGTGTCGGCAGACGGAGCCACCTCAGGACCGGCCCCTTGGATCCCCAGGATAGGTCCGAGCACCGCCACAACCGATTCAAGTGATTGTTTTCGCCGCTTCAACTCCTCAAATCTATTCGTAATGTTCTGGAGTTCGGCGTGGGCCTCGTCGTATGCGACGCTATACACATCCTGTCTCATACTTTTCGTTCTCCGGTTTTGCTCTAGGGGCAAAGCTTAGCACGAATGGCACCTCCTCTATTCCAAAGTAATCACTCCGGTTTCGCACGAAGGTAATATAGAATCGAAACAACTGAATCTAAAACACTTCAAGGTCGCCCCCTTCCGTTAGGCCGTTCGCGACCCCTTACTCGCCAAATCAAACGGGACGACTCCGGTCCTCAATCGGCTCCACGCGCACCTTGCTGATCCGTCGGCCTTCCATCTCCACCACCGTGAGCCTTCGATCCCCGAATTCCACGCTCTCCCCACCCTTCGGAATCCGGCCCAGTCGCATCAGAATGAACCCGGCCAGCGTCTCCACTCCGCCCTCGCGGGGCAAACTCCACTGCATCTGCGTCTCCAGGTCGCGCAGGTTGGCCCCGCCATCCAGCAGCAGCGCCCCGCTCGCAGTCGTCAGCACCGGTCGCGCCGGATCGTCGAATTCATCCTCCAACTCCCCGGTCAACTGCTCAATCGCGTCCTCAGCCGTCACCAGCCCGACAGTCGACCCATATTCGTCCACCACAATCGCCATCTGTCGCCGCCGCTGCTGAAAATCCCGAATTAGGTCCAGCACCGTCTTCGTCTCCGGCACCACCAGCACATCGTGCATCACCTGGCTCAAACGCAACTCCACAATCGCCGGCATCGAGGCCACACCCGCACCCAATCCTGCAGCTAACCCCGCACCCTGTCCTGCGGCCGAACCGGCATGATCGCCAGCCACCGGTCGCACCGGAGCGCGTTGCGCCGAAGGCCGGAAAAAAATCAGCCGCGCCAGGTCTTTCGAATACACCACCCCCACAATGTGCTCGGGGCCGCGTGTCTCGTCATAAACCGGCACCCGCGAATGCATGTGGTCGATCACCAGCGCGCTCGCCTCTTCGACCGGCATGTCCGAAGGCAACGAAAAGATCTTTTGCCGTGGCGTCATAATCTCCCGAATCGGCACATCATCCAGTTCCAGCGCACGGTGCACAATCGTTTCCTGGAACTTCGGCAGCACGCCCATGCGCCGCGCCGCCGTCGCAATCAGCTTCAACTCTTCCGGAGAATGAACCGCGGAGCGGTCCGTCAGCGGCACATCGAAACCACGCAGAATCAATGCCGCCGAATTCCGCAAGAATCGCACCGCCGGCCGCGCCAGCGCCATGAACAAAAGCATGGGCGGCGCCACTGCCACCGCCAGCGCCTCAGCCCGTCGCAGGGCAAGCGACTTCGGCACCAACTCACCCACCAGCACCTGCAAATACGTAATGCAGGCAAAGCTCACCACAATCGCGCCCATATGCGCATAGACCAGCGCATGAACCGGGATCGTCGGAAGCAAGGCGAGCCAGTCCAGGAAAATATTGGCGGCGAGAGGTTCACCAATCCAGCCCAGGGCAAGCGAACAAAGCGTGACGCCCAGCTGCACTGCCGGCAAAAACTCATCCAGATTGTGCTGTAATCGGCGTACCGCGCGGGCGCCCGGAACTCCTGCGTCCACCATCTGCTCGATCCGCGTATCGCGCACACTCACCAACGCAAATTCCGCGGCCACGAAAAAAGCGTTGACCAGAATCAGCAAGGCTACAGCGACGAATTGCAGCAGCGGCAGACCGTGCATCTCGCCTGTGAGAATAGCATTGGTATGTTGCCCGGGAGGCCCGCACCGGTAAAGTGGAACTTACCCGCGAATCTCTGCGTATTCATGTGCAGAGGCTCACGGCGTTCATGTCACTCCCCCATAGCCGTCCGGGGTGACGGCCGGGTGCCCCATCCGTCTGACCCAATGGATTCTCTTCAATTCCATAGGCTGGCTTCATCCTTCACTTTTTCATAAGGGGGCCTCGAGCATTTATTGAGTAGCTCTCTCAACTGTCCGGGAGGCTCAAGTGGCTGCGTCAAAAAAGGGAAAAGCGTTCTGGATCTGGATCGGCTCCGCCGCCCTCGTGGTTGTGCTGGTGCTGGGAATCATGGCGGCCCGCTTGGTCAAGGGGACGCAAATCGACCCCAACCGCATCGCCAAGGTCCAGCGTGGCGACGTCGCCCGTTCGGTCGTGGCCACCGGCAAGATCCAGCCCATTACCAAGGTTGAGGTCAAGTCCAAGGCCTCCGGCATTGTGGAAAAGCTCTATGTCGACATCAATAATCGTGTTCACAAGGGCCAGCAACTGGCCCAGCTCGACCAGCAGGAGATCGCCGCGCAGGTCGATGCCCAACGGGCGCAGCTGGCCGCCGCCGAAGCCAACGTCGGCACCTATGAAGCCAACATCGAGCAGGATCGGGTAAACGCCGCCGCCCCTGACCTGCCGATGTACAAAACCACCCTCGACCGGAATCTCGAAATGCAGAAGGAAGGCGTCGTGAGCCAGCAGGCCCTCGATAACGCCAACCGCGATTACCTCGCCGCCCTCAACAAGCGCGACGGGGCCAAAGCCCAAATCGGCGTCGATACAGCCAAACTGAAACAAGCGCGCGCCCAAGTGCTGCAAAGTCAGGCCAGCCTCAAGCAGCTCGAGGAGCAGCTCAGCTACACCACCATCGTCGCTCCCATGGACGGCGTCATCCTGTCGCGCGACGTCGAAATGGGTGATGCCGTCAGCTCCATTCTCGTACTCGGTTCCACCGCCACGCTGGTCATGACCGAAGGCGACATCAATCAGGTTTACGTGCAGGGCAAGGTCGACGAGGCCGACATCGCCCACGTCTACATGAACCAGCCGGCCCGCATTAAGGTCGAGAGTTTTCGTGATCGCGTCTTCAATGGCAAGGTCACCAAAATCGCTCCCCTCGGCGTCGAAAAGGACAACGTCACCACCTTCGAGGTCCGCGTCAGCATCGACAACCCCGGCGGAGAACTCAAGGCCAACATGACCGCCAACGCCGAAATCCTCCTCGACGAGCACAAGAAAGTTCTTACCGTGCCGGAAAACGCGGTCACGTATGACAACCAGAAAAACGCATTTGTCCAGATTCCAGATAAGAGCCAGAAGGAAGGCTTCCGCAAAATCCCGGTAAAAGTAGGCCTCTCCAATGGCTCAGTAACCGAGATAGCAAGCGGCCTGAAAGAAGGCGACCAAGTTGTCCTGCAGCAGTAGCAAGCTCGCGGTGCTGTTGTGCCCTTTTCGTCCACCGACGCACAGGGGTGTTCACAAACGAACAGCAGCCGTGCATTAGCTCAGGGCAACGATTCGCTGAACCGCTGAATCCCTTGAGCTTGCATTGAAAACGGTTTTGGCATTTGGAATGCATACGTCTCTACATCGGATTTTTCGGTTTTGGACGACCTTCACGAAAGCCAATTCGTCGCGCTGCAATGAATCGGCACGAACTGTGAACTAAGAACTACGAACTCTGAACTGCTTTTCGAATCGAGGAACACCATGAAACTTCTCTTCGCGACAGCAACCGCAGTCCTCATGGCGGCGGCGCTTCCGGCCCTCGCCTCTGAGGCCATCTTCGAGCGCAACCTCTCCGTCAGCGGCCACGTCGAGCTGACCGTCTCCACCGGTTCCGGCAACATTCACATCACCCGCGGCTCCGACAGCCAGATTCACATCTTCGGCAAAGTCCACTCCAGCAATTGGCGCGAAGAGAGCGAAGCCCGCGTGCATGAGATCGCAGCCAATCCTCCAATTGAGCAAACCGGAAACATCGTCCGCATCGGAAAGCGCCACGAGGAGAACTGGCACAATATCAGCATCGATTACGAAATTCAGGCGCCCGCCTCTTCATTCCTTTCTGCTGACTCAGGATCGGGAGACGTCAACGTCGAAGGAGTAGGAGACAACGCCAAGCTCTCCACGGGCTCCGGCAACATTCACGCCAATGGGCTCCACGGCGGTTTCTCAGTCAATACCGGCTCCGGCGACATCGTCGCTGAGCAAACCGGTGAAGGCGAAGTGAAGGCCGAAACCGGCTCCGGCAACATTGAACTGCAGGATATCCACGGTGGTTTGCACGCCCACACTGGCTCCGGCGATATCAAGTTCCACGGTGTGCCATCGATGGATTCGAAGCTTGAGACCGGCTCCGGCAATATCGAGCTTTGGCCCGGAAACGCCGGCTTCACGCTTGACGCTTCCACCGGTTCCGGCAGTGTCAAATCTGATCCTGAAATGGTGGTCCAGGGCTCCTTCGATCATCACCACATTACCGGCAAGGTAAACGGCGGCGGTCCCGCAGTCCGCCTCGAAACCGGCTCTGGGGACATCCGCATCCACTAGTTCCAAGCGTTCGGCGCATCGACCCCTAGACAGTTTGTTCCTCAGGCGGGGTCTTTAAGTCTTCTGGGAGGACCTCGCCTGCCTTTTTCCTGCCCCAATTCCCCGCGCCGCCTCTTGACCACGTCACGAGCCTTTCGGTAGTTTGAAACGCCAGGTGGAGTGACATGAAGATCGGCGTCTACGTGTTTGGCATTGCGTCCACCGCAGCCGGCATCCTAGACCTTCATCCTAGACCTCATTTGGGGCGAGTTCGAACCAGCACATCAACCTCTCCAGGCTTGGGGCAACCACATCCCCGGCGTCACAATCTTTGCGTACATCGCTGCCGTCTGGCTGATCGCAGCAGGCGCGGCTATCTTGATGCACTGGGCAGCGTCTGCCAGCAGATCATCTTGTTCGTCGCGGCCGCGATCCTCTTCGCGTCCCTGTCCGCGACCAAGTCGATCGGACCGAGAGCCGCGCGCCTCGCACGCTGGACCTTCGGCCTCTGCTCCGTCGATTTCGGCCTCGCGCATCTGGACGCTGTTCAAACAGTGGTTCCCATGGTCCCAAAATGGCTGCCTTTCGGCGCAGGCTTCTGGGCAATTCTTACCGGGATCGGCTTCGTCCTGGCAGGCCTCGCGATCGTCTCGGGGGTGCTGGACGTTCCAGCGGCGCAACTTCTCGGCCTGATGCTGCTCATCTTCAACGCGCTGGCATTGGCACCGCTGATCTTCGTCTCTCCGCGGGACCACGTAGCATGGGGAGCAAACGCGTACAATTTAACCGCCGTCGGAGCCGCGTGGATAGTCGCCGACTGGCTAGCAACCCGCCGTCAACCGAACGGTAGCCCTTCCGAAAACATAGCGGTTGATTCCGTCGCCCTCAAATCGGCATAACGACGCCTTGTTTTCGATTCCCTATTCCCTATTCCCTGTTTTTAATCCCCACGCGAAAATAAGGCCGATCCTTCTCCTCCGGATCAGCCATAAACTCCTGTTCCGTCTTCGCCGCATCGTAATCCCGCCAAAGCCACATCATCTCCTCGGGAAACTCCGCCGCCCCCTGTCCCGGATTGTGTGTCCCCTCGCCGAAGCTGAAGTGAAAATCGTACCCGCGCGTCTTCAGCGAATTCGCCATCCGTATATTCGCCAGCGGCCAGCTTCCGTACTTCGGATTCTCCATGTCGTTCGCCCCATCCTGCAGCCACACACGAATGTTGCGCTTCGGTTCCCGCAAAATCTTCTCGGGATAATCCTGCCCGCCGTCGGGCACCGCCGGATCCTCCTTCCACTGAATGGAAGTAAAGCTGCCGATCCACGAAATCACGCGGCTGAACTCGTCCGGCATCTGCCACGCCGCATTAAAACTGCAAATTCCGCCAGACGACAACCCGGTAATCGCATGGCTGTACGCATCCTTGCGCAGGTTGTACTTCGCGCCCACCTCCGCCAAAATCTCGTCGCGCAAAAAAAGCGGATAGCGGTCGCTCACCGTGTCATAAAGCGTACTGCGCATCGAGTCCTTCAACGTGCGCTGCCACTTATCGCCGTAAGTTTTGACGAAGTTATACGTCGGCGTCCCCGCCGCCTCCGCAATATCTCCCGGATTGATGAACACGCAGATCATCACGGGAATCTTTTTCTGCGCAATCAGATTGTCGATCACGTTCAGTGTCGGATTGTTTCCATCGCGATCGATGTATCCGCCGCCATCCTGAAACACCATCAACGCCGCAGGCGTCTTCGCGTCGTACTCCGCCGGCACATAAATCCAGTATTCGCTCTTCATCCCGTCATAGATCTTGCTCGTGTGGACGATCTTTTCCGACAATGTTCCCGACGGGACGCCCTCCTCTAAATACGACAGCGGCCCGAACGCGGGCACATCGAGGCTCCCGCCAAACTTCTCCCCCTTCACCAAATAGTGAAACTGATGAAGCATGCCCACAGGTTCAACATCCGCCGAGGCATACCAGAGATGGGTGCCCGGAATCTCCTCCATAGGTTTGGGTGCAAAATCATCGATCACCAGTACCGGCGGCGTATCCGAATCCACCGCAAAGAAGAACTGCGACCCGTGCCCTGCCCACGCCGTCCCGGCCTCCAGTTTCTTCGCATCGAGGGTAGCTTCGATTCCAGCGCGCATGCCTGAGTCATGGGCCTTCGCCAACTTGATTAACTGCGGAGCCGTAAGCTTCTCCGCGCTCCATGTGAGCGGCGCCATCAACCCCACAAACAGAAAAAGAACCCAGTTTTTCATGCGCCCATCCTACACTGAGTTTTCTGCCCACTAAAGGCTGTTCCCCGTTCCCTGCTCCCCGCTCCCTACTCCCTACTCTCTACTCTCTACTCTTGTTGGCAAATCGAATCCCCGCAGACTACATTGATCAGGTTGCGCAAATTGCCATCGCCGCGCGCAGGAACGCTTCTAGAGCGATTGTTCAGGATTCCAATGAAAAACCAAATTCGCTTGAGTGCATGCCTCGTTGTAGTTCCAACTCTGTTCACAGCCGCGCTTTCAGCTCTCCAGGCGCGCGCACAGCAGGTCACGCTCGCGCCAAAAACCATGCCCACCCTCGGCTCCGTCGATGAGCGCTATCAGTCCTACAACATCGAAATGCTCGAAGTGACCGGAGGCCGCTTCTGGGCCCCCTACAAAGCGGAAACCAATGCCCCGACCGACACGGCACAAACCACACCCGGCGGCATACCTGCCAATCTCTATCGCTACCGCTCGCCCATCGACCTGTCCAATCCCAAACTGCGCAAACTCGCCGCGGCTCTCGCGCCGGCGTACATGCGCGTCAGCGGCACCTGGGCTAACTCAACTTACTTTCAGGATTCCGACGATCCCGCGCCCGCAAAACCTGGGAGCCCCACGGACATGTCTTCGTCTGTGGGGTTGAAACCTCCCGCAGGGTTCAACGGTGTCCTCACACGCGCCCAATGGCGTAGCGTCATCGATTTCTCGCATGCCGTCGATGCAAAACTGGTCACCTCGTTCGCCATCAGTCCTGGCGTCCGCGACGCCAACGGTGTATGGACCCCAATCGAAGCGCAGAAGCTATTGAATTACACCCGCTCCATCGGAGGCAGTATCGCCGCCGCCGAAATGTTCAACGAGCCCACATTCGCCTCCATGGGTGGCGCTCCGAAAGGCTACGACGCTGCGGCTTACGGCCGCGACTTCCGCGCGTTCCATGCCTTCATCCAGAAAGCCGACCCGGAGATGAAGATCCTTGGCCCTGGCGGCGTCGGTGAAGCGGGTTCGCTCGGACCAATAACCGGCATGAACCTCGTCAAATCCGAGGACATTTTGAGTGCCGAGGGCCCGGGCCTCGATATCTTTTCCTATCACTTCTATGGCGGAGTGTCGCAGCGCTGCACACGCATGGGAGCCGGTGCCATGGGCATCACACCCGAAGCCGCTCTCTCCGAGGATTGGCTCATGCGCACCAATCGCGACGAGGAATTCTATGCGTCACTTCGCGATCGATTCGCTCCCGGGAAGCCGCTCTGGCTCACGGAAACTGGGGAGACTGCGTGCGGCGGCGACCCATGGGCATCGGACTTCATCGACACGTTCCGCTATCTCAACCAGCTCGGCACCCTGGCCAAGCGTGGCGTGCAGGTGGTCATGCACAACACGCTCAACGCCAGTGATTACGCGCTCATCGATGAGTCCACACTCAATCCCCGTCCCAATTACTGGGCGGCCGTCCTCTGGCAGCGCCTAATGGGCACGACGGTTCTAAACGCTGGCGAATCCCACACGCTAGGCCTCTATCTCTACGCCCACTGCCTGCGCGATAAGCCTGGAGGAGTGGCCATTCTCGCCATCAACGCCGACAAATCTGGTGCGCGCGAAGTTGAGCTTCCTACCAAATCGATGCGCTACAGCCTCACCTCGAGCGATCTGATGAGCCCTACTGTGCAGCTGAATGGCGTCGAGCTCGGCCTCACGTTGGATGGCGATCTACCTGCAATCAACGGCGTCACGCAGCCCGCGGGCCGCGTCTCTCTTACTCCTGCGAGCATCACGTTTCTCGCGGTACCCGGAGCGCACAACGCTGCCTGTCGCTGACCGCAATCTGGCCGCGACAGCACAACGCGCGAGGCTATTTGATGAAGTAATACGGGTCGGGATACTTCACCGAGTACTCCGCTTCAGGAGTGCCGCGCAGATCGCTCCACTGATCGCCCACATTCAGCGCAATGCAGTAGCCGTGCGCCACAATCCCCGCTCGCTCCGCCGACTTAAATTCGAGCGCAGTCGAACTTCTCTGCCCCGCCTTCCGCAGAATCAGTTCCTGCCACCCCTCAAATCCCTGGCCTCGTAGGTTCTGCTCCGTCGCTGCGCGCTCCGCTTCCCCACGTCCAGTCAGAAAAAACACGCTCACGCCCAGCCTCTTCGCTTCATTGAAGATGCGCAGTGTCCCATGAATCGCCGGCGCTTGCGCCGATTCCACCCATGCATTGAAAGCTTTCGCGTCATATGCGAATCCTGCCTTCTCCATCTCCAGGTAATTCGAGAGCGTCGTTTCGTCGATATCGAGCACCAACGCCAGCTTCTCGTTCGGACCCCGGTGTGCCGCTGCCCGCCGCAGAAAAGCAATCGCGCGCCCAGCCTGCAGATCCAGGTCCTTCGCATAACATCCGCACGTGCAGGTGCAAGCGTGATACTGCTTCAACTCGTCCTTCAGCGTGTCGAGATTTGGAATCCTCTCCGACGGCGCAACCGGGGCAAACCGCGCCTGGCTTTCGTGCGTTTGCGCGCCTATTGGCACCCCAACGTCGCAAATCAGCGCCAACAAAACCCCAGCAATGCAACCTCGATTCATCCTCAGCATCCTATCGAATCCCCAATCTCAAGAAATCGCCGTCGGTCCGCGAAGTTCAGTCGCCGCTACTTCCAGTGCGCGACGCAATTTCGTGAACATTCCTGCCACGTCCGGTGTCTAACAAAGTAGAGTAACGCGCAAGCCGCAGCGCATTTCGCAAGCAAGGCGCAGGAGCAGCCCATGTCCGAGAAAAATGCCGAAGTGACCGCCGATTCCCCCGACGCACGACTCGCCGCCTACTTGCAGCGGTTCTGGCCCCATCGCTCGCACGAAGCTGGAACCTTGCGCAATCTTTGCTGCTTCCTCGGCTTTCATCTGTGGGCCCAGCCCGACTACTCCAGCCAAGCCCCGCGCCGCACAATAAGATTCTGCCGCTGGTGCCCCATGGTAGAAATCGACGGCACCCGCTACTCCTAGCTCTTTGACCGCTTGTGCTTGAACCATCTCCGTGCCCCATCCTTTCGCTTTTTTCTGACGAAAGGGTGGGAAAGCACGAACCTCAAATGTGCGAATTCGCGCGGTGAAGGGACCTAGACCTGGCGCATCTTTTGGAATAATGCCTCTCCTTTTGATGAACGTCGTCCGATGCTAGAATCGACTCATTCCATCCACAGGAGAACCACCATGGCTATCGAAAACTTCGAAGAACTCTCCTGCTTTCGAGCGCAGCAGTAAGCGCCGAAGGGGCTATCCCTCCGAAACCCATGTAAAACGTGGCATCCGAACCGTCGGAGCCGAAAAAGAGCTTTGTGAGAAACTCGGACGCAAGGATCTCTGTCCTTGTGGTTCAGGTCAGAGCTTTCAAAAAATGCTGCTTGAAATCAGGCAGATTTGACGGCTCAAACCGAAACTACTTCTTTCCGCGAGCAGTAAGTCCAATGGATCAGCCTGCTCACAGCGGGCTGATCCCGCTGCTCACTGTCCTCTGTAAACTGAAATCATGATCAGCGTCTTCCGCCCGATCCCCGTCGAATCCCTCAAACTTCTCGTCTTCGACCTCGACGGAACACTGATCGACTCCGCGCAGGATCTGTGCAACAGCGTCAACGCCACGCTGACCCAATTCGGCCGCCCGGCCCTTCCCGACGAAGTCATCGCCAGCTACATCGGCAACGGCGCGCTGCTATTGGTCCGCCGCGCCTTCACCACCGACGACGGCATCGATCCCGATGAAGAGACCCTCGCCAAGGGCTACGCTTTCTTCCTCGACTACTATCGCGAGCACAAACTCGACTACACTTACGCCTACGAAGGCGTGCTTGAAGCCCTCGCCGCCCTGCGCACTGTCCATGACGAGTCCGAGGCCCAATCTGAGGCCCAAACGGATGCCCAGCCCGATACTCCGCACCGCGCCATGGCCGTGCTCACCAACAAACCCGTCCGCCCAGCCCGCGCCATTTGCGAAGCGCTCGGCCTCGCCCCCTATTTTCTGAATATCTACGGCGGCAACAGCTTCTCCACCAAAAAGCCCGATCCAGAAGGTCTCTTCGCCCTCATGCAGGAGGCCGACGCCCGCCCCGAACAAACCGTCATGATCGGCGACAGCCAGGTCGACGTACAAACCGCGCGCAATGCAGGAGCCTGGTGCGTCGGATGCACTTTCGGCCTCGCTCCCGGTAGTCTTGAAGCCATCCCTCCCGACGTTCTCGTCGATTCGCCCGCGGACTGGACAGCCGCTCTCCGCCCTGCGAAAATTAGTGCAGAACAGTAGCGCAAAACCCGCGAAAACTTTGATTTACTCTAACTTCGCGAACGCCCCACTGTTTCACGCATTTTGAGAATTGGCTGCCGCTTGCGACTTCCCCATGCGCGTACTCTGTTCGGGAATCGCACGCCGCCTTTGCTGCGTCCATACAGCCACTTTCGCCCGTTCAAGAAACAAACTGACCTTTGCCTGCACGCTGTCGCCAACGTTTTGCACTCTTGTCGTACGTTCGCATTCGCCTTGGAGATTCCGCATCATGCGCTCTTTTGTTTTGCTCCTTCTTCTCGCCGCACCCAGTCTCGTGTTTTTCTCGCCAATCGACGCCTTCGCCTGCAAGCTTTCCAGTCCCGCTGCCCCACCTGCAGCGCCATCCGTTCAAGGCGTAGTTGCCGATCCCACCGGAGCCATCGTTCCCGGCGCTGAAGTCGACCTCATCGACACCACAGGTTTCATTACGTGCACCGGCCACTCCAGCGGTGATGGTAGCTTCCAACTCACCGCCCCGCACACCGGCAGCTACACCCTGGTCGTCTCAGAACCCGGCTTTGAAACCGTGCACAACCCGGTCGTCGTCGCAGCGCCCGCCGCTTCCGTCGCAGCCGCCACTACGGCCCACACCTTCGCCGCACCCCTCCGTATCATCCTTCCCATCGCCGCCGTCGCCACCAACGTCCGCGTCACCGCCGACAGTAGCGAAGACCTCACCGCGCCCGAAGACAATCACGACTCATCCGTGATGACCGCCGACGACCTCAAAGCCCTGCCTATCTTCGACAACGACTACGCCACCGCCATGAGCGCCTTCCTCGATGACAGCGCCACCGCAACAGGCGGCACGGGCCTCATCGTCGATGGCGTCGAAGCCAATCGCGCCACAATATCCCCCTCTGCCGTGCAGGAAGTGCGTATCAATCAGGACCCCTACTCCGCGCAATACTACTGGCCTGGCCGCGGTCAGATGGAGATCATTTCCAAATCCGCCGCCGACCACTACCACGGCCAATTCAATTTCTACTTTCGCGACTCCGCGATGAACGCGCAGAATGCGCTCGCGCCCTCCAAGCCCTTCGAGCAGCGCCGCATCTATGAAGGCCACATCACCGGCCCCATTCCACACTTCGCCAAAAGCAGTTTTCTCGGGACATTCAACCGCGCAGAAGAAGATTTGGACGCGGTTGTAAACGCTACCATCCTGCCAACGCCCACCAATCCCACCGGTGGCTTCCAGGCCAACGTCCCCGCGCCCACCCGCGACACCGAATTCAGCCTCCGCGCCGCGCACCAGTTCGGTGACCGCCACTCCGCCTACGCGCAATACAGCTATCAGGACTGGACCGGGCAGAATCAGGCTGTTGGCGGTCAAACCCTCGCCTCCGCCGGATACAACAACGAGTACCACGAGGACGATGTGACGGCGCACATCGACTCCACTCTGTCAGCGGTTCTGCTCAACCAGCTCTCCCTCGTTGGCGAGCACGACTTCAGCCACAACACCAACGCTTCTGAAGCTCCGCACGTCTCCGTCACCGGCTACTTCACCGGAGGCTCGGCTCAAGCCGACGCGCTCCAGACCGAGTACAACTTCCGCCTCTTCGACATGGCCACGTGGACCCACGGCCGCCACATGGTCAAGGCCGGCATCGGCATTCCGCACCTTAACCGCCGCGCCTACGATGACAACACCAACGCACTCGGCACCTATACCTTTGGCCCCACACTCGCCGCCGACAACATCACCGTCGTCACGCCGGCCATTCAGAACTACGCCAACAATCTTCCTTCCGGATACTCGCTCAACTCGGGCGACACCCACTTCATCTATCACCAGCAGGAGATGGGCGCCTTCATTCAGGACCAGTGGAAGATCAACGATCGCTTTGCCATCACGCCCGGCCTTCGCTACGACTGGCAGAACTTCCTCGCCACGCGACGTCTCGGCTTCTCGCCCCGTGCCTCTTTCGCATGGGTCATCGACCAAGATTCAAAAACCGTTCTCCGTGGCGGAAGCGGCATCTACTACGACCGCTTCGGTTCCGGCCCGCTTCTCGATCTCACTCGTTACGAGACAGCCCGCCGCCGCGCCGTCAAGCTCTCGCTCAATCCCGCCAGCGAGCAACCGTGCGTTCCCATCACGAGTTGCGTGGATCTTGAAACTGCGCCCGTGTCACTCGCCGAACAAGCTCCCGGCGCCAAGCTTCCTTACCAGATTCAGTACGGCCTCTCCATCGAGCGCTAGCTCGGCGAGCGCGCCACCGGCGTCGTCAGCGTCTATTCAGCCCGCGGCATCGATGAATTCCGCTCCGTCGACATCAACGCACCCACGCCCGACTCCGACTACACCATTCGCTCCAATTCTGCCTACGGCTTGATACGCCAGATGCAGCCCGCCGGTTTCTTCGAGGGCAATGGCCTCGACATCTCCTACCGAGGCCAGCTCAACAAATATTTCACCGGCTTCGGCCGCTACACCTGGTCCCACTACGAATCCAATACCGGCGGGATCAGCTGGTTCCCACAAAACCAGTACGCTCCCAACGACGAGTGGGCCAGCGCCGGCTTCGATCGCCGCCAACGCCTCGGCATGTACGCCATCTTTAATCAGAAAAGCGTATTCAATCTCGCCACCGGTATCTTCGCCAACACCGGCCGCCCCTGGACCATCCTCACCGGCACCGACGCTTACGGCGACGACCTCTTCAACACCCGCCCCGCAGGCGTCGCGCCTTACACCGAGAACGCCCCGTCGTATGTCGACCTCGATCTACGTTGGGGCCACGACT
>Ga0182024_10014612_pt1 | contig 15162 bp, 12 predicted proteins | sample P32metaG_FD_120480 | JGI IMG/M metagenome (GOLD analysis project Ga0182024, IMG submission 120480) | Permafrost microbial communities from Stordalen Mire, Sweden - P3-2 metaG (Illumina Assembly) | ecosystem: Environmental > Terrestrial > Soil > Wetlands > Permafrost | place: Sweden: Stordalen... | reverse complement strand
TCGGCGATCTGGGTGCCGCTCGGGTTGAGGACCGCGGTCAGGCCAGCATTGACGCCGCAGAAGCCGGGTGCCGCGATCGTCGGATACGCGCGCTCGAGCGGTGACTGGTCAAGCGCCACGCGCAGCGCGGACAGCGTCTGCGAGGTGGCCCTCGCGCGGACTGCCTGCTCGCCGAGGATCAGCGAGATCTCAGGGTCGTTTGGCAGCTCCGCCTGGCTCTGAGCGGCGAGCGCCTGCGCCCGCGCGCCCACCTGCTCTGAGACGGCCTGCGAGCGGGAGATCAGCGAGAACACGAGCAGCCCGACCGCGACCGCGGCGACGACCAGGCTCGCGCCCACCAGCAGCCGCTGGCGACGCGCCGCCGATTCGCGGCTTGCGAGCAGGTATTCGCGCTGGAGAGGTGTGGGCGCGGGATCGGCGTCCTCCGGGCTTGCCGCGAGCCATGCCTCTGCGGCCTTGAGCTCGGAGCCGCGCAGCAGGAAGCTGCCCTCGCGCCCCTCGCCGTCCCACTCGAGCGCTTTCACCAGCCAGCGCGTGTGTGCTTTTGCCGCCTCGAGGTCCGTGTCGAGCGCCGTGACCAGACGCCCCAGCGAGGTAGCGAACTCGTCTGCTTCGGTGAACGGGATCCAGTTGCGGTCGCGGATCTCCGCCGGCAGCTGCTCGTCGCTGACCGGGTCGCGCAGCACCGGCACGATCCGCTTCTGCAGCTCCTGTGCGTACTCGACCTCGTGCTCGCAATAAGCCGACGCCACCGACGCCGGCGTGATCACGAACACGAACGCGTCGGACTGCTCGATCGCGCGCTTGATCGCCTCCGGGAACACCTCGCCGTCGGCGATCGCCTCCGTGTCGACCCAGATCTCCTTGCCACGCTCGCTCACCGACTTCGCCAGCCGCTGCACGAACTCCGAGTCCCGGCGCGAATAGGAAACGAAGACGTCAGCCATCAAGCCCCTCCGCGCAGCCGCAAAAGACGCATCACCGCGGCCGCGCCGGCCCCGCCTCCGCCGCGTGCCTCCTCAGAACGACGGTCTCCTGGCACTTCTTGTCGCGCATCAGCGTGCCGTGCTGGCCGCAGGCGACTCGGTGTAGCCGGCCCTCAGCGCTCGCTCGATGGTCATGACGTGCTCGGCGGCTCCGCAGAGCAAGGCGTCGTCGCCGCCTCGTCGAGATCTATGCCCTCGCTGTGCAAGTGGGAGCTGGCGTCGCTCATCGCGCCTCCGCGGATGTGGGGAGCAGAGATACCACACGTGACGGAGATCGCGGCCTTTTTCTCCCCTCGCCGGCGCCTCGGAGGCCTGCTTGCGATCATGATCGCGGCCCTTCTCGTCACAACGGTCGACCCCAAGGCCGTCGGCACTACCAGCGGATAGACGCTCACAACCCTCATCCAGTGTCTTCGGCTGCGCAACGCTGCCGCTGTTCGTGGTGATTTGCAGGCACTTCCTGATGGGCCGGCCAGGACTCGAACCTGGGCGCGACGGATTATGAGTCCGCTGCTCTAACCAACTGAGCTACCGGCCCGCGCAGAGCGAAGAGTAGACGCGGGCGAGATCGGCCGTGGGCGCAACGTCGCGGCGGGACCGCCGAGCTCCGGGGGTGGGACTCGAACCCACAACCTATCGGTTAACAGCCGAACGCTCTGCCGATTGAGCTACCCCGGAAAGCTGGGAGCGGAGGGCGGCGCGTGGCCTCCTTCGGCTCGGTCGCAATTAGAGCACACTGGGAGTACGGCACGTGGGTGATTGGGCCCACCGTCGGCGTTCAGGCACGCGGCGCGGCGGTCCGCTCGAGCGCCTCGGCGAGCCAGCCGTCAAGTTCGCCCATCAGCGCGGCGCGCTGGTGTTGAAGCTCCGTCAGGCCTCCCCCGCCTGCTCCGCGAGCGCCGGCGATCGCGCGGGCGAGGCGGGCGAGCTCGAGCTGAACGCGCTCTGCTTCCAGCTCGGCGGCCACCGGAGAGAGTGCGGCGGCGCGGACCTCGAGCTCGGCGAGAAGGGCGATCAGCGCGGGGTCGTCAATGCTGCTGTCGGGATGCTGTACCTGGCCGCGCAGGTGCATGGCGGCGGTGCGCGTGATCGGGCTTGCGAAGAGCGCCTCGAGGTCGAGCTCTTGGAGCAGCTCCCCGCCGCGATCGGGCAGCGCGATGCAGAGCTCCAGGAAAGCTCGCTCGGTGCGCTCGCCCGCCGCCAGCTGGGCCTGCGGACGACGCGGCACCTCGCCCGCAGCGATCGGAGCGCTGGCGCGACCGGCGAGCAGTCCCTCGACAGCCTTCTCGGAAACGCCCAGCCGACTGGCGACCTCGCGCTCGAGCTCTTCGCGCATCGCGCCCGGGGCGAGCTCGGCGAAAACGGGGGCAAGCTCCGCGAGGATCCGGTCGCGGCCCTCTGGTGTGTCGCGCTCGCCGCCTTCGAGCGCCCGCTCGACGCGGAAGCGCACGAACGGCACCGATCTGCCGAGGAGCTCGGCGACAGCGGCCGGCCCGTCGCGGCGGAGCACATCGGCCGGGTCGCCCCCGGCCGGGAGCGCGGCGACACGCAGCTCGATCCGCTTGCGCTGCTTGGCGGCGACGCTTGCGACAACGCCGGCGGCCTTCATCATCGCCGCCTGACCCGGCCCGTCGGCGTCGAGCGCAAGAACCACGGTCGGGGCCAGACCCGTCACCTCGCCGGCCTGGACGTCGGTCAGGGCGGTGCCCATCAGGCCGACGCAATTGCGCACGCCGGCCTGGTGCGCAGCTATCACGTCGGTGTAGCCCTCGCACACGACGACGGTGCCGGTCTTCGCCGCGTGGGCGCGGGCAAGATCCGTGGCGAAGAGGTGGCGGCCCTTGTGGTAGACCTCGCCCTCGGGGCTGTTCATGTACTTGCGCGGGTCCTCGGGGTTCATCGACCGCGCACCGAAGCCGAGCACGTGCCCGCGCCGGTCGCAGAGCGGGAAGGTGATGCGACGGCGGAAGCGGTCGTAGACGCTGCCCGGGCGGTCGGTCGAGCGCTGCACGAGCCCCGTCGCGAGCAGCTCCGCCTCGGTGAAGCCGTTGCGGCGCGAGGCCAGCAGCACGCGGTCGTAGGCCGATGGCGCGAAGCCGACGCGGAACTCGCGCAGCAGCGCCTCGTCGAGCCCGCGGCCGGCCAGGTACTCGCGCGCGGCGGCCGCCTCCGGCTGCTCCCACAGCACGCGCTCGTAGTAGGAGCAGGTGCGGTCGAGCAGTTCGAGCAGCCGGTCGCTTCGCCGGCGGCGCTCGGCGGCGCGCGGGTCCTCCTGCTCGAGCTCGAGCTCGACGCCGTAGCGCGCGGCGAGGAATTCGAGCGAACCGCGGAAGTCGAGCCCCTCGGTCTCCCGCACGAAGGTGAAGGCGTCGCCGGCGGCCTGGCAGCCGAAGCAGTAATAGACCTTCGTGGAGGGCTTGACGCCGAAGGACGGGGTGCGCTCCTCGTGGAAGGGGCAGCGCCCGACGTAGTTGTCGGCGCCGGCGCGGCTCAGCTCCGTGCGCGCGCCGACCAGCTCGAGCATGTCGATGGCGTCGCGGACGCGCTCCTTGGAGTCGGCGGTGTACAGCGCCATCAGGGCGCGAAGGCTCGCGGCACCGCGAGCTCCTGGTAGGCGCGGATGCAGTAACGGTCGGTCATCCCCGCGATGTAGTCGGTCACGCGCGTGGGCAGCTCGTCGGTCGAGGGCGGCAGTGCAGCCGGGTTCGCACAGTAATGCTCGAACAGGCTGGCGACCACGGTCTCGATCTTGGTGTGCTCGAGCCGTGCGACCGGGCCCATGTAGACGTTCTCGAACATGAAGTTGCGCAGCTCGATCAGAGCCGCCGCCGAGCGCTCGCCCTGGACGATCGCGCCCTCGCGCTCGGAGTGCTCGACGAGGTCGTGGACGAGCGCGTCGATGCGCGCGGAGCCGCTGTCGCCAAGCACCCCGATCGCCTCCGCCGGCAGCATCGCGACCTCGAGCAGGCCGGCTCGCAGGGCGTCGTCGATGTCATGGTTGATGTAGGCGAAGCGGTCGGTGAGGCGGACGATCGCGCCCTCGAGCGTGGCGGGCGCCGGCGCGCGGCCGGAGTGGCAGAGGATCCCGTCGCGGACGGGCTCGGTGAGGTTCAGGCCACGGCCGTCGCGCTCGAGCGAGTCGACGACGCGCAGCGACTGCTCCCAGTGATGGAAGTGCCCGCCGAAGCGCTCGCGCAGGCAGCGGTCGAGCACGTCCTCGCCGATGTGGCCGAACGGGGGGTGGCCGAGGTCGTGGCCGAGCCCGATCGCCTCGGCGAGGTCCTCGTTGAGCGACAGCGCCCGCGCGACGGTGCGCGAGATGCCGGTCACCTCGAGTGTGTGCGTGAGGCGCGTGCGGTAGTGGTCGCCCTCGGGCGCCACGAACACCTGCGTCTTGTGCTTGAGCCTGCGGAACGCCTTGGAATGCACGATCCGGTCACGGTCGCGCTGGAACGGCGTGCGCAGGCGGCAGTCCTCCTCCGCGACCGCGCGGCGGGGCGGGTAGGAGCGAGCCGCCAGCGGTGAGAGCTCGCGCTCCTCGTGCTCGCGCATGCGCTGTTCGAAGGAGGCAGCGACGGTCATCGCAGCGCCGCCGGCCGCAGGCGCAGGTGGGCGTGGTACTCGAGCGTCTCGCCGATCGCCCGTTCCGCTTCGCGCAGCGCCCGCGCCGACGCGCTCGGCGCCGCCGCGAGCGGGCTCGCGAGCGCCGCCGTCATGAAGTCGTGCGTGTCCTGCCCGATCGCGAACGCGCCGGCCTCGCAGGCGTTGCAGACGACGCCCCCCGCCTGGGGGGAGTAGGCGACGAGGTGCTCGAGGCTGCCGCAGGACGCGCAGGCGCCGAGCGCCGGTGAGAGCCCGGCGGCGACCAGCAGCTTGAGGCGGAAGGCGAGCGCGTTGGCGTGGGTCGCCTGGCCGGCGTCGCCGGAAAGCAGGGCGAGCTCGTTGGCAAGCAGGTTGTACACGGCGGGGTGCGGCTCCTCGGTCTCGAAGACGCGCGCGACGGCGTCGCACGCGCGGGCGGCACTATCGAGCGTAGCGGCCGCCTCGCGCAGACGTGCGTGAGCGTCCAGGGTCTCGACCGAGGTGATCGTGAGCAGCTCGCCGCGACCCTCGTGGCAGACCACGAGCACACGCGAGAACGGCTCCAGGCGGCCGCCGAAACGGCTGCGCGTGCGGCGCACGCCCTTGGCGATCGCGCCCACGCGCCCGCGGCCCGGCGTGTACAAATGGAGGATGCGATCCGCCTCGCCGAAGCGCAGCGAACGCAGCACGATCGCCTCGGTCTTTACCGAACCGCTCATGCTATACATTGTGAAGTAATGAACAAGATCACCGTCTACACCACCGAACCGTGTGGCTATTGCCGCCAGGCGAAGGCGCTGCTGGACAAGCGCGGGCTCAGCTTCGACGAGATCAACCTCGCAAGGGACGCCGACGGCAGAGCCCAGCTTGCAGCGCGTACAGGCATGATGACGTTCCCGCAGGTCATCATCGGCGACGAGCTCGTCGGCGGTTTCACCGAGCTTCTCAGCGCCGACCGCAGCGGCCGCCTCGCCGAGCTGGTCGGCCCGCAGCCGGGCAGCTAAGCGGCGCCGGCGCGCCGCGCCCGCGGCACCGGCTGGCAGTGCTCGCAGACGTAGGTGCCACGACCGCCGACAACCATCTTGCGGATCGTCGTGCCGCAGCGCACGCACGGCTCACCCCCGCGGCGGTGCACGAGAAAGCGGTCCTGGAAGCTGCCGCGCGCCCCGTCGAGGTGGCGGAAGTCGTCGATCGAGGCCCCGCGGGCGTCGATGCCGGCGCTCAGCACCTCGCGGATCGCATCGCGCAGCAGCTCGTACTGCGCCGGACGAAGCGCCCCGGCGGCGCGGCGCGGGTGCACGCCGGTGCGAAACAGAGCCTCGTCCGCGTAGATGTTGCCGATGCCGGCGATCCTTCGCTGGTCGAGCAGGAACGACTTGATCGGCGCCCGCCGGCCGCGCGCGAGCTCGCGCAGGTGCGCCGGCGTGAACTCATCGTCGAAGGGCTCGACGCCGAGCCGCGTGGCGTAGAAGTCCTCGAGCGCGCCGTCGCCGATCACCAGCTGGCCGGTGCCGAAGCGGCGCGGGTCGACGAACGCCAGTCGATGTCCGCCGCCCAGCGAGATCACGACGCGCGTGTGATCGGACGTCTGCAGGGGGTCGAGCAGCAGCGTCCCGGTCATGCGCAGGTGCATCAGCAGGTGGACCTCCGCCGCGAGCGCCCAGTCGAGGTACTTGCCGCGGCGGCGCAGCGCCTCCACGCGGCGACCGGCGACGACGTCGCGCAGCTCTGCCGGCGCGAGCGGTGCGCACCAGCGCGGATCGAGCACGTCGATCTCCTCGATCCGCTCCCCCACCACCGCCGGCTCGAGCTGGCGGCGGATCGTCTCGACCTCCGGCAGCTCAGGCATCGGCGATGAAGGAGCGCCCCGGCAGGGGCGCCTCGGTCGCGCTCAGCCAGTCGAGCACGGACGCGCCGACGTCGGCAAGCGGGCCGTCGTGACGGCGGGCGCCGTCGCCGTCAAAGCGCGCCAGCAGCGGCGCGTACTCGCGCGTGTGGTCGGTGTGCGACGCGGCCGGGTCGCAGCCGTGATCGGCGGTGATCACCAACAGGTCTCCCTCACCAAGCGCCGGCAGCCAGCGTGCGAGCGCGGCGTCGATCAACTGCAGGGCCTCGTGGAAGCCGGCGGCGTCATGACGATGACCATAGCGCTGGTCGGTCTCGATCAGGTTGGCGAAGACGAGGCCCTGCTCGAGTGAGCCGATCAGCGCCTCCACGCTGGCGATCGCCTCGGCGTTGCTCGCGCCCGGGTGCACGGCGCTGAAGGCGGCGTCGTCGAAGAGGGCAGCCGCCTTGCCGACGGCGTGGACCTCGGCGCCGTGCTCGCGCAGAAGCTCGAGGTAGCTGCGCGAGGGCGGCGCCAGCGTGTAGTCGCGGCGGCCGAGCGTGCGCTCGAAGGCGCCGGCGGACCCCCGAAACGGCCGCGCGATCACGCGCCGAACCGCGTGCGGGCCGCTCGCGAGCGCCGCCCGCAGCGCCGCACAGGCCGCGTACAGCCGCTCCTCCCCCATCACCGCGTTGTGTGCCGCGAGCTGCAGCACGGAGTCCTGGGAGGTGTAGAGGATCGGTCGTCCGCTCGCCAGGTGCTCGTCGCCGAAGTCCTCGAGCGCCGCGACGCCGTCGTAGGGCCGCGCGCAGATCACGCCGGCGCCGATCGTGCGCTCGATCTGCGCGAGCAGCTCCGGCGGGAACCCGTCGGGGTAGCTCGGCGGCGGCTCATCGACGATCACGCCCATCAGCTCCCAATGGCCGGTCGTCGAGTCCTTGCCGGGGCCGAGCGGATGCAGGCGTCCGTGGAGGACGGGCGCCGCCACGGCCGCCACGCCTGGCAGCTCGAGGATGTTGCCCAAGCCGAGCGCCTGTAGCGTCGGCAGCTCCAGGCCCCCGACGGCCTGCGCGACGTGCGCCAGTGTGTTTGAGCCGGCGTCGCCGTAGCTTTCGGCGTCAGGCAGCGCGCCTGCTCCGCAGGCGTCGATCACGACCACGAATGCGCGACGGCTCATGGCTCGCGGCCAGCTTATTGGTGGGCGCGGGCGGCGCCCGCTCTCACTCGTGCGCGCGCGGGTGCGCGCCGAAGTAGACGTCGCGCAGCCGCTCGGTCGAGAGGTGGGTGTAGAGCTGGGTCGTCGCGATGTCGGCGTGGCCGAGCATCTCCTGGAGCGTGCGCAGGTCGCAGCCCCCGGCGAGCAGGTGCGTGGCGAAGGTGTGGCGCAGCGTGTGCGGGCTCATGCGATCGCGCAGCCCGACCGATTCGGCGTAGCCCTGGACGATCTTGTAGAGGCCCTGGCGGGTGAGCGCCCCGCCGCGGCGGTTGACGAACACGTGGCGCTCGGCTCGCAGGCCGACGAGCGGCGGCCGCCCGCGCGACAGGTAGGCGCGCAGCGCGGCGACGGCCTCGCGGCCGATCGGCACCAGGCGTTCCTTGGAGCCCTTGCCGCGCGCGCGCAGGAACTCCTCCTCGAGGTCGACGTCCTCGAGCGCGAGGCCGACCGCCTCGGACGCGCGCAGCCCGCACGCGTAGAGCACCTCGAGCAGCGCGCGGTCGCGCAGCGCCGTCGGCGAGCTCCCCTGCGGGGCGCCGAGCAGGCTGTTGACCTCGTCGCGGCTGAGGACCTGCGGCAGTTTCTGAGTCTTGCGCGGCCCGCGCAGCTCGGCGGTCGGATCGTGGGCGATCGCGCCCTCGCGTCGCAGATGGCGGTAGAACGAGCGCAGGCATGCGGCCTTGCGCTGGAGCGTCGCTGCAGCCACCGGGGGGCGCTGCTCGGAGCCGCGCGCGAGCGCGGTGAGGAAGCCCGCCAGCTCCGCGTGCCCGACGCTCAGCGCGTCGTAGGAGTGCTCGCGCAGGTAGGCGCCAAACTGCAGCAGGTCGGCACGGTAGGCCTCGAGCGTGTTGCGCGAGAGGCCGCGCTCGAACTCCAGGTAGACGAGGAAGTCGAGCACCGCCTGCTCGAACGCTCGTGGTGGCGCCGCGGTCGTTGCCATGGCCGGGCTTTCGCCCCTCGCGCGGCGTCCCCTTTACTCGACGGCGGCGCGCAACCGCTCGACCACGCCGCGCAGCGCCTCGAGCTCGCGCTCGAGCGCGCCGACGCGCGCCTCGAGCGGCGCCGGATGCGGCGAGGGCGTCTGCGCAGGCTGCGGCTCGAGCGCCGCGGCGGTGCCCAAATCATCATCCTCGCCGCCCACGCCAAAGCCCTCGCCGAGGCTCCAGCGCGCCTCCTTCTGGCCCGGGCGACGCTCGAAGCGGACGATCAGGCGCCGCGCCGCCAGCGCCTCCAGCTGCGATTCGAGCGACTCGAGCGTCGCGAAGTGGTGCAGGCGCTCGCTGCGCACGCGCAGCTCGCCCGGCGTCTGGGAGCCCCGCAGCATCAACACGGCCAGCAGCGAGAGCTCCGGGCCGCTCAGCGAGAGCTCATCGTCGAGCAGATGGCGGTACTTGGTTGCGCGGCTGCCGGGGCCGCTCGCCAGGCGCGCCCAACCGCGGCGCACGAGCCGCGCGATCGCCTCGCGGACCGTCGGCTCGTCGTAGTCGACGACCGGCTCCCGCCCGGTCGCCTGGTTGCAGGCGAGCCGCAGCGAGTTCAGAGACAGCGGATAGGCGTCCGGCGTCGTGCGCTGTTTCTCGATCAGCGCGCCGAGCACGCGCAGCTCGGCGGCGTCGGGCTCGATCACGCGCCCCAGCCTACGCGAAAGCGCGTCGCGCCTGGCGAACGCGGTACTAATACGGGGTGGGCGAGGAGCTCATCGAGGCCGACGTCGTGGTGGTCGGGGGCGGCTCCGCCGGCTGCGTCGCGGCGCGGCGGCTGCTCGACGCCGGTATGCGCGTGCTGCTGCTGGAAGCCGGCGGCGCCGACGAGCATCCGGCGATCCACGTGCCCGCGCGCGTGCACGAGCTGTGGATGTCTGAGGTCGACTGGGCCTACCAAACGGTTGCCCAGCCGGACGCCGCCGGACGCAGCCTGCACTGGCCGCGCGGCAAGGTGCTCGGCGGCTCGGGCGCCCTGAACGGCATGATCCACGTCCGCGGCGCGCCGGCGGACTACGACGCCTGGGCCTATCTCGGCAACGCCGGCTGGGGCTGGGAGGACGTGCTCCCGATCTTCATCGCGATGGAGGACTACGACCGCGGCGCGTCGCCGTTCCATGGCGTCGGCGGCCCGCTGCACGTCAATACGACCTGGGAGCCGTCGCCGATCGCGCAGGCCTTCAGGGCGGCCGCGGAGCAGTGCGGGATCCCCTTCAACGAGGACTGCAACGACGGCGAGCCCGACGGCTTCTCCTACGTCCAGATGACGACCCTTCACGGGCGTCGCCTCAACAGCGCGATCGCCTATCTCGGGCCGGTGCGCGAACACCCGAACCTGACCGTCGAGCTCGGCGCCTACGCGACGTCGCTGACGCTCGAGCGCGGCCGCTGCGTCGGCGTGAGCTTCGAATCCGGCGGCCGGGCGCGCAGCGCGCGCGCCGCCGTCGAGGTGATCCTCGCGGCCGGGACGATCGAGTCGCCGCGCCTTTTGATGCTCTCGGGGATCGGGCCGGCCGAGCACCTGCGCTCGCACGGGATCGAGGTCGCCGCAGATCTGGGCGGGGTCGGCGAGAACCTCCACGACCACATCCTCTCCCCGGTGGTCTACTCGGCCGAGCGCGAGGTCGGGCCGCCGCCGCCGGACTGCTGGGCGGCCGAGAGCCATCTGTTCTGGCGCAGCCAGCCCGGCCTGGTCGCCCCGGACATCCAGCCGATCCACTTCAGCGCGCCGCTGTATGAGTCGTGGATGAGCGGGCCGCCGAACGGCTTCTCGATGCTCGGCGGCCTCGTGCGGCCGGTCAGCCGCGGCAGCCTGCGACTGACCTCTGCCGACCCCCGCTCAGAGCTGGCGCTCGACCCGCGCGCGCTCAGCTGCGAGGCGGACGTGGACGCGGTCGAGGCGGCCGTGAAGCTCTGCCGCGAGATGGGCGCCTCCGCGGCGATGGCGCAGTGGGGCGCGCGCGAGCTCTACCCGGGCCCCGAGGTGAGGACGTCGGCCGAGCTTCGCGACTACATCCGCGCCACCGCGATCACCTATCACCACCAGGTCGGGACCTGCAAGATGGGCACCGACGAGGACGCGGTCGTTGACCCGCAGCTGCGGGTGCGAGGGGTCGAGTCGCTGCGGGTCGCCGACGCCTCGGTGATGCCGACCGTGACGAGCGGCAACACCAACGCCGCCTCGCTGATGATCGGCGAGCGCGTCGCGGCGTTCGTGGCCGCCGGGCACTAGCAGGGCGGGGGCGCCATCGCTAGGCGCCGGCGCGCTGCACCAGCGCGATCGCGACGTCGAGGATCGCCTCGAGCGCCGCGGTCGCCACCCGCTCGGTCGGCTCGTGGTTTCGCTCGGTGCCGTTTGAGAGGTTGAGCATCGCGAGGCCGGCGGCGCGCAGCGCGTTGACGTCGCTGCCGCCGCCGCTTGAGATCGGCGAGGGCTCGTAGCCGCAGTCGCGCAGGGCGTCGAATGCGAGCGCCACCTCGGCGCTCGAGGGGCGCACCCGGTAGCCCTCGAACTGGCGCTCCATGCTCACGTCAAGGTCGCATTCGCACTCGGGGTCGTTGGCGGCGTCGGCGAGGCAGCCGGCGATCTCCGAGGCCAGCTGCTCGGCGCGCTGCGGGTCGAGGCTGCGCGCTTCGCCGACCAGCTCGCAGCGGTCGGGGACGATGTTGGCGGCGCTGCCGCCCTCGATCGTGCCGATGTTGGCGGTGCTCTCGGAATCGATCCGGCCGAGGCGCATGTTCGCGATCGCGCGGGCCGCGGCGAGGATCGCACTGCGGCCGTTCTCGGGGCGCACGCCGGCATGGGCGGCGACGCCGTGCAGCACCGCCGCGACGCGGTAGTGCGTGGGCGAGGCCACGACGACGCCGCCGAGCGGCGCGGCGCTGTCGAAGGCGTAGCCGATCCGGCTGCGCAGGACGCCGACCTCGAACTCCTTGGCCCCCGCCAGCGCCAGCTCCTCGCCGACCGTGAAGAGCAGCTCGACCGACACCGCCGGGGTCGCCGCCACCAGCCGGCGCGCGAGCACCAGCAGCGCGGCGACCGCCGCCTTGTTGTCGGCGCCGAGGATCGCCTCGTTGGCGTTCTCCCAGCCGCCGTCCCTGATCACCGGCTCGATCGGCGCCGCCACGGGGACCGTGTCGATGTGGGCGCAGAAAAGGATGCTGCGCTCACCGGCGCCCGCGATCCGGGTGAGCAGGTTGCCGCAGTCACCGCCGATCGCGGCGCCGCCGTCGTCCTCGCTCACCTCGAGGCCGAGCTCGCGCAGCTGCGCCGCGACGGCGTCGCCACAGCGGCGCTCACTGCGCGAGGGGCTCTCGATGCGGCAGAGCGCCGCGAAGGTGTCGTGCAGCCGGCGGCGCTCCGCCTCGGTGGCGACCGTCACGAGCCGACGGCGGAGCGCTGCCCACGCGAGCGCACGAGCGCGGCGCCGACGAACTCGCGGAACAGCGGCGCTGGGCGCTCGGGCCGCGACTTGAACTCCGGGTGAAACTGCGAGGCGACGTAGAACGGGTGCTCGGGCAACTCGACGATTTCGACCAGGCGCTCGTCGGGGGTCGTTCCCGACATCACCAGGCCAGCCGCCTCCAGGCGCTTGCGCAGCATGTTGTTGACCTCGTAGCGATGGCGGTGGCGCTCGTAGACGACGGCCTCGTCGTAGATCTCGCGGACGCGGCTGTGTTCGTGCAGCTTGATCGGCGTCGCCCCCAGCCGCATCGTGCCGCCGAGGTCGGCGATCTCCTTCTGCTCCGGCAGCAGGTCGATCACGGGGAACGGCGTCTCGGGGTCGCACTCGGTCGAGTTGGCGCCCTCCATGCCGGCCAGGTTGCGTGCGAACTCGCAGACCGCCACATGCATGCCGAAGCAGATCCCCAGGTAGGGGACGCCGTTCTCGCGGGCATAGCGCGCCGCCTCGATCTTGCCCTCGAAGCCGCGGCTGCCAAAGCCGCCCGGGATCAGGATGCCGTCGGCGTCCGCCAGGCGCCGCGCGGCCCCGCCGCCGGTCAGCGCCTCCGAGTCGACCCAGTCGATCTCGATCCGGCAGCCGTCGCGGAAGCCGGCGTGGCGCAGCGCCTCGGCGACCGACAGGTAGGCGTCCTCGAGCTCGACGTACTTGCCGACGATCGCGATCGCCACCGTCTCGCTGGCGTCGCGCGCCCCCTCGACCAGCGCGCGCCAGCCCTCGAGCTGCGCCGGCGGCGCGCTCAGGCCGAAGTGCTCGAGCACGAACTCGTCGACCCCCTCCCCCTCGAAGGTCAGCGGGCACTCGTAGATGTTCTTGACGTCGTAGGCCGACACGACCGCCTCGACGGGCAGGCTCGCGAACAGCGCGATCTTCTTGCGGATGTCACTCGAGAGCGGCGACTCCGAGCGGCAGACCACCATGTCGGGCTGGATCCCGATGCGGCGCAGCTCGTTGACGGAGTGCTGCGTCGGCTTGGTCTTGAGCTCGCCCGCGTGGTTGATGTAGGGCACGAGCGTGAGGTGGATGAACATGCAGCGGCGGCGTCCGACGTCGACCGGGAACTGGCGGATCGCCTCGAGGAACGGCAGCGACTCGATGTCGCCGACGGTGCCGCCGATCTCGGTGATCACGAAGTCCACGTCGGTCGATTCGGCGATCAGCGCGATCCGCTGCTTGATCTCGTCGGTGATGTGCGGGACGACCTGGACGGTCGCGCCGAGGTAGTCGCCACGGCGCTCACGGCGGATCACCGCGTTGTAGATGCCGCCGGCGGTGACGTTGGAGGCGCGCGTGGTGTTGGCGTCGGTGAAGCGCTCGTAGTGGCCGAGGTCGAGGTCGGTCTCGGCGCCGTCCTCGGTGACGAAGACCTCGCCGTGCTGGTAGGGCGACATCGTCCCGGGGTCGACGTTGATGTAGGGATCGAACTTCTGCAGCGCGACGGTCATGCCGCGCGCGACGAGCAGCTTGCCGATCGAAGCGGCGGCGATGCCCTTGCCGAGCGAGGAGACGACGCCGCCGGTGACGAAGATGAAACGCGGTCGGTGCTGACGTTCGGGCGTCTGGGGCATCAGGTCTTCCTGTGCTTCAGTGTAGATAGCGCGGTGCGCGGGCGTCCGCGCTGAGCCCGGAGTTTGAGCGAATCGCCCCCGGTGCAACCGCTTCGCCTGCTGGCTTCGAGGGCTTTGGGCAAGGTCCGCACCGTAGCGGGCGACGCGGTCAGAACGCGGGCCTCGCTCAGCGGCTCGCGGCGAGCGCCGCCTCTCGCAGCTGGAGGTAGTAGAGCGTCGATCCGATCGCGACGAACGGCAGCGCGATCACGCGGGCGACCGCGACGACGAGCACGACGACGGCGTAGGAGTTGGCTGAGCGAGCGACCGGCGTGAAGGCGTAGTCGAGCAGGAGCTGCGGCAACAGCGCCGCGATGAACACGAACGCGACGCCGGTGCCGGCGCTCTGCCACCAGTGCCCGCGCACGAGCGCCGCGCTGCGGGAGAGCGGCTTCAAGCCGCGGTCGCCGTCGATCACGACGGCCTGCACAACGAAATACCAGCTGACGAAGATGTAGATGCCCGGCACGATCAGCGTGATCAGCCCGATGAAGGACACGGCGAGCCAGGCGACGATCACCAGGAGCACCGTCGGGAAGACCTCGAGCGCGTTGGCGAAGAGGTCGGTCAGAGCCGGCTTCTCCCCGCGCCGCATAAGCAGCACCCACTGCGAGAGGATCGAGCTGATCAGCGGCACCGTCACAAGCCCGCTCGCGAGCACGTCGATCCAGACGTCGCGCGCGGGCGGCGCCGGGTTGAAGCGCGCGGTCAGCTCGCCCAGGCCGAGCGCGGTGACCCCCGTGACGATCACTACGATCGGCACGGTCACGGCGAGCACGAGGCGCACGTTGCGGCGGTAGAGATCGAACGCCTCCGCCAGCAGCGCGCCGAGGCCGCCGACGGTCATTTCCGCCCTCGCCGGCGCGCGCCCGGGACGCCGTCGGCTGCAGCGGGGCGGGCGTCGCCTTCGAGGGGGCGCGCGCGGGGGTCGCGGAGGTTCACCGACCGCGAGCCTAGCGGGACGCCCGCGCGGCGGCGCCCCCATCTAGACTGGCTGCCATGGACGGAGCGCAGCCACGCGACCCCGGCATCGCGGCGCTCGGGACCTGGAGCGGCGGCCGCTTCATGCACTTCGGCGAGCCGCTCGAAGACGAGCGTCTGCTCGCGCTGCTTCGCCCCGACGACGACATCGACACCGTCATCACAGCCGACGTCTACGGCGCGGGCGAGGCCGACCTGCTGCTCGGGCGCGCGCTGGCGGGGATCGCGCGCGAGCGCTACTGCCTCGTCGGAGCGGTCGGCCATGACTTCTACACCGGCGAGCGCGCGGGCGCCAAGGGCTACCCGCGCTTCACCGACGGCGACCTGCGCGCCCCCGAGCGCTACGGCGATTACCTGCGCATGGCGACCGAGCGAAGCCTCGAGCGCTGCGGCGTCGGCGCCTTCGATCTGCTGCTGCTGCACAACCCCGACCGCGTCGGCTACACCAGCGAGGTGGTCTGGGAGGGGATGGCCGCGCTCCGCGCGGCAGGGTTGACGCGCCTGCTGGGAGTCGCGCCGGG
>Ga0182024_10014611_pt1 | contig 15162 bp, 14 predicted proteins | sample P32metaG_FD_120480 | JGI IMG/M metagenome (GOLD analysis project Ga0182024, IMG submission 120480) | Permafrost microbial communities from Stordalen Mire, Sweden - P3-2 metaG (Illumina Assembly) | ecosystem: Environmental > Terrestrial > Soil > Wetlands > Permafrost | place: Sweden: Stordalen... | reverse complement strand
TTACGCGTGCCTTAGGTCGCGAGCACAGCGGACATTCAGGGCATCACACTAATGGTCTAAAAACTTACTTAGTGCCAAAGGCGCGATCGCCGGCGTCCCCCAGGCCTGGGATAATGAAACCTTGATCGTCGAGACCGTCGTCTATTGCCGCTGTCCATATCCGCACGTCGGGATGCAGCCCACGCAGTCTTTCCAGCCCCTGCGGGGAGGCAAGCAGGCAAACAAATCGGATGTCCTTGGCGCGCCGTTCCTTGAGCCGAACGATTGCTGCCGCGGCGGAATTTGCGGTGGCGACGACGGGAGCAACGACTATGACAAGCCGCTCGTGCAGATCGGCCGGCGCCTTGAAGAAATACTCAACCGCGATGAACGATCCAGGTTCGCGATAGAGACCGATATGGGCAACGCGCGCGGCCGGCACGAGGTCGAGCATTCCTTCGGCAAATGTCACTCCGGCGCGCAAGATCGGCGCAAAAACTAGTTTCTTACCGGCGATCCGCGGTGACATCATTCGCGCCAGCGGTGTATTAATTTCAACCTTCGTCAGCGGCAGGTCTCTGGTTACCTCATAGCACAGGAGCATTCCAATTTCCTTGAGAAGCTCCCGGAATGACTTCGTCGAAATATTCTTGCCGCGGATCAGCGTCAGCTTGTGCTGGACTAGCGGGTGGTCGACGACGGTGACACCTTCCATGATTAGCTCCCGTGCCCTAGCTTAGAACACTGTACCGTCGCTGACGACTTTGATTGGCGGCGAGCCGTCGCTGCGCAGCTTGCTTGCGATGATGCGTCCCGCCGACCACGTCCCGCCTTCAAGAGCTTTGGCGAGCGGAAGCGATTTTTCGTCCATATTCAGTCGGTGGCGCATCGCATCGGCCAATTTGTCAAGGAGCGCGACGGTCAGCGCACGCCACTCGACGACAAGCGGCGCGGCGACATCATGCTGGCGCGCCGCGTCCGCGGGATCGCGAAACGCCAACACGCCGGTATCGACGAAAAGGCCGCCATTGCGGTACTCGGCGAGGCCTGTCAGGCCGTCGATGTCCGACACTGAAATGCCGCCCCACTGCAGCGGTTCGATGAGCGAATAGGCCAGCCACTGCGAAAGCTTGTGCAGCGGTACGAGTTCGCTGGTCGCGTCCGCCGTTCGCAGCGCCGGATGGCGCCAACAGTCGCCGAGCGGCACGCCGCCCAGTGTGAGCCGTGACGGCCAAATCGGACCGAGGTAGTGGAGCAATTCCGAGAGAATCGTGGCGGCCGCAATTTCGTGCTTGGTGGTCAACGTCGCGAGATGATCGAACAGGCTTCCCGGACGCGGCGTATCGTTGCGCCCAAAGATGTCCGGCTTGGCGGCAACGAGCGCGCCGAGACGGCGCAATAAGTCGGCGCGGCCGGCCATTCCAACGAGCGGATTGGAGCCGGAGACCTGCAAGCCGTCGCCGACGCTTGCGTCCGACAGGCGCATTAGGCCCTCGGCGTCGGCTCGCAACGGATCGTCCGGATTAGACGAGAAAATGCCTCTGACGAACATGTCGAGGCTGGCGAGCGCCAGTCCTTCCGAGTGGCCGACGCTGCGTCCCGTCGCGGGATCGCGGTAATGCCATTGTGGTCCCGCGCCGGCATCGAGCAGGACGCTGACGACGGCGAGATCGAACGCGGCGCGCGCGCGCGAAGCGGCATCGCGCCAGTTCGCTTTCTTGTCGATCGCAGCCCAGCGATCGTCGCCGTTGAAGACAAAGTGACGCCAACGCGAGTGGAATGGCACGACGAGCGACGGATAATTATGACGCGTCGTGTCGACGACGAGGTCGACCGTCTCATGGAGGCGCCGAAGATCGATTTGGAAGTGAGGCAGCTTATCGTCGAGGCCGATCGTCAGCATCCGTTGCGCGCGTTCGCGGACCGCCTGGGCGCTCAAAAGAGAAAACGCAGCGGCCGTTTCGGATTTCACGCACGGATTCCGGATCTCATTACTTTTCGAGCGGGCGGCCGACCGAATCCGTCAGATCCTGCGGCTTGGGTGGCTCGGCCGCGTAGTAGCCGGCGGCTTTCTTGGCCGCGATTTCGACATGAGCGTCGGCGGGAATGAGCTCGTCCGGAAGCGGAACGCGCTCAACGATGTCGACGCCCTGGGCCGTCAATGCATCGTATTTCATGTCGCTCATGGAAACGAAGCGGTCGATCCGCTTCAAGCCGAGCCAATGGACCACATCGGGCATGAGTTGCTGGAAGCGGGCGTCCTGAACGCCGGCGACGCATTCAGTGCGTTCGAAATATGCGGCGGCCGCATCGCCGCCCTCCTGCCGCTTGCGCGCATTGTAGACCAGGAACTTGGTCACCTCCCCCAGCGCGCGACCTTCCTTGCGGTTATAGATAATGACGCCGAGACCGCCCGACTGGGCGCTCCGTGCGCATTCTTCGATGCCGTGAATCAAATAAGGGCGGCAGGTGCAGATATCCGAACCAAATACGTCGGAACCGTTGCACTCGTCGTGGACACGGCAGGTAATCCGCGTTCGCGGGTCGGAAAGTTTGGTGACGTCGCCAAAAAGATAAATCGTCGTGCCGCCGATCGGCGGCAGAAAGACCTGCATATCCGGTCGTGTTACCAGTTCGGGGAACATGCCCGCGGTCTGTTCAAACAGCGCGCGGCGTAAATCCTGCTCGGTGGTTGCAAACCGCAGCGCGATGCCGGGCAGGTACCAGACCGGATCGATGGCAACCTTGACCACCGAAACGCTGCCGTTCTTGTGCACGACGTCGCCATCGTTGGCGAGGCGTCCCGCCGCAAGCGCGTGCTGCATTTCGTGCAAATCGAGCCGCGCACGGGTGATGGCGATCGTCGGACGGATGTCGATTCCTTCGGCGATTTCCGCCTTGAAATCCGCAGCGACCAGATGTCCCCACGGATCGAGCGAAACGATGCGTTGCGGCTCCGTCCATTGCTGGAACGGCCCGATCGTCGCCGCGGGATAAGTGTTGGTCAGGTCGGGACGGCGGATCGGGTCGAGTGCCCCGGATGAAACTGCAAGCGCCCGGTAGACGGCATAGGAGCCGCCATGACTGCCGATGACGTTGCGATCCTGTGGCTGGGATACCGTTCCGATGATCGGCCCGCGCTCCCGCGCCGTCGCTGCGCCCCATCGGACAGGGAACCGCAACTTTGCTCCGGGCTCAGGATGTGAGGTGAGCCGGATATGCTCGGTGCGATTGGAACGGCTCATCGAAAGCTAAACCCGAAAGCTATACGACCCGCCATGATGACGGGTCGCTTCTCCACCAACTAAAGCAGGTTACGCGGCTTTGAGGGCGCAGTGTAGAAATATACTGCTTCCCAAAGCTTAGACAACGTTAAAATTCGTTGTATCGACTTACCAAATGAGGCTAACCGGCCCCTCATTCAAGAGGCGCGCCCTTTGCTCGAGTTGATAGGTTATGGAACGGTGACCATGGCCGAGTGCTCAGTTTGCGGTCGCCAGCTTTTGCGGGACCAGCAATGATTCATGCCACATAAATCCACGTCTCCATCATGACCCGTCGCGTCCGACACTGGCAGTGGCTCTGGTATCCCTACCCCTGAAAAAGATACCGGACGCCCGCCGAGACCGCGCTCCCATGCCTTGTCGACTGGGTAGAACTCGCCGATATCGGTAAAAAATAGCAACAAACGCACCACGTTAGCGAACGAGGTCTCTGCGGCTTCTCGGAGCCGCGCAATGCCGTCGATGCTCGCCTCGGCCTGTGCCCCGTATGCATTGCGCAGTATGCGGATCAGGGTATAGCGCTGTTTTCCGCCGATCTCGCCGTTCCTATCACGGTGCCTGGCATCGTTGGCCATTGTCCGCTCGCTTTGGAATTTGGCCCTGGGCGGGTCGAGATCTGAGGGGTGGTTCTGGTCGGCTCGCGTTTGCTTCATAGGAGCCGCGACAAGACGGGTGATGACAGCTCCAGTGTCTCGTCTGTATGCTGTCTCGATGCCGGGACGGTAATCCTCCGAGGTGACGTCATGAACTCTCAGGCATTTCGGCGCGTGCTGATGTCGCGCCGGCGCTTTCTCAAAAACTCCGTGCTGGTCGCGGGAGCGCTCGAGTTGCCACTTGCGCCGATCCGGGCGCGTGCCGCGGCTCCGCTCAAGCAAGTCAAAATGACGCTCGATTGGCTTTTTCAGGGCCTCAACTCAGGCTTCGTTGTAGCGCAGGAGAAGGGGTTTTATCGCGAAGCCGGGCTCGATGTCGCCATCACCGCCGGAAAGGGCTCGGCCAGCACGGCGCAACTGGTCGCAAGCAAGGCGACCCAAATCGGTTTCTCCGACGGCTTCGTCGTCGGCAACGGTGTTGCCAAGGCTATGGAAATCAAAACCGTCGGCAGCATTTACCGCAGCACCCCCTCCGCCATCATGGTGCTCGCCGATTCCACGATCAAGATGCCGAAAGATCTTGAAGGTAAAACTGTCGCGATGACAGCGGGCAGTGCGCAATTCCAGCAATGGCCCGCCTTTGCCAAGGGCGCCAGATTCGACCCCTCTAAGGTTCAGATGGTCAACATCGATCCGGCCGGCGTCGGGCCGGCACTCGTCAGCGGCAAGGTCGATGCCATCGGAGGCTACGTGCCGAGCTATGTGCCGGGCATCGAAATCCGCGGCAATAAGCCGGTACGCATATTCTGGTTTGCCGATTACGGCGTGACCATCGTCAGCAACGGCATCATCGTGCATCAGGACCTGCTCAAAAGCGATCCCGACCTGATTCGCGCGTTCGTTCCGCCGACGATCAAAGGTTTTCTCTACGGCCGGCAGCATATGGACGAGATGGTTGCAGCCGTGAAGAAATACCAGGAGACCGCTGACCCGACGATCACCAAGCGCGAGTTCGAGCTCTCGTGGAAGACCTGGGTGACGCCCAACACCAAGGGCAAGCCGCTCGGCTGGGGTGCCGATGCCGATTGGACTTCCACCATTGCCGTGCTCAAACAATACGGCGGCGTGACCGCTCCGCTTGCGACCAGCCAACTCTACACCAACGAATTCGTTCCTACCGGCGCCGCGTACGTTCCGCCGCAACAAGCGTAAACGGCCGCTTTAGCGTGAACAAAATCGTCAACGACGATCAGGCGTATTTGCGCATCGAGCATCTATCCAAGGTTTACGCGACGCGCGACGGCGAAGTGCGCGCGCTCAGCGAGATCTCGTTCACGCAGCGGCGCGGCGAGTTTATCTCCCACGTCGGCCCGAGCGGCTGCGGCAAGAGCACGCTGTTGATGATCGCCGCCGGCCTGCTGCCGCCGACGAGCGGCGCAGTGCGGGTCGATGGCCGCACCGTCGACCGGCCGCGCACCGACATCGGCATCGTTTTTCAAAGTCCGGTCCTGCTCGACTGGCGCACCGCGCTCGGCAACATCATGCTCCAGGCGGAAGCGCGCCAGATGAACCGCAAAGATGCCGAGACGCGCGCACGCGAACTTCTGACGAAGGTCGGGCTGGACGGCTTCGAGAAAAGATTTCCTCATGAGCTGTCGGGCGGCATGCGCCAACGCGTCTCAATCTGCCGCGCGCTCATCCACAACCCCGATCATCTGCTCATGGACGAGCCGTTCGGGGCGCTCGACGCCTTGACCCGCGACCAGCTGGTCCTCGATCTGCAGGGGCTGGTGAAGGAGCGGCACATGACTGTCCTGTTCATCACCCACAGCATCGCCGAGGCGGTCTTTCTCTCCGATCGCGTCATCGTCATGACGCCACGGCCGGGCTGCATCGATCGTATCATCGATATCAAGCTGCCGCGGCCGCGGACGCTGGCGATGCGCGAGACGCCGGAATTCGCAGAGTACAGTCGGCAGATTTTAGAACTGTTCCTGGCGCGCGGCGTGTTACGGGAGCACTGAGCCGGCCCTGACGCGGAGTACGACAATGACCGAAACTTTGGATTCTCCGAGGCTTGCGACGCCGCAAGTCTCGGCGGGCGCTGGGAACCTCGAGGCCGGCATCCGGCAGCGCAGCCGCGACCGCGCACGGCGGGAGCGGATTAGAGCGTTAATCTATCCTGTCGGGATGATGGTGGCGCTGATCGCCGTCTGGGAAGCCGCTGCGCGTTTGTTTTCGATTCCGCCCTACTTGTTACCGGCGCCCAGCCAAATCGTGGTGTCGATGGATTCGAACGCCGTCATATTGATCAAGGAAAGTGTGGTGACTACATTTGAAATTCTTCTGGGCTTCGGGCTGAGCGTCGCTGTCGGCGTGCCGCTGGCGCTCGCCATTTACTTGTGGCGGCCTTTTGCGCGCGCCGTCTATCCGCTGCTGGTTTCCTCGCAGGCGGTGCCAAAAGTGGCGGTGGCGCCTTTGTTCCTCGTCTGGTTCGGATTTGGGCTTCTGCCCAAAGTGCTGATCGCGTTCCTCATCGCCTTCTTCCCGGTCGTCATCAACACCGCAATGGGACTGGCGTCGCTGGAGCGCGAGAAAATCTACCTCGCCCAATCGATGGGTCTCGGATCGGTTGCGACCTTTTTTAAGATCCAATTGCCAAATGCGCTGCCGTCGATCTTTGCCGGTTTGAAAATCTCCATCACATTTGCAGTGGTCGGCGCTGTCGTCGGCGAGTTCGTCGGCGGCCAGGGCGGGCTCGGCTATCTCTTGCTGATTGCCAATGGAAACATGGACACGGCGCTGCTGTTTGCGGGTATCGTGGCGCTCACGCTGTTGGGCATCGTGCTGTTTGCGCTGGTTGGCCTTCTAGAAAGGCTTGTCCTGCCGCCTCACGCCGTCGAGCACGCTTCTTTTGCACGCGAGACAATGTGAGCGCGTAACAGCGGCCGGAGCAGTGGCCAGTGCCGGACCAACGCCCGGACAATCGTTGGGATTGGCGACAACATTAAGCAGTTCCTCGACACCATGGCGGCCGACCGACGTCGCAATCCCTAACTCGGCTAGGACGTCAATTCTCGAACGGGAAGGACAGCGCGACCGGGTTCAAGTACCATGCCGTTTCATGTGAATCTCGACCGGTCCTGCTCTGAAACGTGTTCGACGTGATGCAGACTCACACAATTGGCAAACGAGTGCTGCGGCTCGAGGATGAGCCGCTCCTTCAAGGTCGCGGCCGTTTCGTCGACGATCTCAAATTTCCGGGCACGCTTGAGGCGGCTTTCGTGCGCAGTCCGCACGCGCATGCCGCAATTCGCCGTATCGACACCAGCGCGGCGCGCCGGCTGTCGGGCATACACGCCGTATTCACGTTTACCGACATTGCGCCGATGCTGACGCAAGAGAGGCTGCCACTTCAGTTCCGCACCGAGCAATTGCCACCGGACGTTACCCCCATCGTTCTTGCCAAGGACGAAGTCGCCTTCGTCGGCGAGGCTGTTGCCGTCGTGATCGCGCAATCGCGTGCCGTCGCGGAAGATGCAGCCGCTCTGGTCGACGTCGATTACGAGGTGCTGCCGGCGATATCCGATTGTCAAGCGGCGCTGCGTGCGGGCGCCGCGCTCGCGCATCGCGGGAAGGCTAGCAATCTCCTTATCGAATTTCGCCAGTCCTACGGCGACATCGCCGCTGCATTTGCGCGCGCACCGCACCGCGCGCGGGTCAATCTCAAGCAGCACCGCGGCGGCGCCCACTCCATCGAAGGTCGTGGCGCTCTTGCCGTGTATGACGTCAACGAGGATCGGTTGACACTGTGGTCCTCGACGCAGCTTGCGCACGAGGTGCGGGCTTTCCTGATGCAATTGTTGCAGCGCGATGAGAACCAAATTCGCGTCGTGGCGCCGGACGTCGGCGGTGGCTTCGGCGCAAAGTTCGTGATGTATCCGGAGGAAGTCGTGATTTCGGCCGCCTGCTTGCGTCTGCAATGCCCAATCAAATGGATCGAAGACCGGCGCGAGCACTTTTTGGCTGCAGTGCAGGAGCGCGATCAGTACTGGACTCTCGAAGTCGCGTTCGATGGCGGAGGACTCGTACTCGGCCTGCGCGGCGAGCTTACACACGACCAAGGGGCCTACACGCCGCAGGGCCTCAACCTACCCTACAACGCCTCAGCCGGCGTACCGGGGCCCTATGTCGTGCCCGCTTTCGATCTGCGCGTGCTGGTGGTTGAGACCAACAAGGTCGCAACCATGCCGGTTCGCGGCGCCGGCTATCCGGAAGCCGCGTTCGCCATGGAGCGCGTACTCGACAGGATCGCGCGCCAGCTTGGCCTCGATCGGGCGGAGGTGCGGAGGCGCAATCTCGTGCCGGCGGACAAGATGCCGTATGTCACGCCGCTCAAGACGCGCGCCGGTTCACCGGTCACGCTCGATAGTGGCGATTTCCCGCGCTGCCTCGACATGGCGCTCGATGCGATCGATTACGCTGGGTTTGCCGAACGGCAGCGCAGGGCGCGAGAACAAGGCCGCCATCTCGGGATCGGCATTGGTAACGGCGTGAAGGGGACCGGGCGCGGGCCGTTCGAGTCCGGCATCGTCCGAATCGGCCGCTCGGGCCGTATCTCGGTTTATACCGGCGCCATGCCGATGGGGCAGGGCATCAAAACGGCACTCGCCCAAATCTGCGCCGAGCAATTCGCCGTTGCTGCCGATACTGTCACCGTGATTGCCGGTGACACTGCAGTCATTCCGCACGGACAAGGAGGCTTCGCTAGCCGGCAGACCGTCACTGCTGGATCGGCCGTGCACCTCGCGGCGCTCGCTGTGCGCGAGAAGGTGCTCAGTGTTGCCGCACATCTCCTGGAGACGGCTGTCGAGGACCTCGAGTTGCGGGGTGGCCGCGTCGAGGTTGCCGGCGCTCCCGGCAGCGGCCTCACGCTCCGCGAGGTGGCCGAAGCGGTCTCCGGCGTACCTGGCTACGCCATGCCAGGAAAATTCGAGCCCGGGCTCGAGAGTCTCCAAAACTTCCTTCCGAGCGCGCTCACCTACGGGATGGGTTGCCACGCGGTAGAGGTCGAAGTCGATGTGGAAACCGGCGGCGTGCGCATCCTGCGTTACGTTGTAATCAATGACAGCGGCCGCCTGATCAATCCCATGATCGTTGAAGGCCAGCTTGTCGGCGGCACCGTGCACGGCATCGGCAATTCGCTTTTTGAATGGATGGGCTACGACGAGGGTGCCCAGCCGCTGACCACCTCATTTGCCGATTATCTGATGCCCACCGCGACGGAAGTGCCGAAAATCGAGGTCCACTTTCTCGAATGCCCTTCGCCGCTCAATCCGCTTGGCGTTAAAGGCGTCGGTGAATCCGGTTGCGTACCTGCCGCCGGCGCGATCATCGCTGCGGTCGAGGATGCGCTCACTCCTTTCGGCGTGACGATCACGGAATATCCGGTTACACCGGCTAAGCTGTATGCGTTGATCGCCGCGGCGCGCTCGTAAACCCAGCATCGCTCGTGTTCAAGCGTTTGCCGGCGCGACGGGTGGTTGAGCTGGCGTTATGGCCGCCGACGAACGAATGATCCAGGCCTTCGTAGCGCCGCGGGAACGCATGATCAGGCAGCGTTTGCCGAACACAGATTCAATATCGCCGCCAAGATTTTCCGCGTGCAGCAGGCCCCATCGCACGTCACGCAATCCTTGGACAGATTCTCGATGCGCAAGTACACCTGATCGCCATCGGCAGATGTACTCACGCTGATCATGCCGACTAAGCCTCTTGCGGCGGAACAAAATCCGCGCCGGTCGGTACGAACTCGTTGGTGTAGAGCTCGCTCGCGACGAGGGGACCGCCGATACCGCCGTATTGCTTGAGCACTTTGACGGTCTCGACCCAATCAACATCGGAAGCCCAGCCGAGAGCCTTTCCCTTGGTGTTGGGCGTCACCCATGTCTTCCACGAAAGCTCCATCTCGCGACGAGTGATCACCGGATCGACAGTCTCCAGATATTTCTTGACGCTCGCGACAGCCTCGTCCGGATTCTTTCGTCCATAGAGAAATCCCTTGATCGTGGGCGTGACAAAGGCGCGCACCAGCTCGGGGTCTCTCTCAAGAAGATCGTTGTGAACGATAATCCCGTTGCTCACCACGGTTACACCGTAATCGGCATACCAGAAGATGCGCGTTTGCTTCTTGCCGCGGATTTCAATCGATGGCACGTAGCCCTGGGCGAAGCCGGCGATAGCCGGAACCTTGTTGTTGATCAGGGCTGCTCCGACTCCGGTCGGATCGATATTCACGACTTCGATCTTGGAGCCGTCAATCCCCGCACCCTTCACGAAGGCAGGCCATTGCTGGAATTGTGCGCTGCCGGCCGTGATCGCTATGCTCTTACCTTCGAGATTCTTCGGTGTGCTGATGTCAGAATCGGCGAGCACCACGACGGCGGCGGGATTGCGCCGATAAATGCTGCCGACTGTTTTTAAGCCCATGCCCCTTGCGACGCCGTTGCCGACGACGTAGCCGTCGGCAAATCCAAACTGGGCCGCTTTGCTGGCGACCAATTGGGCAGTGCTGACGGAGCCTTTCCCGGGAGTGATGGCGACATCGAGTCCGGCCTCACGATAAAAACCTTTGTCCTGAGCCAGCATGAAGCCCACGTTGGGGCCTTGAAAGACCCAATCGAGCGTCATGTTCACCTGTTTGAGGAGGCCGGCAGCTCGTGCCGAACGCCGCATTACCGGGGCCGCGAAGGCTCCTGCCGTCAACGCGGTTTCCTTGAGGAAGCGCCGTCGCGATACCGTCGCGGGCCTTGTGCGATTGCTCATGACATCGATCCCAATATCGCCCGCTCCAGGCGTCGGGACAAAGCATACAGGCAAGCCATCAGAACTGCCAAGCTGTTCGCGCCACCGCTCAATGTTGCCGGTCGCTGGTCGACGCTTCGGTGATCAATCGATGTGAACGCCGGACGCCTTGATGACGTCGCGCCACTTCGGGCGCTCCGAGGCGATGAAGGCTGCGAACTGATCCGGTCCCATCGGCGCGGCCTCGCCGCCGACGTTGGTGAGAGCCGCAACGACATCCGGCAGTTCGAACACCTTTTTCACCTCGGCGGCGATCATATCGACGATCGGTCGCGGCGTCCCGGCCGGGGCGAACAGACCCTGCCATCCCTCGATCGAAAACCCTGGCAGAGTCTCGCCGATCGTCGGCAAATCGGGGGCGCTGGCGAGACGTTTCGTGCTGGTCGCTGCCAGCGCGCGCACCATCCCGGCCTGAGCCTGCGGCCACAGCGTCGTCATGCTGTCGATGGCAAGATCGACACTGCCGTTCACCATGCTCGTCACCTCATTCGTCGTGCTGCGGAATGGCACATGCGTCATGTGCGAGCCGGTCGCAAGCTCGAACATTACTACCGAAAGATGCGAGGACGTGCCGATGCCCACGAGCCGTAATTGAGCTTGCCGTCGTTCGCCTTGAGATAGGCGATCAATTCCGGCACGGTTTTCACTGGCATTTTCGGCGTGACTACGAGCAAATTCGGCAGGCGGATGAGAAGCGAAATGGGCTGGAAGTCCTCCTCCGGATTATAGGGTAGCTTGCCGTAGATGAAACCGTTGAGGACGTTGCTGCTGAGCGTTCCGAGCAAAAGCGTTAGGCCGTCTTTCGGCGCTTTCGCCACGTACGACGCGCCGATGCTGCCGCCCGCACCGGAGCGGTTCTCCACCACAAACGGCATGCCGAAATCGGCCTGCATGCGCTGTTGCAAGATGCGGGCAAGCAAATCTGCCGAACCGCCGGCTTGGAACGGCACGACGATTGTCACCGGCCGCTGCGGCCAAGCAGGTAAGGAGGATTCCTGGGCCGATGTCGGAACTACAGTTGCAACCATCAAGGCGACGACTGCTGCGGAAATAAAGCGCATCGGACCTTCTCGAAGCTAACAGTCGCGCGTGTCGAGAGCCCTCAGACCGCCTTGAGGTGCGCGTCCTTGCGCTTGAACAAATCCTCGTCGGCATAGCCCATGGTCTCCGGCTTCCCCCGTCCGAGCATGACTTGAAAATAAACCGGCCCGAGCGAATCGTTCTGATAGCCGTGGATCACGCCGGCAGGACAGGAGACGCACTCCCAGGGTCCCAGCCGCGTGGTAAGGCGTTTGCCGCTTTCGTCTTCCACGAACACATCGAGATGGCCTTGCAGCACGAAAAAGCACTCCTCGACTTCGTGGGTGTGCGCAGCGTTACCCTGGCCCGGCTCGACATACATAATCGACAACGTGAAATTACCGGCCGGGATCACACTCGTATCGCCATGCTTGCCGGAGCCGCCGGCCCCGATGAAGCGATGCTGCGCGCGCTTGTAGCCTTCGATCTTGGCATCCTCGAACGCGGCCCAATCGGGCTTCTTCTCTTTGAAGCGCCCGACATATTTTTTCATGATCTCTTCGATCGGAACGCCCTCAAGGTCTTTCGGTCGCGGGTGGCGGGCAACGCTCATAGCCTGCTCCTGTTCGTTCCGGGCTAATCTATTCTCGTTGTGGCCGCTCGTCCATGACGGCGGCCGTCCTGGACCAGCTGCCAAACGCGCGACGGCGACAGCGGCAGATCGCGCGGCTCGATCTGCAACGAACTCAATGCATCGGCAACCGCGTTCGCTATCACGCCGCCGACCGAGATGATGCCGCCTTCACCGGCGCCCTTGGCGCCGAGCGGATTGATCGGGGAGGGATGCGATTCCATGACGACGCCGCGAATTTTTGGAAAATCACTCGCGGTCGGTACGAGATAGTCGGCAAGCGATCCAGTGAGAAGTTGCCCGTTATCGTCGTAAGCAAGATGCTCCAAAAATGCGCCGCCGAGGCCCTGCACCACAGCGCCAACGAGCTGACCCTTGAGCGTCAGCGGGTTGATCATGCGTCCGCAATTCTCCACTGCCACATAGTCGATGAGCTGCACGTGGCCGGTCTTGGGATCGACCGATACGTGAGCGGCGTGCGCGCCATAAGCCCAAGTGTGCTTCTTGTTGAGGAAGGCGCCCTCGACCGAAATCGGCTCGGATGCGAGCTCGGCCCACGACACCGACTTGCCGTCGCGGCCGCGCGCCCGTCCGTCAGCGAGCGTCACCTCGTCGGCTCCGCAATTGAGCCGCCGCGCCGCTTCCGCGCACATCGCCTGACGCAGTTTTGCCGCAGCATCGAGGACGGCGGAGCCGCCCATCACGATCGAACGCGAGTGATAGGAGCCGTAACCGTCGCTGACATAGGAGGTTGAACCATGCAGAACCTTATTGATGCGGTCCATCGGCATTTCCAAGGCGTCGGCGGCAATCTGTGCGAATGCCGTTTCGAGTCCCTGCCCGACGCCGGATGAGCCCATATAAACAGTGAGCGTGCCGTCGGCCTCGAGCACCAGCCGCGCACTCTCTTTCGGCCCGGCGGCGCCACCCTCGATGAAGCAACAGATTGCGAGCCCCTGGTAGCGGCCGCCGACAAGCTTGCCCTTGAGTTTTTCTTTCTCGGCCCAGCCGATCTCGGCGAGACAGCGATCGAGCGTGACTTGATAGTCGCCGCTATCGAGCTCGTCCTTGCTTTCGAACGGCGTGATGGTGGCGACCGTGTACGGCATCTCGGCTTCGCGGACGAGATTGCGCCGGCGGAATTCCACCTGGTTGATGCCGAGATCGTGCGCCACCATGTCGAACAATCGTTCGCGGAAGAAGTCGGTCTCGAAGCGCCCCGGCCCGCGATAGGTGCCGACCGGCGTCTTGTTGGTCAGCAGGAGCGAAACGTCGATATCGATGTTGGGAATGCGATAAGGCCCGGACATGAACTGCGCGATGTTGCGCGCACCGACGGCGCCGTTGGTGCGCATATAGGCGCCCATGTCGACAAAGGCATGCCCGCGCAAGCCGAGGATCGTGCCGTCGCGTTTGCAGGCGATCTCGACGTCGCATGCCGCCTCGCGCGCGTGGTTCATCGTCATAAGATTTTCACGGCGGTCTTCGATCCACTTTACCGGCCGCCCGCAATGACGCGCGGCGAAGGGAATAAGAAAGTCCTCAGGGTAAAACTCGCCGCGCGCGCCAAAGCTGCCGCCGACGTCGTACTCGACCATGTCGATGGCGTCTTCGGGAAGGGCCAGCTGCTTGGCGATGATGCGGCGATTGAAGAACAGCACTTTGGCGGCGCCCGAGACGGTGAGCCTGCCGCGCGCCGCGTCCCATTCGCAGAGAAGCCCCCGTGGCTCCATCGTCAAGGCGGTGTGCCGCTGGGTGCTGAAACTCTCGCGCCGGGAATAGGGGGGATGCTTGAATGCCACCTCGATGTCACCGAGCACGGCGCGGAATTTCATTGCAACATTGCTGCCGCTATCCTCGAACAGAAGCGTCTCGTTTTTCGCCGCGACCGAATGATTTGCGACCGCCGGCAGCGGATCGATATCGACATCGATCGCGCCCAGGGCGTCCTCGGCGACGGCGGCGCTGTCGGCAAGCACCATCGCCAACGCCTCGCCGACATAGCGAACCTTGTCACGCGCCATGACCGGCTGGCCGAATGCCTCGAATTCCGGCATCGGCTGCAGCCGCATCGGCACGCATGGCGTCGGCTGACCCAGATCGGCCGCCGTAATGACGCAATGCACGCCGGTAATTTTTTGTGCGCGCGCGATGTCGATGGAACGGATGTGGCCGTGGCCGACGGCGCTGCGCAGGATCGCGGCATGAAGCATGTCCTTGCGCGCGAGATCGTCGACATATTGGCCGCGCCCACGCACCAGGCGGAAATCCTCCAACCGCTCGATCGGCTGACCGACGAACGAATTGGTCTTCCTCATGCGCGCTTCTCGTCGCGCTTATACGCGGACCGCGCGTCGAGCACCGCTTCGACAATAGAGATATAGCCGGTGCAACGGCAGAGATTGCCCGAGAGAACCTCACGCACGCGATCAGCATCGCAATCGGGCTCTTCGCTGAGCAGCGCATGGGCTGTCGTAATCATGCCCGGGGTGCAGAAGCCGCATTGCAGCGCGTGATGCTTCCGAAATGACGCCTGCAGCGGCGTCAGACCTTCATCGAACGATAGACCCTCGACTGTGACCACTTTGGCGTCCTCGGCCTGCACCGCGAGCATCAGGCATGAACGCACTGCGGCGCCGTCAACCAGAACCGTGCAGGAGCCGCACACGCCGTGCTCGCAGCCGACATGGGTTCCGGTAAGCCGCAGATGATGGCGCAGGCAATCCGCGAGCGTAAGCCGCGGCTCGACTTCGACCTCGACCACCGTGCCGTTAACCTCGAATTTTACGGG
>Ga0182024_10014610_pt1 | contig 15162 bp, 25 predicted proteins | sample P32metaG_FD_120480 | JGI IMG/M metagenome (GOLD analysis project Ga0182024, IMG submission 120480) | Permafrost microbial communities from Stordalen Mire, Sweden - P3-2 metaG (Illumina Assembly) | ecosystem: Environmental > Terrestrial > Soil > Wetlands > Permafrost | place: Sweden: Stordalen... | reverse complement strand
TATCAGATTGACGGCGTCTGGTACTATCCGCAGGAACAGCCTGACTATGACGAGACGGGCATCGCGTCCTGGTACGGGCCGACCTTTTACGGAAAAAACACCGCCAATGGCGAAGTCTATGACGGCAATGCGCTGACCGCGGCGCATCGCACCTTGCCCCTGCCGGTCAATGTGCGCGTCACCAATCTGGAGAACGGCAAATCCATCATCGTGCGCGTCAATGACCGCGGGCCTTATGCGCGGGGGCGAATCATCGATCTTTCCCGCCACGCCGCCGAATTGCTGGACGTGGTCCAGAACGGAACCGCGCGGGTGAGGGTGACCTATCTTAACCGCGCCGATCTCGCAGGCGGCGGACCGCCGCCGCCCGAAACGCCGCCCCAGATTGCCTCGGCGCTGCCCGCCGCGCCCACTGCCAAAGTGGACATCAGCAAGTTGGGCCTGGTTCCCGGCGTTGCGGTTGCGCCGCCCGCCCGGCCCTACGCCATGCCCGCGCCCGCGCCCGAGGCGCCCATCCAGATGGCCTCCGCCGAACCTACCGGCCAGGTCACGCAAGTCCCGGTTCCCGCCGCTACGCGCCTTTACGTCCAGGTCGGCGCCTTCTCGAAGCTGGACAATGCGCGCACACTTTTGTCCAAGCTGGGCGGGGGCTTAAGGATTTCCACTCTTCAACGGAACGGGCAGACCCTCTATAGAGTGCGAACCGGGCCACTGAATTCGGTCGAGGATGCCGACGCGGCGCTGTCCCGAATCACCGGGGCGGGCAGCAACGACGCCCAAATCGTGGTCGATCAATAATGTCACCACGGAGTTGACGAGATGCGCCGTTTTTTCCCGACAATGGTTTGGCTCCTTGCGCTGGCGCCCGCCTTGATGGCCGCGGTTCCCGCCCAGGCCGCGATCGAAACCAGCGCCGAACATGGAATTTTGATGGATGCGGCAACCGGCCAGGTGCTGTGGCAGAAGGACGGCTTCGTGCCGATGCCGCCGGCCTCCATGTCCAAATTGATGACCCTGGAGCTTCTTTTCCAGCGGCTGAAGGATGGGCGCATCAAGCTCACCGATACCCTGCCGGTGTCCGAGCGCGCCTGGCGCACCCAGGGCTCCAAGATGTTCGTGGAGCTGGGCGCACGCATCGCGGTCGAGGACCTGATCCGCGGCATCGTCATCCAGTCGGGCAATGACGCCTGCATCGTGGTGGCCGAAGGCCTGGGCGGAACCGTCGAAGGCTTCGTGGACGAGATGAACAAGCGGGCTAAGGTGCTGGGGCTGGATCAGTCCCACTTCGTCAATCCCGACGGCTTGCCCGATCCGGATGGCCAGTTGATGAGCGCGCTCGACCTGGCCAAGCTGGCGCGCCATCTGATCCGCGACTATCCGCAATATTATCATTATTTCAGCGAGACCAGCTTCAAGTGGCATGGCATCAACCAGCCCAATCGCGATCTGGTGCTGGGCCAGTTGCCGGGCGCCGATGGCCTCAAGACCGGGCACACCGACGCCGCCGGTTACGGCATCACCATCTCGGCGGTGAGGAACGGCGAGCGCTTCATCCTGGTTCTCAATGGATTGCGCTATCCCCAGTATCACAATGACTATTTCCCCAACATCAAGCGCGCCGAGGAAGCCGGCCGGGTGATGGACATGGCGTTCCGCGAATTCCGCCATTATCCCGTGACCGCCGCCAATCAGGTGGTGGGCCAGGCGGCGGTCAAAGGCGGCGCGGAACCGAGTGTGCCGGTGACGCCAGTCCAGCCCATCGCCGTCACCATGCAGGTGGAATCCCATAACGGGCTCAAGACCGAAGTGAGGCCTGATCCCAATCTCACTGCGCCGGTTGCCCAGGGCGAGAAAGTGGGCACCATGACCGTCACCGCGCCCGATTTCCCCGCCATGACGGTGCCGGTCTATGCCGTCCAGAATGTGAGCCGGGCCAACATCTTCCTGCGCGCCTGGAACAGCATGTTCGGCAAACATTGACGAGGTGACGGGGTGGCGGGGCGTTTCATCACCCTCGAAGGCGGCGAAGGCAGCGGAAAATCCACCCAGGTCAAGCGCCTGGCGGCGGCGCTGGAAAAGTGCGGCATCGCCGCCTTAATGACGCGTGAACCAGGCGGCTCGCCTGGCGCGGAAGAGATTCGCGCGCTGCTGGTCCAGGGCGCGCCGGGACGCTGGGACCCGCTTTCGGAAACGCTTCTGCTCTATGCCGCGCGCGCCGACCATGTGCGCCGCGTGATCGGGCCCGCGCTGGTGAAGGACACATGGGTGATCTCGGACCGTTTCACGGATTCCACCTATGCCTATCAAGGCGCCGGCAGGGGTGTGCCGCGCGAGACCATCAGGCGCATCGATTCCGTGGTGCTGGACGACTTCAAGCCGGACTTTACCTTGGTGCTGGATCTGGACGTGGAAACCGGGCTGAAGCGGGCTGACGGGCGGGGCGGGGCGGAAACCAGGTTCGAGAATTTCGACCGCGAATTCCACGAAAGACTGCGTCAGGCCTTCATCGAGATCGCCAAGCGTCATCCCGACCGTTGCGCTTTGATCGACGCCAGCGGGACCGAGGACGAGGTGGCGGCGGCGATCTGGGCCGCGGTCGCCCGCCGCTTCGGGCTGTAGTAGAAACGACCCTCAATTAGCGAAGAAGCCATGGCCAAACGCGCGCGCATCATCGAAGCGGACGAGAGCGACCGGATCGAGGGCTATCCGCATCCGCGCCAGACCGGAATTTTCATCGGCCAGGAGCGGGCGCTGGACGGCGCCGCCCGCGCCATCCGTACCGGCAGGCCGCCCCAGGGCTGGCTGGTTTCCGGTCCGCCCGGCATCGGCAAGGCCACCTTGGCCTATCGCATCGCGCGCTATCTTCTCACCTATGGCGCGCGCGATAGAGGCGCCGAGGACCTCTCCGTGCCCCCGAACGATCCCAACGCCATCCAGGTGGCGGCGGGCTCGCATCCGGGACTTCTGGTGTTGAAGCGCGGCATCAGTGAGAAGACCGGCAAGCCGATGACGGAATTGCCGGTGGACGAAGTGCGCCGCCTGGCGGGTTTCTTCGGCTTGACCTCGGGCGCGGGCGGCTGGCGCGTAGCCATCGTGGACACCGCCGACGAGATGAACGCCAATGCCGCCAACGCCATCCTGAAATTGCTGGAAGAGCCGCCGTCCCGCGCCATGCTGATCCTGTTGGCCAACCGGCCCGGGCAATTGCTTCCCACCATCCGCTCGCGCTGCCAAAGACTGGATCTTCGTCCCCTGGACGACAGCGTGGTGGCCGAAGCGTTGAAAACCTATCTGCCCGATGCCGGCGCGGACGAGCGCGCCTCGCTGGCCAGGCTTTCGGGCGGCGCGATCGGCGCGGCGCTGAGACTGGCGGACGGCGAGGGCCGCGAATTGGCCGCGGAGGCCGACAGACTGATCGAGAACGCGTCGTCACCCGACGTGATCGCGCTTCTGGCCTTGGGCGAGCGGCTTTGGCGCATCCGCGACGGACTTTCGCGTTTCGGCGATTTCCTCACCGAAGCGCTGGCGGCGCGCATCCGCGATCGCGCCCATCATTCGGCGGGTCATCTCCGGGCCTGGATGGCGCTGTTGTCACGGCTGGACGACGGTTTCGCCCGGGCGCGGGGCCTCAATCTCGAGCCGCGCCAGACGGTGTTGAGCATCGCGCGCGACCTGGCGTCAGTGGCGCGGCGGGCGGGGCCGCTGTGATGGCAAAACCCTTGTTGGTGGACAGTCATTGTCACCTGGATTTTCCCGAATATGCGGGAAAATTGGACGAGGTGGTGGAACGGGCCCGCGCCGCCGGCGTTGGCGCCTGCGTCACCATCGGCACCGAGCTTAAGCGTTTTCCTGGCGTCCGCGCGGTGGCGGAACGGTTCGACGATGTCTGGTGCAGCGTGGGGGTCCATCCGCATGAGGCGGAAAAGGAATTGCTGCCGGATGCCGAGCCGCTCCTGGCCGAGACAGGCCATCCCAAGGTGGTGGGGATCGGCGAGACGGGACTGGATTATTTCTACGAACATTCGCCGCGCGACAAACAGCTCGGGAATTTCCGCGCCCATATCGCCGCCGCGCGCCAGAGCGGACTGCCCGTGATCGTCCATACCCGCGATGCCGACGACGACACCATCCGGGTGCTGGAAGAGGAAATGGCGAAGGGCGCTTTCAGGGGCCTGATCCATTGCTTCACCGGGACGCAAAGGCTGGCGGACGCCTCGCTCAAGCTGGGGCTCACCATCTCCATCTCCGGCATTGCCACCTTCAAGAATTCGGTCGCCTTGCGCGAAGTGATCAAGACCGTGCCGCTGGAGCGGCTCTTGGTGGAAACCGACGCGCCGTTCCTGGCGCCCGTGCCCAACCGGGGCAAGACCAACGAGCCCGCCTTTGTGGTGCATACCGCCAGGCTGGTGGCCGAACTCAAGGGCGTCGGCGAAGAGGAATTGGCGCGCGCCACCAGCGAGAATTTCTTCCGTCTGTTCTCCAAAGTGAAACGCCCCTAGTGTCCTTCGACTCTGAAATTCGCTTGGAGCCCGATATAGAGATCATGCGAATTTCAGAATCGGGACACTAGCTCCATGCCTGACAGACTTCATTTCAGGATCTTGGGCTGCGGCTCCTCGGGCGGCGTGCCGCGGCTGGGCGGCGCCGACGAGGCGGGCAATTGGGGCGTCTGCGATCCCGCCAATCCCAGGAACCGCCGCCGCCGCTGTTCGCTGGTGGTCAAGCGCATCGGGGAGGGGGGCGAGACCCGTGTGCTGGTGGATACATCGCCCGATCTGCGCGAGCAGCTTCTGGACGCGCGCATCGCCCGGCTGGACGGCGTACTCATCACCCACGACCATGCCGACCAGACGCACGGCATGGACGATCTGCGCGCCATCACTTTGAACGCGCACAAGCGCACCGATGTGTGGAGCGACAAGCCCACCTGGAAAAGCGTGATGGGTAAATTCGGCTATTGCTTCATCCAGCCCCAGGACAGCGATTATCCGCCCATCCTCAACGCTCACGACATTGCCGAGCCATTCGCGCCCTTCACGATCGCGGGCGAGGGTGGCGCGGTGCCGATCCTGGCGTTCGCCCAGGGTCATGGACGGATGCGCAGCCTGGGTTTCCGATTCGGGCCCGTGGCTTATTCCAGCGATGCAGACAATCTGGATGAAGCTGCCTTTGGCGCGCTTTCCGGCGTGGAATGCTGGATCGTGGACGCGCTTCGCCACACGCCGCATCCCAGTCATGCCCATCTGGCAAGGACCTTGGAGTGGATCGCCCGCGTCAGGCCCAAACAGGCAATTCTCACCAATATGCATTTGGACATGGATTACGAAACGCTGAAACGGGAGCTGCCAAACGGCGTGGAACCCGCTTTTGATGGGATGAGCCTGGATTTCCTTACTTCATAAAGTTTACACCGTTCTCTTGCGGCCGTGCTATAATCCACCTCGCGTTGTTTCTCTGGTTCGGGAGGATTGTGATGAAACATCTTGCTCTTCTTTCCACCGCGCTGGCCGTGGGCATCGCGGGTGCCGCGTTCGCCGTTGAGGGGCCCATGCCCACCCAAGACATGATGGGCGTGCAGATCGTCTATGCCACCAACGCAACGCAGCAATGCTACAACACGGCGCAGAATGGCGTGGATCTCCGATACGGGCTGGAGCACTGCAACACCGCGGTGATCGATCCGATGACCACTTACCGCGCCCAGACCTTCGTCAACCGCGGCATCATCCGCTTTGATCTGGGCGACAAGAGCGGCGCGCTGCAGGATTTCGGCATCGCGCTCAACAACAATCCCAATCTGGGCGACGCCTATCTCAATCGCGCGCTGGTCCTGATTGCCGACAACCGGCCCAGCGACGCCTTGGCCGCTGTCAACCAGGGCATCGCGCTGGGCGCGACCAACCTGCAGATTGCCTATTACAGCCGGGGCGAGATCGAGGACGACGCCGGGCAGTATGCCGCGGCCTATCGCGACTATCGCCAGGCGCTGATGATCAAGCCGGATTATGCCCCCGCGCAGCGCCAGCTCGCCCGCTTCAAGGTTGTGCCGAGCACGCAATGAAAACCTGCGCTGTCCTTCTCGGCGCGGCGCTGCTGTTTGTTCCGGCGCGCGCCCATGCCTTGGTGACGGTGATCGGCGCCGGTTTGGCGCATGATTGCTTCCTGATCGCCAAGGCGGGAAACGATGCTGCCAGAGGTATTGCCACCTGCGACGAGGCGCTGGCGGAAGGGGCGCTCGATCCGGGGCAGCGCGCCGGCACCTATATCAACCGCGCGGTGATGAAAGTGGCGCTGGGCCACGTGGACGATGCGATGCGCGATTACGACGAGGGCATTGCCATCAAGCCCGATCTGGGCGACGGCTATGTGGATCGCGGCGCGGCCCTGATCATTTTCAAGCGCTATGACGATGCCATGACCGACATCAACAAGGGCATCGCGCTGGGCCTCTCGTATGAGCATGTGGGTTATTACAATCGCGCCGTGGCCGAATTCTATCTCGGCCGCATCACCGAGTCCTATTACGACTACAAGAAAGCGCTGGAAATCGCCCCCGATTTCGCGCCCGCCGCGCAGCAGCTCAAGAATTTCGTCGTCACCAAGGTGCCGGACAAAAGATAAGGGCACATCTTCGGCCATGACATATTGACGGCAAGGCGGCCAGGCTTTCCGAACAACGCACGCCGTGAGTGGCAATTCGCCAAGAAGCTTGTTACGAGTTCAGTCATGCCAAAGACCCCCGATTCCGCTAAAGACGAAGTCCCAGGGCGGATGGCGAAAACGCCGCCCAAGCCGCACACCCCGATGAAGGGCCAGATGAAGGGTAAGCCGAGCCGAGCCGAGAGCCATAAGGGCAACAAGGTTCAGCCCGCGAGGCAGCGGAATATGCTGCAAAAAGGCCGTTAGGCGCGCTGGCACGCGCGCCCGAAACCGGCCTACAGTGGCTTTGTTAATCCCGGAGGGGAAATCCATGAGCGATCTTTCGACAGCCGGCGGCGCCGATATCGGCAGCCTGATCGGGGCGTTGGAATTGGGCGGCCATGTGGAAAGTTACGGCGATGGCGTGCTGGAAAGTTGCCGGAGCGAACTGGGCCTTCGGTCCCACGGTTGGTTGCCCACACACGGTGGGCACGGTCTGTTTCCCCACCGCCCTGTGCCCCGGACGCTGAGTGCCGGCCACGCCGTGACGGTTCGCATTTAGAGGCCGTGACAAGGGCAGGGCGCCGCGCCCCGTTCTGTTTCCCCGCGCGCGCTGCTATAAAGCCGCCATGACCACGCTGAATTTGGACGAATCCAAAGAGCTGATCGGTCTTTACGAGAAGCTCACTTTGGCGGTGGAGCGGGGATCTTCCGTCCTGCACATGCGCGGCATGGATTCAGAGCAATTCGCCGCCGAGGACGCCAAATGCGTGGCGATCTGGAATCGCATCCGCACCTTGATCGAAAAGAAGCATGCCTGAACCATCAGCGGGAGAAATCGTCATGGCCGATCCGCAGGAATTCGCGAAATTCTATAAGGAATATGTCGACAAGCTGAACTCGGCCTGGACCGTGCTCGCCACCCACGGCATGACCTCGCCGCAATTCATCCAGGCCGACGCCCGCGCCGGCGAAGCGTTCAAGACGCTCAAGGCCATGCACAAAGCCGGGCATTGGAGCGCGTAAGAAGCCTCACACTCTATTCCTGAAAGCTGTTTCAGGCCGGATGTTCGAAAGTGCCTGGGCTGTGTTTGGTCGCGCGCCATTCGGGCTTGCGTTCGGGTGACGCCTCCGCCAGGGCGCGGCGGGCGCTTTTCATGGGTGTCCTCCGGGGGGTGAGCACCTGATGTTGGAACCGCGGTCCGGAAAAGCAAGAACCGGATGCGCCCGATTGGGCCCATTCGTTGGAACTTCGGTAACCTCAGTGAATTAGACTCCTATGATGCAGATGGTCCCCATGACTATCACCTATGAATTTGATGTCGCGCCGCATTTGCGCCGCGCGCTTTGGTTCCGCGCCCGCCGCGTAAAGCGGTGGAACCAGCTGCACAAGCATGATGGCCGGGCGACCTACTGGCGAATCGCACTCCCCGCCTGCGGCTTATTTTGGGGATTGATAGGCCACGGGCTCTACGCGATTCTCTAAGCAAGCACGCCCAAGGGCAAGAGCGCCCAAAAAAACTAACCCGGCAGGAGTTAAGGTTGCCGGGTTAGCTATGTCACGGGAGGTTCGCGGAAGGCGCGAGGGGCGGCCTCACCGTGAACTCTGACACTACGCCAAATGCCGGGCCGTGGATGGTCAATCCGGCTCAGTATTCCCCGGGCAAGTGGATCACCCTACCCACCGATCAATCGCACAAGGAGAAACCAATGTGCAATCGTTCGACGCTCGGCGGCGCCGGCATGAGCAGCCTGATCGGGGCGCTCGAACTGGGCGGCCATCTGACAAGCCACGGCGACGGCGTGCTTGAAGTCGCCGGAACGACCCTCGGCCCTACGATAGTTACTTGCATACCGCCAACGCACTTTAAGTGCATTGATGACGGCATGCTGGAAGCTGCCGGAGCGAACATGGCCGTCAGTCCCACGGGTAATGGTGCTTGCAATGGACCACTAACGCTGCTGTGCCCCCGGTAAGATTAGGATTCCCATTCAAGCTGGCTTAAACCAGCCGTTCATCAACCCTACAAGGAAAAATCATGAACAATGTTTCGACGCGCGCCGGCATGAGCGGCCTGATCGGAGCGCTCGAATTAGGCGGCCATCTGGAAGGCCGCGACGACAGTGTGCTGGAGATGGCGGGGCCTCCACCCATTTATCCCGCTCCCCTTCGCGCTGGCTGTGTCCATAACGGGTAGTGCGGCCTGGGCGGCGTTCGGGCGGGCTGATTGCGCGCGGCAAGGTATTTGTCGCGCCAGGCTGCGGCTCGTTTTGGAATTGTTAGGCATTTGAGGATAGCTTTGCGTGATCCGCCTTCTGGCGGACCCTCTCTTGAACTCAAGGCGGCGTCTCTCCTCCGAGCGCCGCCTTTTTTACGCGCGCGCCAGACCGCGCCTGACATCGGGATTGCACCGAAGCAGAACTTACCGGGGGCAAAAACCTATTGTAGGAAAGCAATTGCCTTTGAGTGGGTGCGGGGTTCATCGTGGCGGCTTCCAATGCGCCGTCGCCGTGGCTTTCCCGACGGTCATCCAATTCGAGCGCGCCGATCAGGCTGCTCAGGTCGGCGCCGCCGGACGTGGGAAGATTGTTCATGGAAGACCCCCTTCTGAAATTTGCGAGGGCGGCAGCCTATATGGGCGCCGGCTACCTGCAAGCCAAAAGCCAGGGGGATTTCCCTTTGCGCCTGGCGGGACTCGGTTTCTTCTTGCCCTTGCATCGAGGCGGGATGATCGGCACCCGTCACGCATGGAAAAGAGACCCGCGGCGCGCTTTGAAAATATTGAGACTTTCTGCACATATTGGGTGGCGAGACGGGCGGACTGATTAGGAGACTTATGCATGGCGGATGCCGACCGGGAAATCGCGAAGCGGCTGCTGCAATACCGGCATCATTTCGACGGCGAGATTAAAAAAGCGGAAGAATTGGAGGCGCAGGCGCAGACCATAAGAATGCGCATTGGCGCGCAGAATGCGCGCGTGGATCAGGGCCTTCCATCACCGGATGCCTGTCCCGATTGCTGGGTGCAACACGGAAAGAAAATTACGGTCCTGCCCAGGGTGTCCCAGAAACACGATAAATTCGACCGCTGGGCTTGCCCCAGTTGTGGTTGGTTTTTCGACGTTCTGGCGCGATGAGGCCGCGCCCGGCTGCGCCTGATAGGGGAATTGCCATGCTAAAAAAAGCAGAAGCTACTGGGCGGGGCAGCACCGCGCCGTCCCATATGCCAAATAGGTGGGGTCGGGCCCGAAGGCCCTGTTCGCCCCGGCCGCTTCCAACGCGCCGTCGTCGTGGCCTGCCAGGTGATCGCCCAGTTCGAGCGCCCCGATCAGGCTGCTCATATCGGTGCTGCCGGCCGTCGAAAGATTGCTCATGGATGACCCCTTCTGAGATTTAGAGAGCGGATCGTAAGTCGGTTTGGTGACGGTTTTAAGCCCTTTTCCCTTTACGCTTCTTGGGACCCGGGTTCATCTTGCCCTTACTCGAAGGCCGCGCGAGGCTTAGGCTCTTGCTGGAATTGTTGGAGATGACAAATGGCGCGCCCACCGATTGACCTGGGACCGGAACCAGGCGCCGAGGAATTTGCCGCTTTGCGAGAGATCAGGTCTCACAAACACATAAGCAGGCACATGGAGAACCGCTTGGAAAATCTGGGCCTGATTGAACAGGTCGCGGGCGGATGGAAATTGACCGCTATTGGCGAGTTGTGGGACGCCACGAAGCCGTAGATTTTCGCTTGCGCTATTTGCCGGAGCTCGATCTCTGAAGGGCCCTGGGGTTGTTGGAGTAGGCAACGATATAAGCGACCAAATCGTGTGCCATCTGATCAGACAGAAAGCCGGGGTCGTCTTTGGGCATCGTATTACGGATCAGGTCAAAAAGCGCATCAACCCTCTGTCCTCGCCATATCTTATAAAATGTCGAACCCGTAAGCGGCGGCGCCTTCCCTCCACTCAGGTCGCGGGAATGACAGGCCCAGCAGATAGCATCAAAAGTATGTGAGCCCGCCAAAATGTTTCCGGACGGTACTGGCCGGCCGGCGCCGAAAGAAAGCTTTTCTGAGGATTGCGGCGAAGCTACCGACGCGGTAGCGATCATTAAAATAATGCCCGCCGCGCCCACCCAATGCTTATTCACAGTATCTCCGAACCTCGTTGGCCTTCAATTCTACCGATTGGTAGGCCCTGCCATTCCATACTTGCGGCTTAACGCTTCCGCATCCGCTTAATCACCGTCTTGTCCATCCGCTTTAATGCCGCGTGTTCCGCCTTGGTCGCGGGAGAGTGCGGATTTGCCTTAGGCTTAACCTTGGGCGTGAAAGGCTTGGGCGGCGTTTTCAACATCCGCCGCAGAACATCATCCTCGCTTGGGGTTTTTGGCATGCCTGGCAGCAATCCTTGGGATCCTGCTCCATTTCCAGAGCAAGGAGACAAATCACCGGATGCCGTTTTTAACGCAGTCGGACGCGCTTTAACAGACTGGGAAAGATTCGAGCTGGCGCTCCTGGGATAAAGGCGGAAGCTTTCGCTGCGCCTGATCTTGGAATTACCAGGCACCTGAAGCAACATCGGCTGCGTCTTATTCTCGAATTTCGAAGAGGGGAAAGCAAATGAACGGCATGCCATCTCTGGTCGGCATTTTCGTCAACTGGTTCCCGATGATTTTGCTCATCGCGGTATGGGTCTTTTTCCTGTACCGGATGAGGGGGGCTGGCGGTCAGTTGGGCCTTCAAAAACGTCAGGCCGAAGCACTGGAACGGATTGCGGCGGCACTGGAAAAGCGTGGCTAGCCCTTTCTCGCTTTCGGATGAATTAGGGAAAGCCTTCATCCATTGGCGCAAAACCAAGGGATATCTCGTCACACCCTTCCGCCGCGAATTTTGGGGGAAGAAGGCTTGGAAAAATCGGCTGTGAATCATTTAGCTGTGTATTATTTTGAACAGTCCCACGCTGATCTTGTCGGTAGGCTACGGTCAAGATAACCGGGTTTGCCGAGATCAAGTTTTACGGCTGTTCCGAGGGAGCTGGTGACGAAAGTCGCCGGCTCCTTATTCGTTTTGCGCCCCGAGCTATTGAGGGCATGATGCCCGCTACTGCTTCCGGCTGGGAATTGCGGGACCTTGCTGAAACCGCCGTCTCCGCCGCTTTGGAGGCCGAAGAAAGTTCACGTAATCAGAAATCTGCTTCGCGAAAGCCGTAGCTTCTTCCCTGTGCGTTTTGACCTGTTCGATCTTAAGCGGAGGAATTGCTCTTCCTCTTAACCTCTCATGCTCGGCGGCGTAAATTTCAACCCATGCATTTACGACAAGATCAGGCAGTTTGGTCAGGTCGAGGGTCGTCTGCATCCCTGCTGGCGCATGAACGATGACGTTCCGCGTTGGGATCAAACGCTCAGATTCTTTTTTTATCGCTTTCCAGGTAACTAGATTGGAATGGTCGTGATCGCCAAGCTTGGTTGGATACGTCATTTTAATCAAGTCGTTGACCAAGCTAATTCTCATTTCTAGTGTTGATGTTCGCCCGTAAACAACGGCGGCAACGGTCTTACTGGACCCAAGGAAGATATGGCAAACGTCAAAAAGATGTTTTTCGACAACGGCCCAAACTTTGACGCAATGACCTACATGAAAGTAAAAGTCGCCATACGCACCCGAATTGTCCTTATCAGGATCGGCCATGCCTAAAGCCTCGAAAGACACTTACAGTGAGCGGGAAACCACAAAGCGCATGACAAACGCTGTGCGCCGGGCGCTAGAAACGCCACACAAGCCCTACAAGGATATTGAAAGGGCCGAAAGAGTCCCAAGAAACAAAGGGACAAAATCGGGAGGGCGTTGATGTTCTATGCGCCTGCCACCACGCGGGCTCTCGGACCTAAGTCCCTAGCGAACTTTCTTTTTGGGTTCTATACTTGGTCCGTAGATTCAACTTAGGGGGATTATGCGTAGGCTGCCACTTTTTCTAATGCTGATAGTACTATTAGTACTATGCATAACTGCCGTTCCGATCGCCAAGGCTCAGGACACGTCCACGTCATGGATGAATGGCGTTTGGACGGGAATTGGACGCCAACAAACGTCCAGCTGGACAATGAAGCTGACAGTGAATGGCCAATCTTACCAGATCGAATACCCATCGTTATCGTGCAGCGGATATTGGACGATAACTCGGCATGACTCTGGAGCGGCGTCATTCATCGAACATATCACTCGTGGCAACGATCATTGCGTTGACGGCGGTTCAGTCACAGTTGGCATGCTCGGCAACTCGCAGATGCAATTTCATTATACTGGGGGCGGCGTTACCGCCAACGCCACGCTAATCCTAAACACGTCCCAGATGCAGCAATGATTCTGCCGATGATGAGTTGCAGCGGTCGATGAATTGCAACCGCTTGCCCTCCGCGCCTTTGATGGCACGTTCGGCGCGCATATCATCATTGACGCCTAGAGCAACGAAGTTGTTAATCCTGAAATCAAATTCGGCCAAATAGCGGGGCAGGTGGCGTTCATCTATGTGCTGGTAGGTTCCGACAAGGCCACGCTTGAACAGGCTGAAATAACCTTCCGCTGTATCGACGTGAACGCGGCCATTGTTGTGTTAGCTGCCGCTCGCCAAATGGGCGTGGAGTTGTCCGACGATTTCCGCCGCTTCCTTGGAAATGGAAGTACAGCGCTTCTGGGCGGCATCCAGGACGGCCAAGCCGTCGTCACGACTCAAAACGCCCCGCTGGACCAGCTTGTCAAAGAGGGCCAGCACGATCGCCGCTCCGACAACCGACATATCGCTCTGGGGTTGGTTTTCCATGGCTGGACCCTCAAATTTCCTCCCAATTCTAGCCTTGGTGCGACCTATGGCATCTCTATAATCACCGCATAATTGGCGATTGTATACTTGACGGACTGCCGCGAAAGGCTTAGACTGCTGGCACAGTCACTTAGGACGTGCCGCTATGACGCTCAATCTCAAGGCTAAAATCTATAACGACGAAACTGCTGCCCGTAAGCACCTGGAGCGCGTCCAGTGGCCGGACGGTCCTATCTGCCCGCACTGTGGCGTCATCAACGAGGCTACGCTCATGTCCGGCTCCAGCACCCGCCCAGGCACCTACAAATGCCGTGCCTGTGAAATGCAGTTTAGCGTGACCGTTGGGACGGTTATGGAGCGCAGCCATATTCCGTTGACCAAGTGGCTGCTGGCGGTCGAATTGCTTTCCTCCTCCAAAAAGGGAATTTCCGCCCACCAACTCCACCGAATGCTGGGGATCACCTACAAATCGGCATGGTTTCTGGCCCACCGAATCCGCGAGGCCATGGCCCCGGCTCCAGGCTCAGAACCGCCTCTTGGTGGCGACGGCTTTGTGGTCGAGGCAGACGAGACCTACATCGGGAAAAAGGACGGCAAGCGTAAGGCTCCTGGTGCTGGCGGCTACGGTCACAAGCGCACGGTCTTGAGCTTGGTCGAACGTGGTGGACAAATCCGTTCATTCAAACTTGGCGGTAATACTGGGGCTGAAATCGTCGCCGCTATCCGCACCAATGTTGACCCCGCTTCAACGCTGCACACCGATGGCGCACAAGCCTATCGTTTCATTCTCCCCAAGGGCCAGCATGAGAGTGTTGACCACGGCAAGGAATATGTCCGCGAAGGCAAGACCGGCGAGAAGGTCCACACAAACACGCTGGAAGGTTTTTTCTCTGTCTTTAAGCGCGGCATGGTCGGCACGTATCAGCATTGTGGCGAGCAGCACCTACAGCGTTACTTGGCCGAATTTGATTTCCGCGCCAATCATCGCATTGCATTAGGCTTCGATGATACGGCTCGCGCCGAAATTGCCCTGCAAGGTATCGGCGGCAAGCGCCTCACCTATCGGCGGATTAACGCAGCCTAAGACCATTCGTCAGATCACGATGGATTTTATCCGCTGGCGCATTGCTCGCGGCTACGAAGTCACGCCGTTTCGCCGCCAGTTCTGGGGCAAGAAGGCTTGGCAGAAGCACTAGACTCACCCTAGAAAATAAGCCGTCCGAGTGCGCGTTCCGCACCGACGCCAGTTCGTCCGAGACCAAGACCCAGATCGACCCAATAACGAAAACGCCGATCCCTGCGAAGGACCGGCGATTCCGTAACAACTTTCAGCCGGATAGCCGTCCGGAGAAAGCGAGGATTCAATGCGCTTTGTCGAGCGCGTGCCATGACGCGCAAGCACAAGAACCTTCAGGGGACCGTAGGGTTACCGTGCCGGACTTTGGACCCAGGCGCGACGGGTTCAATCCCCGTGGTCTCCACCACCTGATTCTCAGTGATTTGCCGTCCGGCGTCAAGAATTATTAGCAGTCGAACGCAGTATGTGCGGCCCGGCAATTCGAGTAATGGCCGCCATAGATAAAGACGCCCAGGACAATGGCTAAAATGAACAACATGCCATTGAGGACCTTCCAAAACCCCACGGCCTTGCGAAATAGGAAAGCCGGTAGCAGCGCGATTAGAGCAAAAAAGATTATGAACAACGTCATATAGCCC
>Ga0182024_10014609_pt1 | contig 15162 bp, 14 predicted proteins | sample P32metaG_FD_120480 | JGI IMG/M metagenome (GOLD analysis project Ga0182024, IMG submission 120480) | Permafrost microbial communities from Stordalen Mire, Sweden - P3-2 metaG (Illumina Assembly) | ecosystem: Environmental > Terrestrial > Soil > Wetlands > Permafrost | place: Sweden: Stordalen... | reverse complement strand
CTCAAGGTGAATGTCAGCGGCATCCCGAGCGGAGTGAGCGGCTCGCCGGCGAGCATCCCCAGCGATGGCAGCGCCGGGGCGGCGGTGCTCAACCTGACCGCGGTGGCGGGCACGCAGGCCACCTGGCTGAGTGTCTTCCCGACCCAGAGCAACGGCACCTGTCTGACCAGCTCTCCAGCCTCATCGACTATCAACGTGTCGGCGAGTGGGGTCCTGGCCAACCGGGTGATGGTGCCGCTCGGCCCCAGCCACAGCGGTGGGCCGAGCACCGATGTCTGCGTGTACAACGCGGCCGGGACCATCAACGTCCTCCTGGATGCGAGCGGCTGGTTCGGATCGGGCTCAGGGACTGAATCGACCGGGGCGCAGTATCAGGCGATCGGGCCGACTCGGATCTGTGACACGCGGAGCGGGTCCGGCACCCTGTGCTCGGAACATCAGCTGACCTCGGGCGGCATCCTGCTTGTGGGTGTGGCCGGCGTGGGCGGGATCCCGGGGAGCGGACCGGTGGCGATCATCGCCACGCTGACCGCGGTGAGCGGCAGCCAGCCGACCTATCTCACCGTGTCCCCGGCCGATGTGCGCTCGAAGCCCAACGCATCGGACCTCAACGTGCAGCCGGGCATTGCCTTGCCCAACCTAGTGGTGGTGGGCCTGGCGTCAGGCGTCCATGTCGGTGACGTCAACCTGTTCAACGCGATGGGCAAGCATCAACGCCGTGCTCGACGTCGACGGCTGGTTCCAATGACGCGGTGATTGCCACTCCGCGCGATGCCAACGTCGATGCCAGCCGCGAGGCGCAACCAGTCAGACCCTGACGGCGTGACCGTGCTGTGTATTCATGAGACGGGCCCAGACGGCGCCGGTCGGGTCACGTCTACTTTCTGGAAACGCGGTCTACCGGGTACCTGGTATCGAGCGCCTGCGAACGCCGGTCTGGGTGAGCATTCACCGCGATGGCACCGGTTGACGCCCTATCTCTGCGCGCCGTACAGTTGCTCTCGACGTATCCACCGTGCTCCATCGGTATCTCTACACCCGAAGGCGTTGTCCATATCGGGCCAAGGAACCCTCCATCGAGTTCAGAATGGGGCGTCGCCGGGAAGTGCGCCTTGGTAAGGCGTAGGCCGTGAGTTCAATCCTCACCTTGGGCTCCAGCCCGCCGCAACGGCCCCGCCGCCGAAGGAGCTCGGCGGCACCTGACCGCCGCGACGATCACATCGCTGGGGTCGCATGCTCCGGCACGACCAGCAGGGATGTGTGCCCTGAGTGCAGGAGCCTGGTCGACACGCTGCCGAGCAAGAAGCGTCGCACTGCACCGAGATCGCGACTGCCCACGACGATGAGCTTCGTGCCAGGTCGCTCGCGTCCGGTCGCATTCAGCGCGTCGGCCGGATCACCGACCACGACGGCCGTCTCGACGGTGCGGCCGGCGATCGGGTCCAGGCTCCTGGCGTACTCAAGCAGGTGCTCGGAGTCGATATGTTCTTCATCGCCGGGATCGAGAAACCGATCCGCGGCGACCGTCAGCTCGGCGTCGGCTTCGACCAATTCGATGGCAGCACCCTTGTAGAGGTATGCAATCGTGGCGGCGAAGCGCGCCGCGCATTTGGCGCCGCTGGTGTTGTCGAAGCCGACGATCACCTGCGTCGGCGGCCAGGAACCCTCACCGCCCCGTACGATCAACACGGGGCGGTGCACGGAGTGCACCACGTGCTCCGAGATGCTTCCAAGAAGGAGGCGCTTCAGGTCGTCGAGCTGGCGGCTGCCGAGAACGACGAGATCAGCCTCGACCATCTCGGCCACGTCCGTGACTGCGCTGAAGGCTGGTTCGCGGGCGACATGAAGGCTCCCCACGCTCGCGCCGAGCGAAACCACGCGATCCTGCTCATCGTCGAGCAGCTTTCGTGCATCCGCTTCGAACATGTCCCATGCGCTGTCCGGGCCGATGTACGGCGCATACGCCAGCACACTTGATGGAGCGAATTCGTACGCCGTGACCAGGTGGAGTGCCGCACCGGACCGCCTCGCCAGGTCCGCGGCGGCACCGAGCGCCACGTGGGCAGACGGCGAACCGTCGGTGGCAAGCAGGATGTTCCGAAGCCGGACAGACCGTTGCCCCCGCTTTTCGTCAAGGCTGATCACTTGCATGGCTCGAATCTCCGGTAGTCACTGACCTGTAGATCAAGGAAACCATCCTGGGTATCTCGCGACCACGGTCCTTGGTCACCTGATCGAGCGGCGATCGACCCTAGTCTGGTCATCCCGAGCGGGGATCCTCGCAAGCGATTCCCATCCATCCATCGCGCATGGAGTGACGTGCCTCGGGCGTCACCTGGCCACTCATCGCCTGACGGCTGAAACCTAGGAATTCCGCACACGTAGACTTCAACAGTCAGTGAATGAGGAGGCCAGCCGTGTGGACGATGATCGTCAAGGAGTTCCGGCAGCTGAAGCGAGACCGGCGAACCCTCGCCCTGCTCATTGTGCTGCCCGTCCTGCTGCTCGTGGTCTTTGGCTACGCCGCCAGGTTCGATGTCTCGAAGGTCACGACCATCGTGGTCGGTCCGCAGGCAGAGGCTGTCGCCGGCCATCTGCACGCGCCGTTCGACCTCGTGGAGATCGATCCAAACGGAGGTAGGTCGCTGGCCGAGAGTCGCCTCCAGGATGGAACCGCGGTGGTCGGGGTGGTCACCGGACAGACCCAGATCGTGGCGCTGATGGATGGAACCCAGCTCTTCGCCGTGGAAGCCGCGGAGAGCGCGATCGATCACATGGCGCAGGCCGCCAAGGCGAATGGCGCGGCGGTACCCGCCATCACCGTCCAGATCCTCTACAACCCGAACCTCACGACCTCCTGGATCATGATCCCAGGCCTCACGGGTCTGATCCTGCTCTTCATCGGCACCCTGATCACAAGTCTCGGGATCGTTCGGGAACGGCAAACTGGGACCATCGAGCAGCTCGCGGTCATGCCATTCAGGCCGTGGGACGTGATCTTCGGAAAGATCGTCCCGTACCTCCTGCTGGCAGCTCTGGATCTCATCGCGATTGTGGTGATCGGCATGGTGCTCTTCGGCGTGCCGTTCGTCGGCAACGTTGCCACCTTCGCGCTCGGTGCCCTTCTGTTCCTGCTCGTGACCCTGGGTATGGGTGTCCTGGTCTCAACCGTGTCGCAGAATCAAGGCCAGTCGATCCAGCTCGCCATCATGTTTGTCGTTCCCCAGATCCTCCTGTCGGGGCTGATCTTCCCGGTGTCGTCGATGGCGAGTGGAGTGCAATGGATCGCCTACGTCCTCCCGCTCAAGTACTTCATCGACATCAGTCGCGGGGTGATGCTGAAAGCCACGCCATTGACCGCACTCTGGGGTCCGCTGGTCGTTCTCGCAGGCATGGCGATCGTCGTTCTCGGGTTGGCCGTCCTTCGGTTCCGGCGCGACCTTGCGCCGAGCGCCAGGCGAGGCCGCACGGCCGAGGCAGATTCGAAGGCGGTGGCCGCATGACCTGGGGGCTCGAGGACGCGAGCGTTGTGTTCGGGTCGCGAACCGCACTCGACCACCTGACCCTGCCGGTCGAGCCTTCGACAGTGAGTATCTGCGTGGGTGGCGATGGGGCGGGGAAGTCGACGCTCTTGCGAGCGATTGTGGGGCTGGTCCGTCTGAGCAGCGGGGCAGCACGGCGACCGCAGAAGAAGGACATCGGCTATATCCCCGCCACGGCCGGACTGTATATCGACCTCACCGTCGACGAGAACGTGGCGTTCTGCGCAGGTGCGTACGGCGTGCGAGGACGCGAGTTGACCTGCCGATCGACCGAAATGCTCGAAAGGATCGGACTGGCGGACGCTCGGACCCGCCTCGGTGGGCAGCTCTCGGGTGGCATGCAGCGGAAGCTCGCTGTCGGGATGGCGCTCCTACATCGCCCGGCGATGCTCGTGCTCGATGAGCCGACGACGGGAGTCGATCCAGTGAGCCGCGCCGAGCTATGGCGGCTCATCTCCGGAGCCGCGGCCGAGGGCAGCGCGGTCGTTGTCGCCACGACCTATGTCGATGAGGCTCACCGTGCATCTACGGTTGTCTTGTTGGAACAGGGCCGATCCATCGCGGTCGGGTCGCCGTCCGACATCATTGCCGCTGTCCCCGGCACGTTGGGCGTCGTTGAGTCGACGGAACAGCCGCAAGGGCTCTCTTGGCGTCGGGGCAAGACCTGGCGAGTCTGGGCTCCGTCGCTGGATCTGCCACCGGGGGCGGAATCTTTGCAACCCGACTTCGAGGATGCCGTGATGATCGCCGCACTCGCGGACGAGCAGAAGATTGAGATCGATGGTTGCGCTTGCTGAAACCCGTCACGTGACCATGCGCTTCGGTTCCTTCACCGCGGTGGACTCGGTGAATCTCAAGGTCGGCGGCGGCGAGGTCGTCGGGCTCCTCGGTGCCAACGGTGCCGGCAAGACCACGGTGATCCGACTCCTGCTCGGACTTGTGCGCCCGTCGAAGGGCGAGGTCGCGCTGTTCGGTGCGCCGCCATCGATGAGGACGCGGCGCCGGATGGGCTATGTGCCGCAAACACTGGGCCTCTACGACGACCTCACGGTCCAGGAGAATTGGACGTTCACAGAGTCCGCCTTTGGCTCGACTCGTGTCGCGCTGCCGCCGAGCATCCGTGACGCGAGGGATCGACTCGTCGGGACACTTCCACTGGGCCTGCAGCGACGGGTCGCCTTTGCCGTGGCGTTCTCCCATCAGCCTGAACTCCTCGTGCTCGACGAGCCCACCTCAGGGGTTGGGTCGCTGAGCCGCGCTCGGCTGTGGCAGGACATTCGAGACTGCGCCGAACACGGTACCGGCGTCCTGGTGACGACCCACAACATGGAGGAAGCCGAGCAGTGCGACCGGCTCGTCGTGATGGCCGGCGGACGCGTCGTCGCCGAAGGCACGGCGGCTGAGGTGATCGCTGACCGTCACGTGGTTGAGGCAAGGTGTGATAGCTGGCAGGAAGCGTTTTCGGTGCTCGACGCGGAGGGCCTCATCGTGCAGGTGGAGGGCGACGTCCTCCGAGTGCCCGCATCGCCCGAACACGTGCAGCGGGTGCTCGCCCGCCACCATCTCCGCGGCGCCGTGGCGACCGTGCCGGCGAACCTCGAGGAGGCGTTCGTCAGCATCGTTTCCGCCGGAGCAGCGCGGTGAGCCGCTCGGGTCGCCGGCCGGGGTTGCCGCAGACGCGAGAAGGCATCCTGCTTGCCGCCCGACGGTCGTTCGGCGCTCGTGGGTACGACGCCACCTCCCTGCGGAGCATCGCCAAGCAGGCTGATGTCGATCCCGCTCTCCTCGTCCACTACTTCGGTACGAAGGACGCGCTGTTTGCCGCTGCCCTCGAGGTGACCATGAGTCCAATCTCGATGTTCGACGGCCTCGCTACCGTGAGCACTTCCGAGGCCGCCACGCTGATCGTGCGTCGATACCTGCTCATGCTGGATCAAGAGCAGACGCGAGACGTGATCCTTGGGCTCGTTCGCTCGGCCGTATCCAGTGAGCGAGCCGCGACGATGCTGCGGGAGTTCCTGGGCCAGGCAATGCTTGCATCTCTGGGCGCGCTCATCGATCACCCCGACAGGCAACTTCGCGCCTCACTTGTCGTGGCGCAGCTGATCGGCATCGCGATGCTCCGACACGTGGTGAGAGCTGACGCGGTCGCCTCGGCGAGCAATGAGGAACTGGTGTCACGGGTGGCTCCGGTCATCGAGGCGTACCTGCGTTGAAATCGCGCCGGTGCCGGCCATCTCCTTGTCAGCATATCGACGGCGTAGACAAGGTGTCGATGGTGCGACCCTGGCGAGAGGGCGGCGCCAGTTCGCGAACTACTGTCGCTCAGTCAGTGACCGTGGCTATTTGCTGACGCTGGATCGATACTGGGCTCGATGCCATGCCGTTGAAGTACCTTCAAACGCCCGTTCCTGGCCGTGTGGGCGGGTCCACGCTCATCGTCCTCGCGATCCGCGGCGATGCTGCGACCGATCAGCTTGAGGTCGCCGAGGTTCATGACGTCAGCCTCGGCCTCGGTGATATTCCCGAGAACACGACACGTCGCGTGGTGCCCGCCGCCGACTTTCGACCGTGGCCTCAGCAGACGGTGTTCATCGGCGGACAGCCCTTGGTGTACCAATGGGCTTTCGGGCACACGAGGTGTACCAGATGCAACGCCGAGCTGGAGCACTTTGCCTACTCGGGAATGTCCGGAGGCGACGTGCGTGAGCGCGGACAAGGGTCGGGGCCACCAATCTGGTACTGCGAGAGCTGCGTCCGCGGGCCTTTGGATCTCGCCTCGATCTAGGCGCAACCAGCGAATGAATGAGGGATGCGGTGGGTGTCGAGGGAGACGGCCAACATAAAGAATGACCCACCGGCCCTGGGGGCCGGTGGGTCACAAGAGGGACCGAAGCGCGGGTCGTCCCTTATGCGTGCTGACGGAGTGGCGTCGGCTGTGCGGCTGGGCGGACGGTCCGTCCCGCACCGGCCGTCTCGCGCCAGCGGACGATCTCGAAGAGGAAGGCGCCGAGGACCACGATTGCTGCGGCCAGGAGGCCGATCGCCGCGTAGCCGGCGAACAGACCGATCTGGGACCAGCCGTAGGCGTTCAGCAACATGCTGCGAAGCGTGGTGCCCTTGAAGATGGTGTCCACCGTGGTGGCGAGCTTCGCGTTCGTGGGAGCAGCCAGGGCTTCCGCGCTGAGCTGGGAGTAGGTCTTGCCGCCGCCGATCTCACCGAGATGGACGTTGATGAAGTTGTTCGCGTAGACCTGAGCCTGCGCACCGGTGAGGAGTTCCTGGCCCGCGTATTGGGTCATGGCGATGTCATCGACCTTGGGGAGAGCGGTGAGCTCTGCCGAGCCGGCGGCCGGGAAGTAGATCTGCTGTGCCGCGAGCTGATCGTGCACGGTCGACGTCGCGAAGTTGCTCGCCCAGAAGGCGAACCCGCTCACGAAGGCGAGGATGCCGATCAGTCCGACCTGGAGTACGAAGATGCGCCAACGAAGTCCGTTTGTCATGGCCGTGTCCCTTTGGTGTTAGTTGTTTCGAGTCCATCTGACCCGGTATGCACATGCTCGACCTCGGGAGCGCATCGACGACAGAGCCACGCGCCATGAGATTGCGGGTTGGAGTCCCCACCCCGCGGCGGGCCATCGGTCCCTCCGGCACGGTGCCATCCGGCCCCATCCCGACAATCAGCGCAGGCGGCGAACCTCAGTTTCGGCGTGGCGGCGCCACGGCATCAGTCGGATCCGCGCGTCGACGGCCACGGCGCCGTCTGGTGAGGCGATCACCGGGTTGAGGTCCATCTCCGCGAGCTGCGGAACCTCCTCAGCAAGCCGGGCCACCCGCAGGAGCACGTCCTCAACAGCGGTCACGTCACAAGGCGGCGCGCCGCGATGACCGAAGAGCAGTGGTGCCCCGCGGATCGACCGCACCATCTCGTGCGCGTCCTGATCGGTCATGGGAAGGATGCGGAGAACGCGGTCTCCGAAGAGCTCGACGGCGGTCCCGCCGCTCCCGAACATCACGACCGGGCCGAACAGCAGGTCGGTGATCACCCCAGCGATAAGTTCGACGCCGCGCAGCATCTGCTGCACGATCGCCCCCTCCATCGCGTCTTCGAGGTGGCGAGCCATCGCTGCGAACGCTCCCGCGACATCGTCAGCAGTATTGAGGTCGAGGCGCACGCCGCCGACGTCCGATTTGTGCAGGATTGTCGGCCCCGTGGCCTTGAGGGCGACCGGGAAACCGAGGTGTGATGCTGCACCTGCCGCTTCGGCGGCAGAGGAGACCTCGATCTGGCCGGGTGTCGCGATGCCGAATGCTCGAAGCATCGCCGCCACCTCGTCCGGTGACAGCCATCCACCGTCGCTGTTCGCGGCGAGGTAGCTCTTGACGATCGTCTGCGCCGCACCCGCATCGATGCCATTCAGCTGCGGGGCGTGACCGACGGGTCGAGTCTTCCAGCTGGAATGCTCGGCGATGCGTCCCAACGCTCGAACCGCGCGCTCCGGAAACGCGTAGGACGGTACCTTCCGAGGTCCCTGGCTGAGCGCCGCCGGCGATGCACTGTCGCCGAGGTGCACGAACACGATCGGCCGTGTCCCGGCATCGATCCCGACGACTGCACTGGCGACCTCCTCTGGATCGGCGGTTGCAACCGGGGCGAGAATCACCACGGCGCCGTCGATCGACGGCGATGCCAGAACACTTCGCAGCGCCTTCTCGAAGAGCTCCGGAGTCGCGCCGGCGCCGAGATCGACCGGGTTACTCACACCCGCATTCCGCCCGGCGAGGGCGCGAAGCGCCGCCTGGGTTGCCGCATCGAATTCGGGAACGCTCAGACCGGCCGCGTCGCATGCGTCGGCCGCGAGTACCGCCGCTCCTCCGGCGTTGCCGAGGATGGCCAGGCGGTGACCCTCCAGCGCGGGCTGATTCGCCAGCAGATGGCCGCAATCGAGCAACTCCTCAAGGGTGTCGACGCGGATCACACCTGCCTGGCGGAAAAGAGCGTCGACGATGGTGTCGGAGCTGGCCAGCGCAGCCGTGTGCGATGCGGCCGCACGAGTGCCCGCCGAGCTGCGACCCGACTTCACGACGACGATCGGTGTGGTGCGCGACACGACCGGGGCGACTCGAGCGAACGCCCGCGGATTGCCGAACGACTCGAGATAAAGCAGGATCGCTCGGGTCTGGCCATCCTGCTGCCAGTACCTGAGCAGGTCGTTGCTGCTGACATCGGATTTGTTCCCCATGCTCACGAAGCTTGAGAGACCGAGGCCCGAGGTGAGCGACTGTTCCAGAACGGCGATGCCGAGCGCCCCGGACTGCGATGCGAAGGCGATCCCGCCACGTGCCGGCGCGCGCGAAGCGAACGTGGCGTTGAGGCGCACATCGGATGCCGTGTTGATCACGCCGAAACAGTTCGGCCCCACCACGCGCATCCCACCCCGGTGGGCTCGCAGGAGCAGTTCGCGTTGCAACTCCATGCCGTCGCCGCCGACCTCCGCGAATCCCGACGTGATCACCACGAGCCCTTTCACCCCCTTGCGTCCGCAGGCGTCGACTGCTTCGATGCACTGTGCGGCCGGAATGGCGAGGACAGCGAGGTCAACCGGTCCGTCGATCGCCTCGACGCTCGGCGAGCATGCGAGGCCAAGCAGCTCGGCGGACTTCGGGTTGACCGGATATACCGGTCCCTTGAAGCCTCCGTCGATGAGGTTGCGGACGACCGCATGTCCGATGCTCTGCGGGTTGCGCCCCGCGCCAATGACGGCGACCGACTGCGGCTGCAGGATCCTCGTGATGCTGGCAACTCCCGCTGTCCAGGCGCGACGCTCGCTCGCCGCCAGGGACTCGCCGGTCGGTTCGATGTCGAAGCTGAGACGGATGACGCCATATTCGATGGAGCGGCGGTCGCGCCGGAAGCCCGCGTCGTGGAAGACTTCGAGCATCCGCCGGTTGTCGATGAGCGTGTCGGCACTGAAGCGGGTGATGCCCTGGGTCGCCGCGTACGTCGCCAGATACTCGAGGAGCAGCGTGGCCAGCCCGCGGCCCTGGTGCTCGTCGGCGACGGCGAACGCGACCTCGGCCTCGTCACCGTGGGCGAGGCGATCGTAGCGACCGACAGCGATCATCTCGTCACGCAGGAATGCGACGAATGCCATGCGGTCGCGATAGTCGACGGTCGTGAAATGGGTGACCTCGCGATCGCTGAGCTCCGACCGCGGACCGAAGAAGCGGAAGTACACGCTCTGCTCGGACTGCCGCGCGAAGAAGGCACGATGCGCGGTTGCGTCATCGGGCCGGATGGGTCGTATGTGTACGGTGCCGCCATCCGCAAGAACCGCGTCGATCGCCCAGGCCGACGGGTATTCGTGTGGACTCGCTACGGTCACAGTGGGACAGTCAAGCTGATGGTGGTGCCCGATCCGGGGTGCGATTCGACCTCCAATTGCCCGCCGATGGATTCGGCGCGCTCCACCAGATTCCCCATCCCCATCCCACGCGACGCCGAGTCGGCGTCGAAACCTCGGCCGTCGTCGTCGATCTGGATGACCGCCGACGAGTCGTCGCGGAGAATCGACACGCGGCAGGTCGTCGCGGCCGAATGACGTCCCATGTTCGACAGCGCCTCGCGAACGATGTGCACGATCTGTGCGGATGCGTCGGCGAGCGCGCCCTCCAGTGAAGCGTCGATCTCAACGATCACGGTGACGCCGGTCCGTTCCTCAACCTCGTGGGCGAGCTGTTCGAGGGTGTTGGTGAGGTTGCCGGCCGTCAGCACGCTCGGGCGGAGCCCGAAGATGTAACTGCGCACGTCGCCGATCACGCGGTCGATCTCGCTCACGAACTGCTGGATACGATCGGCGAGACGCGGATCACCGACGACAGCAGCTGTACCTTGCAGTCCGATGCCAACCGCAAACAGCGACTGGATGACTCCGTCGTGCAGGTCGCGCGCGATTCGCTCCCGATCCTCGATCATGCCCAGACGCGATATCTCTGTGACGGCGCGGGCGTATTCGAGGGCCAGGCTTGCCTGCTCAGCGAAGCTCTCGAGCAGCGGAGTGTCCGCCGATCCGAAAGCCGGGCGCCCGTCGAGACGGCCGACAGCCAGGACGCCGGCGGAGCTTGTCCGGAACGCGAGCGGCACCAGGATCATCGGGCCGACGCCGGCGACGCTCACCATCGGCTGCGTCAGCGTCGAGTGGCTCGCGTCGGCCACGACCATGGTGCGCTCGGTGCGGATCACTTCAGAGGAGAGGGAACCGGCAAGTGGCACCTCGACGCCGAGCAGGTCGTGCGCACCTACTCCGTCGGCAACGATGATTCGCAGCCCATGACCTTCCGGAACGCTGATGGTGGCCATGTCCGCGTTGCCGAGCTCGCGGGCATGCTGAGCGATCAACTCCAGCGCCTTGCGGGCCGTGTCACCGGAGAGCAGCGTGGTCGTCACCTCGCGCACCGAGTCCAACCAGCGTTCGCGTTGCTCCAGCTCCGCGTACAGTTGCGCGTTGGCGATGGCGACGCCCGCCTGGGTCGCGAGAACCAGGACGGCCGCCTGGTCATCCTCCGTGAACTCGAGCGCCGCCTTCTTGTCCGTGAGGTAGATGTTGCCGAAGACGCGGCCGTGGGCGCGGATCGGCGCTCCGAGAAACGAGCGCATCGGAGGGTGATGTGGCGGGAACCCCACCGAGCGCGGGTCCACTGCAATTTCACGCATGCGGAGCACCGCGGGCGCATGAATCAGCGCGCCGAGGATGCCACGACCGCGAGGCAAGTCACCGATAGCGGCACGCTGTTCGGCACTCAGCCCGCTCGTGATGAAGTCGCTGAGGTTCGATCCGTCTGGCGACAGCACCCCGAGCGCACCGTACCGAGCGTCAGTCAGGTCGACAGCCAGGTCGACAATCCTCTGGAGGAGTGCGGGAAGAGACAGCTCTGCAGCCAAGGCCAGCCCTGTGTCGAGCAAACGCGCCGCACGGCTGCCACTGAGTGCCATCCAGGCGGGATCATAGACCGGCCGTGAGCATTGACGAGCCGGCGGCGCCTCGCGCCGTGGCGTCACGCGGGAACGTCGAGGGCGGTCCTGTTCAGCTCACCGCTGCGGGTTTGACGGTTTCCGTGGCGGTGAGCGTGACAACCAGCCGGCCGAGGAACGAACGGACACTCGCCTCGGCGACGCGATGCATGAGGAGGCGGTCGAGCCGGCGCCCGACAGCACCGAGCGGAGGTTCGTAACGTCCCCTGAGCGTCAGCTGGGTTAGTTCGGCATCAAGTGCCACAACCTCGAGATCGGCACTCATCACCGGAAAGAGCCCCGGCGTCGCCGTCGCCTTCCAGGTGAGCGGCACGACGGTCACTTCATCACGCTTGAGGGGCTCGCCGACCTCCAGACTCACGGTCTTGGCGAGCAACGGCACGGGGCCGAGCGGTCCGATCCTGAGGCGAAGCGCCTCTCCTTCGCTCATCGCAGCTGCAGCCAGGGGAGCGAGCCACTCCCCATCCCCGGCCATGATTCGATCGCAGACCCGCTCGGCGGAGACTGGAACATACGCGAAGTCGTGGAGAAGCATTGTGTTCATGGCGAGCCGTGTGGTCATGGTGGATCCACGACCGACAGGTGCCAAGAGGAGAAGGTCACGACCTTGGCGGGCCGATTGGCCGGGCACCGCCGCGGCACGCGGTACAGTGCAGACGTGCCTGATGAGCCCACGATCCGCATCATGCTCTGCGACGACCATGAGCTCGTTCGCCGCGGTCTCAGCAGCATCCTCGAGGGTGTCGGCGGCATCACCGTGGTCGCCGAGGCCGGGGACGCCGACGCGGCGCTCAAGGCGGTCGAGGCCAGCCGTCCGGACGTGGTGGTCATGGATGTACGTCTTCCCGGCCGATCGGGGATCGAGGCGTGTCGCGAGATCCGGTCGGCGTTCCCCGATACGAAGGTGCTGATGCTCACGGCTCACTCCGACGACGAAGCACTGTTCAGTTCGATCATGGCCGGCGCTGCCGGCTTCGTCCTCAAGCAGGTTCGAGGCGGCGACCTGGTCGGCGCCATCCGGCAGGTTGCCCGGGGCGAATCTTTGCTCGACCCGACGGTGACGGCGAGGGTGCTCGCCCGCCTCCGCGGCGATGGCGCGCAGCCCGATGACGGCACCGCCGATCTGACGCCGCAGGAGCGGAAGATTCTCGACCTGGTCGCGGAGGGGATGACCAACCGTCAGATCGCAGAGAAGGTGTTCCTCGCGGAGAAGACCGTGAAGAACTACGTCTCCAACATCCTGATGAAACTGGGGTTGTCACGCCGAGCGGAGGCGGCTGCGTTCATGGCGCGGCGCAGTGCCGGTAAGCGACAAACCAACGATTGGTCGTGAGCGGAGAGCAAATGGAGAATACATCCCAAACGAGAGTGCACGAACTCAGCAGGACCGAGTCGATCGAACTCCTCCAGCTCCATGCATACGTGGGCAGGGTTGGCTTCGTCGTCGATGGACGTCCGCTGATCCTCCCTGTCAACTACCTCGCCGACGACGAGTCCATCGTCTTCTGTACGGAGCCGGGTACCAAGTTGAGCGCTGTCGGCGCTGGCGCGCCGGTCGTCTTCGAAGTCGACGATAGCCGTCCCCTGTACCACGCCGGTTGGAGTGTCGTCGTCAGGGGGATGGCGCGCGAGATCAGCGACGAAGACGAGTTGGACGAGCTGCGGCGCGGGCCGCTGCATTCGTGGGCAACGCGGTCAACCCAACACTGGGTGCGGATCTCGATGGAAGAGGTGACGGGCCGGCGCATCCCCGGAACCTGACACACCAGTGGGAGCAATGAGGGCCGCCCCACCCACGCGACCTCAAGCTCCAGTGTCCCCCAAATCTCGGACGCGACGCCGAGCTACGGGCCGGTCATTCTACGTGCCCAGCAGCTCCGCAACGTGGTCAGGGACGTACGTATACGTGTCGAGCGATGGTCGCACGTACCCCCCGTCGGACTGACGCGGCGGCAGCGTTAGCGGAGTCTGGATGACGTCCTTGTAGGGCACCTTCGACAGCAGATGTGCAAAGCAGTTCAGGCGAGCACGTTGCTTGTCGTCGGCTTCGACGACGTACCACGGCGATTCAGGGGTATCGGTGTGGACGAACATGATGTCCTTGGCGCGCGAGTACTCCACCCACCGCAATCGCGACTCGAGATCGATCTTACTCAGCTTCCACTGCTTGAGCGGATCTGTGAGACGGATGTGAAAGCGCCGCTCTTGCTCCTGGTCGCTCACCGAGAACCAGTACTTGATAAGGATGAGCCCCGATTCGATGAGCAAGTTCTCGAAAATCGGGCACTGGCGGAGGAACAGACGGTGCTCTTCGTGAGTGCAGTAGCCCATCACGTACTCGACCCCTGCGCGGTTGTACCAGGACCGGTCGAACAGGACGATCTCGCCGGCCGCGGGCAAACGCTCGACGTACCGCTGGAAGTACCACTGCGAACGTTCTCGATCTGATGGCGCCGGCAACGCCGCCACCTTCACGACCCGGGGATTGAGGTACTGCGTGATGCGGCTGATGGTGCCACCCTTGCCGGCACCATCGCGGCCCTCGAAGATCACGGCGACGCGGGCGCCGCTCGAGCGGGCCCATTCCTGCAGCTTGACCAATTCCACCTGGAGCCGCCGCAACTCCTTCTGGTACACCTTGTCGGTCAGGGCTGTCGAGTGTCCGCGCTTGGACGCTGTCTTCTTCGCCACGGCTCCATTGTGAGGTCAGGAAAGAGCGATCCGGGCGCCGGCGATGGCAAGCAAGGCGGGTGGGGGAGCCTGTGACCTAGTGCGACGAGGCGACGCCGTCGCGCACTGATCGGAGCGCGATCCAGCGTCGTGACCTCGGCGGTCAATGCATCGGTCAGGCAGCGTCACGCAGGCTGATCGATGACGCAGGCGAAGTTGCGGTATTTCTTGCACGGCCGCTATGTAGCGTCAGGGACGGGACGCGCTCACGGACCGTCGTACGGAGCCGCACTGCGTCTATCGCCGACCAGATCGCCACCGCGCTGCCCACGGCTCCGACATAGAGCGTGATGCTGATCCCGGCGATCTCGACTGCATCGAGGAGAACGTTGCCCCCATTTGCGTTCATCGTCTCTCCTTTATCTGAAAACACTTGGAACAAGGACCACTCTGAATTCGTGCGCGCACCGAGGCCAGAGGCGAAGGTCCCCTCGATTCGCAGCGCACACGGGTAGGAGGTCACAGCGCACCACTGAAAGCGAACGATCCGTGAACAGGAGCACGCCACAAGCATTGGCCATTGGTGGTTTCATCAATGACGGTCACGCCAAGTGGCGTATACCGGATGTGATTCGCGATACGTGACTAATGGCACTGGCCGGTCGTCGTGCGGAAGACGATCATGGAATCGTGCAGTCAACGGCGTCCGGTGAGGGTCCCACCGGACGGCATAGGAGGTTGCCATGGTTCACGCAACTCGCATCCCGTGCGGCTGACCCGGCGCATCGCTCGGCGTGTAAGCCATTTCACGCGCCATGGCCTCGCATCCTGATGGCACAACCGAGTGCAATGCGCACGCAGCGCACGTTCAGGATCGCAGCCGATGGCGCATACGAGACCAGCCGTCTTGGGCTTGAT
>Ga0182024_10014608_pt1 | contig 15163 bp, 11 predicted proteins | sample P32metaG_FD_120480 | JGI IMG/M metagenome (GOLD analysis project Ga0182024, IMG submission 120480) | Permafrost microbial communities from Stordalen Mire, Sweden - P3-2 metaG (Illumina Assembly) | ecosystem: Environmental > Terrestrial > Soil > Wetlands > Permafrost | place: Sweden: Stordalen... | reverse complement strand
GTATACGGCGTCCCCGCAACGACCGACCTCGCGCCGCTGAGCGTCGCGGCGAAGGAAAAAAGGATGCGCGGCTCGAGGAGCTCAGCGACCAGCAACGGTTCGACGCCCCGTGCCGCGGCGGTCTGGAGCCGGCGTTGACGCACGACTTTCCGGTGCGCGGCACCCTGCCGCGGGTGATAGGTTGGATTGTTCACAGCCGCCCTTTGACAAATCGCCCTACATCCCGTTCGGGAAGGAATTCCAACGCCCTCCCGCAAGTTCTCCCTGCGCCCTGACCCCATACCCGGTGATCAAAAGCGTCGGATAGAGATTTCAATGACTTGGCGGCATTTTGTCAAGAATATATTGAATATCGCCAATGCGTTTCGGACAAGGCAGTTACGTCGAAGATGGCCGGCCTAATGGGAAATTAATTTGAGACACTGTCGCCGCCGCGGAAAAATGTTGAACCATCACACCGCGATCGGTATGGTTCTTTCCCTTGCGTCAACATAGACGAGAGTTCCAATCGGGCGAAGGGGACCTTCCTTCCGCCGAGATCATTTCGGGGTAACACGGCCGGTCCCTATTCCGGCCGCAGGGAGCGTTGATTTTATGGCGGAGGAGGGACCAACTCGATCCGACAAGACGCAACCCGATGCCGCCAAGCCGGCGGGCGCACCGCGCCCGCCCTCATCTGAGGCGTTGCGGGCGGCTCGCCAGCACCAGCAGACCGGGAAGTTCAAGGAGGCGGAGCGGATTTACCGCCAGGTGTTGTCGGCCGAGCCGGAAAACCCCGCGGCGCTGCGCGGGTTGGGCGTGCTCGCCCACCACGCCAAGAATCGCGACGCCGCGGTGGGCCTGCTGAAAAAGGCGGTGGCCCTGGACCCCAACAACCCCGACGCCCACAACGACCTGGGCGGCGTGCTGGGCGAAAAGGGCGATACCGCCGGCGCCGTCGCCGCGTTCCGCAGGGCGCTAGCGCTGAAGCCGGACTATGCCGAGGTGATGGGCAACCTCGGCGTGGCTTTGCAGCGCATGGGCAAGGACGATGAGGCCCTGGAGGTCCACCGCAAGGCCGCCGAACTGCGGCCCGGCTCCGCGCCGCTGCAGACCCAGTTGGGCGTCACCCTGGCCAAGCAGGAGAAGCACGAGGAGGCGGCCGCGGCGTTCCGCCGGGCGCTGGCCGTCAAGCCGGACCATGCCGAGGCGCACGGCCGGCTGGGCAACGTCCTGCGCAGCCAGGGCAAGCTGATCGAGGCCACCGCCTGTCTGCGCTCGGCCATCCGCCTCCGCCCCAACTACCCCGAGGCCCATGCCAACCTCGGCCTGGTCTACCTGGAGCAGAACCGCGTCATGGAGGCGATCGCCGCGTTCGAATCGGCGCTGCGCCTCAAGCCCGACTATAAGGAGGCCCATTGGAACCACGGCCTGGCGCTGCTGCTGGCCGGCGACTTGGCACGCGGCTGGGCCGAATACGAGTGGCGGCGTCCGCTCAAGGACGATCCCGCGCGCCGCCGCAACGCTCCGCAGCCGCTCTGGGACGGCTCCGACTTAGGCGGCCAGACTATCTTGCTGCATACCGAGCAAGGCTTCGGCGACACCATTCAGTTCTGCCGGTATGCGAGTCTGGCCGCCGACAAGGGGGGCAAGGTGATCCTGCAGTGCCGCCCGGAGCTCAAGCGGCTTATGAAGTCGGTCCGCGGCGTGGTGGCCGTGGCCGGCCCGGGCGATCCGCTGCCTCCATTCGAAGTTCACGCTCCGCTGATGACGCTCCCCTCTCTGCTCGGCACGACGCTGGAAACCATCCCCGCCGAGGCGCAGTACCTCTCGGCCGATGCCAAATTGGTCAAGGAGTGGGAGCTACAAATGGGGCCTGTCCCATTTCCCCGCAACGGGAAGGCCGCAGGAAAGGAACTGCGTGTCGGCCTGGTTTGGGGCGGCAACCCCAAGCCCAACCCGCGCCGCTCCTGCCCGCTATCGGCGTTCGCGCCCTTGGCGCGCGCGCCCGGCGTCACCTTCTACAGCCTCCAGAAAGGCGACCCCGCCCAGCAGGCGCCGCCTCCGGGACTCAACCTGATCGACCTGACCGTCGGCCTGAACGACTTTGCCGACACGGCAGCCCTAATCGCCAACCTGGACCTGGTCATCACCATCGACACCGGCGTCTCCCACCTGGCCGGCGCGGTCGGCAAGGAGACGTGGGTGATGCTGCCGTTCGTCCCCGACTGGCGCTGGCTGCTGGATCGGGAAGACAGCCCCTGGTATCCGACGATCCGCCTGTTCCGGCAGGACGCTTCGTGCACCTGGGGACCGGTGGTCGAGCGAATCGCCCGCGACCTGGCCGGGAAACTGGGGGCGACGCTGTCGGTGGATAACGTGCCGGTGCAGATCACTCCCGGCGAGTTGCTCGACCGCATCGCCGCCCTCGAGGCCCGAGCCGGCCGGACCAAGAAGGCCGACGAGCAGGAGAAGATCCGCGCCGAGCTGTCCTCGCTGGCCCCGGCCCGCGACCGGCTCGTCGCCCCGGCCAACGACCTCAATTCCCTTGCCGATGAACTGAAAGAAGCCAACTCGGCGGAGCAGCGCATGCAGCAGGGCCTGCGTTCCTGCGAGCGGAGCAAGGACTTCGGCGAGAAGTTCGTGAAGCTGGCCCGCGCCGCGCTGCGGGCCGCCGACAGGCGCTCCGCCCTGCGCCGCCAGGTCGACGAACTCTTCGCGGCCGGGGCGGGGAAGTAGCCGAGAACCGACCGCCGCGACGCGAATCGCGGATACCGCGCTGTACCCCATGACCGACTTCTTAGTGAGAGAGGCCATGCGACCGAGGGCGGCCATCCGTGCGGAACGACATATTTACTTTAGTAGATATTATGCGCTCGGCCGTCAACAAAGTGTGCGCCCAGGATGTTGTCACAACCAGGGGCGATTTTCGGCGGCGGCGAGGCCTGGGCGACCGCGTCGCGTTCACGAAAGATCACGAAATATGAGCTGCGCGTGCATTCATTTTCCGTCCGTTCCCGGCGGAAAATCTGGAAGCCCAGGTTGTTGAAAGTAGGCCAAAAACGTTTTTGCGGCGAGTGGGCCGCCGACGGTCGTGCGTGTGCATGAGGTAGAAAAAAGACCTGCGAACCTGCGCTGCCTTCGTTCCTGGCTCAAAAGGACAGATTCTTCGGCCCGTTTGACCGCTGGTTGCGCAACCGTCCGCTGCGCAACTTGCGCGAGCACCAATGGGAACAACCGGGTATTGTAGAACAATGGCGTTGCCGATTCGGGAGGGGTTTCGCGGGGGAATAAACAGCACATGGCTACGTTGTATGGAGCGACGCTTGTGGCTCATGCCAACATTCTTCCCTGATGTCCGCAGGTCCTGCGGCGACCGCGCGGGCACGATCCATTCATGCCGAGTTTCGGAGGATATGCCATGCGGAGACAAACGGTATCTGCTTGTGAACCACTGGAACGCCGCCGGCTGCTGTCGGCGGCGTCGCTCGCGCACGGCGTGCTGAGGGTCACCGGCGACGCGCACGCCTCCAATACCATCGATGTCGAGCTCAACGCCGAGGGCCAGGTCGTGGTCAACATCCTGTCGCCGGGGGCAAAACACGGGGCGACGTCGCTCAGCAAGACGTTCGCCGGCACCATCACCCGCATCGACGTCACGGGCGGCGCTGCCGCCGACACCATCACTGTCGGCACCACCAGCGACCTGAACATCGCAACCCGCATTTTCGGGGTCGCCGGGGCCGATTCCATCGCGGTCGGCAACCAGAAGGCCCGCATCTTCGGCCAGCGCGGCGCCGATGTCATCACCGCCGGCAATGGCAACGACCTGATCGCCGGCGGCAGGGGCGCCGACTCCATCACCGCCGGCAGCGGCGACGACACCCTCTTCGGCGGCCCCGGCAACGACACCATCGTCGCCGGCGCCGGCGACGACGTGGTCCACGGCGGCAAGGGCGACGACAGCATCACCGTCAACGACACCTTCGCCAACGCCAGCCTGATCTTCGGCGACGCCGGCAACGACACCATCAACGTCGGCGACGGCAACGACACGATCTGGGGCGGCGCCGGCGATGATTCCACGAATGCCGGCGACGGCAACGATGTCTTCGGGTGCGTCCTCGGCGCCAACACCGTCACCACCGGACCCAGCGGTCACAACACATACATCGTCGGCAAAAACAACACCAACAACTTCCCCGACTTCAACCCGGCCCTGGACACGCTGGTGACCAAGGTCAAGCACGACACCGATGCCAGCCCCGAGCCCGCCGCGCCTACGGGATGACCCCGGGGCGCCCACAACAAGGATCAACCCAGTGCTTTGATTGGACTGGATCAGCGCAGGCCGCCGCCGGCCAGGAGATGCTCTCCTGTGAGCCAGGCGGAGTCATCCGAAGCGAGGAAGACCGCGATGGAGGCGATGTCGTCCGGCTGGCCGATGCGGCCGAGCGGCGTCTGGGCAACCACTGCGGCCGCGAAGTCAGAACCGACGAACCCGGCACTGTGCACGCCTTCGGTTTCCACCATGCCGGGGTTCAACGCGTTGACGCGGATCTTCTTCGGGCCCAGCTCGCGGGCCAGCACCCCGGTGATGGCATCGACCGCGCCCTTTGTGCCCGTGTAAACGGCGCTGTTCGGGGGCGTGGTGCGGCTGACCACGGACCCGACGTTGATGATGCTGGCGCCTGCGCCGAGATGCTTAACCGCCGCCTGCGTGGTGAGAAGGAGTCCGAGCACGTTGATGTTGAACATCCTGTGGAACTGTTCTTCGGTGACGGCCTCGATCGGTGTGAACTCGTACACGCCGGAGTTGTTGACGAGGACGTCGAGCCGGCCGTACTTCCTGACGGCGGCGTCGATGATCCCCTCGGCGTCGGCTTTGCTGGAGACGTCGCCGCCCACCGCGACCGCCTTGCCGCCGGCCGCGGTGATGTCGGCGACGACTTTGTCGGCGCCGGACTTGCTGGAGGCGTAGTTCACCACGACCGACGCACCCGCGCCGGCGAGCGACCGGGCGATGGCCGCCCCGATGCCCTTGGATGCGCCGGTAACCACTGCGACCTTACCTGTGAGCTTGCTCATGTCTGGCTCCTTTGCAGATTGGCTGAGCTAACGCGGCTGGGAACGCCCGGCCGTTAGTCTCATTGTTCCGAATGTTAGAACTATGGAACCAGGAGTCAAGCGGCCGTATAATAAATTTCCATGAGGCCCCTTTTTCATCCCTCGATCGAAGACGTCACGGTGGAAGGCATCCTGCATGCCCTGTCCGACCCTGTGCGCGTGGCGATTTATGCCGATATCGTGGGCTCGGCCTGTTCGCGGAATTGCTCGAACTTCCTGAAAATCAGCGAGAAAGACATCCCCAAGTCAACCCTCTCGCAGCATTTCAAGGTCCTGCGCGAGGCGGGTTTGATCCGGGGCGACCGTCGCGGCGTCGAGATGCACAACACGCCGCGCTGCGCGGAACTCGACAGCCGTTTCCCGGGGCTGATCGCCGCCATCGTCAACGCCCACCATTTGCAGTTGCAGGGAAGAACGTCGGGCATCAAAAGGGAGAGGCGAAAATCGGGCGGAAGGACCGCAAGAGGCCAATGAACTCTCTCTAAATCCGGCTCAAGTGAACTGACAGCACCATCACGTCGGCAGGGGTGATGCCGCTGATTCGTAGTGCCTGGCCGAGGCTGTGCGGCGTGAATTGAGCCAGCTTCTGGCGGGCCTCGTTGCGCAGGCCGACAACCCGGGCGTAGTCGAGCGTCGGCGGGATGCGCTTGTGCTCCAGTTGCGCGAAGCGCTCGATCTGCTTGTCCTGGCGGGTGATGTATCCCTGGTACTTGGCGCGGATCTCCACCTGCCGGCCGGCGCCGGCGGAAACGGCCGCAGCGGCGGCCAGCTTGACCACCAGGTCCGGCCAACTCACGTCGGACCGGCGGAGATAATCGAAAGCAGACCCGTCGCCCAGCCGCATGGATCGCAGCGACGCCTCGGCGGCGGCGACGGCGTCACGCCGGGCGGTGAAGCGCTCCCACCGCGCGTCATCCACCAGCCCCAACTCCCGCCCGATTGGCGTGAGACGGTCGTCGGCGTTGTCGCTGCGCAGGTGCAGGCGGTGCTCGGCACGGCTGGTGAACATACGGTACGGCTCGATGGGGGGCTTGGTCACCAGGTCGTCGATCAGCACCCCGATGTATGCCTGGTCGCGGCGCAGGACGAAATTGGCCTCGCCCGAGGCGGCAAACCGGGCGGCGTTGATGCCGGCCACGATTCCCTGGGCAGCCGCCTCCTCGTAGCCGCTGGTGCCGTTGATCTGGCCGGCCAGAAACAGTCCCGACACCTTTTTCGTCTCCAGCGTCGAGCGGATCTGCGTGGGCCAGACCATGTCGTACTCGACGGCATAGCCGTAGCGGAGGAAAACGGCATGGGCCAGCCCGGGGATGAGGCGGACCACCTGCTCCTGCACGTCCCCCGGCAGCGAGGTGCTGATGCCGTTGCAGTAGATTTCGTCGGTGTCGAGCCCCTCAGGCTCGAGGAAAATGTGATGGCTCGACTTGTCCGCGAAGCGGACGACTTTGTCCTCGATGCTCGGGCAATAGCGCGGCCCGGTGGAGGCGATCTGGCCGCTGTACATCGGTGCACGGTGTAGGTTCGCCCGGATGATCTCATGCACCGTCTGGTTCGTATGGCCGATCCAGCAGTTCACCTGCGTCAGCGGAGGACGCCATATGTACGGGGCGGCAGGTGGCGGTGCTGTAGTGGTGTAGTCGAACGGAACAGGAGCCGATCCGACCCCACTACTTCCCTCCCCGGGGTATTCGTTCAGATAAGAAAACGGCAAAGGCACCTCATCGCCCGGCTGGGTTTCGAAGGCGGCGAAGTCGATGGACTTGCGGTCGAGGCGCGGCGGGGTGCCGGTCTTGAGGCGGCCCAGTTCCAGACCGAGGCGGGCCAGGCAGCCGGAAAGGCCGCTGGCGGCGGTCTCGCCGACGCGGCCACCTTCAGTCTTGCGCTCGCCGGTGTGCATCAACCCGCGCAAAAACGTGCCGGACCCAACCACCACTGCCCGGCAGGCCAGACGGGTGCCGTCGGACAATACAACCGCCCGAATGGCGGACCAGGCGGCTGACCCGTCTTCGCGTTCGCCCCGCACCCCGCTCTGCGGCCCTTGCACCTCGATCTCCGCTACCTCGCCGCGGACGATTCGAAGGTTCGGACATGTCGCCAGCAGGCGCTGGACCTCGATGGCGTACTTGTACTTGTCGGCCTGCGCCCGCGGCCCCCAGACGGCCGGCCCCTTGGAGCGGTTGAGCATGCGGAACTGGATGCCGGTGTTGTCGATGGCCAGGCCCATGAGTCCGCCCAGGGCGTCGACTTCGCGGACCATTTGCCCCTTGGCCAGGCCGCCGATCGCCGGGTTGCAGGACATCTGGCCGGTTCGGCTGGGGTCCATGGTGACCAGCGCGACCGCCGCCCCCAGGCGCGAAGCCGCCCAGGCGGCCTCGGCGCCGGCGTGGCCGCCGCCGATCACCACGATGTCGAAGTTGCAAACAGGCTCTACCGAGTTAGACATATCGTGAAATCAAAACTTCCCGCACCGCTTGCGCCGCGAAGGCCGTCATGATATAATGCTGTGGACAGACTGTACGAGCGATCTTAGCATCGGACGGTGTCCCAGGCACGTTTGGAGGATCTCATGTGGATCAATACAGGGTCTAAGTGGTTGTTGAGCGCATTCTTGTCGGCCGGCGTAACCGCGGCACTGCCCTTGGCGGCGCCGGCCCAGTTGACCACGCCGCCGGCGCAGCAGTCGCCGTTGACCCAGGCGCGCAAGCAGGTCACCGACGCGCGGGTGGAGGTGAGCCAGACCAAGGTGGCCCTGGAGCGTGCTCGCGTCAGGGTGGAAGCCAACTTCGGAAAAACAAACCCGGGGTATGCCGTGGCCCAGAAGGCTTATGAGAAAGCGCTGGCGGACGTCAAGAACATCACGGCGGCGGCATTGGCCGGGCTCAAGAGCAAGCCGGAATACGTCGACGCGCTCAAAGCTAAACAGGCCGCCAAGGACAAGCAGGCCGCCCTGCAGGCCGACAGCAAGTCCAGCGAGGACGATCTGCAAGCCGCATTCACCACGGTGGTGACTGACACCAAGATCGTGAGCGACATGGAGGACACGGTCACCCAGAACGACCCCAAAGTCGTCGACGCCAAGCAGCGGCTGACCGATGCCAAGGCGAACCTGGATGACTTCAAGTCGAAGATCGACGCGGCCTGCGCCACCGACCCCGAATACCAGCAGGCCTACCAGGCGGCGACCGGCGCCGAGCAGAAACTGACGCAAGCCCAGGCATCGCTACAGCAGCAGGCAGCAGCGGCTGCCGCCGCCGCGGCCGCGGCTGCCCGGGCCAAGGCCAGCCAGCCCCAGCCGTCGGGTCAACCGCCGCGGTATTGAAACGTGACTCAGAACTCAAACCTCAGTTCCGCCCGTCCCCCATAGCCGAGTCCTTCGCCTTCGTTGATGGCGATGAACGAGTCCAGCTCGAGCACGGTATGCTGGCCGAACGCGTGCTGGTAGCGCAGGCCGGTGGCCAGGGCGCCGGCGGGGTCGTGGCTGGTGCCGATGCGGCCTCCGAATTCGAGAATGATCTGTTGGCGGCGGCCGGGGTCGAGGAACTTCTGGTATCCCAGGGCAAAGCCGACGGCCCGCTCCGGGTCGCTGCTCAGGGCAGAGCCGTAGCGGCCGATGGGTTCTTCGGCGAAGAGGATGCCGACGCGCCCCAGCGGCCCGCCACGGTCGGGGCTGCGGGCGGCGGAGGTAAAATGGTCGATCCCCCAGAAGCAGTCCAGATAAACAAGGTCTGTGCTCCGGGGGACCGTGCGGGACACTTCGCTGAACAGCAACACGCCGTTGCCGACGGCAGACGAGCCGTTGCCATACTGGGAGAACGGGCTGGCGGGCCCGCCGGGGGACCGGCCCAGCGCCGCTGAAGTCAGGATGCGAAAGGCCGTATTGAACTTGCCCAGGCGCTGGGCGGCGCTCAGCGCCGCATAGGCGCCGTCGGGGTCTATCCCGCGCCCGTCAACATATACAAAATCGAGGTCCCACGTGGTCGGGCGGAAGTCGGCGTCGAAGAACAGGCCTGCGATGGCGTGATCGCCATGGTCGATGCCGTCGCCGCGGTTGATCTGGCTCCAGCCGTAAAGCGTGGTGATCTGAAGGTTGGACCCGCCGCGGGGCAGGATGGTGTTGCGGGTGACGGCGACCGAGTCGATGTCGGCGTCGATCAGCAACCCATCCTGCAAGGTCCATGGCTGGAGGCCGACGGAGAACCCGATGTCCAGCGGCTTGGTTCCCGCGGGATCGAGCATCGGAAAGAGCTGGCCGAGGTCCCCTTCGAAAAAGAGGGTGGTCGGGCGAGCGTTGAACCGCCCGATCCCGCCTTCGGTCCCCTCGGGACCGAACTGCCAGCCGGAGTACTGGGCCAACTGCGGCCGGGCAAAATCTCCGTTGTCCAGCGGCCGAAACCCAATCAGCAGACGCTCGGTGCCGGTGAACTGGAGGTTCGCGAACAGGTCGAGCAGGTTGGCCCATTCGGAGCGCGGCTTGTCAGCATAAAGATGACCCAGGGGGCCGGGTTCGGTCACAGGGTCGTTGAAGGCCTGAAACGCCGTGCGGTAGGTCCCGAAGAGGGTCAAGTCCGGCATCCACACAGCGCCGGTCGGCAACTGAAAGCCGTGCTGGAGCGGCCCGGCGCCGAAGAATTTATCGCCGATTTCGATCAGGGGAGCAGGGCGCTGTGGGACCGCAGACGGATTCAGATCCGGCGCGCGATCGTCGTTGCGGACCGCGGGCCTGGTTGACGCAGTAGAAACGTTCGCGGGCATCGTCGCAGGCTGTTCGACATGGCTCACAATAGGCTGTGTCGTCGCAAGGTCGGCCTGGGAGCGTGCGGCGGTGAGAACAGATATCGAGAGGAAGCTGACGGCGATGACGCAATGAGCCCGAGAACCCGCCGATCCAAAACGCGGCCGCGGAAATGCTCGAATGTGCACTGGGAGCAACATCCCTGCGACCCGTACCTTTTGCTGCCAGACACCGCGAATCGACGCCGAACCGCGATCGGTAATCCGCCGGTCAAGGTTGAAGGGTGACGCGCTTTTCCCACACCACCCGCTGGCCCGCCATCAGGCGCTGGATGATTGTCCGCCGGCTCAGGTTAAAGTCAAACCCCATATCGCTGACTTCATTCACGAGATTGACCGGCACCATCGCCGTCTTGAGCTGGACGACGGCGGTATAGGGGGTCTTTCCGGTCAACTGCTCCTTGCGGACGTGGTAGGTCATCCAGCGTTCGCCCAGCGCCTCGATGTTGTTCTTTTGCTTGCGGGCCCCGTTGGGATGGCCCTGCATGATCGCTGACTCGCGCTCCGGACGGAGGAAAGGCAGGGGGCTGGGCGAGTAATTGGTGCTCAGCACCTGCTCGCGCTCGGAGCCGTGATCCATCCGTACGAGGAAATGTCCCTGGAGCGAGAAGAGCTCTTCATCGAGGGGCACGTCCCCGTTGCGCACGGCGGTGGACTCTAAGTCGCGGACGTCGCCGTTGGCGTCGAGGTCGCCGGATTCCTTGATTACGCGGCCCGTCGAGTCCTGGACGGCGACATGGACCCAGACGAGCCGCTCGACATCGAAGCCGGTCGGCACGCCATGCCCGTCGGTGCCGTTTCTCAGTTGCACGGCGAAGGTGATGCCGTCAGGGCCGGACTTCTGGGTCACGATATCGCCCAGCTTGTATCCGTTGCGCTGCAGGATGAGCCGGTTGCGCGACATCTCGTCGAGCAGCGCCTGGTTTTCCGTGATGATCTTCCGTGCCGCCCGGCGATCGTCGGCCGACGTCCAGCGCGGCGGGAAGGAGGAGCCGGCGGGCACATGGCTCTCGAACTCATCGGTGCCCCAGCCGGCCTGGTAATCGAAGGTCTGCCACTGGCGAATGGTTGCCAGGCCGCGGCCGCCGGCCGTATTCGGTTCCTTCTCATCCCTGACCGCGTCCCGGTGATGCGGGAAAAGCCACGGCGGCAGGACCGAATAATCGGGCCCAACGAACATGTGGTTGGTGAGCTTCCGCGGGGCGGTCTCGTAGTCCCCGACTTTCGCCGCGGGGCCGAACGCGTAATTGATCCGCTCGAAATCCGGATCGTCTTTCGAGGCGAGCCGGCGGCCCGGTTCCTTGCCCATGTGGCAATCCTGACACTGCACGCCTTGGGTCACGGCCGGCGAGTGCTTGTATTCGCTGAACGCCTCCTCCAACCTGAACCCGTTGAACAGCGTCACGTCATGGCACGAACCGCAGAAGGCCGAGGTGGTGATGCGGAAGAACGGGCGCAGCTCGCCATGGACTTTCCGGCCCGGCTGGCCCGGCCCCGTTGCCAGCTCTTCGGCGGCGATCGCCTTTTTCAATTCGGTGTTGCGGCCGGTGGGGCCATAGACGGGCTCGGTGATTTGGCCTTCAGCGACGGGGATGCGCCCGCTGATTTTGCCCAGCGGCTCGGTGAGCCGGTGGCAGACCACGCAGGTGACGCCTTCGCGGGAAACCGGATGGCGGTCGATGTTGGACATGAACTCGCTTTCCCCGAGGGTCATGCCAACCTCCGTGTGGCAGCGGACGCAGAAGTCGCCGTTGGTCCCGTTCACCCCCTTGTCGATCTTGGCCTGCATGGCGTTGAAAATGGGACTGAGCTGGGCGTAGGAGTGTTGCGAGACCGACCACTGGCGGAATTGCGTCGGATGACACTTGCCGCACTGGAAGGCGGAGGGGAAACGGCTGCCTTCGAAAAGCTCCGCGTGCTCTCGATAAGCGTCGCGCAGCGCGGCTTCGTCGTGGCCGGCTGGCCTCGCTTCATCGAGCGCGGCATCGGCCGCGGCCGGCGCCGCAGCGGCTTTTCCGTTTTGCGCTGACTCGCCGCAGCCCACCGCCCAGACGCCGCACAGCAGCGCGATGGCGGCAACGGCCGCGGCCCAGCGCCGGCCTGGTTTGCGCCGAAGGCGAGTTGTCGTGTCATTCATGGCATTTGTCTCCCGGAGCCTCCACTCCACGGCCTGCGTCTTGCTTGCATCGCTTGCGATACCCGATCGGTATTGGACGGCATGATATCCGATTTCGCAGATCAAAATGAAAAAAAGCAGCGACGGACGGGAACGAGATGGGCCTGAACGCCCCCGGCAATGCGTTGTATTGTCACGAATACAACGCTGCGTTATATTCCCGGCAACACAACGGTCGCGCCGTCATGCCGAAAACCGTCCGGACCCGCATTTCAAGCTGGAAACGGCTGGATCGGGCCGGGACCGCGGGCGGCATCTCGATTGGCCGCCCAAATAGCGTCAGGAAAGGGTGTGAGTGCAATGTGCCAGAGATCCTTATTGGCAATTCCCGTGGCCGCGTTGTTCGGATGGGGCGTTGTTCTCTCCGCCCGCGGAGCCACGCTTACCGCGTCGGCGGCGGAGGAAGCCATGGTGGCGTCCGGGTCCCCGGCCACCGTCTGGGACCCCAGGGGCGCCACGGAGATTTCCGCCAACGGGTTGAATACCGCTAATCCCGGCAATACCGAATATGCCTTGATGTCTTTCAATACCTCGACCGTCGTTTCCCAGTTGAACACCCAATACCCTGGCGGGTGGACCATCACCTCGGTCGGCGTCACCCTCTACTCGAATTTCGCACAATCCGGCGTCTACCCCAACAACAGCATCTTCAACGAAATTGAACCCGGGGCATTCACGCTGAATTACCTCAGCAATAACGGATGGGTGAGCAGTTCCAGCGGCGGCGTCACCTGGAACAACCTCAACAACTACGTTCCCGGCACCGGAAACAACAACCGCGAGGAAAGCCAGGGCACGTTCAACTATGTCGCGAACGGCACTTCACCGTTCACCTGGACGCTCTCCACCACCTCTGATTTCGTCGACGCCATTGCAGGCGGCGGCACCGTATCGATGATCGGAACACCCGCCGACAACCAGGTGGGCTATCTCTTCGACGCGCCGATACAGGGCAATCCCGCCGTGCTCGACATTACCGCCCAGGCTGTCCCCGAGCCCGGGTCCGGCGGAGTCATCCTGGCAAGCCTGGGGTTGATCGGTGCCCTGGGCCGGCGGCGCCGGACCCGTCCACACCAAGGAATATTGGGATGAGTGGATCGCACCTGCCAATTCGGCGGCGCGGCGGCTTCACCCTCGTGGAGCTGCTGATCGTCATCGGAGTGATCCTCGTTCTGGCCGGACTGCTCATTCCCGCGGTGGCGATGGCACGCAAGGCGGCGGGGCAGGCCCGCTGCGCCAGCAATCTCCGGCAATGGGCCCACGCGGCGAACGCTTATGCCATGCAGAATGACGGCTACCTCCCGCGCCGCGGGCAGGGAAAAATGCCGACCCAGACCCTCACCTGGTACGACGACTGGTTCAATGAGCTCCCGCCCTACCTCGCTCAGTCCTCCTATTACAACCTTGTGACCTCCGGGCAGATGCCCCAGCCGGGAGACGGCACCGTCTGGATCTGCCCACAGCTTTCCGGCCTGCCCAACGCCTACGGCAACCTGTTCGGCTACTCCATGAACATGGCCCTGTCCGTGCGCGAGGACCAGTACCCCGACCGCATCACCAGGGTCGGCCCGCCTTCGACGCTGGTATTCATGGCCGACGGCCCGCCGGGATATTGCTCCACGGTCCCATTCGTTTCCACGCCTGCCGCCCCCGCGCCGTTCAACCCGGTGCCGCGCCACAACGGGCAGGTAAACATCGCATTCCTCGACGGGCACGTGGCTGCTTACCCTGGTAGTTACTTATCCGTCAATACCGAGGGGGACCCTGTCCATCCCGACGCCTGCAATCAGCCGGACGTGCGATGGTATTGGTATGTCCCTGGCCCGGCGCCGGCGCCCTGGCCCGGACCATGAGAAAGATTGCCGCGCTGATTCACCGCCGGAGGCGGAGCAATGCAGGAGGCGGAGCGCCACGGGAACCGTACCACCCTGGGAGGCTGGTTTGAGTCGATCCGCGAAAAAGCTGATCGTTTCCATCGGTCTTGCCGGCGCCGCGGTGGCGCTGGTCTGCCTGGCGGTGACGGCGCGCTCTTTTCGGTCGATAGAAAGCGCGCGATTACCGGACGCCGCCATCCGCTACGAGCCACAGTCGATGCCCTTCACCCTGACCCGGCGGCGGCCGCCGACGACAGGCCCCAGCATTCGCGTCGCCGTCATCGGAGGAATGACCTTCACCGGGTTCTGGGATGAACTGGCCGGGCGATACGAACAGCAGTCAGGCGTGCGCGTCGACTTGATCGCGACCGGCGAGAAAAACGACATCGCTGACGTGTTCAGAAAGGGCGGCGTGGATGTCATCACCATGCACTCGAGCGACACGATCATCAACCTCGTCGCCGAAGGCCTGGCCATGGACCCGCAGCCGTGGATGCGCAACGACCTGGTCATCGTCGGCCCGCCCTCCGACCCGGCTCGGATCGCCGGGATGACCGACGCGGCGGCGGCCCTGAAAAAGATCGCGGCGACGAAATCGCCGTTCGTGGTGCAATCGAGCCTGGGGTCGCAGGAGGTGTTGCTGAACATCCTGGGGCCGAACCAGATCATCTTCGACCCCGCGCAATTGACGGTGATGTTCGACGACCGGACGCGGTCCGTATTGGCGGTTGCCGGGCAAAAGCACGCCTATACGCTGGTGGGGCGCATCCCATTCCGCAGCGGCAAGATCCCCAACAGCGGGCTGGTCATGATGGTGCAGGGCGATGAGCGTCTGCGCCGGCCATTTATCATGGAGATCGCCAACCCAGCCCGCGTGCCGGGCGCCCGCGTGGCCGAGGCACGGCGCTTTGCCGCGTATTGCCGCTCGCCGGGAACGCAGCAATGGATCGCGGGGTTCGGCCGCGGGAAAATCGACGACCTGCCGCTGTTCTTCCCCGTTTACGTCCCTGCAGAGCCGGCCGCGGCAGGTGTACCACCCAAGTGAGAACGATCTGTCCTCCTTTCTGCTCCCAAACTTCATAACTTCCCACGCCAGCGAGGGCAAAGATCGGAAGTTCCCCTTTCACCCACGCCACTGCGTTATCACCCGTTTGGACAGATTGTCACCGCGATTATTCGATCAAAAACGGAACTTCCGATCTTCGGTCATCATTCG